>Ga0209345_10005749_pt1 | contig 11402 bp, 9 predicted proteins | sample Cruoilmetagenom7_FD_187294 | JGI IMG/M metagenome (GOLD analysis project Ga0209345, IMG submission 187294) | Oil polluted marine microbial communities from Coal Oil Point, Santa Barbara, California, USA - Sample 7 (SPAdes) (version 2) | ecosystem: Environmental > Aquatic > Marine > Oil seeps ...
TGTCCGATGTCTCCAACCTGGCGGAATCTTTTCTCAAATACGTTCTGGCTGCCGTACTTGAAGAGCTGCCTGATGACATGGAATTTTTCGCCAAGCGCGTTGATAAAGAAGCCATCACTCGCATTGAATCGGTGCTGAATACCCCCTTTGAAAGAATTGACTACAGCGACGCTATCAATATTCTCCAGCGTGCGAAACACAAGTTTGAATACCCAGTGGAATGGGGCATAGATCTACAGTCAGAACATGAGCGTTATTTGTGCGAAAAACATGTCAAAGGCCCGACTATCGTAATGAATTACCCCAAGGATATTAAAGCGTTTTACATGCGCCTCAACGATGACGAAAAAACCTGCGCAGCCATGGATATTCTTGCGCCAGGCATTGGCGAAATTATCGGCGGTAGCCAGCGGGAAGATCGCCTGGATATTCTCACCCAGCGCATGCTACAAGCTGGGCTTAAGCCCGAAGAGATGGCTTGGTACCTCGACCTGCGCCGTTACGGTAGCGCACCCCACGGCGGATTTGGATTAGGCTTTGAGCGACTGATTAACTATATCACCGGCCTGGAGAATATTCGTGATGCTATTCCTTTTCCAAGAACCCCAAAGCATGCGCCTTATTAAAGAGAACGTAGACAAAGCGGTGAGCAAACGCAGCTCCCGCTTTACTTTACAAAAAATCGAAACGATTCAGCGAGTTCAGTAATCATTCATATCGCGTGCAAATTTGCGCAGAACAAGGCGAAAAATGTGAGTTTATGAGTATAAATGATCATTTTTAACGCCGTTATATGCAAATTTGAGCGCGATATGAGTAGTTACAAAAGATTATAAGCGGCGGGCCACCCAGTAGGAGGAACTCCAGTAAGGGTTATCCAAACTAGAAACCGTCACGCCTTGGCTAGTAGATGCATGTAAAAAACGCCCGTCACCCATATAAATTCCAACGTGACGAGTAAAAATAGCCGTTTTAAAAAATAGCAGATCCCCCGCCTGAATATTTTTTTGGCGAATCGACTTACCCTGAGAGACCTGTAGCTCTGTAGTGCGTGGTAGGTTGATGGCAAATTTATCGCGAAATGTCAGCATCACAAAACCCGAACAATCCACGCCCGACTTTGACAAACCACCTAAGCGGTAATTCACTCCACGCCAATGAGAATATTGCCCCCGAAGTCGAGATTCAATCTGGCTGGCATTTAACTGAGTCCATTGCTCAACACCGTCTCCCCTTAACTTTGGGCTACTCAAGGACGCACAACCAGAAAATAGAAGCAAAAAGAATAATAGCCCCACTTTCCAGCTCACAATTACTTCAGATAAAAACTTAATAGTCACTTAGAAATTATTTCATCCATCTTGTGTTGCCCTGTGCTGGGGCTAGAAGTGCTTACTCATAAACGAGTATAACAGCCCCCCTTTTTGGCACCTCAATACCCTCAACTATCGCAAGGAAAACAGCGCTCTACTAAACCCATGACAGCATTCCATGCTATCGCCTTTTTCCGAAACACCCGTTAGAATGATCAACGCTGCAACACTTACCCACCTCTAAAAAATGTAAGGAGAACACCATGAGCTTTGAACTTCCCCCACTACCCTACGAAATTGATGCGCTTGAGCCACACATCAGCAAAGAAACCTTGGAGTTTCATTACGGCAAACACCATCAAACCTACGTAACCAACCTGAACAACCTGGTGGCTGGAACTGACAACGAAGGTAAATCTCTGGAAGACATCATTAAAAACTCCAGCGGTGGGCTTTTTAACAATGCTGCTCAAATCTGGAACCACACGTTTTATTGGAATTGCCTCAGCCCCAATGGCGGCGGCGAGCCAACAGGAGCATTGGCTCAGGCTATTAACGATACTTTTGGTTCTTTTGCAGAATTCAAAGAACAGTTCAGCAAAACCGCCATCACTACTTTCGGTTCTGGCTGGGGCTGGTTGGTTAAAAACAGCGACGGCAGCCTGGCATTAACCAGCACCAGCAACGCCGGCACACCACTTACTGAAGGCCAAACGCCTCTACTGACTTGCGACGTATGGGAACATGCCTACTACATCGATTTTAGAAACGCGCGTCCCAAGTACGTTGAGACTTTTTGGAATCTTGTAAACTGGGAATTTGCTTCTCAAAATTTTGCGGGCTAATCGCAAAAACAGTCAAAGGGCCCAGGCCCTTTGACTCATTTCCCGTGTCAAAAATAATTCTCCTCCTAAACCCCTCCTCTTCTATCTCTTATTCACTTTTTTTCTACCCTCTTTTTTTCCTGCTCATACTGACATGCAACACTTCTCTTCATGCAGAAGAACATAAGCCGGGCAATACCCACTTTGCACTGTGGCAAACCAATGCAGGGGGTAACGATGTTCATATTTATGACATCCAAAAACATCAGCTGATTAAACGCCTGCAAGTCGGCTCCCAACCCCACGGCATCGCATATGCTGCTAAAACAAAACAAGTGCTCATTACCCTGGAGAGAAAACAAGAAGCCTACGGGGAGCTACTGTGGATTAACCCCTTCAATTTTGAAATCACTCATCGAATTAAAGTTGGCCGAAAACCCCAGGCTTTGGCCGTTACGCCAGATGGAAAGTGGATATATATTCCCTGTAGAGACGGCAACTACTGGGTTATAGATGGGAAGCGAAAGACGCTATTCAAAAAAATTCACACCGGCGGGCTACCCCATAACACCATTATCTCGGCCGATGGCCGTTTTGCCTATTTATCCCCCATGGGCACACCCCATCAAGTTAGCATTATCGATATTAAAGCCGATCACAAACTGGTGGGTACGCTACCATTTTCTGAATCTCTGAGGCCATCTGCGTTAAGCGCCAACAGTCAGCTGCTCTTTCAGCATGTGGACAAATTAAATGGTTTTGAAGTGACAGACATCCCCAGCAGGGCATTCAAGAAACGCGTACATCACGAAAATAGCCTAGGTATTTATACCTCCATTGGCCCACTAGGTTGGCTCAGCCAATTTGGCTTCCAGCGCTGCCATGGTTTAGCCATACGCCCTGACCAGCAGGAAATCTGGTCCACCTGCGGCAGAAACCTCAATATTCACCAATTAAACCCTCCTTTTAGGCAAACCCATACCGTACCTTTATCAGGAAAGGGCTACTGGCTGACCTTTTCACCCGACAGCCGACTCGCTTTTATCGCTTTAAAGGATAAAAAAACTGTTGCCGTTATAGATACGGGTTTGAAAAAAGTAATACAGCATTATCAGGCTGGGGAAAAACCAAAACGGAATATTGTTATTCCTCTGCTGTAGCAATTTTGCACTGTAATCTCATCATAAAAATACCCACCCTTTAAGTCCGTTATAAAGGCGCCCTAACTATCACTAAGCTCTATATGTGCTGAGTCAATATTATTCATATTTCCTTCTAGACCATTAGATAGGAGACCAATAATTAACCATAGGTTACAGCCCGATTTACAAAATATTCACCAAGTTTCCATATGAAGAAGTTCATTAACATCCGTTTTAAAGTTGCCATTGGTTTTGTTGCAATGGTTTTGATTCTTTTTATACCGGCATCGGTGGAGAGCCTCGCAACCAATATAGAAGACACCACCTCTGTGATTAATCGACTGGCAGAAAATGGCGAACAAATTGGCTCGGTTCTGGATGTTATTCGCAGCATTGCCGAACAAACTAATTTACTTGCCTTAAACGCGGCGATTGAAGCTGCCCGAGCAGGTGAGCATGGGCGTGGATTTGCTGTCGTCGCTGATGAGGTGAGAACCCTCGCCAGCCGTACTCAGCAATCTACGGAAGAAATCCGGCAAATGATTGAAACCCTACAGCAAGGCACTAACCAGGCTGTGCATGCCATGGAAAGTAGTCATCAAAAAGTGGTTCACAGCGTTGAAGATGCAGAGAAAACCCGTCAAGCCTTAGGACAGGTCGTAAGTGTTATAGAAACAATTAATGATATAAATACTCAAATTGCCAGTGCGGCAGAAGAACAGTCCGTAGTCTCAAATGAGATTCATAACAATGTCGAAGCAATAAACGAAACAGCACTCAATACATCAAGAAATTCCACATCCGATGAAGGTGCAACGGAAAAGCTCAGCAACCTATCAATGAACCTAGAAGCATTGGTCAGGCAGTTTAAATTTTAGACTGTTACCTTTAAGGGGCTGCTTGCCTCAGCCCCTAAGCGTGCATAGTTTTTGGAAATATCCGGCACGCCAAAGCCGGTCCCTACTTTTCGTGGGCAAAACCAATTACTCACATTTTTCTAATGCCTTTCATAATTCCTACCAGCTCCCCTGGTAACTCAGCAGCAGTCTCATTCATTGCGTTTATAATCGGGGCGAAGCGCAGCTTACACCCTCCTGTGTCATAAGTAGACGATCAGAATTATCTTAAGCGCTATGCCACATTGTCAGATTTATGCTTAATCAGAAAATGGGCGATGGCTGGCAAGAGAAGGATCGCTCCAAGCATATTTAACAGGAACATAAACGTCAGTAATATACCCATATCGGCCTGAAACTTTAGGTCAGAAAAAATCCAAGTAGCCACGCCTACCGCAAGGGTTAAACCGGTAAAGATGATTGGTTTCCCAGTCAAACGAAGTGCCCGATAATAGGACTCCTGAAGGCTTAAGCCTTGCGCATTAAATTCCTTCATCCGGCTGTAGATATAAATGCCGTAGTCGACCCCAATGCCAACGCCTAGTGCAACAACTGGAAGGGTGTTGACCTTGAGTCCAATTTCAAGAATTGTCATCAGCGCATAACAAAGTATCGATACTAACGCTAAAGGTAAAATGATACAGAGTGTGCCGCGAATGGATCGATAGGTCAGCACACAAAGTAGGAATATTGCGATATAAACGTAAGCCATAATTGGCAGCTGGGCAGCGGCCACCGCCTGGTTAGTTGCCGCAATAATGCCGACATTTGAAGAAGCAAGCTGAGGCTTGAATTGATCACTTGGTAGCCCTGAGTCAAAAGCGTTGATACCATCAATAATAAGCTGAATTGTTTCTGCTTTATGGTCCACGGTATACACCAAAATCGGCATGGCAGTACAGTCAGCATCCATCAGGCCACCACTGGTCTCCATATATCGAAGTGCACCGCTCATATTGTAACGATTGCGTAGAATCGTTTGCCACTTGGGGGAGCCTTCGTTGTTTCCGGAAGTAACTATTTTCATTGCTTCCGATAAAGACGCAACGGATTGCACACCCGGTAAATTCTGAATATGCCAGTGGAAGCGGTCCATCGCGTCCATGATTTCATAATTTATACAGGCATCTTTTGGTGCAGCGACAATCACAGAGAGCACATCCACGCCAATGGCAAATTTTGAGGTGATGGCCTTGCTGTCGAGGTTATAACGGGAGTCTTCCCGTAGCTCTGAAACACCGGCTTGTAAGTCGCCAATTTGTAGATTATTGCCTTTGTAGAGTCCCCAGGCACCAAGGACAAGCGCAGCAAGCAATACCGGACGTGCAACTTTGCGTGTAGTGAGTGTTGATAAATATCGCCACACTGGGTCCAACCGAGCCTCACTTTTTTGGCGATTGCTACGATAGGTTTCGAGGTCATTCAGTTGAATGAAAGAAAGCAGAACAGGTAATAGGATCAAGTTAGAAAAAATAATCAAAACGACGCCCAGTGAAGCAGTGACGGCCATTTCTTGAATGATTCCGATACCAATTAATAAAACTGTTAAAAAACCTATCGTGTCACTTACCAAGGCTAGGCTACCTGGAACAACAAGCCGCCGAAAGGTTCTGCGTGCGGCTTCGTTTCCATCTACGCCAAGTGTATTTTTGTTTACCGGCATAACAGGTTTATTAACACTATTTTCTTTTTCGCCGTACAGAACCTCCCCCATCCAGCTACTGATCATCTGCACACCGTGGCTAACACCAATGGCAAAAACCAGAAAGGGTACCAGTATACTCATGGGGTCAATGCCGAACCCCATCAAACTCAATGAGCCGAGCTGCCAGATAACTGCGATAACGCTACAGATCAGTGGTAAAGCCATCAACTTGATTGAACCAGAGTAGAGCCATAAAAGAATCGCAGTGATTACCAGCGCTATCCCAAAGAAAGCTATAACACTTCGGGCTCCTTCAGCAATATCACCTATAGATTTAGCAAACCCAAGAATATGCACCTTAAGATTATCGGTTTCAAAACGCTGTCGAAGTTTGCTTTCAAGGTCTTTGGATACCCGTTGATAATCAAGAGATGCCCCTGTTTTTGGATCGAAATCCATCAACTCCGCACGAATTAACGCACCACTAAAGTCGTAACTAACCAGCCGCCCCAGCTGCCCTGATTTAACGATATTCTGCTTGATAATATCGAGCCACTCGGGTGTGGGTTGAAACTCGGCAGGTATAACATTCCCACCGGCAAAGCCGTCTTCAACAAATTCGGTAAAGCGCACATTAGGGGTAAATATTGAGGTAACACTTGATTTGGCTACACCTTCTAAAAAAAACACTTCATCGGTAGCCTCACCGAGTGCAGTAAAAAACTCAGGGGTAAAAATGTCGCCTTCTTGCTGAGCTAATGCAACGATAATTTGGTTGCCGCCACCAAACTCTTCCTGGTATTCAAGAAGCGTTTGCATGTAAGGGTGTTCGAGGGGTAGTTGTTTGGAAAAACCGGCCTCCATACGTAGCGACGTGGCCTGATACCCCATAAATACGGTAACTAAAGTAAAAAGTATCATCAGCAGTAAGCGATTGGAAAAAATCAACCCTTCAAGTGCACGGATAAAACGGTTGGTTTTCATTGGCGAATCCTTGAGACTATTTGATGCGAATTTATGCAAGATTTTTTGCGGGCGATTTATGTTGATGGCTCAGTGGAAGCGCGTTGAAGGCTTAGCTTAGACACACCACGAACACCAAATACCACAAGCTCGACGTTATTGACTGCAATGACGGAAGTCAGGTTTTCAAAGCCTCGATAAGGTAATCTTTCAAAGTAGCTGTGATGCTTGGCTTTACGTAGTACGGTGCCTCCTGCGCCCAGCAAAATAATGTCACCGGCGGGCGTAAATGTTCCACCAAGAATATTGCTTGTCACACCGGTATCTATTTCAGCCCAGCTATCACCCAAATCATTGGAAACAAAGGCGTGTCCTCGCAACCCATAGACGATAATTGTGTGCCCATCTGGCGAAGGCTTATTCATGGCCCCAAAAAAAGATCCCACATAGGGGGATTTCAGCGTTTCCCAGCTTACTCCTTTATCTGACGAGCGAATTAATGTGCCGGCTTCACCGGCAATGAGTACATGCTCGCCAACACGAAGGATGGAGTTGAAATGCCAATCAATCTCTTCGATAATAAATTCCTGCCAGGATTTCCCCCCATCGTTGGTGCGCATGATTAAGCCGTATGCACCGGTAACGAGCCCATGTCTTTCATCAAAAAATGTCACGTCCAGGAGTGGCTTTTCAATGTCAACGGCTTCAAAGAGTATCTTCCAGTTTTGGCCGCCATCCTCCGTGCCTAAAATGATACTGTCATGGCCCACCGCCCAGCCTCTTTTATCATCGATAAAGTCAACGGCAGTGAGTAACATCTGGGTGGGAGAGTTGGCCTGTACCCATGACTCACCCTGGTTGTCGCTGTATAAAATATGTCCTCGACCACCGACACTGAGAATACGGGTGCCAGCCATGCCTGCATTTACCAGTAAGGATTTATGCGCTTTAGTGGCTATGATGGCGGGTGTTTGAATTGAACCTGAATAAGCGAATAAGGGGAGCACAAGAGACAGTAGGAATGAGTATCTGATAAGTTTAGGAATTTGTTTTTTAAGAAACTTCATTTAAACAATCCGTTTTATAGGGTTATACAGGGGAAACTTTAATAGGTAGAGCGCGTGGACGTATTCCATTATGAGCAGGTCCCTCGCTTGCTCATAATGGAATTTAATACTATCGAATGCCTGATGCCCGGAGGGCTGCAGGTGTATAGCGAGAGGAGTTGGATCTGAAGGATGTATCGTCAGGTGTATCTTCGTTGTCGAGGCCGATAGCAAGATAGCGGCCTGACTGCAGGTCGTAGTGAATCTCAGCGGTGTTACTCATCACAAGGTCTGTAGTATTGTGATAGAGATGCCCTTCAGACATTCTCCACAACTGATCCCGTTTGTCGTAATGATCCATCACGGCAATTTGCCAACTGTCTTCATCGATGAAGAAGACACGCTTTTTGTAGATATGACTAGTGCCCTCTCTTAACACGCCCTCAACATGCCAAACGCGGTGTAGCTCATAACGTGCGTAGTCTTGATTAATATGGCCTTTTTGAATGATCTGATCGATGGTTAAATCACCATTGTGCAGCAGGTGAGAGTTATACGGAATATACATCTCTTTGCGACCCAGCAAATTCCATGAGTATCGATCAATATTGCCGTTGTACATGCCTAACTGGTCACTGGTTGCGAGGCCGTCAGCACCTGTTTTGGGGTTGTCGTACTGCACTTGCGGCGCACGCCTGACTCGGCGTTGCCCGGGGTTATAAGACCAGATTCGTCGCTTATTTTCATCGTTATGCATGACACCCAAAATAAGGATCACTCCACCGGCTTGCTTTGCTGGAGCTCGCACAGTTTGAAGGAAGTAGAAGACATCGTCTTTACCTTGGAAATCGTCCGGTGTATTCCCCTCTTTTGACCAGCCCGATACGATCTCTTCAGTAATTTTAGATGTTTGAAACTTCCCGGCACTGGTTACCACGGTAGTATTTGCCCATCGGGAAGTGCCCTCACTCGTCACCTTGGTCGCATTGTTAAGAACGGCTTCAGCGCCATTTTTGGGAATTGGAAATGCCCAAGTGATTTTTGCATTACGAAAATCATTGCCACTTTCTGTAAGTTCAGCATGAGTGGCATTTTCAATTGCAGCCTGATAAATATAAGGATGGTTCGATGCGGTACGGCGACTCTGGTAGATGTTCATCTTGTAGTTCGGGTATAGCGTAAACATTTCCTGCTGGCCGGGGCTGAGTTTATCCGCATACTGCTTGTAGGTGGCAGAGGTAATAGTGAACAAAGGCTTGTCTTCCGGAAATGGGTTGGGTAGCCATGTACCTTTATCTATTTTTTTTTGAGCGAGCCCGCCAGTCCATTCAGGAATAGTGCCCTCTGCATTACCCGCACGAATGGCACCACTTGGAGTGAGCACTGTGCCCTCTACACCAAGTTTTTTTGCTTCCTCAGGTGTCACTTTCGCATACACACTTTCGGCTGATAAGACCGCCACAAAAACACTTATTATGGCAATTATTCTTGTTTTATTTCTCATGGGTAAATCCTTTTTTTAAAAGCTGTGTTTGGCGGTAAGAGCGAAAAAATCTCTATCATGGTCCAGGTTAGCATCCTCATTACCCCAGTTCACGGTGTAGCCGATGTCAAGGGTGGAACTGGTCAGGTAAGTCGCTGTCATTGCCAATGTGAGGCTCTTGCGATCCTGGAGAAATGTACCAGATGGGGCACCTGGAGACGTGCCGGAGACATCATGTTTAAACGTTGCTGAAGGCTCGAGACTCATATCAAACAGAGCATCTGAGTATTCAACTTTTACAAGAGCAACATAACCCCATGAAACTTCATCCATTGCTGAAAATGCAGCTTCATCGAAGGTGCCCCCAGTGGGGATGTCGGCAAATACGAGGCCGGGCTCAAGCAGAAGCGTCATTTTATCTGCACCGAACCAGTTGTTGGAGCCGCCTTGGTAGGTGAGAGTAGTTTGAACTTGAGTGAGGTCTCCTCTGCTAAAACCCTCCACAGTTGTACCAAGTAAAGGCGTTGCGAGAAGACCAAAGGCTGCTTCCCCTAAGCTTAAAGGCATGTCTGGTCGGTAAGAGACTTCGCCGCCTAATGAAAGCCCTAACTCGCCGGGCAGATCGACGTTAAAACTGGCGCCGTATACATCAATATCTTCAGGGTAAGCTAACTGGTAAGAGGCTGTAGAAAAATTTGGAGTGATCGGTGAGCCTGCAGGAAGTGCTGCGGCGGGTATAACTTCGCTGGCATGGGTGACCTGAAGGAAAGGGGCATGGCCGTGCTGGCGCATATAATAAAAGGCAACTTCCATGTAGGCCCAATCTTCTACTAGTGTACGAAAAGCAAAGCCAAATTCTCCACCATCATCGGCCTCAACATCAGGGCCTCTCGGTACCATTCCAAAAGGGCCTAGCTGGGCGGCGATAGTGATGGGTAAAGCGCCTTCACCAACAACATCTTTTGTTGAGAAAAATGTGCCGACAGGGTCAATAATGGTCTCCTTCCAGCCTGCAACATAATAAGCATCGACAGAAAATTGGCCACCAAAATCGAGAGATGTCCAGACAATGGGCAGTGGCAGTAGAATTTCTTTTGTTTCAACAGCTGCTCCCCTTGCTTTGGTTATATCAACGGGATTGATGCTATTAAGGCTATTTGAGATATAGGTGCTTTCACCCCAGCTCAATACCTGGTTTCCAACTCTCACTGACAACACGTTTTCATCAAAGCCAAAGTTACCGTAGACAAAGGCATCAAGCAGTTGAAACTTGTTACCAATTTCATCCTGCCCTTCAGGCGTAATAATGGCGCTATTAGAGTCCATGGCTTGTATTTTCGCATCATAAATATAACTGCCGCGAACAAAAACACCTTTGGAATTTTTGCTATAACCGGCCTCTATCGTCATCTTTAGAGGGGTGGATACAAGCTCGCCACTTTGTTCAAAATTAAGATTACTGGCATTGAGGTTTCTATCAGGGTCTTCTGTGCGCCATATGCCGCCGAGAGCAATCGTGGTATCAACAAAACCTTGCGCGGCTGAATCATTCAATTTGAGTTGTATTGCTTGTGAGTAAAGCGGCAGCATAAGAGCGCCTGCTCCAACTATTTTTGCGAGGACGGGCAAGTTGGCTCTTTGCTTATGTTTTATTTTAATCACGAGTAGCTCCCTACTTATTATTATAACTGCATCAGTTGCTTACGATAACATTAGATTATAGGTGGAAACTTGTCCAGGAGAACTGCTTTCGAAAAATATTGCGAGGGTTGTTGCAATTGAGGTTTGGCAACGGGAAAATCTTTGCGGTGCGTTAGTTAATTTACAAGGAGGTTTCCAGTTCTTTTATGCCAAAGGAAATCCCGAGAATCTAGGTATTTTAAACATATTCGGCTATTTCCCAAAAAAAAGACCAGAGTCAATATAGAAAAAAAACATTATTAGGTACCCAGCATGCTTAAAGAAAAGTCTATTCTCCGAACGTAATACCTTGCGCGAGAGGCAGTGTATCGCCGTAATTTATGGTATTCGTTGTCCGTCTCATGTAATTTCTCCAGGCATCTGAGCCAGATTCTCTTCCACCTCCTGTT
>Ga0209345_10005750_pt1 | contig 11402 bp, 10 predicted proteins | sample Cruoilmetagenom7_FD_187294 | JGI IMG/M metagenome (GOLD analysis project Ga0209345, IMG submission 187294) | Oil polluted marine microbial communities from Coal Oil Point, Santa Barbara, California, USA - Sample 7 (SPAdes) (version 2) | ecosystem: Environmental > Aquatic > Marine > Oil seeps ...
GCCTCATCGACCGCACCGGTGTCGAGCATCCGGTCCACTTCGCCGTGCAATCTGTGCAGGGCGTCGTGCAGGCGGCGATGTTCGGCCTCGGGGTCGTCGCTGACGGGGTTCGTGATGACGATATGCGGATCGTGCAGATGGACGACCCCTTCGGCGACCCCCTCCTGCCCCTGAATGCCGCGAAAGAAGACCGGGCTGGAATGGGGCGGGGCAATTCCCCCCAGATCGCCGCTGGAGGTGAATGCCCCGGCCTCCGCCATTTCGGCGATCACCATCGCCACGACCTCCAGCCCGTGCAGGTCGTCCTCGGAAAATTTGCGGACCGACTTGTTCTGAACGACCAGCACGCCCAGTGATTCGCCAAGCCGCTGGATCGGCACGCCCAGAAAGCCGGAATAGATTTCCTCGCTGGTTTCGGGCATGTAGCGAAACCCCGGGGTGCGCGGCGCATCGGCGGTGTTGACCGCCTGACCGTGTTCCGCGACCCGGCCCACCAGACCCTGGCCGAACCGCATCCGGGTCTGATGCACAGCCTCGGGGTTGAGGCCTTCCGTTGCGCACAACTCCAGCGTGCGTTCGTCGCAACGCAGGTAGATCGAGCACACCTCGGTGTCCATCGTTTCGGCGATCACCCGGACCATGATGTCGAGCCGTTCCTGCCCGCCCTCACGATTGGCGAGAACGTCACGCAGCTTTTGCAGCAACACCCTCGAAGAGGCACCGCGTGTAGGGGTGTTCATCTCGGGCTCACCATACGCTCGTTCTAGTTGTGGGGACTATAGGGCCGCGAATGGATGAGGTGAAGGGCGATAAGTCCCCCCAAGTGTAGCCAAAGTCACAGCGCGAGAAATGATCACCGCACGGAATGCGCCGATAAATGACCGCGCGGGATGCGCCGATATCGGCAGGTTCGGCTGAAGCCCCCGCCGGATCACGGCGAGGGCTTCAGCGAAGGATCACCCGACCTTGTGCAGCTCGAACGTGTCGTGCAGCGCCTGCACGGCCAGCTCCATGTATTTGCGGTCCACCAGGACCGAGACCTTGATCTCGCTCGTCGTGATGACCTTGATGTTCACGCCGTCATTGGCCAGCGCGCGGAACATCTTTCCGGCGACACCGGCATGGGAGCGCATTCCGATGCCGACGATGGAGATCTTGGCGCAATCGGTATCCACCACCAGATCGTCATAGGAGATGGTGCCGGCCGTCTTGCCTGCCTCGACCGCAGCCGTTGCGCGGGCGACGTCATCCACCGGGCAGGAGAAGGTGATGTCGGTATACCCTTCCTCCGAGATGTTCTGGATGATCATGTCCACATTCACGCCCGCATCCGCCAGCGGGCCGAAGACGCTGGCCGCGATGCCGGGGCTGTCGGCCAGATGCAGCAGGGTGATCTTCGCCTCGTCGCGGCTGTAGGCGACACCGGAGATGACGTTGGATTCCATGATTTCATCCTCATCGCAGACGAGCGTTCCGGGCTCGTCGGAAAAACTGGACCGCACGGCGAGGCGGACCTTGTGGGCCATGGCCAGCTCGACCGAGCGGACCTGAAGCACCTTCGCGCCGAGGCTGGCAAGCTCCAGCATCTCCTCATAGGCGATGCGGTCCAGCTTGCGGGCCTTCTTGGTGATGCGCGGATCGGTGGTATAGACGCCGTCCACATCGGTATAGATGTCGCAGCGTTCCGCGCCCAGCGCGGCGGCAAAGGCGACGGCGGTGGTGTCGGACCCGCCGCGACCCAGTGTGGTGATCCGGCCCTCGGCGCTCAGCCCCTGAAAACCGGCGATCACCGCATGGGTGCCCTCAGCGAATTTCGCGTCCAGATTGGCGGTGTCGATGCCCTCGATCCGTGCGACGCCGTGGGCGGAGGACGTGCGCACCGGCACCTGCCACCCCAGCCACGACCGCGCGTCGATGCCCATCTGCTGCAAGGTCAGCGCCATCAGCCCCGCCGTCACCTGCTCACCCGAGGCGACGACGCTGTCATATTCGCGCGCATCATAGAACCCGGCGGAATTGCTGCCCGCCGGGGCGGCGGCATCGCGCACCCAACCGACCAGCTCATTGGTCTTGCCCGACATGGCGGACACGACGACGGCAACGTCGTAGCCTGCGTCGATCTCCCGCTTGACCTTGAGGGCGGCGTTCCTGATGCGGTCCAGATCGGCGACCGAGGTGCCGCCGAATTTCATCACGAGGCGGGGCATGAGGCGTATCCTGACGTATTGATATTTGCCCTGAACGGCGGGCCGGAAAATCCGCGCGGTACTTAGCGTGTCGCGCGGCAATGGGCAAGCAATCGCGCGCTCAGTGCGTCTTTCGCGGGCCGAAGGGCAGGGGGGCCACCGGAATGCCGTCGTCGATCAGGGCCTTCGCCTCCGCCTGCGTGGCCTCACCCCAGATCGGGCGTTCGTCGCTTTCGCCCTCATGAATGCGGCGGGCCTCGCTCGCGAAGGTCTTGCCCACATAGTCGCTTTCGGCCTCGACCTTTTCGCGCAGCGCGCGCAGGGCAATCTCGGCTGGCGACCGGTTCGCGGTCAGCGGCGCGCTCTCTTCCTCCGCCGCGCTCACACGGGGGGCCATCATCGCCTTGACCACATCGTCATCGCCGCAGATCGCACAGGACACATGCCCGGCCCCGGCCAGGCGGTCATAGGTGCCACTGTCAGCGAACCAGCTTTCGAAGCGGTGCCCGGCACTGCATTTGAGGGTATAGCGGATCATCTCGTCACCGTTGCGTCAAATCACTGCGTTAGATAGCGATGGTCCCGCCCGATGCAAAGCGGCATCGCCGTCGCGGGCATTTGGCAAGGCCACCTTACACGAGGAGACCCGATGACGATACGAGGGTGGCGCCGAATCGCCGTAGTGCTGGTTTGCACCGTGATGGGCGGACTGGTCGTCGCCTGGGGCGTGCCGACCCTGGGCGCGATGGTCTTGATCGCGACAAGCGGGCTGTCGGGCATCGCGGTGTTCGCAATTCTGGCGCCGGACGTCGATGACGAACCCACGACCAGCGCCCCCAAGTCATCCGGCGCCTTGCCGCGCGGGGTCGGGCGGCATCTGCTGGAACGCATCCCCAGCCCGCTGTTCCTGATCGACGCGCGCGGGCGCATCGTCTACGCCAACACCGCAACGCGCGCGATGCTGCCCCGGCTGGAACAGGGCGTCCATTATGCCTCGCTGTTTCGGGCACCCGCTTTTGTCGATGGCGTGGCGCAAGTGATGCAGGGCACGGCGGAGCAGACGGTGACCTTCACCACGTTCTTCGCCGGGATCGAGACACATCTTCTGGCGCAGATGCGACAGATGGAGGCGGATCAGGAATTCGGGGCCGGCCAGCAAGTCCTCGTCCAGTTGTCGGATGAGACCCGGCGCATGGCGACGGAGCGGATGCGCACGGATTTCATCGCCAATGCCAGCCACGAATTGCGCACGCCGCTCGCCTCGATCATCGGGTATATCGAAACACTGCAAGGCCACGCCCGCGATGATGAGGCCGCCCGCATTCATTTCCTCGACATCATGTCGCAACAGGCGGCGCGAATGCAGCGGCTGGTGGAGGACCTGATGTCGCTCAGCCGGATCGAGATGGACGCCCGCTCCACCCCCACGACGCCCTGCGATCTGTCGCGGATCGTGCTTGAGGTTACGGATGGGATGCAGCCCCTGGCCCAGCGGCGCAAGGCAACGTTGCAGGTTACGTTCGGACAGGAAAGCGCCGGGATCGTCGCGGATCGCGATCAGATCGGGCAGGTGCTCAGCAACCTGATAGAGAACGCGCTGAAATACGGGGGCGAGGGCGGCACCGTCAGGGTTTTCCGCACCGAAGCCGATTCGCGGTTTCCCGGCATGATCGGCGTGGGGGTCAGCGACGACGGCCCGGGGATCGGGCGCGAACACCTGCCCCGCCTGACCGAACGTTTCTACCGGGTCAACGCCAAGCAGAGCAGGGCGCAGGGCGGCACGGGGCTGGGCCTTGCCATCGTGAAGCACATCCTCGCCCGGCATGGCGGGGAACTGGACGTCGCGTCAGTTCAGGGGCTGGGCAGCACCTTTACCGCATGGTTGCCGTTGCATACGCAGGACGAGGCGGCGTGAGTCTGGCTTATTCCATGCAAAATCAACGCCATGAACTGTCATATTTCCGATATGGCCTGCTGTTAGACAAACCCCGACTTCGGTTGTCGCCGAGGGTTTCGAGTGGCAGCATTGTCGCATAACGAATGGGTCCCAGACCCGAATAGCGGAGTTTCTCACTGTGAAAAAATCAAGCATCCTCGCGCTCACGACTGTCGGCATGGTCGCCGCTGTCACCGCGAACGCCCAGTCGCGCGATCAAATTCAGATCGTCGGTTCCTCCACGGTGTTCCCCTTCTCCACCGCTGTGGCCGAGCGTTTCGGAAACGTCACCGACTTCCAGACCCCGATCGTGGAATCGACCGGCTCGGGCGGCGGTATCCGCCTGTTCTGCGCCGGTGTCGGCGTCGAGAACCCGGACATGACCAACGCCTCGCGCCGGATCAAGCCGTCCGAGCTGGAAACCTGCTCCGAGAACGGCGTGACCGGCGTGATCGAAGTGAAGATCGGCTATGACGGCATCGTGCTGGCCAATTCCAGCGAGGCACCCGTCTACAATCTGACCACCGGGCAGATCTGGCAGGCGCTGGCCGCCGACGGCCCCTTGCCCACGATGTGGAATGAGATCGACCCCTCGCTGCCCGCAGTCGAGATCGAGGTTCTGGGACCGCCGCCGTCCTCCGGTACGCGTGATGCGTTCGAGGAACTGGTGATGGAAGCCGGATGCGAGACGATTTCCGGCGCGAACTGCGAAAACTCCGCCCATATCCGCGAGGATGGCGTCTATGTCGACGCGGGTGAGAACGACAACCTGATCGTCTCGCGCCTCGAAGCGAACCCGCAGGCCGTCGGTGTGTTCGGCTTTTCGTTCCTCGACCAGAACAGCGACGTGATCCAGGGATCGCTGATCAACGGGGTTGAGCCGACCTTCGACGCCATCGCCGATGCGGATTATCCGGTCGCACGCTCGATGTATTTCTACATCAAGGACGCACATATCGGCGTCGTTCCGGGCATCGCGGAATATGCCGAGCTGTTCGTGTCCGAGGACATGATCGGCGAAGACGGCTCCCTGCTTGATCTGGGCCTGATCCCGCTGCCCGAGGATGAGCTGGAAACGACGCAGAGCAATGTCGCGAACCGCACTGTGCTGACGACACAAGACTTCTGATTTCATGTCGCGTATGCGATTGAAGTAAGATGACGGACAGGGGCGCGCGCGTCCCTGTCCCCAATTTCTGGCCCCAATTTCTGGCCCCACTTTCCGGCCCCGCTTTTCGGCCCGGCTTTTCGGGAACGGTCGGTGGGCCCGGCAGGAATGGAGAAGACGGCATGGTGCTGACCGCGAGTTTTGTGGCGATTTTGTTTCTGGCTGTCGCGGGATACGGCATGTCGCGGTCGCGCGCCGTCTCTGTCGCGGGGGGCAATCTGGCCCGGCTGCATTCACGGCCCAGCTATCACGGCACATATTCGCTGCTGTGGGTGCTGATCGCGGGCATCGCCACCCTGCTGGTCGTGGGGGAGGCATGGGCCCTGCTGAATGAGCGTATCTATTTCTCGATCATCGAGGACGCCCGCCCCGGTCTGGCACAGATCGAAAAGCAGCTGATCCTGTCGGATGCGCACCAACTGGCCAATGGGGGGGTCGCCTCCGCCACGGGTGAGGTGCGAACCGCGCTGGCCGAGACGATCCGCGTGATGGACACATGGCGCGTCGTCGTGACGGCGGTTCTGTCCATGGCCGCCGCCGCCGCCGCCGCCGCCCTGACATTTGGCCGGATCGACGCGGACTGGCGCGCGCGCAACCGGTCCGAGAACATTATCCGCGCGATCCTGATGATCTGCGCGATCATCGCGATCCTGACGACGATCGGCATCGTGCTGAGCCTGATTTTCGAGACGATAAACTTCTTCGGAAAGATTGACTGGCAGGTGCACAAGTTCCTGTTCGGCACCACCTGGTCGCCGCTGTCTGGCGTCAGCGCGGGCAAGCTGGATCCCGACAAGGTGGGCGCCGTGCCGCTGTTCGCGGGCACGTTCATGATTACCATCATCGCGATGCTGGTCGCGGTGCCGGTCGGCCTGTTCGCCGCCGTCTACCTGTCGGATTTCGCCAGCAAGGCGACCCGCGCCTGGGCCAAGCCGATGCTCGAAATCCTCGCAGGGGTGCCGACGGTGGTCTACGGCTTTTTCGCCGCGATCACCGTGGCCCCCGCGATCCGCGATGCCGGGAATTTCCTGGGGTTGAGCGTGGACAGCTCCTCGGCGCTGGCGGCGGGCACGGTGATGGGGATCATGATTATCCCGTTCATCTCCTCCCTGTCGGATGATGTGATCAATTCCGTACCGCAAAGCCTGCGCGACGGTTCTTACGGGCTGGGCGCCACCAAGGCGGAGACGATCCGCCAGGTGGTGCTGCCCGCCGCGCTGCCCGGGATCGTGTCCGCCGTCCTGCTGGGCGTGTCCCGCGCGGTGGGGGAGACGATGATCGTGGTGATGGCCGCCGGTCAGGGGGCCAATCTGACGTGGAACCCGTTGGAGGCCGTGACCACCGTCACCGTGCAGATCGTCATGCTTTATACCGGCGATACCGATCTGGAGACGGCCTCCGGTCCTGTCTTCGCGCTGGGCTTCACGCTGTTTTGCGTGACGCTGCTGCTGAACGTGGTGGCCTTGCGCATCGTGCGCCGCTACCGCGAAATGTACGATTGAGGGAGACCGCATCATGGTCGCCATGAACGAACTGAGCGCCCTGCACGGATCCGACGCGTCCAAGCGTCGCCTGCGCAAACGGCGCGCCGCCGAGACCCGGCTCAAGATGTACGGCATCGGCGCGATCGTCATCGCCGGTCTGGCGCTGGTCACGCTGATGTGGTCGGTGGTTGGCAATGCGCGCTACGCCCTCAGCGAAAGCTACATCACCTTGCCGTTGACCCTGTCGGCGGAGGAATTGGGTGTCGATCCCGCCGATCCGCAGAGCATTCGGCGCGGCGATTACGAGAACTTCGTGCGCGACGCATTCCGTGACAGGTTCGACTATGTCTCCGGCCGCACACCGCGCCGTGAATTGGGGGACCTTTACTCGAACGCCGCCGGGTTCGACCTGCGCGACATGGTGGTCGAAAATCCCGGCCTGATCGGACAGACCGTGGATGTGCGGATGCTGGCCTCGGACGTGGCGGACCTTTATATCAAGGGGGATTACGGCACGCTGCAAACGCCCGATCTGTCCTCACCGCTGCGATTCACCGCAACGGGTGAGGATACCGTGCTGATCGAGGCGACACAGCCCGTCTTCGCGGATGTCTTCGCGGATGTGCAGAACGATCTGCTGGCCCTGGCCGAGCGGCGCGGGCGTGAGGCCGCCCGGCAGGAGCTTGGTCGCATCGAATTCCTGCGCCGCGCCGATATCGCCGAAACCACCGAGGAACGCCGCACCGCCATCGAAGAGGCCGCCCGCCGCGAGGCCGCGCGCGACGCGCTTCAGGAGGAGGCCGACGATCTGCGCGACCGCGCGATGGCATCCGACGGGTTCGAGGAACTGACCGAGGATAACGAAAGCCTGCTGTTCAAACTGAACGGCGGCTGGCTCAAGGCGACGATGGTCGGCCCGGACGTGGCCGAGGCGACGATCATCGCGCCGCTGGACAGCCGCGACCTGAACAATCCCGATTATGAAATGCTGGTGCAGCCGGTGCCCGAAAGCGCGCGCAAATTCTCGGACGATCAAATCGTCTGGATCGAGGAATTGCGCAGCCAGGGTGCCGTGGAACAGGTGTTCAACTGGCGCTTCTTCACCGCCAGCGACAGCCGGGATGCGGAACGTGCGGGCATCTGGGGGGCGGCCGTCGGCTCGTTCTGGACGATGCTGGTCACCTTCCTGCTGGCCTTTCCCATCGGAACCCTGGCCGCGATCTATCTGGAGGAGTTCGCCCCCCGCAACCGCTTCACCGATTTCGTTGAGGTGAACATCAACAATCTGGCGGCCGTGCCCTCCATCGTGTTCGGTCTGCTGGGTCTGGCGGTGTTCCTGGGCTTCTTCGGCGTGCCGCGATCCGCGCCAATCGCGGGCGGCATCGTGCTGGCCCTGATGACCCTGCCGACGATCATCATCGCCAGTCGGGCGGCGATCCGGGCCGTGCCGCCGTCGATCCGCGATGCGGCGCTGGGGCTGGGCGCGTCGAACTTGCAGACCGCCTTTCACCACGTTCTGCCGCTGGCGATGCCGGGTATCCTGACCGGAACGATCATCGGCATGGCACAGGCCTTGGGAGAGACCGCCCCCCTGATCCTGATCGGGATGGTGGCGTTTATCGTGGACGTGCCCGGCTCCGTCACCGATCCGGCGACGGTTCTGCCGGTTCAGGTCTTTCGCTGGTCCGACTTCCCCGAGCGCGCATTCGAGGCGCGTACCGCCGCGGCGATTTGTGTGCTGCTCGCTTTCCTAGTACTCATGAACGCATTCGCTGTGTTCCTCCGCAAACGTTTCGAGCGGCGTTGGTAGGACGCCATGGCCGAAGGAAACCCAGATATGACGAATATGCGCATGACCGAACAAGACCTTCAGGATCGTGAAACCAAGATCGCCTCACGCGGGGTGGACGTGTTTTATGGCGCGACGCACGCGATCAAGGATGTGGACATCGACATCCTCAACAACACGGTCACGGCCTTCATCGGCCCTTCGGGCTGTGGCAAGTCCACGTTCCTGCGGTGCCTGAACCGGATGAACGACACGATCGACAGTTGCCGCGTAACGGGGCAGATCCTGCTGGACGGCGACGATATCTACCACAGTTCCGTTGATCCCGTGACGCTGCGCGCCCGCGTCGGGATGGTGTTCCAGAAACCGAATCCTTTTCCCAAATCCATCTTCGACAACATCGCCTATGGCCCGCGCATTCACGGGCTGGTCAACAACAAGGCGGAACTGGATGAGGTGGTTGAGAAGTCGCTGCGCCGCGCCGCCATCTGGAACGAGGTCAAGGACCGTCTGGATCAGCCGGGAACCGGCCTGTCCGGCGGTCAGCAGCAGCGCCTGTGCATCGCCCGCGCCATCGCCACCGCGCCGGAGGTCCTGCTGATGGATGAGCCGTGCTCCGCTCTCGACCCCATCGCCACCGCGCAGATCGAGGAGCTGATAGACGAGCTTCGCCAGGATTTCGCGGTGGTCATCGTCACGCACTCGATGCAGCAGGCCGCGCGGGTCAGCCAGAAAACGGCGTTCTTCCACCTGGGCGTTATCGCGGAACATGGCGACACCAACCAGATTTTCACCAATCCGGTGGACAAACGCACGCAGGATTACATTACTGGCCGTTTCGGCTGATCTCATTGCAGGAGGGCGCGTCATGGGTCCGCATATCGTATCTTCTTTCGACGACGATCTGATCGCCGTGCAGGCGCGCATTTCGGAAATGGGCGGCATCGCGGAGGAGATGCTCTCGGGCGCGCTGGAGGCGGTGAAGAACCGCGATGCCCAGATGGCGCAGGAGGTCATCGCCCGCGACAAGCGGCTGGACGCGATCGAGATGGAGGTCGAAAACCTGGCCACCCGCGTCATCGCCCTGCGCCAACCGATGGCCGGCGATTTGCGGCTGCTGATCTCCGCGCTGAAGATGGCCTCGACGTTGGAGCGTGTGGGCGATCTGAGCAAGAACATCGCGCGCCGCGCCGTCTATCTGGCCAATGCGCGCCCGGTCAAGCTGTCCTCCTCCATCGTGCGCATGGGCAACCAGACGCTGGGCCAGTTGACCGAGGTGCTGGACGCCTTCACTTCGAGGGATACCGCGCTGGCTGTCTCCGTCTGGAAACGGGATGTGGAGGTGGACGAGATGTACAACTCCATCTTCCGCGAGGTCGTCACCTACATGATGGAGGATCCCCGGACCATCGGCCTGGGCTCGCAATTGCTGTTCGTGGCCAAGAATCTGGAACGGATCGGCGACCACTCCACCCATCTGGCGGAGACGATCTATTACATCGTCGAGGGAACGCCGCTGGGCGATGACCGCCCCAAGGGGGAGCCGCTGGGGCTCGAAGGCTACTAAGGGGAGAGGCGACATGGCCAAGGTTTTGGTGGTCGAGGATGAACAGGCGCTCAGCGAATTGTTGAGCTACAACCTCAGCAAGGAGGGCTTTGACGTCTGCCTCGCGATGGATGGCGAAGACGCGCTGTACATGGTTGAGGAGGACGCGCCCGATATCATCCTGCTCGACTGGATGCTGCCTAATGTATCCGGCGTGGAGATTTGCCGTCAGGTGCGCGCGCGCACTCAGACCAAGGATATTCCCATCATCATGCTGACCGCACGGGGTGAGGAAGAGGACAGGGTGCGCGGCCTGGAAACCGGTGCCGACGACTATCTGACCAAGCCGTTTTCGATGACGGAACTGGTGGCGCGAATGCGGGCGGTTCTGCGCCGCTCCCGTCCGGGCGTGGCGGGCGATGTTGCCACCTTCGCCGATATCGTGCTGGACCGGGAGACGTGCCGCGTGCGTCGTGGCAAGCGGGACGTGCATCTGGGCCCGACGGAATTTCGTCTGCTCGACGTGTTGATGCAGCGTCCGGGCCGGGTGTTCAGCCGTGAGCAGTTGCTGGACCGGGTCTGGGGCCACGACGTCTATGTCGAGATTCGCACGGTGGACGTACATGTCGGGCGTCTGCGCAAGGCGCTGAACCGGCGCGGCGAACAGGATCCGGTGCGCACGGTGCGTTCCGCCGGATATGCGCTGGATGAGACATATTCGGCAGTGGCACATGCGCGGGCAAGCTGAGGCTTAACGATAGGTTAAGTTATTGATTAAAATGGTAGGTTTCGCACGCGAAACCATCAGCTTGCGCGGCGTCATGCCGGTGCCCAGAACAGCAGCACATTGCCCGAGGGATCCGTGACCCGGACTTCCCGCGCGCCCCATGGCGTCTCCTCGATTTCGGGGCGTGCATAGCGATAGGCCGGATCGAGTGCCGCATGGAACGCGTCGATATCCGCGACCTCGATCCGCAAACGGGCGCCAGGCGATCCGTCGCCGTGATGCTCGCTCAAATGCACCACGCAATCGCCGCGGCGCAGTTCCATATAGAGCGGTAGGTCAGGGGCGAAGCGGTGCTCCCACGCAATCTCAAACCCCAGGTAGCCGATCCAGAAGTCCCGCGCCCGCCTCGTATCGAAGCTGCGCAGGACAGGGACCGGCGGCCGCATCAGCGGCTTGCGGAGCGGCGGTCGCGGCGCGAGGACATCGGCTGGAACGCGACGGCGGTATGCGCCTCGCAATAGGGCTTGCCGGGTTGGCAGGGCAGGCCGCAGAACCAGAATTCCTCG
>Ga0209345_10005751_pt1 | contig 11400 bp, 9 predicted proteins | sample Cruoilmetagenom7_FD_187294 | JGI IMG/M metagenome (GOLD analysis project Ga0209345, IMG submission 187294) | Oil polluted marine microbial communities from Coal Oil Point, Santa Barbara, California, USA - Sample 7 (SPAdes) (version 2) | ecosystem: Environmental > Aquatic > Marine > Oil seeps ...
TCGGGTTCTATTCCTACAAACCCTATCGTTTGTGCAGATGTTGAAGATTTGGCAAATGAAGCTGAAGGAGCATACGAAGCAGCAACTTCAAGTGATTTAGAATTTATAATTAAAGCAGATTTTGAAGCCGCTTGTAATAATTACATAGCAGCATTAAATGTTCAACGTAATTATTGTGGTGATCCAGATGGTTCTATACAAGAAATGATAGATAATTTAGGAAACTGTGAGATGTCTTGTGAAGATGCTATTCATAATGTTACTGAAGCAGAGTCGCAATATATTACCGCAACTATTGGTAACTTTAATGAAAAGTGTGCACAGTATTTATTCTACCTTCAAGAGCAAATTGAAATATGTGGAGATGCCGATGGAAGTATTCAGGAAGAAATTGATGCTTTAGATTGTGCAGATGATGATAATGATGGAGTACCAAATGTGTTTGAAGATTTTAACGGAGATGGTGATTTAACAAACGATGATACAGATGGAGATGGTGTTCCTAACTATTTAGATGATGATGATGATGGTGATGGTGTTTTAACTATCGATGAAGCTAAAGATGAAGATGGAAATCCTATTGATACAGACGGAGATGGTGATGTGAATTATTTAGATAATGATGATGATGGCGATGGCTTATTCTCAAACTACGAAACTGGAGATACAGACGGAGATGGTGTACCAGATTATCTGGATAATGACGATGATGGTGATTCTATATTAACTTTAAACGAAAATGCAGATCCAAATGGTGATGGTAATCCTGATGATGCGGTTGATACCGATGGCAATGGAATACCAGATTATTTACAACCATAAATTAATTCTGATATAAAAATAGATAAGCGTTACTCGTTATGAGTGACGCTTTTTTTATGTTCAAAACTCTTTGTAATTTCATTTCAGAAAAGTGCAAATTCTATGTAATTTTATAAGCTAACTTTTTGAAGACTATAATTGTAATTTTTGCTGATTATAAGCGTTTTATGCTTTAGTGTCCTTGCAGTAAAAACACACGATTTAATAATAAACGACAGAACAACGCATGTACTTAATATTCGATACAGAAACCACAGGATTACCAAAACGCTGGGATGCACCAATTACTGATACCGATAATTGGCCGAGATGTATTCAAATTGCTTGGCAATTGCATGATGGTATGGGGAATTGTATCGAGCATCAAGATTATTTGGTACAACCAGACGGGTTTAATATTCCTTATGATGCCGAAAAAATTCACGGTATTTCAACGGAATTAGCACAAGAACAAGGGGTGCCACTAGCTGAAGTTTTAGAAAAGTTTAATGCTGCTTTATCTAAAACGAAATTTGTTGTTGGTCAGAATGTAAAGTTCGATTTAAATATTATGGGTGCAGAATTTGTACGTGAAAACGTTACAAATCCACTTCAAGAATTACCTGTTTTAGATACCTGTACAGAACACACAGCAAGCTTATGTCAATTGCCAGGTGGACGTTACGGAAAGTTTAAATTACCAACCTTAACGGAGTTACATGAGTATTTGTTTAATAAGCCTTTTTCTGAAGCACATAACGCCACAGCCGATGTTGAAGCTACTACACGTTGTTTTTTAGAATTAATACGACGTAAACAATATACCAAGGAAGAGCTCGATGTCGAGCCAGAATATTTTGAGAAGTTTACGCAAGAAAATCCTGCAGAGATTCAACTTATTGGCTTAAAACATATCAATCTTAAGCGGGAAAGTGCAAAGATTAATGCACGTCTGCAAAAAGAACAAGCCACACCCGTAACCATTGATAAAGAAGCGGCTTCACAAATTAAGGATGTGGATTTTGCACATTTGCATAACCATTCGCAGTATTCCATTCTTCAATCAACAATTAGTGTGAAAGATCTCGTGGCTGCAGCTGCTAGAGAAGGCATGCCAGCCGTAGCTTTAACCGATCACGGAAACATGATGGGAGCCTTTCACTTTGTAACGGCTGTTTCCAATCATAATAAAGGAGTAAAAGCACAACACAAACAAGCAGAAGAAGCCGGATTAGAAAAGAAAGGTAAAATTATAAAACCAATTATTGGTTGTGAGTTTTTTGTATGTGAAAATCATGCAGACAAAACCAGAAAAGATAATGGCTATCAAATTGTATTGATGGCAAAAAATAAAAAAGGCTATCACAATTTAGCAAAATTGTCTTCGGCTGCCTTTACAGACGGGTTTTATTACGTCCCAAGAATTGATAAAAAACTGATAGAACAGTACAAAGAAGATTTAATTTGTTTAACAGGAAACCTCTATGGTGAAGTGCCAAGTAAGGTTTTAAATGTTGGAGAAAATCAGGCAGAAGAAGCCTTGTTATGGTGGAAAGAAACGTTTCAAGATGATTTGTATGTTGAAATAATGCGTCACAATCAAGAAGACGAAAACCGTGTAAATCCGGTATTGATTAAATTGGCAAAAAAGCATGATGTTAAATTGGTAGCAACCAATAATACCTATTATGTCGATCAAGAAAATGCCAATGCCCACGATATTTTATTGTGTGTAAAAGATGGAGAAAAACAGGCGACGCCAATTGGTCGTGGTCGTGGTTATCGTTACGGTTTGCCAAATCAGGAATATTACTTTAAGTCTACAGAAGAGATGAAAGCACTCTTTAGAGATGTGCCTGAGGCGATTGTGAATATTCAGGAAGTAGTCGATAAGATTGAGCCTTACGAATTAGCGCGAGATGTATTATTACCTGCTTTCGATATACCTGATGAATTTAAATTTGAAGAAGATTTAGTCGATAATGGCAAACGCGGTGAAAATGCCTTTTTACGACATTTAACGTATAAAGGAGCCAAAATTCGTTATGGTGAAATTACACCAAAAATTGAAGAACGTCTCGATTTTGAGTTAAGCGTTATTGAAAAAACAGGGTATCCAGGATATTTCTTAATTGTAGAAGATTTTATTCGCGAAGCTAGAAAAATGGACGTTTCCGTAGGACCTGGTCGTGGATCTGCAGCAGGTTCGGTGGTTGCCTATTGTTTGTGGATTACCAATATTGATCCGATTAAGTACGATTTACTTTTTGAGCGTTTCTTAAATCCAGATCGTGTAAGTATGCCTGATATTGATATCGATTTTGATGATGAAGGTCGAGGTCGTGTTATGCAATATGTAATTGATAAATATGGCGCCAATCAAGTAGCGCAAATTATTACTTACGGTACCATGGCGGCAAAATCGTCGATTAGAGATACCGCTAGGGTTTTAGATTTACCCTTAAATGAAGCCGATCATATTGCCAAACTAATTCCGTTGATGTCAAAACTTGGAAAGATTTTTGGCTTAGATGAAAAGGAATTAGCTAAAAAATTCCGAGCAGAAGATTTAGAGAAAATAAATGAACTGCTTAATATTTCTGATGGTGACGACCTGCAAGCCGAAACCATTAACCAAGCTAGAATCTTAGAAGGCTCGGTTCGTAATACCGGAATTCACGCTTGTGGTGTAATTATAACACCAAGTGATATTACCAATTATGTGCCAGTATCTTTAGCAAAGGATTCTGATTTGTATGTGACCCAATTTGATAACTCTGTTGTTGAGGATGCCGGATTGTTGAAGATGGATTTCTTGGGATTAAAAACCTTGACCTTAATTAAGGACACGGTAAAAATTGTAAAAGCCAAGCATGGTATCTTGCTCGATCCAGAGAATTTTCCTTTGGATGACGTCAAAACATACGAATTATTCCAACGCGGTGAAACGGTTGGTGTATTCCAGTATGAATCGCCTGGCATGCAAAAACACATGAAGAATCTAAAGCCAACGGTTTTTGATGATTTAATTGCCATGAACGCCTTGTATCGTCCTGGTCCAATGGAATATATTCCAAGTTTCATTGCGCGTAAACATGGTGATGAAGAGATTGTGTACGATTTGCCAGAAATGGAAGAGTACCTTAAAGAAACTTACGGAATTACAGTTTACCAAGAGCAAGTAATGCTACTGTCTCAAAAATTGGCCGATTTTACTAAAGGTGAAGCCGATGTCTTGAGGAAAGCCATGGGTAAAAAGCAGATTGCGGTTTTGGATAAAATGAAACCAAAATTTATTGAGCAAGCTGGTGCTAAAGGTTTAGACAAAACAAAATTAGAGAAAATCTGGAAGGATTGGGAAGCCTTTGCGAGTTACGCCTTTAACAAGTCGCACTCTACATGTTATGCATGGATTGCGTACCAAACCGCCTATTTAAAAGCACATTATCCAGCAGAATACATGGCTGCGGTACTGTCTAATAATATGAACGATATTAAATCTGTAACCTTCTTTATGGAAGAGTGTAAACGGATGCGATTACCGGTTTTAGGTCCAGATGTTAATGAGAGTTTTTATAAGTTCTCGGTAAATAAAGATAATGCCGTTCGTTTTGGAATGGGAGCTATAAAAGGGGTTGGTCATGGAGCGGTTCAGACTATTGTAGAAAACAGAAAAGAAGGAGGACCTTATAAATCTATTTTCGATTTAGCTAAGCGTATCGATTTGCGAGCAGCCAACAAAAAAGCATTTGAAGGCCTTGCTAATGCTGGCGGATTTGATTGTTGGTCAGATACACATAGAGCACAATATTTTGCAGACGATGGTGATGGAATTACCTTTTTAGAAAAAGCGGTTAAATATGGTGCCAAACATCAGGAGAATGAAAACTCAGCTCAGGTCAGTTTGTTTGGTGAAGCTAGTGATGTGCAAATTGCAGAACCCGTTGTACCACCGTGTGAAGATTGGGGAACGATGGAGAAATTATCGCGAGAACGCGAAGTGGTTGGTATTTATATTTCAGGCCATCCCTTAGATGATTTTGCTATTGAAATGAAGACTTTTTGTAACGGAGTGGTGGCGCATTTTAATGATTTGGAAGCTATTGTAAATAAGGAAGTTACTTTTGGAGGTGTTGTTACAGATGTACAGCATCGTGTAAGTAAACAAGGTAAAGGTTGGGCTATTTTTACGATTGAAGATTATACCGACAGTTTTGAATTCAGAATTTTTGGAGAAGACTATTTAAAGTTTAGACACTTCTTTGTTATCAATTCTTTTGTTTATGTCAGAGCTTTTGTACGTGAAGGTTGGGTCAATAGAGATACTGGTAAAAAAGGAGAACCACGAATTCAGTTTAATAATTTTCAGTTGCTACATGATGTGATGGATACTTATGCTAAAAAATTATCCATTCAATTAAATATTAGAGATTTAGAAAAGGAAACGGTTTCTGTGTTATATGACTTAATAAAATTCCATGAAGGCAATCAAACTCTAAATTTTGTGGTCTATGATAATGCTGAAAAGATAAAAGTGCAGATGCCAAGCCGAAAAAATAAAGTCAAAATTTCACAACAGCTGTTAAATAGTTTGAAGGAGCATGATATAATGTATAAGTTGAATTAAAATTTTAGAACTTGTGATGCGTATATTTATGTGTTAGACATATTGTAACCGAATCTATGAGAACTAATTTTAAATAAAGCCATTTTTATGGCTTATAAAAATTACACGGTTTGGAAAGAATTAAAGCGAAGAAAAGAGAAATTTTGCAAAGTGCTGAAGATTTAAACAGTAAGGTTTATTTCGTTGAATCTGGTTTATTAAGAAGTTACTCTATTGATGAAAATGGGAAAGAGCATATTTTTATGTTTGCTCCAGAAAATTGGCTTATTGGAGATGGCGTTTCAATGGATGAACCTTGTCAGTTATTTATCGATGTTTTAGAAGACTCAGTAATTATTCCTATCGAAAAAAATGATCCTATTATAATGGATTCTAATAAATTGATTAAGCGTGTATCTGTATTGCAAAACAGAATTATTAAATTAATGAGTGCTACGGCAATTGAACGGTATGAAGATTTTATAGAAACCTACCCAGATATTGTACAGCGTGTTCCTCAAAAAATGATTGCTTCTTACCTTGGTATTACACCCGAGGCACTTTCTACCGTAAAACGAAACCGATTAAAAAAATAGTCGTTTTTTTCTTTTCTTAATCTACATTAATGCACAGCTTTTTAGATGATGGCATCTTTGCATCATTATAAATCATTTAAAAAGTTAACATGGCAAATTATCACGATATAAGTGTTTCAAAGCTAGAAAAAATAGCGTGCTACGCAATGTCTGTCCTATTTAGTGTTTAAATTTTAGTGGCTGGCATCATGAAATTGATACTAGCAGCACCTCTCCTTGGAAAATACCTGATGTTTCAAAATAGATCATTACATCACCAAAATTAGTTGTAAAAAATTCAGTAATCCTGAACTTTCCTCAAGTATTAGACTGAATGTCTTTACTTAATAAAAAAAGATATTAAACAATTTATCACCTAAACAAGTTAAAAAAACATAAAATGAAACCACCAAAAAAATGGAAAATGATGCTGTTAACTTGGATGACCATTTATCCATTAGTAAATATCGTTTTTTTTATCCTAGTACCTTTTATTAATAGTTGGAATCCTCTTTTAAAGACATTCCTTATAACTATAATTATTGTTCCAATTATGAACGTTATACTTGGTTTTCTTTCAAAAAAATACGCTACTTGGCTAAGGAAATAACAAAATAATCATCTATGGATCTTTCCTAAAAGAAAAAATAACGAGCTATCACAAAGTATAAGAATCTTAGGATCTTGAATCCATTACTCAAGCGGTTTGGCTACGTGGAAGAAATTCTGGAAATCATTGAAAATTATAAGTATTCCTCAAAAAATGATTGCTTCTTACCTTGGTATTCCACCCGAAGCACTTTCTACCGTAAAACGAAACCGACTTAAAAAATAGTCGATACTTTCTTTTCTTAATCTACATTAATGCACAACTTTCTAGATGATGGCATCTTTGCATCATTAATAATCATTTAAAAAGTTAACATGGCAAATTATCACGACACAAGTATTTCAAAGACACAAAAAATAGCAGGCTACGCAATGTCTATTTTATTTAGTGTTCAAATTATCATGGCTGGAGTCATGAAGTTGTTTCTGGCAGCACCTATTGTTGAAAACATGAATGCAGTAACCAATTGGGGCGATAAAACGTTGTTTGTAGGTATTCTTGAACTTATCATACTGGCGTTGTACTGGATTCCAAAAACACAAAAATTAGGATTTTATTTATTATGCTCTTTTGTAGGAGGAATTATTGTTGCAGAAGTTGTTGCTGGTAAACCGCCAATAGCGGGAATACTTGTATCTGTACTATTATATGCTGGTACTACACTACGATTTCCGAAGCTATTAAAATAATAGTAATTCGTATAAATACAAAAGACGTGCTTTTAGCAATAACTGATTTCTAAATCATTAGAGATGCAATTTATTGAACTGAAGGCAAGTACATTTCAATTCAACAAAATAAATAGTAACATTAAAAATTATAAAACCATGAAAGATTTTAAATTTGAAACACTAAATTCAGAAAACGCAGCTTTATTATTAGTAGACCATCAAACAGGATTAGCACAATGTGTAAGAGATATGAGTCCGGAGACTTGGAAAAACAATGCTTTAGCTATTGCTAAAATTGGGAAGATATTTAACTTACCTACTGTTTTAACCACAAGTGCAGAAGATGGTGCTAATGGTCCACTTTTACCTGAGATTGCAGAGCTACACTCAGACGCTCCATATATTTCTCGAGGAGGAGAAATTAATGCTTGGGATAATACAGAATTTAAAGCAGCTGTTGAAGCTACAGGAAGAAAAAAACTTATTATCGCAGGAGTTTCTACAGATGTTTGTGTGCTTTTTCCAGCCTTATCTGCATTAGCGGAAGGTTATGATGTATACGCAGTAATTGATTCATCTGGTACTTGGAGTGAAATTGCACAAACCACTACGGTTGCTAGACTTGCACAAGCGGGTGCAAAAGTAACAAGTTGGATGTCTGTTTCTGCAGAATTGCAAAAAGATTGGCGTAATCCAACTGGTCAAGCTTTAGGAGGTTTATATGCTCAACATTTACAAGCATACGGCCATTTATTTAGCAGTTTAGCAGCCGCACAAAAAGCAGCTAATAAATAAAAATAACATTCAAAAAGGTAGGTCTTCTATGAATAGCTACCTTTTAAAATATTAATATTATGATTAAAATCATTCCCGCATCACAACAAAGAATAATAGATAGAGGCAAATTTATAATCCGCTTGCTTGAAATAGGTAACCCGTTACCAAACCACAACGATCATGGGTTGTATCAATTAGGCAGAATAGATCACGCTACACTAGAAGGTAAAATGGTTGTACCAATGCATTTGCATAAAAACGATGAAATTCTCTCGTATGTAAGAATAGGAGAAATGATACATAAAGATAGTGAAGGCAATAATGTTGTTATAAGCAACCAATATTTAATGATGATGAATGCTGGCTCTGGATTTTATCATGAAGAAGCTGTACCAAAAGAGGGAGAAATTACAGAAATGCTTCAAATATTTATGAGACCAAGAAAAGATGAATTACAGCCTAAAGTACAGTTTTATCAATTTGAAGATATATATAGTTTCAATAAATGGAGATTAATAGGTGCCAATGAAACATCTAATGCGCCATTAAAAATAAATTCCGACATCGAAGTGTTCGATACCAGATTACAAGGCAACATAGACGTAGAATTACCTAAATTAACAGCGAATCAAATAGGCTATCTTTATGTATTTAAAGGCGACTTAGAATTATCTAATAATACAGACCTTAAAACAAGAGATGCTTTAATCTTTGAAGGTGAAGATTTAACCGTTAAATCAAAACAGCAAGCAGATTTAATTTTATTTATTATGGACAAAACTTCTGAAGTTTCAAAAAATGGGCTTTTCGCAAATTAATATACCAATTAGATAAAATATCTGTGGCTAACACTGTTTATAATTAATAGTACTATCTGCCTTGCAAACATTTCTACAGCATATTTCATCTGAGATTGATTTGCTAAATTAGTTACTTTGCAACACAACAATCCATGTATACTGTCTGTAAAAACGGTGAACTTAAACTTGTAATATGTTATTCGAAAACCCATTATTTTTAATTCCATTCAGTAGTGGACTCATCTTTTGTGTCGTAGGATGGTTTATGTACAAATTTCCACCAAAGAAGATCAATAGCATCTATGGCTATAGAACAGCAAGCTCTATGAAAAATCAACTGAGATGGGATTTTGCACAACTATATGCCTCTAAACAAATGATAAAGTACGGACTGCTACTTTCAATGGTTGGACTCATAGGTCTGGTATATCAACCCACTGAAGGGATTTCTACAATTTTAGGTCTGGGTTTAATGATTGTAATGGTTATTCTATTGATTTTTAGAGTTGAGAATAAGATAAAAGAAAGGTTTCAAGATACAGAATGAATGACATCCCAATACATTTAAAAGCCATTTGAAATCGTTTTAAAACGAAGATAGTTCTCTAATGCATGTGTTTTTTTGATTGTAATAAATAAAATAGACAGACTTGTCTGTTTTTAAAAATAATTGATATATTTGCATCATGAAACATGCCGAAGTAAAACATAGAATTATAGAAACGGCCTCATTTTTATTTTATAAGAATGGGTATAATTCTACAGGTATTAATCAAATTATTGCCGAAGCAGGCATTGCTAAGGCAACCCTTTACAATCATTTTAAATCTAAAGAAGCGATTTGTCTGGCATATCTTCAATATAAGAATAGCCATTTTCTAGAGAATTTAAAAAATTTCACAAGGTCAAAACCTAAAGGAAAAGCACAGATTTTAGCCCTATTTGATTTTTTACAATTATTTTATCAAGATAAAGATTTTAATGGGTGTTGGTGTATAAAAACGGTTTCAGAAATTCCAAAAGAGAATGAGATCATTCGAAACGAAATTCAATCTCAAAAAAATGATTTTATTACACGTATCGCAGCACTAATCACAAACAATTTAGAAGATATTAAAAGTGAAGAAGTAAATTCACTAGCAAGACAAATTTACTTACTCTACGAAAGTGCTGTTGGAGAAAGCCACCTACATCAAGAAGACTGGCCTATTCTTGAGTCTAAAAATTTATGTAAAAAAATAATCGTTTAAAAAAAATTTGAATATAAAAAGACAGACTTGTCTGTCTGTAATTAATAATTAAATAAAAATGCAATGAAAGAATTTGAAAACAAAGTAGCCTTAGTTGTTGGCGGCACAAGTGGAATAGGTAATGCAACTGCAAATGCCTTATTAGAAGGAGGAGCAACAGTACATGTTGTAGGGAGAAATACCGATAAAATTGCCGATGCACCAAATTTGGTTAAACACACGGCAAACATCTCTAACACGACTGAAGTAGACGCTTTAATCGCAAAAATAGATGGTTTAGATAATTTAGACTATTTGGTAAACGCCTCAGGAATTTTTGGTCCTAAACCTTTTTTAGACCATACGATGGAAGATTATAATTCGTATTTAGATTTAAACAGAGGTTTCTTTTTTATCACACAAAGTGCTGCTAAAAAGATGAAAGCAACTCAAGGTGGTGCTATCGTTAATGTAGGTTCTATGTGGGCAAAACAAGCTGTTAAAGCAACACCATCTACAGCCTATTCTATGCAAAAAGCAGGTTTACATTCGCTAACACAACATTTAGCGATGGAATTAGCAGAAGATAATATTCGCGTCAATGCCGTGTCTCCGGCTTTAGTAAATACTCCTGTGTATCACGGTGTTTTTGGAGGTGAAGACGCAGCTAAAGAAGCATTGGTTGGCTTTAATGGGTTTCATCCTATAGGTCGTTTTGGTGAATCGGAAGATGTTGCCAATAGTATTGTATTCTTATTGTCAGACAAAGCGGCTTGGGTAACAGGTGCGATTTGGGATACCGATGGTGGTGTTATGGCTGGTAGAAATTAAAAGCATACAATAATTACTAAGTCATAACTTATTTCTATTTAGGTTATGACTTTTCTATTCCTCAAGTCTCAAAATACTTTTGATGCTTAAATTAGACGAAATATAACATGAAGCAATTTGTAATAATTTTATTAGTATCATTAGTCTTATTGGGCTGTGAGACTAAATCAGGCGACACTAAAAAACAGTTCTTTTTACCACCAGCGACGACTTATAATTATGTAGCCATTGATAGTGTAAAACTGTTTTATAGAGAAGCAGGAGACAAAAATAACCCAACCATAGTTTTATTGCATGGTTATCCCTCGTCCTCACATTCGTATAGAAACCTTATTCCTATGTTGGCAACACATTACCATGTTGTAGCACCAGACAATTTAGGGTCGGGTTACAGTACCCATTTAGATCCCACAACGACAACATACACTTTTGATCTATTGGCAGATTATACGCAGCAGTTAATGGATACGCTTCAAATTAAGAACTATGTGATGTATATG
>Ga0209345_10005752_pt1 | contig 11395 bp, 10 predicted proteins | sample Cruoilmetagenom7_FD_187294 | JGI IMG/M metagenome (GOLD analysis project Ga0209345, IMG submission 187294) | Oil polluted marine microbial communities from Coal Oil Point, Santa Barbara, California, USA - Sample 7 (SPAdes) (version 2) | ecosystem: Environmental > Aquatic > Marine > Oil seeps ...
AAGCCACTTGGGCATTGTGGGTGCCTCATAAGCTTTCATAAGCGCAAGCAGATCCTCCGGTCGCTGGCTGCAAAGAACCATCTTCCGGTTGATCTCATGTAGAAATCCCTCCTTCACCATATGGTCCAGGGAAGCGAGAATGTGATTGAAAAAGCCATCCGTATTAAGCAGACCCACTGGTTTAGGGTGTAAGCCCAGCTGTCCCCACGTTAACATCTCAAAGAGTTCATCCAGCGTGCCATATCCTCCGGGAAGGGCCATAAATCCGTCGCTCTTCTCATAGATCAGGGACTTACGCTGATGCATGTTTTCTACAGTGATCAATTCACTCAGCGAATCGTGGGCCACCTCCCCGGTCTTTAAGAAGTGCGGAATGATACCAGTAACATTGCCTCCGGCTTCCATGGCGGCATCGGCCAGCGCTCCCATCAAACCAACCTTTCCTCCTCCAAAGATCAGATCAATTCCCTGCATCGCCAGAAACTTACCGGTAGCTGCTGCCTGTTCCCTGTAAATCTTGTTACTTCCACTGCTGGACCCGCAATAGACTGCTATACTTTTCATGCGACGAATTTAATAAAAAAGCTGTCCCGCACAGGTATACAGGACAGCTTTTGATTGATTAAACCCGGAGGCTAGACAATCGGTGACGGATGGTTCTTCAATACTGCTGTGAACTTTTCAAAATCCAAACTTGAGAGTTCATGATCCTTGAGTTCTCCCTTAAGATACTTATCATAACCCACCAGATCCATCAGTCCATGGCCACTGAAGTTGAAAAGGATCACCTTTTCTTTACCCTCTTCTTTTGCCTGTTTGGCTTGCCTGATGGCAGAAGCAATGGCATGAGTGGTTTCAGGAGCTGGTATGATTCCTTCAGTACGGGAGAAAAGTACTCCTGCTTCGTAACACTCCAGCTGGTGTATAGCTTCCGGTGACGCCAGTCCCTCTTTACACGCATGACTAACCAGGGGTGACATACCGTGGTAGCGGAGCCCGCCTGCATGAATCGGGGGAGGAATAAACCCATGACCCAGGGAATTCATGGCCAGCAGTGGGGTCATTTTAGCGATATCTCCGTGGTCATAGGCAAAAGGAGCCATGGTCAGGGTAGGACAACTTGCAGGTTCTACAGGTATGATCTCAATATTGGCACCATGGATCTTCTCCTGAATAAAGGGGAAGGCCAGTCCGGCAAAGTTACTTCCTCCTCCGGCACATCCAATGACCACATCGGGAAGTTTTTCACCTACCTTTTCCAACTGCTTTTTAGCTTCCAGACCGATGATTGTCTGATGAAGCATCACATGGTTCAACACAGATCCAAGGGAATAACGCGTCTGACCGGTTTCATCGGTCACTGCAGCCTCAACTGCTTCGCTGATGGCGATCCCAAGGCTACCAGGTGTGTCCGGATGTTCAGCAAGGACATCCCTCCCGGCTTTTGTTAGCTCACTGGGACTGGCCACACATGATCCTCCCCAGGCTTCCATCATCATTTTCCGGAATGGTTTCTGGTCAAAGCTAACCCTTACCATAAATACCTTGCACTCCATACCCAGCAGAGAAGTGGCAAAAGAGAGGGCACTCCCCCATTGTCCTGCTCCGGTTTCGGTGGTCAGTTTATTGATACCAAATTCTTTGTTATAATAGGCCTGGGCCACAGCTGTATTGGGTTTATGGCTTCCTGCCGGGGAGACACTCTCATTTTTATAATAGATACGTGCAGGAGTACCCAGTGCCTCCTCCAGCGCATAGGCCCGAACCATAGGAGCTGGCCGCCAGATGCTGAGCATCTCCATTACCTTCTCCGGAATATCTATCCAGCGTTCTGTACTCACCTCCTGTTCAATCAGGTTCATGGGGAATACCGGAGCAAGCATCTCCGGGCCTATGGGTTTGCCATCGGGTCCCAGAGGGGGATTCATGGTGCCCGGAAGATCAGCGGCAAGGTTATACCACTGCTTGGGCATCTCTTTTTCACTCAGGGTGATTTTTCTGTTTTTCATCATAGTTTAAAGTTTTGGGTGTTATTTAAGTTATTTTTTTAGATAAAAAAAGCGGGGCAGTTATTTCTAACATGCCCCGCGTATTCTGTTTTTTCTTCTGCAACTCTTACAGTTCAACCATTGCCCACGAAGCATTTATACGGAGGTTCCACCAAAGCCATCGCCAGCTAATATGGTTGATCACTAATTTCATTTCTGTTATTCCAGTTGGAAAATTAACCATTATTTTCAGAAATTCAATCCCCCTATATATGGTTTTAATCAAAACTCGTTCAGGAATTACAAAAAACAAATCCTTCTTTTTTTGGATTTGATCGAACTCAGTGGGGATTTAATCAAATTAATACACCGGTTTTTTCCAGGCTTCGCTTGGAGCATATTTACTGGCTGAAGCCCAGAGGATGCCCCGCTGCATAATTTCAAGCGCTTCCGGCACTTCAAAATCCTTCATCACATGTCCCAGGGAAGAGTAGAAGACCCGCCCCGAGCCATGCATCTTTTTCCAGACCACCGGCATGGTGCATCCATCAATCCAGGGAGCATGTTTTCCGCTGAATTCAGTGGTAGCCAGCACCTTCATATTGGGATCCACATGGAGATAGTACTGCTCACTGTGCATATCAAAATCCGATAATCCACTTGTGACCGGGTCCTCATGGTCAGTCACCTGAACATGATAATCTATAATCCCTCCCGGATGAGCCACCCATTGTCCGCCTGTCATAAACTGATAATTCGTGTTTTGGCGGAACGAATCGCAAAGTCCGCCATGCCAACCTGCCAGTCCGCACCCGGAGGAAACAGCAGAGATGAGCCCCTTCTCTTGCGCTCCTGAAATTTTACCCATGGTAAAGGCCTGAATGACCAGGTCGATCTCCTTCATATATGCCTTATCGGTATAGGGATCAAGATTATCAACTGCATCCACAATCGCACCTTCCTGCTCCAACCAGGGTTTGAAAAGCTCTACGGACTGCACAGGTTCGTGTCCTGTCCAGCCACCATAGGTGTATAAAATCTTTCGACCTTTTAACGAAGGTAGTTCCATATGGACTGGAAGGTGTTTTGAGTTTTCATTCCCTCTGGCATAGAGTCCCAGTGAGGTTCCTGCTGCAATGGCCCCTGTACTTGACAGGAAGCGTCGGCGGTTTAGTTTCATCTGTCGGAATTTTGAGTTGACACTAAATATACTTGAAAAAATAACAAACAAAAAAACCCTCCGCAGAAGCGAAGGGTTCAAATTGATACGAGATGATATGTTTAACTAAATAAGTTTTACATTCACTGCATTTAGCCCTTTTCGTCCTTCAGTAAGTTCGAAAGTTACATTGTCATCTTCCTTGATCTTGTCAATCAGACCAGATACATGGACAAAATACTCTTCGTCGGATTCGACGTCCTTAATAAATCCATATCCTTTGGATTCGTTAAAGAATTTTACTTTACCTTCTTTCATTGTAAAAAATTGATAATTAATAACACTGCAAAAGTAATATAAAATAAAACCAAAAGCACAAGGAGTATTAACATTTCTCCATTTACCTGGGTATCATGTAGAAAAATACTGCAAAAAAGTGGGAGATCGTTCCTGCCAGAACCAGCATATGCCATACCAGATGGTGATATGGAAAACGAATCACTTTGAAAAACAGGATGCCAAGGGTATAACAGAGTCCGCCTATGAGGATCCAGAGGCTCCCCATCAGTGGAAGTGTGTTGATCACCGGAACGATAGCAATGAGGATCAACCAGCCCATCACCGTATAAGATATTACATAGAATGTGCTGACACCTGTTTTAAAATCGCCCGGTCGTGTGAGGATCATCAGAGTTCCTACAATGGCCAGCCCCCATTCAATCCCAAAAATCACCCATCCCATGGGACCATTAAGTGTAATCAGAGCAATGGGCGTATAGGTCCCCGCTATCAGAAGATATATGGCAATACGGTCAATATTAAAGAAGAGATCTTTGGCTCTTCCCATAGGCAGGATATGGGTCAGGGTGGACGAAAGATAAAGCACGATCATAGATGTTCCAAAAACGGCTGTACTTACCACATGCCAGGCAGTACCATGTATCATTGAAAATCGAACCATCAGAACTAAACCGGCCACCGCCAGCAGGGCGCCGGTAAAGTGTGAGGCTGCATTTGCCAGCTCTTCACCACGAGAAAATTTCAGATTTTTTTCCATTAAAATAAATTTTCCCAAAAGTAAAACACCCAGCTTAAAGAGGTGCATTCAGCGGTCCCCCTATGACTGTTTTCATCCCAAAATAAGTATATTTGCCTATACCCGAAGGAAAGCCCTGTTCAACCCATGAATCGAATACTGATATTGCTATTGATTATATTCTGGCCTTTCGATCATCTTTATGGGCAGGATTCCAGGACCGACAGTCTGCTTAATTTGGCTGTGGCGGTGAGCGATAATGAACTGGCCACTACCTATTATGAACTCTCCCTCTCCTTGCAGGTGGATTATCCAGATAGCGCCCTCTATTTTGCCAATCGGGCAGAACTGATCTTGCAAAGAAACGATCCGGAATCACTTCTCCCCTTCTTATATAAGAGCAAGGGCCAGATATATGAGATTAAACTGCTTACCGAACGCAGCTTGTTGTATTACAGGAGGGCCTATGATGAATTCATCAGACTGGAAGATTTCACACAAATTGGGGACTGCGCCCTGAAGATGGGAAATCTCTACTATGATATGGCCAACTACAGCGAGGCTTACTTCTTTTATATGCAGAGTCTGAATGCCGCTGAAAGGGAGAATGACCAGCTGGGCATAGCCAAGATGGAGAACAACCTGGGAAACGTATCGCATGATATGGGAAGCCTGGCTGATGCTGAAAAGCATTATCTGAAAGCATACAGCATATACAGGGAAGTTGGTCTCTCCACCGAAGAGTATGGGGCCTTAAGCAATATTGGCCTGATTTTTTTTGAGAGAGAGCTTTACGATTCTGCTCTCTTCTATTTTCAGGAAGTCACCAATCAACTTAACCCTGATTCACTTGCTTCATCAGTGGAGTATCATATCCTTTCAGGGGTTTATAATAATACAGCATTAACTTACGATGAGCTTGGGGAATCGAGGCTGTCACTGGATTATTTTAAAATGGCACTTGATCTGGCAGTCCAGGTGGATGATCAAAATACCGCTGGAACAGTCTATGTAAACCTGGGATCCCTGCATGGTGAGATGGGAAACCAGGAGTCTGCACTATATTATCTGCACCGGGCCCTGAGAATAGCTCAGCAGCGTAAATTTCGCTCCCTGGAGCTGGAGGTTTACGAGGAACTTGCCAGGCTCCATGCAAAACCGGGTTCTTATGCCTCGGCGTATAACTGGCAGTTGCGATATGATACACTCTACAAAGAGCTGTTTAACGAAGATCAGACAGAGAAGATCATGCAACTCCGTAGCAGGTATGAACAGGAGATCAGTGAAAAAGAGATCTTGCAGCTGCAATCCGAATCACAGGTTCAGAAAATGCTGAATAAGTTATTCATCATTTTCCTGATAATTATTGTAGCCCTGGCAATTATTATTGCCATCAATCTCAGATCAAAAAAGCGTACCAACCAGATGCTGGCGGAACGGAACCTGCAAATTTCAAATGCCATTCAAAAGCTAAGTGAATCTGAAAACGAACTTCAGAAATTGAATCGGTCCAAAGACCGGATATTTTCTGTGGTGGCTCATGATCTCAGAAATCCGGTGGCTGCAGTTACAGGATTTTCAGAACTCCTTTATGATAATTTTGAAGAATTTACAGTAGAGACTCAAAAAGAGTACCTCCTTCAAATCCTTCAGGGAACACAGAGGATACAGAACTTGCTTGAAAATCTTCTGATCTGGGCGAGATCGCAGATGAAGGCGGTAAAATATGAGCCGGAACGGGTGCGGGTGGATGAATTATTGAATGATTGTGTCAAGGAGCTCAAGGCGAACCTGGACCATAAGAAGGTGATGTCTGTGATACAGATTGACAAGTCGTGCGTGGTATTTGCTGATAAGGCAATGATTCGTACGGTATTTCGAAACCTGATCAACAATGCCATCAAGTTCAGTTTCCCAGGGGGAAAAATCTGGTTCAACTCAGAAAACTCAAAGGAGGGATGCAAAATCCTGATATCTGATGAAGGCATTGGAATTCAGCCTGAAATTCAGGAGAAACTTTTTACTCCCAGTGAGGTGGTCTCCACTCCAGGCACAACTGGTGAATCCGGATCAGGATTGGGGCTTTTGATTTGTAAGGAGTTTCTTGAAAGAAACATGGGCACTATCGAAGTTGAGAGTGAACCGGGAAATGGCTCCACATTCATAGTCAAGCTCCCGGCCAGAAAAACCAACACTCCTATTTAAGCTTCTCTTTAAATACCTTTTCAAATTTCTCCACCTTGGGGGTGATTACCATCCGGCAATATCCCATGTTCGGATTGTTTTCGAAATACTCCTGGTGGTAGGCTTCAGCGCTGTAAAAGGATTCGAAAGCCTCCACCTGGGTGACAATCGGATCACTCCATATTCTCTCAGAATCGAGCTGCCGGATGGTTTCACGGGCAAGCTTTCCCTGCTCGTCGTTATGGAACAGGACTATGGATCTGTACTGGGTACCTACATCTGCTCCCTGCCGGTTCAGGGTTGTCGGATCGTGTGTTTTAAAGAATATCTCCAAAAGCTCCAGGTAGGAAACTGTTTCAGGGTCATAGGTAATCTGAACCACCTCGGCATGACCGGTGCGGCCTGAAGTAACAATTTTATAATCCGGATTGGCAACTTCGCCGCCAGAATATCCAGATTCCACATGCTGAACACCCTTTACGCGTTCAAATATTGCTTCCACACACCAGAAGCAGCCACCACCAAAAGTTGCAATTTCAAATTTGTCTTTCATACCATCATTTCCAAACAGAGGTAAAGATAATAACAGGCTGGTCAATATGGACAAAGAATATGTTCTCATCCCAAAATAATTAGATTGCTTTTGCTATATTAACCATAAAGGAGCAAGATTGTTTAAGGGTGGAATTCATCGCAAAAACTTGTAACTTTATCTCATGCAGGAAGCTTTATACTTCAAGCAACTGGATAACCTGGAGGTACAATGTCTCTTATGCCCACACAGATGCAAAGCTGAACCTGATCAATATGGGAAATGTCGTACCCGTGTAAACAGGGGAGGAAAACTTTTTACGGAGAGTTATGGTATTCTCTCTGCCATCACCTCAGATCCCATTGAGAAAAAGCCTCTCTACCATTTTCAACCGGGTCGGAATATATTATCCCTGGGGAGTTTTGGCTGTAACATGAGCTGCGATTTCTGTCAGAATTGTGAAATTTCCCAGATTGATCAAAAGATCTTTTCGCGTCACACCTCCCGGGATCCCGAAGATATTGCAAACAAGGCTGTTTTACTTCAAAATAATATCGGCCTGGCTTATACCTATAATGAACCCACCGTTTATTATGAGTATATGATCAAATGCGCGGCCTTTATCAAGGAGTTCAATCTGAGCAATGTCATGGTTACCAATGGCTATATTAATCCTGAGCCCCTGGAGGAGTTGTTCCCCTTTATGGATGCATTCAATGTGGATTTGAAATCATTCAGGAATCAATTCTATGTCGAGCGTTCCGGTGCCAGTCTGCACCCGGTGCTTGAATCTATCAAGAAAATTGCCTCATCGGGACGACACCTGGAGCTGACTTTCCTGATAATTCCCGATTATAATGATGACAAGGAAGAGTGGAAGGATATGATCAACTGGATATCTGACAACTGTGGTAGGGAAACCATCCTGCATGTTAGCAGGTACTACCCCTATTTTAAGATGGATAAGCCCCCTACTCCACTTAATACCATAAAAGAATTCCTGGAACTTGCCAGAGCACAAATCGATTATGTCTATCCAGGAAATACACCACAACTTGACAACCACACCTACTGCCCCTCCTGCGGAAATCTTTTGATAGAAAGATTTTTGTATGATGCTACCATCAAAGGCATAGGGCCAGGAGGATATTGCACAAATTGTAAGAAAGAAATTGTTGGAGACTATAAAAATTTAGTGTTATGAGAATCCGAAGCGCTGCAGTGGAAGGTCGCTTTTATCCCTCCACCAAAAGCAGAATTTTTGATCAGATTATGGAGATTGAGCAATCGGAAAGGTATCCGGAACCGGATCTCTCTCCTGAACATATTTACGGCGCAGTACTTCCCCATGCCGGTCATATCTATTCAGGCTACCAGACCATCCCGTTTTTTCAACTCCTGAGAAGACACAGGCTGTTCCCTGACACCTTTGTCATTGTTCACCCGAACCATTCGGGCCATGGCGATTCCCTGGCCATCGATGAATCAGCACTCTGGACAAATGCCATTGGGGAGGTGCCTGTTGATCTTGAACTGGCAGCGGAAATGGAGCTTCCTTTTGATCAAAGAGCTCATGCCATGGAGCATTCGGCTGAGGTGATCATTCCATTTATCCAATATTTTCAATCGGACCAGGCTTTTTCTATTGTCCCCGTGTGCATGTTGGACCAGTCATATAAATCTGCAGCCCTTGTTGCCAATAGTATCATCCGGGGAGTTGCCCAAACCGGAAGGAAAATCATGGTCCTGGCTTCCTGTGACTTTTCGCACTTTCTGCCACCTGAAACGGGAGAGGAGCAGGACCAGTACATCCTGGACCATATCATGAGTCGCAATGCGCCTGGCGTTGAGCAAAGCGTTAAAGAAAAGCGTGTTTCGGTATGTGGATACGGACCCATAATGACATTGATGGAGTATGCCGGCTCCCATTCTCCCGAATACAAGATTGAGATTCTGGCAAGAGGACATTCCGGAGAAGTCTCTCCCTCACTGGAAGTAGTGGATTACATTTCTCTAATCGCTTATGCATGACAATTACCAGAAAGGAAAAGGATAACTTGCTCAGCATGGCCTTCCATGCCATTTCTGGAAGAATTGATCCCGGAAATCAATCCAACTCCCCCGGGGAGGAATTGACAGAAGCGCTGGAACGTAAAAGCGGGGCATTTGTATCCGTTTATGTGGATCAGCAGCTCAGGGGATGCATCGGAACCTTCTCGGAAGAGGAAAAGCTTCATAAAAATGTGAGTAAAATGGCAATATCTGCAGCCTGCGAGGATTCAAGATACACTTCAATTCACGCGGATGAGCTTACCCGGCTCGAGATTGAGGTCAGTGTCCTTACTCCCCGCCACAGGATATATGATCCGGCAGAGATCGTGCTGGGCAAGCATGGAATATACATTAGAAACGGAGCCAACAGAGGCACCCTGTTACCACAGGTGGCTGTGAATCAGAACTGGACCGTGAAAGAGTTTCTGGGCTCCTGTTCCAAATACAAGGCCGGTATCGGTTGGGATGGTTGGAAAACAGCAGAGCTTTATACCTATGAGGCCATTGTGTTTCGCTCAGGGTTCTCTCCATGAAATTGTTAATTATCCTTAAAAATCCTACTAGCCTGCTTCAAAATTTGTAATTACGAAAATCTTCGTATATATTTGCTACGAAACATTTCGTATAATGCAATGAAGCCCACTGAAAGTGAATTAGAGATACTGCAGCTACTCTGGGAACATGGTCCCCTGACTGTCCGGGAATTAAATGATAAACACAATATGCAGCGAAGGGTGGGTTATACCACCTCCCTGAAGATGATGCAAATCATGACAGAAAAAGGTATGCTTACACGGGATACTGCACTGCGTTCCCATATCTACTCCCCTGCCCTGTTACCTGAAGATGTACAAACGAATATTCTGGACCACGTGTTGAAAACTGTTTTTATGGGCGATAGATCCAGACTGCTTATGCATGCACTGGGAAATCACCCTGTCAACTCCAAGGAATTATCGGAGCTTAAGGCGTTAATAAAAAAAATGGAGGAGCAATAGGATGGGTTTGCTTGATGGAAGCGGGATCTGGATCCTGGTAATGGGCAAAACCATTGTCCACAGTTTATGGATTGGCTTATTGATCCTTGCCCTGCTTCGGATCTCCTTGATTCTTATTCCAGCCTTGGATTCCCGGAGGCGCTACAGAATCTCTGTGTCTGCCCTGGCCCTTCTGTTTTGTTCGGTAATCATCACTTTTATTGTGGTACATGAACCGCTTGTACAGGAGCAGGATGCGATGCTGGCGCGGGATTTACCTTCTCCCTTTCCTGGTTATCTGCTGCCCGACAAGCAGGATAATACAGCTGCTGCTTTGCAGAACATTTTTGCCATTTTTGGTTATGTCTACCTGCTTGGAGTCCTTGCAATGCTATTCCGTTCCCTGTTCTCTCTTGGCTATATCAGGCAGCTGAAAAGCAGTGGATCCCCCATTGATCCAGTCTGGCAGAAACGATTCACGCAGATCATCCACTCTATGAGTATCAAAGGTCCGGTTAAATTGCTCCGGTCCACCCGGGTAAAAGGTCCTCTGCTCGTAGGGTTTCTTAAACCGGTAATACTCATCCCTGCGGGAATGCTCTCGAACCTGCCGGCAAGTCAGATCGAAACTATATTGATGCATGAGCTGTATCACTTGAAAAGGAGGGACTACCTGATCAATATCATGCAACTTTTCATTGAAGGACTACTCTTTTATCATCCGGCCGTCTGGATCATTTCTGGAATTGTTCGGAATGAAAGGGAACACTGTTGTGATGACGGAGTACTCGAGGAAACCAGCAACCCGGAGAATTATGCCAGAGCACTCATTCATATTGCGGAACAGCAAGAGTATAGCCGGCTTGCTCCGGGAGCAGCGGGAACCAAAAAGTATCATCTAAAATCCCGGATTTATAGAATTTTAAACATACATACCATGAAGACAAACTTGCGAGACAGAGTAATATCTCTGGCCCTTTTGGCCGGAAGCTTGATTCTATTCGTGACCATCAGCGGCTTCAGTGCCGGCCCCTCATTTTTCAGGTTCAGCAACCTGAATAGCGAGCATAATACCTGGCTACAGGAGCCAAAGCAGGTATTGCCAGTTGCTGACACCATTCCACAGGAAGCAGAAGCTGAAGATGAAGAGGAGCTGGAAGAGATTGACTTCGATGAACTAAAGGAGGAGATGGAGGAAGCCCGCCTGGAAGTGCTGGAAGAGCTAGAACAGATTGACTGGGAAGCCATGAAGGAGGAGATAGAGGAAGCCCGCCAGGAGGCCCTGGAAGAGATAGAGGAGATTGACTGGGAAGCCATGAAAGAGGAGATGGAAGAAGCACGCCTGGAGGCCCTGGAAGAGATAGAGGAGATTGACTGGGAAGCCATGAAGGAGGAGATTGAAGAAGCACGCCTGGAGGCCCTGGAAGAGATAGAGGAGATTGACTGGGAAGCCATGAAGGAGGAGAT
>Ga0209345_10005754_pt1 | contig 11394 bp, 7 predicted proteins | sample Cruoilmetagenom7_FD_187294 | JGI IMG/M metagenome (GOLD analysis project Ga0209345, IMG submission 187294) | Oil polluted marine microbial communities from Coal Oil Point, Santa Barbara, California, USA - Sample 7 (SPAdes) (version 2) | ecosystem: Environmental > Aquatic > Marine > Oil seeps ...
GGGCCACAGTCCGGTATATCCGCGGCTGGAAAGCCCATGAACAGGCTGGCCGATAGCGCCCCGGCAGCCTCGCAGGCAGCAACACCCTCATAGATCTCGCGCCCCGGCGACATTTCGGTCGATTGAAACGGGATCGGCACCAGATATGACATCTGGCGAAAGGCCTTGGTCGGGCGCAGGCCAGTGGTCATGATCCGGTCAAGATGGCGGGCCGCAGCGGCGCCGGTTTCGGCCATATCCACATGCGGATAGGTGCGAAAACCGACCAGCACATCGACATTCAAAACAAAATCTTTAGAAATATTGCCATGAAGATCGAGCGCCGTGGCGATGGGCAAATCCGGCCCGACGACCTCGCGCAGACGGCGAACCAGCTCTCCTTCCCCGTCGTCGAGATGTTCAGCCACCATTGCGCCGTGCAGGTCCAAAAAGACCCCGTCGAGCGGCCCGGCATTTCGGATGCCTTCGATGATCTCACCGGCGATCGTCTCATAGGCGTCGCGACTTACATGGGCCGAGGGGATCGCCCCTGCCCAAAGGATCGGAACAATATCCCAGCCTTGAGCCCGCCCAACCCGCAGCGCGCCCGTCATGCCAAGATTGACCTCTTGGAAAGCGGGCAACATCGCCGCGCCGCGCACCATAGGGACATAGCCGCCGCCGCGTTGGAAAGCCTCCATATCCGCTGGATTTGGGGCGAATGTGTTTGTCTCGTGCAGAAAGCCCGCAACAGCCACCCGCAATCCAGATCCACCAGTCAAACCAGCCTCCTAAACGTCTTAAGGGCCGCTATCGCCCTGTTTACACAAAATCGGGTTAGGTAATTTCTTCCATTGTGTATCGCCTGTCACTATAGCTATAGTGCACAGCAAGCGTAAACCGCAATTTTACGATTCGTCAACAAGGTGTCATTCATGGACAAATATTTCCGGGTTGAAGCCCCACAGGCGGCGCACAATCAGGCAGATGATGATCGTTTGTTCGTTCGGGCAGCAGAGCGCGCAATGCAGGTGCTTGGGGCCTTTCACCATGCAACAGGTCCGCTGACCCTTTCCAGTATCGCCGAAAATGCGGGGTTGGACCGATCCGCGGCACAGCGGCTCGTGCATACGCTCACAAAGCTTGGCTATATCAGGCGAAGTGCAGATGATCGTGGGTATCTTCCTGGTGCCCGCTTGCTGGATCATGCGCACGACCTGCTCAGGCTCGACCCCGTGGTGCAGAAAGCGACGCCGGTACTGCTCGAATTGCGCAAGTCCTTGCGCGAGCGGGTCGATCTGAGCCTCTATGACGAGACGCGGCTGATCTATGCCCTGCGCATGCAAAGCAAGCGCGAGACCTTCTTTGCGACCCTCGTCGGGCACAGTGTGCCAACCTATTGTACTGCTGGCGGGCGCGCTGCTCTTTCACAGCTTCCGGAAGAGAAAGCGCGCGAGATCCTGACCCGTGCGACGCTGCAACCTTTCACCTCCAACACCAAAGTCGATCCCGAAGCGATCATGGCCGAACTCGCGATCGCGCGTGAAAATCGCTATGCCGTGGTTTGCGAGGAATATGCGCTTGGCGAGGTGGCGGTGGGCGCTGCCATCACGGATCGGGACGGCGCGCCGCTCTGTGTCATACACCTCGCGGGGTCTCTCTCCGAATACACTCCGGCTGAATTCGTCGCCAGGGCCGCGCCTTTGGCCATTGAAGCCTCACGCGCGATCATGGCGGGATGATCCTGTGCCGGCATGCATTCGCAAGGTCATACCCCGACGTCACGCCCTCCACGGTCCTCTCCGCCGTCAGGGTGCCTGCAAGTATTTAACGATGCCAACTTACCACCCTCAACCTTCTGATAGGGCTAGTCTTTTCGCTGAGAGGCTTGCGGTAGAATTGGCCCCGAACAGGCCGTGAAGAACGTTTGACACGAAAGGAATTGGAATGACTGACAGTAAACCGCTCTGGCAATGGAACGCGCAGGAAATCACAACCGCAATCCGCGCAGGAAAGATTTCGGCAGTGGAAGCGACCGAGGCCGCAATCGCACGCATGGAAGAGGCCAATCCGGCTCTCAACGCAGTGGTGGAGAGCCTTGCTGATGAAGCCCGTGCCGAGGCTGCCGCTCTTGATGCAAGCAGCGCGGCCAAGGGTCCGCTGCACGGTGTCCCGATCACCATCAAGATCAACGTCGATCAGAAGGGTCACGCGACAAGCAATGGCGTACCCGCTTATAAAGACAACATCGCGCCCGAGGATGCACCATTGGTGCGCAACCTCAAGCAGGCGGGCGCCATCGTGATCGGGCGCACCAATACGCCTGAGTTCTCCTTTCGCGCAGATACCGACAACCCGCTCCACGGGCGCACCTACAATCCTTGGGGGCGGCACCTGTCGGCGGGCGGCTCCTCCGGCGGGGCGGGGGCGGCTGTCATGGCAGGGATCGGCGCGCTGGCGCATGGCAACGACATCGGCGGCTCCCTGCGCTTCCCGGCCTCGGCCAATGGAGCGGTGACGGTAAAGCCGGGTCTGGGCCGGGTGGCCGCATTCAACCCCAGCCAGAAGGCCGAGCGGGGCTTTTTGGCCCAATCCATGTCGGTGCAGGGCCTAATTGCGCGCAGGGCAGCGGACCTGCATCTGTCGATGCCCAGCCTGATCGCCGCAGATGCGCGTGATCCGTTTCACGTGCCCCTGCCATGGCGCGGCGAAGCGATCAAAGGCCCGATCCGCGTCGCCTTCACCCGCGATGATTTCGGCTTTGGCCTGCACCCGGACGTGGCCACCGCCCTCGACAAGGCGGCATCTGCGCTCTCCAACGCGGGTTATGCCGTCGAAGAAGTGGAGCCGCCCCTCGCCTATGAAATTGGCAAAAATGGGTATCGCGCCCTATTGGGCGAAGTGCAGGCCCTGATGGGCGAGGATATTCGCACCCATGGGTCCGACGATCTAAAGGCGATCTTTGAAAATTACTACACCGAATACCCGCCCTTCAAAGGCACCGAGCAGCTCGCCATGGTCGCCAAACGCACTCATTACGCGCGCGAATGGTCGATGTTCCTAGAGGATTACCCCCTCGTGTTGACCCCCTTCATGTTTGCCCCGTTCTTCACAGCCGGGCGCGACACCGAAGGTCTGGAAGGCGTCCGTGAGGTCTTGGGCACGGGGCTTTGGTCTTTCGTCATGAACTTTACCGGCCTGCCCGCGGGCAACATCCCCACGCATATCGCAGAGCTGCCCAATGGACCGCAGCCCATCGGCGTGCAAATCGCAGGCCGCCGCTGGCGCGAGGATCTTATCGTCGATGCCATGGCGGCGATCGAAGGCGAGATTCCGCCGGTCTGCACCAGATTGTGGGGCAATTAAGGCAATCATCGGGGTTGTAGCGTTCCGCTGAAACGGAGCGGCGGCAGCACCGATTGCGACCTGATCTAGCGGAACGAAATGAATGTCGCTGGCGCTTAAACGGCGCCAGTTTTCGCCATTGTGACAGTTGTCAACGGCAGCGGTTCATATTCACGCAAGCCCTCCGCAAGCGGGGCCAGCAGCGATTTTGATCAGGTGAAGTGCAGAGCCGTCTGCCCCTCTGTAAAACTATACCAAGTTTTTCCCGCCACGAGAATTTGACCGTTTTTATGCAATGATATCATCATCTTAAAAACACCTAAAAATGTCAAAACTCTAAGTTTTTCCCGTAACAAACCTAAGTTCTTCCCGCCTCTTTGGAATGCCCGAACAAAAAAAGGGTCCGCAATGCGGACCCTTGGCAAAAATCGTTAAAAGGAGATCAGATGGCGCGGCGCGCGATGGCCTCCGAAGGAGAGAGGACGATAGCTGCCAACCCACTTTTGTCAGGCAGCCGAAACGCCGAAAGATTGCCTTCCACGATAGCCTTGACCAATTCAGCAGTCGTGCCGCCTCCACGCTGACAGGTATATGCAATAGAATGGAGACCCTCGACCTGAGATGGGTCCACTTTTGGCAATGCTTCGAACGGCGCCAGAAACGTGTCGAGGTGTCGTTTGGCGAAGATAACATTCCGGACCGCGCCGCGAGAATTGCGCGGAACCAGTGGCAACAGCAGGTCCGCGGCATAGAGAGCCTGCATTTGAGTAAGAGAAGCGCCGATATAGTCTGGTACGTCTGACAGCGGGACAGCCGTTTCGAAGTCTGACACCAGGGTAGCAATTTCGTCTGCTTCGAACCTGAGCAATCCACTCTCCGCATCGGTGGCCCCCAGCGGCACTCGGTTCAACTTCTGAAGGAGACGGGACATCCGGGTGCGATTAATACCGACGGTTTCGGCAAGGCTTTGGACACTGTGATACCGCCGTTTCCTGACCTCCACGCCAAGGACTTTCGTGCCGATGTCTACGGCGTCATGCTCAATGATATGATCCCTCAGGATATCGCGGATCGGACCCGGTTCGTACCCTTTGCTCCGACGGTCCAGCCAATCGAACAACAGGCCGTAGTGCGCCAGTGGCCCAGCTTGAACAGCGCGTGCTGGAGAGTTATCGCGGATTTCATCCAAAGCCTTGGTAACCCCCTCCGGTCCATGGACGAAATGATCAAAGCCAACCTGCATGGCCGCTTCCTGCTTAAGTGGAGAAAGCTTCTTCGCCGGCTGCCGGTGGCCGTGGACCAATGTACTTCCCAACATCAAACAGGCGTCCAACACCTGCTGGATCGATTGCTCGTCGAGCCAGGTTCCCGTTGCAGGATCACCCCACAGACGGGCCTCAAGCCAATCCAGATATGCAGGGGTCGGTGCTTCCACCTCATTAGGCTGTCCGTCCAACCGCCCCTCTGCTTCTTGAAGGGTGCGGGCAGGCGTCGACAGGCGGTTCAGGGAGACACCGTGATCCGGGCAACGATACACAGGTGCGAAACACCAATTCAGACGCTGCTTCCACCCACGATGAGACCCATCCTCGGCCAAGCAAACCGGGCAGTACTTGTCCGCTGCGCGGACAAGAAAGGTCTTTTGCACACGCTCTTCGCGGAACATGACATCAGGCCCGATAGCGCGCATGTTGGACCGCTGAAGGAGTGCCAAGTCCACATCCACCACCTCGGCGAACTGCGCGACGGCATCATCGCGGCCGAGGATGAAATGCTCCGAATTGATGCGCATGTCAGCCAGAAGCCGGGTGATACCCTGCCCCGTGTGGATCGCCGCGAGGCGCCCCGCGTAGGACAAAAGAGTTTCGCGCGGGGCGAACGGAATGTGAGGAAGGAGCTGTGTCACCGCGACCAGCCCCCATCAAGCAGGGCCTGCCGGACGTTAACCCACGATCCCTGTGCAAAAGGCGACATGGGGAAGGCACCGTATTCCAGTTCGAACTGCAAGCTGGCGTCCCGAAGTGTTACTTCAGCGCGCTCTTCGCCCAGCGCCCTGCTGAGCAGCGCTTTGGCGAGCCAAATACACCGGCCCACCACGCCCCCTTCGGCGAAGACGATACGTTCGGGCAAATGCGCATCCTTTGGCAATGACAGGCCAACCTTATCGGCACAAAGCTGCATGCTGCGCGCAAATGTCTGCGCCTCACGTGATCCTTCCAAGATGGAAGTCAGTTCGAACTTTGGGAAACGACGATCCGTTTCCGGGTCAGTCATGATGCCGTTGCGCAATTTATGGACCCCAGCAATAATTACTGCGACCGGCCATTCACCCTGCAGAAGGGACTTGAGCGTCTGTACCGCACCTTCCACATCGCGACCGGACCCCTTGCGCAGCAGGTGGTGCGTCTCGTCGATCACCAGCAAGCGGATGCCACGTTCGTGCATACGGTGACGCGCCACATCCCAAGCCTCGTAGGCTTTCGCACGCGGGTTGATGTCAATGTAGCCAAGATCCTTCGCGATCCGTCCTGCAAGGCTCTTGATCGTAGCCTCGGGCGGCACCGTAACATAGAGAGTGTTGCCCTCGCGTTCGCGACCGGCCAGTTCGAACATAGGCAGGGCACGCAGCGTCCGCAGCGTCAGCGCGGACTTCCCGGTGCCGGAATTGCCGACCAGCATCAAGCCGCGGGTTTCGCGTGTCAGAGGATCGACGCGGGGCTCGGCCGTCAGCTCGCCGTTGTCGTCAGACCCGAACAGCATGTGAAGACGGCTAATCAGTGCGTCATCGCGGTCGAGGCGAAAGTAGCGATCCATCAGCCACGCAAGCTTTTCGGGCTTGGTGCTGGCGGGGGTCAGAGGGGTGGACAAAAGGGTCGTCATGGGGAGGGTACTCCTTGGGATTTTCTGTTGTAGGGCGGAGATATGAGGGACTCGCGAAAGAACTCAGCGGTTTTTCCGAAATTTTATAAGTTTCTCGTAACTTATTGATGATGCTAAATTTATCGGCCCTCCCACTTCGCTCGGCGGCAGGAGGGCCGCTAGATCACTCCAGAAGATCGTCGTCGGCCGGGAGCCCAACCGTGTCAGCAGGGTCCAGTGGCGAAGCCCCTGTTTCCAGCCCTGGGACTTCGACTTCATCTGCCAGCAAACCACGGTGAGGTCCTGCGAGATGCCGGCGCTCTGCCGTATCCGTGTGCTGTGCAAAGTAGGCTTCCGCCTGATCCACGCCGTCAACGTCACGCGGCCTAGCAAGCAGCCCGTTCATAGCCTTCAGAGAGCGTGAACGTTGGTCCATCTCGTAGACCAGTTCGAGCCGGGTAGCCTCCGCCTCCGGATCGGTCTCCCGACGCGATACCAACCACTCACGCACATCCATCTCGGTCTTGCCGATCCAGCGTTCATCAGCTGCAAGGATTGTTTTCCACTCCCCAGCATCGGCACGCACGTCAATTGTGCCGATATCACCGTGCCAGTAGCAAACCTCGAGGTGTTTATTGTCGCCATCAGGGCCGAACCAGAGGTTCTCCAGATACTTTCCCTGGTAATTTACCCGGTTGATGGTTACGCCATGCCGTCCCAGTTTCCGCTTGACCCTAGTACCAAATGCAAGGCGCATTTCTGAACTGCTGAGTCCCCTTACAGGCGCATCTTCGGTCGCATTCTTCCACGCCTGAAGCGGCGTCATGCCCAGGCCTTCTTGGCGCCTATTGTGATATCCGTCGACAGTCCAACGGACCAGCCAGCTCAAGAACTCTTCAAGCGTAAGCGTTGCGCGCGCTGCAGGATCATTACCGCCACGTTCAACGACGTTAGAGAAATTACGACCAGAGAACCTCTGCAGGAATGTCTTGTGCATCGTGCCGAAGACACGCTCAATGAACGGCCGCAACCACGGCTTTCCAGCCGGGGCACCGAGGTTGGTGATCCCCAAAGACGCCAAAATATGGTAGGCCTCTTCGGAGATGTAGGATCCGCCACGATCCATTACGACTTCTTCGGGCGCTCCGTGTTGGAACCAATCATATTTACAACCAGCCGCATCAGAGATCGACGTCTTGTCGGTATAGACCATCTCGAGGGTCTGCTTCAAAATCCCTGTAACGCCTTGAGGTACGATCTGGAGTGCCAAGAGACAGCGTGTGTGTACGTCGATTGCAGCGGAAATCACTACGCGCTTTGGCTTTCCGTCCAGCCCGAGGATCTTCGCCTCTGCAGGCGTAAGCAACTTGAAAATGCCTGTCAGCCGCAGCAAGAGTGTCAGGTCAATGGTGTACTCATCGATCTCGACGCGTTCGAGCGCCCTGAGGGTCGTGATACCAACACCTAAGGCGTGCATGTCCTTATATGCCTGATCAAAGCCGCGCTGCCGCGTCACCAGCGCAGCCCGCCCCAGACGCGCGGCCTGTTTTCGTACAAACGCCTGGCTCACCCGATTGGACAATGTCGGCAATGGCAGCTCTGCGCTGACCCGTCGCTTGTTTTCACGGTTGATCGCAGCCTTCACACTGTCATGCAGCGAGTTGAGCTCTTGCCGTTCCTGATCGATCAGGTCGTCGAGCACCGACGTGACAAAATCCGCCAACTCTTCCGAATGTCCCGACTTTCCACCGCATTTCCGGAGTTTGTCATACAGTCCGTCTTCTCCAAAGCGATTCAGCTTTCCAAACCACTTGTAGATGGAGGCTCCTTTTGACGCCGGATCTCCGTTCTTAACAGTGAGGTCAAAGACAAAAGGCTTTCGCACTGCCTCTTCGCCATACAGCGCCGGCCGCGCTCCGCGCCTAGGTCGACTGGCGAGTACCTCCTGCACGAGCCGAGCATGTACAGTCCTCGCCCGCGCAATGATCAGTTCGGCATCTTGCTCGAAGGCTTGACGCGTCATTCCGATCCGCTCTTCGGCCATCAACTCCTTTGCTCCGAGCGCGCACGCTTTGCGGACAAGCATCCGCGATGTTTCCTTGTGGGTCCGCCAATGGCGGGGAATATAGGACGGATCAGCATCCTGCACTCCGGGCCGGCTGAGGATCACCAACTGGCCATGGCTGTTTTCCGTTTCAACACGTGGGTAATTCAGCAATTCGTGGACAGAGTCATTTACGACACCTGTCTTGGGATCAGTCCACTCCTCCCAGATGACGACATACCCCTCAGGGCGTACGGCGATTACCTCAGCAGGGCGCGGGCCGATGCGGAAACGGCACCCTTCCTCCAGCAGTTTGCGACTGGGCTTCAGCGAGACTGGCATTAGATATTCTCCCCATGCGCAATAATAGTCCGGGGCGTGATGCGCTCCACCGCGAGGACCTTGGCAGCTCCGGAGTGGATCAGCCGGATCACACTCCAAAATCCAGTCGAACCAATGTTGCACGCGCCAAGAAAATCGCGGATCGACATAGGCTCCGTCAGTGAGGCCAGTTTCACAGTGACTTTCTTATCCATGTACGGATCAGGGTGCCGCGCAGCATGAAACAACTTGGCATTCGCCAGTTCGATTGGGTCGACATTGCGCTCGGTCGCGACGCAAACCCTATTGGCAGCCTCCATCGTCGCGACCCTGGCGACAGCTTCCATCTTAGCGCGAAACACATGGCGCTCAGCCTTGCGCTGCGGCTTTACAGAAATGGCGGTGCGCTGCCCGTTCCGATGGGTCAGCCGCAAGTCAAACCAGTACGGGGTCGCCCGCACTGTGCCGTGACGTACCATGATAGGCGCGATCTGCTCTTCAACATCCACGACGTCCGGCCGGTAACGGCTGCAGATCGCCACGTGGTATTCGAGCAGACTGTTGTACTCCATGGCCTGCGATTTGCCGTTCGCATTCAGGAAAGTCATCTGACCAACAAAGTGGAACGGAGATTTCTTCGGGATGGCCCGCGTGGCGCGGCTATGGAGGTAGGTGTCGTCGAAACTCATCTTGTCGTCTTTCGTTTAGGCAAGCCTCATCCGTCCTCTGAAACCGAGGTTTCAAAGCTATGGCTGGGACCGCCGATTGATTTTTCAAGACGCGGCAGAATGCCGTCGTCTCATAAGGATGGAGGTACGAGGAGGTCGTGAAAAAACTTAGAGATTATTTTTGAAGAATTTTCTGATCAGGCTAAGATTATGTTATCTCGTAATTTTTTCATCACCGATCGTCGGCCATGTTCTTGCCATCAGGGTCAGCGCCGGAACCAGATCATCGAATCCTAGTTCGAAGGCCTGTTTGGCCATTCGAACTGGACGCTTATCGGTAAGACGCCTGGCAAAGTGCAAAGGAACACTAAGTACATCGGGCGCCAATATTTCGCAGTACCCCGCAACCGCGGTTTCTGGAAAAGCATTCGCGGTATCTGTCGCAAGCGGCGCTCCGAGACGGTACCAGCGCGAAAGCGTACGCGCCCATTGGTCGTCCTCAGAAACATGGATCAACGGTGACGTGACAATCTGCGTCTTTCCGAGCGCCGGATGGCCTTCCACATTTCCTGCCAGCAACAACTGGGCACCGCGCAAGACAGGCGTCCATTCTTCGAGCCTTGGTGCATCCATATCCGTGCATTCTGCATCAGGGCCGGCAATCACCGCCCGAAACGCGGTTAGATGAAGTTCAATAAAAGCCCGGAGGCTAACGGCTGCGTGCATGTTCATTTCCTTTAAGCAGTCGAACCTGGCCCCCATTTGGAAACGGGGAGCCAGAGATTGAATTGGTAGGGTGAACGCGCGTGTTCGGCGGCTCGCTTAGCGGCACGGCCGGAGCAGGGGAAACACATAGGTTTGCGAAAACAGTCACTTGGAGCCTTTTCGAAAGGCGAATTCCTTAAGTGTGCCAACGCGATGCGACGGCTCAAACGACCCTTTCGCACGCCGTTTGAGCTTGGAAACAAACTGTTTCCAAGCTCAAACGGAGGTTTTCACCGCGACTAAACGAGCGAGCGAGCGGACCGATAAACAAAACAGCGGCAAATTTCCCCTGGTAATAGCGAATCGCTGAGCGGAGCTCGCGTTTAGCGTGGGGTTCACGACCATCGCGGCCGCCAGTCCTCTGAACTTGTTGCGTCCGACGGCCATTCAGTAAACCCTCAACGCCCCCGATTCTCTAGTAGGGTTCTACGGGGTCTGCGGGACGAACACTGGTCGAGAACTGTCAGACAATAGTCTTTTCGCAGCCCCGGTCCTGGGCTGATATTGCCAAACGCAGCGAAATGGACACTATCGGCAAGCTCAACCACGACGGCGGGATGGTTGCTGGAGAGGGCCGGGGCCCAAACGTCACGTTCAGCAAACGTCCGATCTTCGAGCCTGATCTGAAACATGAACCCAGTCTAGCCCGATGCCGCGCCTCACAGAGGCCATTTCCGAATAACCCCCAAAGATCAAATACTTAGCGCTCCGATAGTTCCCAACTGATACAAGCAGGGGCAAGCTCGCACGTGGGACGATTCTCAGTGACAACTTCTGCAGTTGCCGCGTCAGCTCTCGGTGACAACCAACAGTTGGTCGGTGCAGATCGCGCAACTGTGCCCATTGCTGTGCGCCATCGCGGATGCGTGTCTGAAGTGGTCCCACTTATTTGGACAGTTTTGCGGCTCAGCTAAGATGTAATCTAGTTGGTTTCATGCGGCCTTCTGCGTCCGTTCTGTTATAAAAAATGCGTCGTCGGGTGAATGCAGGTACGCCAACCAAGAACTGGCGGCCCGCGACGAACAAGTAAATCAAAACTCTTCCGAAACCGTTGATCAACCGAATTCTGGCTTACGCTTCTCCATAAAGGCATTCACCGCCTCCGCATGTTCTGCGGTTTTATGGGCCAAGGCCTGATAAGAAGCGGACAGCTCGAGCAGACTGCTCAACCGCGTTACCTGACCTTCCTTCAGAAGACGCTTAGTCATACGCAATGTTGGCCCAGGGTTGGCAGCGATTTTAGCGGCCAATGCTCCAACCTCAGCCAGCAGCTGATCGTCCGGCACAACACGGCTAACCAACCCACACGCCAGCGCCGCGTTGGCGTCTAGCATCTCTCCGGTAAAGGCCATCTCGGCCGCTTTGGACATGCCCACCACACGCGGCAACAGCCATGCGCCGCCGTCGCCGGGG
>Ga0209345_10005755_pt1 | contig 11394 bp, 7 predicted proteins | sample Cruoilmetagenom7_FD_187294 | JGI IMG/M metagenome (GOLD analysis project Ga0209345, IMG submission 187294) | Oil polluted marine microbial communities from Coal Oil Point, Santa Barbara, California, USA - Sample 7 (SPAdes) (version 2) | ecosystem: Environmental > Aquatic > Marine > Oil seeps ...
AAAACATAGCACTGCCGCAAGCAAAAGAGCTTTTATCACGCTATCCACTGGATATCTTCTGGTGGGATACTCCAACATGGATGAATGAGGAACGGACCAGGCCCTTTGTTGAAGCACTGAAAGTCAAACCAGATATCATCACGAACAACAGGCTTGGTGTTGATGGAGACACCAAAACACCGGAACAATTTGTGCCAGTCACCGGTCATGAAGGGGACTGGGAAACCTGTATGACCATGAACAGGCACTGGGGCTATAATGCTTATGATGATGACTGGAAGTCCTCCGAAGAGCTGATCCATAAATTGATTGAGATCTGTTCAAAAGGAGGCAATTTCCTCCTAAATGTTGGACCCACTGCTGAAGGTGAATTCCCACAGCCCTGCATTGAAAGGCTGCAGGATATGGGTGCCTGGCTGAAGGTGAATGGAGAATCTATTTATGGCACTACCCAGGGACCTTTCTCCTATCTTTCCTGGGGGTATGCAACACGCAAGTCAAACCTACTCTACCTGCATGTTACAGATTGGCCTGAAACTGGTAAGCTTAATGTGCCCTTAACCAGCAAAACAATCAGCGCATCACTCCTCATTGATCCTGACAAACAGTTGAATATCAGCCAAGAATCTGAACGGATTGTGATTGATCTGCCGACTGAAGCCCCCGACAAGGTGGCGAGTGTTGTGGTATTGGAGCTGGATGGGGATCCCGTGACCATACCTATTGTTTCCCAGGGAAAAAGCATCTCTGCTTCCAGCGAACAACCTGAGCATCCTGCTTCCAATGCAGCGGATGGAACAGGCCATCATATCTGGGAATCTGCGGATTCTACAGGGGGAAGCCATCTGGAAATTGACATGGGAAGTCCCACCCAGATCCATGCTGTCGGACTGGATGAACCTGACCGCTGGCCGCGGTACAGGCAAACCATTCGTATGGAATCACAAATTGATGGTGCATGGGAGGAAATCTTCTCGGCCTCTACAAGAGGACATGGTCTGGTAAGGAAATTCGACCCGATAATGGTCCAACGAGTCAGGATTTATGTTGAACGCGCCGAAGGTCCTCCGGGCATTGCTGAATGGCAGCTATACGCACCGGAATAATTTGCATGCAGCCGGATCTGGTTCCAGCCTTTGCTGACAAGATTGCTGTCAGGAACTGAATAAACCTTAATTTTGTAAATCAATAAGCAAAGCTATGAAAGTAATTGTAACGGGATCAACAGGCATGGTTGGGAAAGGGGTTTTACTGGAATGTCTGGACCATCAAGATGTAAGCGAAGTATTATCCATATCCAGGAAACCAACAGGGATTGATCATCCGAAATTAAAAGAGCTTTTACATCAGGATTTTTCAACGTTTGCTTCTGTGGCAGATCAACTGAATGGATATGATGCCTGTTATGCATGCATGGGGGTCAGCGCTGCCGGAATGAGCGCAGAAAAATACACAAAGCTTACCTATGAATTCACCCTTTCGCTGGCAAGAGAACTTTTGAATATCAGCACAGATATGACCTTCACCTATGTTTCTGGTGTAGGAACAGATTCAACTGAGAAGGGTAGAACCATGTGGGCCCGGGTTAAAGGCAAAACGGAAAATGACCTTTTGAACCTGGGTTTCAAACAGGCCTTTATATTCAGGCCCGGTGCCATCATCCCGTTACGGGGCATTCAGCCCAGTAGTAAGATGTACAGGATATTAATCAATAACCTTAAATGGCTGATCAGGTTAATGAAAAGACTCTCTCCCGATTCGGTTGTGGATACCACTCAAATTGGATTGGCCATGATAAATATCACACAGAAAGGTTATGATAAAAAGGTGATCGCACCAAAAGATATCCTGATTCTGGCAGATTAATAGCTTCAGACCAAAAGAGGAAGAAACTTTTCAGCAAAATTCGGATGATAGGCCTTCCGACCACCAGGGCTCATATTAAGCGGTAAAATCTATACAAACATCCGGAATTTGTATACATTTTTTGAACAGTCACACGTTTATTTTGTTTTATTATACATTGAAAAACTGATAGTCATGTCTAAATCAAATTGGAATACACAAAACATACCGGATCAAAAAGGAAAGGTAGTCATTATTACAGGGGCAACGAGTGGATTGGGAAAAGAGGCTGCGCGTGTACTGGCAGAAAAAAATGCACGTGTCATCATGGCTGTTCGCAATATTGGCAAAGGGGAAGATGTTGCAAGCGAGCTCATCAAAGAATTCATTAATTCAGAAATATCGGTAAGGGATCTGGATCTGGTAAGCCTGGCATCCATAAAAAGTTTTACTGATGGGATACTCAAGGACTACGATCGCCTTGACATTCTTATCAATAATGCAGGAATCATGATGAGTCCTTATTCAAAAACTAAAGATGGTTTTGAAATACAGATGGGGACCAACCACCTGGGGCATTTTGCACTGACGGGATACCTGATGCCTCTCCTGAATAAAACAAAGGGATCACGCATAGTTGCCACCTCCAGTGTAGGTCACAGATTCGGGAATATTGATTTTACTGACTTTAACTGGGAAAATCGAAAATATAATCCCTCCAGGGCTTATGGGGACAGCAAACTGGCGAACCTGTATTTTACCTATGAATTAGCCCGCAAATTAGGGACCGGTACTGATGCTCCGAAAGTAACTGCTGCACATCCCGGATGGACCCGTACAGAATTACAACGTCATGCAGGCGGACTACGGTATTTAAATAACTTTTTTTCTCAGGGACCCGATATGGGGGTGCTTCCTACACTAAGAGCTGCCATCGATCCGGAGGCCGAACCCGGAGATTATTTTGGTCCGTCCTGGTTTTTTGAGATGCATGGATACCCGGTAAAAGTTAAATCGAACGAGCGTTCGCATGACAAGGAAGCAGCCCGCCAATTGTGGGATCTATCTGAGAAAATGACCGGTGTGAGCTTCTAATTCAATAACTTGGATCAGATTTTGAAAAAAAATAATGAAATTATAAACCTGGTTGCTTTAGTCTTGGATTTATCTATTCCCAGCATTTCAGCAAAGTTTTCTCATTTGTAATATTTCTTTCATTTTTAAGCTGTTTGCTAAGATTTTAAACGTGCTTTATATCTCAAGTTTTATATTTTTGATTGTGCTTAGCACCACAATCTTCTTTCATGAAACAGCTTAATTCCTTATATGTGTCGGTGTTCGGAGATCCTGAACAGACCGGATCAGAGCGATATTTTGTTACAGTGACCTGCCTGACAGCATCCATATTTCTGTTTGGATTGTGTATGGTACATATCCTTATGAATCTGAAACTTGCTCCGGTGTTCATTGCAGGAGGTGGATCCCTGCTGCTCCTGGGATTGTATTTTCTGGTAAGATTTGGACAATGTCTTTTCTATCCCAAGCTTATCCTTTCGGTGATCGGGCTGGTTTTGCTGGATTTAACATGGTATTCCAAGTTTCTGTCCAACGGCCCTGTGTTGTTTTTCATGCTGATTTTTGGCGCGCTGGTGCTTTGGGTCTGGGAGGGCCGTTCACTTATGTTCCTTCTAATTCTCTACTATGTAAATGTGGCTGTTTTGTTCATAATAGATTACAATGCTCCAGCCACCTTGTTTGATTATCCGGAGGGTAGGGTACGTAGTGTTGATATTTACCTGAGCTTTACAATGTATTCGGCATTGCTGATTTTCCTCCTGTATGTTGTGAAACGTGATTTCCTCAGGCAGAAGGAGAAAGCCATTCGGTCCGACAAGCTTAAATCTGCCTTTCTGGCAAACATGTCGCACGAGATCAGAACACCCATGAATTCCATAGTTGGATTTAGTAGCTTATTGCATGAAGAGGATGATCAGGAACTTCTACAGCGTTACAGTGATATTATTCAGAGAAGCGGCCATCACTTGCTTGGACTCATCAATGACATTATCGATCTCTCAAAAATTGAAGCTGGAGAATTTATGATAGCCAAATCAAAATTCAACATTAGGGAGCTGTTCGAGGAATTGATACTAACTTTTACCATAGAATTACAAAGGATTAAAAAAGAGAATGTAGTTTTAAAATATGAAATTAGTGACGAGGAACTTACAATTGACACCGATTATGATCGTCTAAAACAGTTACTATCAAACCTGGTCAGTAATGCAGTCAAGTTCACCTCTGCAGGTGAAATCGTAATTGCTTGTTCAAAGAATCCAAAGGAATTCGTATTCTCTGTAGCAGATACGGGAACAGGAATTCCTGTAGAAGACCAGCAGAAGATCTTTAAACGCTTCACCAGCATAAATTACTCAGGATTGAATACGGAGGGTACTGGTATTGGATTATCCATTTCTGAGAAAATCGTTAAAAAATTGGGTGGAAATTTGTGGTTGGAAAGCAATGTTGGTAAGGGTTCTACTTTTTATTTCTCCATTCCTTATTTGGCATCATCCAAAAAGTTGTACAAACGCAGAAAAACTCAAGTTGTGAATGAACCCAGATCATTGAAGTCAAAAGGAAAAGTTCTTGTAGTTGAGGATGATAAAGCAAGTCAGGAATTGATCGATAGGATTCTCAGGCCATTGAACCTTGAGTTCGTCTATGCAAATGATGGATCAGAGGCCATCCGTTATGTAATCAGTAATAATGATGTCAGCCTGATCATGATGGACCTCAAACTACCGGATGTAAACGGATATGAGGCTACTTCCATTATTAAAAAGATAAAGCCCGAAATACCAATAATAGCACAGACTGCCTTTGCCATGGAAGGGGACAGGGAAAAGGCAATTGCCGCAGGTTGTGATGATTATATTACCAAACCCCTGGATTCAGCGAAATTACTGGAGATGGTACAAATATACCTGTAACTTCTAAATTGCCGGCTCACACACAACCCTGAAACCAATCCCTTTCATATCCGAGTACCACCAGATGCTTTTGGGTTGCTGGCAATCTGTTTTCAGCCACGCTTCAGTTTCTGTGAAAGCCCTTGAAGCTGACCTCAGGTCTGCTGCTTCTGATATATAACTTCCCCCCCGGATGACATGTTCAGACCCTGAACCTGGTCCTTTTGGATCGGTAATATTAGATTCAGTCTGTGCATATGCATCAGTAGCATATAAGTCAGAACAATATTCAAAAACATTGCCAGACATATTTCTGAGCCCAAAGAGATTCGGTCTGGTATTAGAGGGCTCATGTGTCTTCAGCCCGGAATTTATCCTATACACTGTATGACTGCTGATATTGACGGTATCAACACCGAATAACCGGTTGCGCAGTCCTTCGCTGGAAAACCTTTTTGGATCCCCTTCAAAGTAATAAGGGGTTTGTGTACCTGCCCGGCAGGCATATTCCCATTCAGCTTCGGTAGGAAGCCTGTAAGTTTTGCCCGTTACCCTTGACAACCACTGGCAATAGGTCCGGGCTGCATAATGGGACATGGTTATGGCTGGACGGTTTCCACTTCCCCAGCCCTGGTCAGGATTTCCAAAAGGTGGTGTTGGTCCGCTTATGGCATCTACATTGCTCGCATTGTTCGCGTAAACCGTCTCCGGATCCAGCCTGCCTTCTGACATGGTCTGACTATAAAATGTCCAGTACTCATTCCAGGTGACTTCAACTTCACCCATGAAAAAAGGAGAGACCTTCACCGTCCGTACCGGTCCTTCATCAGGATCCCTGAGAGGTTCATTATCCGTACTGCCCATTTGAAAGGTTCCCCCTTCGATGGCTTTCATGTTAAATGAAACAGAAGTCTTGGGAATGTGCTCGGTAAAGTTCTCAAAACGGGTGACCGTGGTTGGTTCCAGATACACCTCCTTCGGGCTTTCATCTGAAACCGGAATTCCCGTCATCTTTTGATGTTTATAGTTGGGCAGCTCATGTCCGGCATCCAAATGACAATTGATACAGTGCAGCTCCAGCTCCTTAGCATTTGCCTCATAGTAAAGGTGAGCCTTTCCTCCTTCTTCAGTCAGTCCCAAGGGGAAAAGATTCTGGTGGCATTTTTCACAGGATTCATTAAAAACAATGGTGACAGCATATTCCAGTTGCTGCTTACTCTCCCAGTCAAACGACTCTGGATCCTTAAAATGGTAGGCATACAGATCATGAAGTCCTGTCTGCACCTTGGTCCTGAAATGCCTGAAACTGCCATGTGGTGGCAGGTGGCATTCTGCACATCCCACCCTGACCCCGCTCTCATTCGAGAAATGGGGTGATTTTAGCCAGGCCTCATCCGCACCAGTATGGACATGGCATGACTGACAATATGCAGATGTGCTTGTGGCTTGTACGCCTTTGTTCACACCAATGACCAAACCAGCCCCAAGGAAGAGACTGGTGATGGGCAAAATCCACCGCCAAAAGATATTCTTCCTTTTTGCATTCATGTTGAAAGACGCTTACTTGACATTTGACCTACTAAAGCGGGGCTTTGGGATCGCGGCCCGGTATCGGAGCTACTCCCTCCTCATAGTCAGGCAAAGGACCCAATGCATATTCTGTAGGACCATAGCGCAGATCGGACGCCATGATCTCATCCCAGGTGATCTCCCTACCTGTATAGGCAGCTTCACGGCCCATGATTGAAACCAGGGTTGAGAGTGCGATATCTTCGGCCTGGTTGACTTTCTGGTTCAATCGAATCGACTCCACAAGGTGGACATGCTCCTGTTGATGGCCGCCAACGACCGGGTTGGTTTCGTAATCATATTGCCACAAGATTTCCCCTTCAAAGTTCTCGATCCACATTTTTTTTCTCCCTGTGTAGAACACCGCTTCCGTTCCCATGATGGATTCGGATACGTTTGTATCACAGCCATCAATCTGACGGGCAGTGGCCATCATCCTTTTGTTGTTTGCATAGCGATAATCCACACTGAAGAAGTCGAATATGTCACCGGTCATCCGTCTGGCCCTTCCCCCGTAGCCAACAGCCTTCTCAGGTAACCAGCCTGTAAACCATGTGGCTACATCAATGTTGTGCACCCCCTGATCAAGGAGGTGGTCTCCACTCAGCCATTTGATATTGAACCAGTTCCGTATATTATACTCCATATCGGACCATTCCGGACGCTTCAGCTTGTTCCACCATGCCCCCTGGTTCCAGTGTGCAGTGGCCGAAAGTACATTTCCAATAGCTCCGTTTTTAACCTGCATGAATGCCTGCCAGTAATCAAGCTGGTTCCGGCGCTGGTTTCCAGTTACTACAGTTAGTCCCATGTCAACTGCCTGCCTGGCTGCCACAAGGACTGTCCTGATACCTACAGGATCAACACCTGCCGGTTTTTCCATGAAAATATGTTTTCCTGCTGCCACTGCAGCTTTGAATTGATCCGGATGAAAATGTGTGGGCGTAGCAATCAGGACAAGATCAACATCAAGGTCCAGAACTTTCTTATAGGCGTCAAATCCAAGAAAACACATGCTGTCTTCCACCTTATTGTTCTTTTCCTTTAGCAGGATCTCACGGCATTTTTGCTGCCTGTCTTCAAACACATCGGCCAGGGCCACTATAGACAGGTCATTCCCTGCATTCAGGAACTGAACAGCTGCCCCTGTTCCACGGCTACCACAACCAATCAGACCAGCCTTCAAGGGCTTTCCATCAGGCGCCTGCTCTGCAAAAGAAGGCATACCCAGTTGCTCAGGTGTATAGCTTTCCTTGTTTTTACTTTTATTGCCATTACTGCTGCAGGAGCTCACCAGGGGGGTGACTCCCAGCGGAATTGAGGCGCCCAAAAGGGCTGAACTTGTAAAAAAATCTCTTCTTTTCATCTCTTATCAGGGGTTCAGGTAATAATAATACTTATGCTAGAATAACCCTTAAATATAGGGATTTTATTGAACAGCTTTACACTTGAACCTGCTATGGAGATGAGAGAACATATTCCGGTTCATATACCTGTTTGGCATCCAATTAAGATCAAATAAATCCCGTCTTATTTGTAAAGCAAGATCGTTTACTCAATTTGTATCTTTGGATTACGGAACTGCATTCTGACGTAACCGCGGCTTACCACTTCAACAAGGTCAGTGTAACTCGAATTGATGTAGTTAATGCATTTTGATGTCAATTATTGCATTAATCTTATGCGGGTTCTTATTATCCCAGGATAATTGGACCATTAAGAGTACACCGATATGAATTTTATGGATCTACAATCTTAACTTCCACATATATGGGCATATGATCTGAAGGATAAGCACCCTCCACATTGTAATCCACTACCTCATACTTTAAAATCTTCACAGCTCCCCTATACAGGATCCAGTCTATTTCATCAGGGTCTTCAAAACTGTTTTTGAGCAATCCGGGGTCCGTTGACTCCTGATCGCCAATCAGTACTATGTAAGGTGCACTGCCGGGCCGACAATTAAAATCGCCCATCAGAAAAACTGGTCGCTCCGCTGTCCATTCACCAAAACGGTTTAGGTCATTGATTCTTTCAAGGATCAATTTTGACGCATTCAATCGTGCCACGGACTGGTCATTGCGGTTAAAGTAATGGGTATTAAAAACATAAAACTCCAGGTTGTTTTCCCAATGCTCTCTGTAGTTCATTGGGTATGGGTATGGCTCCCCTTCGGCCGGTCTGTTGATAAATGCGAAGCGGGCCCAGGTAACCATCCTTGGATTTACATCCGGCCCACTTCCAATTACCTCGGGTGTTTTCGAAAGCTGAAAACTCTGCAGCTCTCGCAAGCGAAACTTGTCACGCTTGTAAAAGATCGCCATATGCTCATCATCATCTCCACCTTTCCTGCCTTCGCCCATAACAACATATTCGGGAAGGTGATCGGCTAGATAGTCAATTTGCTCCTTTAATCCCTCCTGCGTCCCAATGATATCAGGATCGTACTTGCGGATCATATCGATTTGCATATCACGTCTTACTTCCCAGGAGGGTTCAAAGGTGGGACTGGCAAACTTCAGGTTATAAGTCATCATGGTGATCTCCTGTGCACTTCCCTCTCCTTCAAGGAGAAAAATACAAAGGGCCAGGGTCAGGCATTTACTTGCTAAGTTCATGGTATGTAATATTATGGTTCAAAACTTTTTGTTGATGATTCCGGTTGTATCTCAATCCTGCCATCCCATGGATAGAAGATTTTCCACACCATGCGAAGTTTACAGTACCGAAGAAGAAGCAATATATAAATAATGATCGATAGCTCACAGGTTGCAACATAATGCCTGAATTTAATCCCGAATTAATATCCTGTCCTCAACACCTTCAGCAATCGGAGATTTCACATCTTTCAAATACCCTGTCAACTTAGCACGCAAATCTTCCGCGGTCTCTTCATACTTGAACCGTTCCGGATTTGAACCCAGAAGATTATTCATTTCATGAGGGTCATTTTTCAAATCAAATAGTGCCTCCACATTTGTTCCTCCGCTTCGATGGGTAGTCATTAACTTCCAGTCGTCTGTTCGAATCATTATCGATGGAACATTTGCCCTTTTCCATTGCCATTCAGAAACAGCAAAATCATAATCCGGTGCAGCAGTTCCTTCTATAACTCCCCGGAGAGAGTAACCATCTGTGGGAATATTCTTTAAGCCCGCGTAATCAAGAACCGTAGGATATATATTGAGTATTGAAACCGGTGTTGAGATGGTTTGTGCTGGCTCTATTTTTCCCGGATAGCGAATCACAAACGGTACACGAACCGATTCCTCATAGAAATTGAATTTCCCACGCATACCATGTGCTCCCAGCATTTCTCCATGGTCTGAAACAAATATCACCAGGGTGTTTTCCGCCAGTTTTAACTCATCCAGCCTGTCCAGGATCTTGCCTACCCAATCATCAATTTCAGTGACAAAAGCATAATAATTGGCGATCATATACTTTACTTTTTCTGGATCATTGTAGGGCGGAATTGGTTTACCCGGATTATAGGGAGAGTTATCTCTTGTGTCTGCAAAAGAAGCGGGTGTGGGCATATCACCTGCCTTGTACATGGAAGCATAGGGTTCCGATGGAGTTATGGGTACATGTGGACAGTGAAACGAGCAGGTTAGAACGAACGGTTCCCCTTTCAGGCGCTCAAGGGCTTCAAGGGTCTGTTTTCCCTGTATTGCTGTAATGGTATAATCTGCAGGCAAATCAAGCACCCCATGAATATCGGCCTGGCTTAAGCGTGTTTCTTTTTCCTCATCAGGAATTTTACCTGCTGGCATGTATTTGTAGTAACGATCCGTGGGATCGAGTTTGTAGGGGATGGTGCTTCCATAAAATGTGGTTTCATAGAGTTCCCCTGGCCTTAGCGGCCTTTTTTTCACGCTCTCCTTCAAGTACTTTACATACAAAGGCTCCCAGCGCATAATTGGTTCCGTACCGGTCATACCTTCAACCTGCGGATTCATATAGACCCTTGCCATATGTTCGGGTGCATGAAACTTACCGCTATATTCCGATTTATATCCCCTTTTCACCAGGATCTCATCAAATGTCGGATAATAACATTCACCCGTTCGAGCATCCCTGTTTTCCCGTATGGTTGTGGTCTCCGTTAAACGTCCGGTTAATATGGATGTACGCGCCGGTACACACACCGGGCAGGGAGTCACTGCATGGCTAAAGTTCACACCCTGTCTGGCAAGCCTGTCCAGGTTTGGTGTGATAACTGACTTGTTTCCTGAATAACCCACCGCATCCCAGGCTTGCTGGTCCGTCATAATAATCAGGATATTGGGTTTATTCTCAGTCTGCCCGATAGCAGGTGAAGAAGTACAAAAAACAATTATGGCAAATAAGGCAATAAACTTTGAAATCAATGTTTTGAAGTAGTTCATAGTGTTAGATATATCTTATTCTTGTTTGGAAACAAATTTATAGTGACCTGAACCCACACTTAATACAGCGCTTCCATTTTCCATTCTGATAAATCTTACTCCATCGGCATCCTGAAGGGCTTTAAAACCTTCCCCAGCATTTTCTGTAATATTAATCTCTGCCTTCGCCGGAATAAAAACAGAGGCTGATGTATTTTCCGGTATATCTATCTCGAGGGTGTGGGCTTCTCCGGTTTTTTCCCAGCTTACCACAATGGGACCATAAGGAGAAATGTGGTGGCCTTTTGCCCACTGGAGGGAATCTATAAAGGCTGGTTTAATAATGAAATGGTCATACCCCGGTGACTCCGGATCAGTTTGAATGCCCAGTATACCACGCTGAAACCAGCCGCCAATGCCATTCAGGCAACCATGGACACGTGAATTAACCGGGTGCCAGTATTCTGGCCAGGTGATCTCACCCCTCGAAATGATCTCACCAAATCCGGGATAGGTGGTTTGATTCATCAGGGTGTTTAGCAGCTCATGATTGCCTGTTTCCGTGAGGTACCTGGTCAAATAATAAGTGCCATGGATTCCGGTATCAAAGTGGCCATCCCGGTTGACAAGGATCT
>Ga0209345_10005757_pt1 | contig 11392 bp, 11 predicted proteins | sample Cruoilmetagenom7_FD_187294 | JGI IMG/M metagenome (GOLD analysis project Ga0209345, IMG submission 187294) | Oil polluted marine microbial communities from Coal Oil Point, Santa Barbara, California, USA - Sample 7 (SPAdes) (version 2) | ecosystem: Environmental > Aquatic > Marine > Oil seeps ...
TATCCGTTGGAAAAGACAGTGGGAAGACCAGTTATATTGAAAGATTCAACCTTACTGTCCGGCAGAGGGTCTCACGTCTTGTCCGGAAAACACTCTCCTTTTCAAAAAAGTTAGAAAATCATGTTGGCGCTGTCTGGAATTTTATTCATCACTATAATGCCGAGATGGCGCCTAAAATAGTCAAATATACCACTACACATTAAGGACTACCCCAATATAGGGCACCTTGAAAAATTGCCTTTTCGCCAGATTACGGTGCCGCTGCGAAAATAAAAAATGCTCATATGCCCTATGTATGCTGCGCTTTTTGATTTTCGCGCTCCTTGTCCTCAGACGAAAATTCTAATCTTTCAATGTACCCTATAGTTTAAAATTTGAGCCTGATACCAAAATTGGGAAGAAATTTTGCACAAAGGTCTCAATGCATTTGTAATATCTTGAGGGTTCAAATTTAGGCCTGATACATAAAATAGTGTCTGAACGAAAACTATCTTTTTAGCTAATTTCTGCGTCAAATCAAAATTTTAAACCTCAAAATATCCAATGTATTTCTGCGGTTAAAATTTTGATCTTCCTTGACCTTGATAAAAAATCCTGGTTTTCGTTCAGACAGTAAATAATGAGAAAATTAATTATTCATGGCTTCGCCTAAGGAACAGGGCAGAAATAACTTCCTCAAGTTGGCGCTAAGATTCAGGTTGGATTTGTTCGATCTGAAAACGCAAAATTAGGCATCGACCCTAACCTAAAGTTCTTCATTAATTGGGGGGGAATTTTTCATGTCAAAACCGCTTAAGGCTTTTCTTCTATGTATGCGATATATAGTTAATATTGGCCCTAATATAATATAGATTGTCAGAATGAAAAATAGCATTATTTTAGGTTTATAGGCAATTACCAGCAAGATCAGGATTACAGTCACTAAAACATTAAACGGCTTCTGGCGTTTAGAATTGATTTCTTTAAAACTCAAATAATCAACAGTACTTACCATCAAAAAAGACAAGATGTAAATCATTATAATAACAAGGATATCCTTAAAACCTGTTAATCCGCCAATGGTAGAAGTAAAAAGGATCAATGATGAAATAAAACTGGCTGCTATAGGAATAGGCAGTCCTTTAAAATAGTTGGCTTCAACACTGTTTTTTTGAACATTAAAACGAGCCAATCGCAGAGCTCCACAGATCACATACATAAAACAAGCCAACCATCCCAGACGTCCAAATGGTTCCAGCGCCCATTCAAAAGCCAATATCGCTGGAGCCACTCCAAATGCTACCAAATCGGACAAGGAATCATATTCAGTTCCAAACTGGCTTGTGGTATTTGTAAAACGGGCAACCCTGCCATCAAGACCATCCAGAAAACATGCAATAATAATGGCAATTGCTGCTGTTTCATAGAACCCCTGAATGCTCGATATAATTGCATAGAATCCGCAAAACAGACTTGCGGAAGTTATTAAATTGGGGATAACGTAAATGCCCTTCTTGCTTGCAAGCCGATGGTTCATATTGTATTTTACTTTCATGTTCAATATCCTATTATTGTAGTTCCAGCTTTTACCTTTTGTCCAACCTTGACAATAATTTTACTATCTTTAGGAAGAAAGACCTCTAATCTTGAACCAAACCGAATAAGGCCAAAGCGTTGACCTGCTTTTACCCCTTCTTCTTTTTTAACCCAACATACAATCCTTCTTGCAATTAGACCCGCGATCTGAATAACCGCAATCTTTCTGCCATCCATGGCTTCCAAAAGCATTAGATTGTTTTCATTTAGCTGGGATGCCTTATCCAAATTTGCTGAAAAAAATTTACCAGGGTTATATGTGATGTTTCTTATTATGCCCCTAATGGGGCTCCTATTAACATGAACATTAAATATAGTCATAAAAATGCTGATTTTAACTGCTGGTTGGTTAATTGGATTTTGATTATTATTAAGGGTTCTGATCTCAATTATTTTTCCATCTGCCGGTGTTAGAACCGCATTTCCTGTAGCATCATGGTATCGTTCAGGATCTCTGAAAAAATAGATAATAAATAAGCTTAGAATTCCGGTACAGATAGCCAAATAAATTGGTCCCGTCCAAATAAGAATACAGGTTACAAGAGATGATATCAAAATAAAAGGCAGCCCTTCTTTTGCCACTGGCCATTTATTATTAATGTGCGCATGATCAACTGGATGGCCTTGAGGGACATTTATTTCACTCTTATTAAAATCAGATTTCATAAATTATGATCTTTCCAATATACTTTTTAGTATTGAATCGCATATTGTTTTTACTGATTATTATATTGCTTGCGTGATCTTTGTCAAGATAGGAATCCTTTTTGAGGCTGCCGCAAGGATATTAATCCTGTTTCTTTTAAGTATCAGGATTGATGATTTAGTGAAAGATATTTATTGACACGGATATCAGGAGGGTTCAGGTAGCAAGGCTCCAGGATATCAGGATCATCGAAATCTTTTGCATTGAATCTCTTTAATCCAATAGAACCGGTTGTAATGGACTTGAGCCCCCAACAATGGGCAGGGGCCATATGAGCTTTGGGGCCAAAACTTTGTCTAAGTATTTCTACCTGTTTAGTAAAATTATTGCCTATAAAAACTGCCGGAGACTTTAAATACTTAGGTAAATCAAAGATGTTAATAGACTCATCATCTCGAGTTCTTTCAAGTCCTGATCTTCGATTCCATCTAAATTGTGCAGTAAAGAGTTCTTCTTTCCTGGAATCGAGGACAGGAGTTATAAGGCGATCCGGACAATAAAATTGATTAGCCATAGCCTCCATCGTGGAAACACCAATAATCGGTATATCCAAACCATGGCATAAACCCTTGGCAAAGGCAAGTCCAAGCCTTAGTCCGGTAAAACTTCCAGGCCCACAGGCTACAATAATTCCTTGCAGATCTTTGACTTTAAAGCCTCCTGAAGTGATGATAAAATCAAAAGATGCCAGTAGGGGATTAAAATTACGATCCCCTTTTGATAGCTCATAATTTGCCAGAACATTTCCATCTTTGCTGAAAAGGGCCAGACTGAACGCAAAAGATGATGTATTAATACTTAAAATCATTCCCAATATTATCCAAATAGCTTCTGAAAGACATTCATACGGTCAAGATCATTATATGTTATAGTAAGCATCAAGACAATTAAAGCAAAAAAACCAGCTTTCATTGCCCATTCTCGTTTTTTTTGCCCAAGAGGCCGACCTAAAAGCAATTCTAATAGAAGAAATATGATAACGCCACCATCGAGGATAGGAATCGGGAAAAGGTTAACAATCCCTAGGTTAACACTTATGATGGCTGTAAAAGGTATCAGATTCAGATAACTGTTTTGGGCCAGTTTCCCTGTCATTTGACCTATCAAGATTGGTCCGCCTATGCTGTTAAAAGGGACCTTACCCTGGAAGATCTTACCCAGTAACACACAAGTCAACTTAGTCCATTTCCATGTCTCTTTAAGGCTCTCTTCAAAGGCCTGGAAGATTCCTACTTCCATGCTATTCATTTTACCTGTGGAAATAATACCTATTAATTTTGTTTTAATTTCTTCACCAAATTCATTTTTTAAAATACCTGTTTCTGGTATAATACTTATACCAATTATTCTATCACCACGTTGAACTGTAAGTATTACGGGTTTATCACCATTGGATTGTACATGCCCTTTTATGTCAGCCCAGTTATTTAATGGTTGGCCTTGAATTGCAATAATCAAATCACCTTTTTCCAGACCGGCCTTTTGAGCTGGGGAATTTTCTCTAACCTGACCAATTTCAGTACTCATAACCTTAATGCCGGATACAATATAAATTCCTAAAAAAAATAGAAAGGCTAAAACAAGATTGAAAATTGGGCCCGCAGCTACAATAGCAATCCTCTGAAATACAGGTTTTTTGTTAAAGGCCCTTGCTTCTTCTTCTGGTGATAAATCTAATGGGTCGTCATCATTGAGATCTTCTTCACCCAACATTTTCACAAACCCGCCTAAAGGAAAAAATCGAATGGAATACTCTGTTTCACCCATATCCTTTTTTAACAATATCGGACCAAAACCTAGAGCGAATTTCTCTACTTTGACGCCATAAAATTTAGCCACCAAAAAATGCCCCAGCTCATGAAAAAATATGAGCATTCCAAGTACCAAGATAAAAGGAATTAAATAATATGTAATAATAGTCATATCTTTGCCTCATATATGAATTAAGTCGTACCCGAACGAAAACTGTCTTTTTCGCCAATCTCTGCATTATACCTCGAAAGACCACAAATCGCGATTTTTCAAGGACCCTGAACATCAATATCTACGTTGTTTTCGCCTCGCAATAGCCAGCTATGACGAGCCTTCACGCCTTGCTCTTGATGCTTATTGCTCACCGAAAAAAAAGCTCAATTTATAACCTTCCGAGGTATAGATAAAAATTGCAATCCTCAAAATATCCAATGTATTCCTATAGTTAACGTTTTGATATGTCCTTGAGAGGCTGTTACTGAATGCAATTTTTAAAATTTTTCATACAATATAATCTATACATCGCAAATTTATATGCAATATGCGGTGTATAAGAAAATATTTTTTTAGTTCCGTCTTGACCTTGACAAAAAAATCCTGGTTTTCGTTCAGACACTAAAAATATCAATTACAAAAAAACAAGTTGGATGGACTTGTAAAAAGTCTATAACAGGCCTATGGAAGGGCAACAACCCTCACCAGCCTCGTAAAAAAAAGTACTCTGACTGTTTATTTTATCCGGTTATCAAGTTGTGGAATCCATATGCAAATGAGTAAATTATCCCTATAATGGAAAATACATAAAATTTGCAATAAGAGTGCCAGTAAGTTGTTCAATTTAATGCTATCAATCCCCATGCCCTTGCAGGTACAATAAAAGATAAAAAATGCCAATACATTTAATATTTCTAGTATTAGCATTTGTATATGGGAAAAGATCTGTGGTCAAAATTGGCATTTTAATATATTTTTTGAAAGCGATAGATGTTTTATTGAAGATCCTTAATAAATTTCAAGGCATAGTTACGCGCCCATGAATCCGCTTCCAAAACAGTATCAATGCTGTCAAGTGATACTCTTTTATGAGACGCCATTGTCTTTGAAACAACATTGGGGATATCAAGGAATCGAATATTTCCATTGAGAAAATATTCCACTGCAATTTCATTCGCTCCATTAAGAACAACTGGCATGGTTCCTCCATGTTTAGCGGCCTGTAATGCCAATCTCAGACATGGAAATTTTTCCATGTCTGGCCTCTTAAAGGTAAGACTGCCAATCTGATCAAGGTCCACTGGAGGAAGATTGTTTTCCAAATGGCGGGGAAAAGAAAGGGCATAAGAAATAGGAAGCATCATATCAGGTATACCTAACTGAGCAATAACTGAGCCATCAGTATATTCAACCATAGAATGAACAATACTTTGAGGATGAATGAGGATAGAGATCTGTTTCATTTCAAGATCAAAGAACCATTTAGCTTCAATTGCCTCAAATCCTTTGTTCATCATGGTTGCCGAATCAATGCTGATTTTTTTGCCCATACTCCAATTTGGATGTTTGAGTGCCTGTGCGGGTGTCACGGAAACCATCTCCTTTAAGGATCGATCTCTGAATGGTCCTCCTGATGCAGTTAGGATTACCCTGCTAAGGTCCTCTCTTGGATGCCCTTGAAGGGACTGAAGAATAGCATTGTGCTCACTATCTATAGGCAGGACGGAAACCCCCATTTCTTTGGCCTTGTTCATAACCAGTGGTCCAGCCATAACCATGGTTTCCTTATTAGCTAATGCTATATTTTTGGCTGCGCAAATACCTGCATATGTTGGTAAAAGACCTGCCGCTCCGGTCATTGCAGAAATAATAGTATCTATCTCATCCATAGTAGCCAAGCACTTATAGCCTTTACTACCAAATAAAATCTCCGGAATTCGATTTGAATTGAGCCGTTTTTTTAGCATAAGGGCAAGGTTCTCATCCAGAACCGCGACTGCTTTAGGATGAAAAGTTTCAATCTGTTCTGCGAGAAGTTCAATGTTCTTGCCTGCTCCTAAGGCAATAACTTTATATTTCTCAGGATTATTCTTTATTACCCTAAGAGTGCTGACTCCAATAGAACCTGTAGATCCTAGTATTGTTATTTTTTTCATGCTGGCCCATATTTGGTTATGATTAATCGAAATATTTTCTAAAGGGCACCTTGAAAAATTGCCTTTTTGCCAGATTACGGTGTCGCTGCGAAAATAAAAGATCCTCACATACCCTATGTATGCTACGCTTTTTGATTTTCGCGCTCCTTGTCCTTAGACGAAAATTCTAATTTTTCAAGGCACCCTAAAAGCTATAATAAGATTATTTGTAACTATTCAGCTATTTCAATGATTATTTTTTTTCCTGACGCAGAGATCGGGCGAAAGGAGGCGTTTTGAAACTGGCTCAAATAATGGATACTTCTAAAAATTAGAATTTTGGTTCGAGGTCAAGGCATGCGAAAATTTTAACCACAGGAATACATAGAGTATTTCGAGAATTAAAATTTAAGCATAACGCCGACATCGGGCCAAAAGGCAATTTTTAGAGGTGGCCTAATGTTATCTTAAATTCAGGTATATATAGAGAACCGGAATTGAAAAAATAAGGCCATCAATCCTATCCAGAATACCACCATGACCTGGAAGGATAGACCCTGAATCTTTGACACCATGATTTCGTTTTAGCATTGATTCAGATAAATCACCAATCTGACTGATAACAGAAAGGCTTAGTATCAGAGCAAATGTCTTAGGATTAAAGGTATCAATATGAGCAATTTTAAGAAAAATGTTACCAACCATTAAGCTGCTTATTAAGCTTCCTGCAGCACCTTCCCATGTCTTTTTAGGGCTTATTGCTTTATATAATTTATGTTTACCAAAAAGCCGTCCAAAATAGAATCCTCCTGTATCAGTCGCGAAAATAACAACCAGCAAAAAAGCAATCCATATTTTACCATTAGGCATAATATCGATTAATATTAGCATGGCCAAAGGAATTACCAGATAAAAAGGTCCCATAGCAGCCCTGCCTATCTCGGATGTAACAGCTTGCTGTTTAGTGGAAGGATTTAACATATACCAAACCATGGGGATAAAGACCCATAAAGTAAGTATTGCTGGCGCGAGTAAAATTTTGTGCAAATAAATTATCTGAAACAATAAAAAGGCCACTAAGAAGCTTGTTATTTTGATAATTTTAGGAAGATCAGGGGAGGTAATAGTATAAAATTCTTCAAGAGATAGTAGAGATATAAGGTAAAGAAAAAGGTAAAACAGCCAGCGAGGTCCAAAACCAATCATAAAGACCAGGAGAGGAATAGCCACTAAGGCTGTTAGCCAACGTTTTAAATGCATCATCCTTTCAAGATTCTCCCAAACAACACCGTTCATTCAAATTTTAAGGATAGTAAATCTTTTAACCGCATTACATTGAGTGTTTTGAGGATTTAAATCTGAACAAAACTTAGAAATTGTAAAAATTCACCACCGGGCACTATTTAAATTCCGCCAAAGCGCCGCTCCCTTTTCTGGAATACATTTATGGCCTTAATAAATTCATTTTTATCAAAATCCGGCCAAAGGGTGGGAGTGAGATAGAGTTCGGAATAGGCAATCTGCCAGAGTAAAAAATTACTAATTCTTTGTTCTCCACTGGTTCTGATAAGGAGATCCGGATCAGGCATTTGGGGGGCGTATAGATATTCCGCTAACAATTGCTCGGTAATCTGTTCAGGGGCTATGTAGCCGTCTTGTATCTTTGCGGCTATTGCCTTAAATGCGTCAATAATCTCTTGACGGCCGCCGTAACTAAGGGCCAAGGTTAGTATCATATCTTTTCCTGACGCTGTCTGGTCTATAACCTCAAAGAGAGTTTTCCTTGTATTTTTATGTAATTTTTTAAGCCTTCCAATGCTCCTTAAAGAGATGCCATTACTCTGCATTTCTTTAACTTCACTTAGGAGATAATTATTTAACAGATTCATTAATGCATCGACTTCAAGGTTAGGCCTCTGCCAATTCTCTTCGGAGAAAGCGTAGAGAGTCAACCACTGAATGCCTATTTCACGACTGGTTCTTACAATTTTTCTGACTGCCTGAGCCCCCTTTTGATGACCTCTAATCCGGCCAAAGCTTCTGTTTTGTGCCCATCTGCCATTACCATCCATTATAATAGCTATATGTTTAGGTAAGTTATTAGGATCAATTGAGGTCATAATGAAATTTCTGGATTGTCGTAAATGTTATTTTTTTGGTTGGAAAAATCAGAATTCAAGAATCTCCTTTTCTTTTTCAGATGTTATTTTATCTATCTTCTTAATATATTCATCTGTATTTTTTTGAACATCATCATGGGCCATAAAATATTCATCTTCTGAAATCTCCTTTTCTTTTTTCAGATTCTTGAACATTTCATTAGCTTCCCGTCTATGATTACGAAGCGTTATTTTATTATTTTCAGACATTTTATAGGCTAACTTTGCCAAATCTTTACGTCTTTCCTCTGTTAGAGGAGGGATAGAAATTCTAATGATTTTTCCATCATTAGATGGTGTTAAACCTAATTCAGATTTCAAAATACTTTTTTCAATATGTTTGATAATAGACAGATCCCAAGGTTGAATCATAATCAATCGGCTTTCCGGTACGGAAATAGACGCCACCTGATCAAGAGGCATTTTAGCATCATAGCAAGCAACTTTGATCCCTTCAAGGAGAGCCGTTGACGCACGACCTGTACGAATCCTTGCAAATTCCTTTTTGAGGGATTCTGCTGTTTTGCTCATTTTTTCCCTTAACTCTGAAAGGATTTTATCTTTCATGATTTACTCCTGTTATGAGTGTCCCAATGTTTTGCCTAAATATTACTTTAGAAATATTTCCTTTTTTTCTGATATTAAAAACTATAATTGGCAAGGCCTGATCCTTTGCCAGAGAAATAGCTGTCAAATCCATGACCTTTAGTTCTTTTTTAATAACATCATCATAAGTCAGTTGAGTAAATGGTCTTAATGATGAATCCAATTCTGGATCCCTTTCATACACGCCATCTACTTTAGTAGCCTTTAAAAGGACATCCGCGTTGATTTCCATGGCTCTTAAGGCCGCAGCCGTATCAGTGGTAAAGAAAGGGTTCCCTGTTCCTGCTCCAAAAATTACGATCCGTTTCTTGCCAATCTCTATATTTGCGTCTTTCACCGTAAAAGGCTGAGCGATTTTAATCATATCAATGGCAGTCATAACCCTTGCATTGACTCCTGCTTCAGACAAAGCTTCTCCCAATGCCAAGCTATTGATAACAGTTGCCAACATCCCCATATGATCACCTACAACACGTTCAACGCCAAGAGCTGCTGATTGTAGGCCCCTGAATATATTTCCACCACCAACTACGATTCCTATTTCGATGCCCAAACGATGAATATCTGATATTTCTCTGGCAATGTTGGCAACCATATCAGGATCAATTCCAAAGGATTGATCCCCCATTAGAGCTTCACCACTGAGCTTTAATAAAACACGGTTGTATTTGACATGCCCCTCAGGCATTTTTATCACCTAACTGATATCTGACAAAACGTGTGATAACAATATTTTCACCCGTTTTAGCTATCACTTCATTCAAAAGATCCTGGATCGTTATATCAGGATTCTTAACAAAGGCTTGTTCTAGAAGACACACCTCTGAAAAAAACTTTGTTAGTTTGCCCTCTACAATTTTATCAATAATTTTTTCTGGTTTACCTGATTCTATTGCTTGAGAGGAATAGATCTCTTTTTCTTTTTCACAAATTTCAGCAGGAATCATCTCACGATCAATAGCAATTGGATTTGTAGCTGCAATATGAATCGCGATATCCTTGACAAAATTGGTAAAGTCTTCTGTTTTTCCTGTGAAATCAGTTTCACAATTGACTTCAACCAGAACTCCAATCTTACCGCCTGAATGAATGTATGATTGTATCTGCCCTTCAGAGGTTATCCGTCCCCCACGTTTTTTTGCAGTTGCAATTCCTTTTTTTCTCAGGTAATCAATTGCTTTATCAAGATCACCATCACATTCTTTCAGGGCAGTTTTGCAGTCCATTATGCCTACACCTGTCTTTTCTCTTAAGTCCTTAATTAAATCTGTGTTAATTGTCAATTTTGGTCTCCATATCATATCTTTTATTTTGACAAGTCGGCTTCCTGTGTAGAAATTTCTTTTGTTGGCTCTGCCTTTTTATCTTTCGAGAGAACAATTACTTCCGGATCGTTTTCCGTGGAAGCAGTAGCCCTGGATTCTTCATCGAACTTCTTTTTCTTCATATCAGCCTCTGCCTTGAGACGTTCTTCCGCAATATTATGTCCTTCAATGCATGCATCTGCGATACTGGAGGTGATTAGTTTAATGGCTCGAATTGCATCATCATTTCCGGGAATGATAAAATCGATATCATCGGGATCACAGTTACTATCAGCAATAGCTATTACGGGGATTCCAAGTTTTTTTGCCTCTTTAACAGCTATTTTTTCCCTTTTTGGATCAACGATGAAAACAGCACCAGGCAATTCATCCATATCCTTTATTCCACCCAGGTTTTTTTCAAGTTTTAGCTGTTCTTTTTCCATTTTCAGAATTTCTTTTTTAGTATAACGGTTGATAGTGCCATCATTTTTCATTTTTTCCAGGTCTTTAAGGCGGGCGATGCTCTTGCGAATCGTCTGAAAATTAGTCAACGTTCCGCCTAGCCAGCGGTTTACTATAAAAAACATCCCACAGCGTTCACTTTCGTCTCTTATTGTATCATAACCTTGCTTTTTGGTTCCAACAAATAAAATTGAGTATCCGTCTGCTACAGTATTGGAGACGAAATCACATGTGGTTTTAAACAGTCTTACCGTTTTTTGCAGATCAATAATATGGATACCATTACGAGCTCCAAATATGTAGGGCTTCATTTTAGGGTTCCAACGTCTTGTCTGATGACCAAAATGTACGCCTGCTTCTAAAAGTTCTCTCATACCGATTGATGCCATTAATAATTTCTCCCGGGGCTCTTTTTAACTAACCCCTTTTCACGGTTTTTTCCTGTGTTCAGAATTTTTAACACCCTAAGATAATCAGGGCACCGCGTTAAGGATTTGGAAGTAAATACTTATCCAGATATTATGCCTAGATTTTAATGCGCTTGAAGATGAATCAAAAAAAAGGTAATAATGGGTAATTATGTTTTTCCAAGGCCCTTATATCCTGAACGTGAATTTGTTTTTTTAAAGGTTGATAACCCCGTAAAAAGGCAATCAAGTTTAAATTTTTTTGGGTTGCATTTTAGGCGGGCAAAAA
>Ga0209345_10005760_pt1 | contig 11386 bp, 8 predicted proteins | sample Cruoilmetagenom7_FD_187294 | JGI IMG/M metagenome (GOLD analysis project Ga0209345, IMG submission 187294) | Oil polluted marine microbial communities from Coal Oil Point, Santa Barbara, California, USA - Sample 7 (SPAdes) (version 2) | ecosystem: Environmental > Aquatic > Marine > Oil seeps ...
ACTGGGTGTAGATCCGCCCGATGCTATGATTTTATCCGGATCTACACCCAGTTCCTTTGCATGTGCCCTGATAAACCTGATGGCACTTTTGGCATCATTCAGAGATTCCACGGGGCTGGTTCCCTGCCTGCTCTTAACCCGATAATCGGCCCTGAAACAGACCACTCCCCTGGAAGCAAAGTATTTGGCATGAGGAGCAAATTGCTCAGTTGAGCCTCCGTTCCATCCACCGCCAAAGAAAAATACAATGGTCGGGTAGCTCTTCGAATCATCGAAGTCGGGGGGATAATCAATGTGAAGATAAAGAGAGTCTGAATCCACCTGCTTATACAGAATGGAATCTGTAGCCTGGCCATGTATCTCCAATACCGGCATGACCACATATATACTGCAAAACAGCAGTTTTCGAAGCATCCTCATATCATATCACTTCTTTAATGTGCTGTTTCGAATATCTGATTAGCAATCCTCCTGCAAAACTCAGCATCCTCCGGGTTATGGTTCATCAACCTGACCGTTTCTCCAAAAGCGTCCTCAATTCGGTATAAGGAAGGAAGCACATCGGGCAGTTCTCCACATATTACCCTTACAAACACGGAGGCAGTCAGCATGCATCCCAGTTCATTGGGATGACTTCCATCGGAGGTGAACAGATCCACAGATGGACGCAGGTCCATGGCCAGCTCCCAGGCTGGTCCCACCGGGACCCTGTTGGCTTCAAATACCTCAGCTGCTTTCTTATACATTGCATCAATCTCCTCCTGATACTGGGGAACCTTTTCCCGCGCCCAGGTATTGAACAGAAAGGGCTGTCCTCCGTGGCTTCTAATGTAATCACAGAACATCTGGATATATTTGAAGCTGGTATCCGGGGCATGCATGGCCGACATGCTGAAATCCTGCAATACCACCGCATCAAACCCTCCTTCTGCAATTAATTTTTTGGTCTCCAGCTGCCTTCCCCCGACCCAGTGTTCCTTGAGGCTGGCTCCGCCAATGGTTGATTTACTGGTTACCAACAGGGTGGATGTTTCCTGTGAGATGATGGACACGATGTGTGCCAGGTTGTACCCGTAGGTATAACTATTGCCCACAAAAAGGACTTTTAACTCTTTCTGTTGGGCGAAGAGCTGTCCCGAACACAGGATCAGCACCATCGCAAGGATTCTTGCCTTCTTCATTCTAATCTCCTATACCGGTTCCGGACCATAAACGATGACATCCCCAATACTGACCATATAGCCTTTGGTGGGATTCTTCCAGACCACCTTCACCTGGTGCTCCCCGTTATCCAGGTTGTACTTCCAGGTCAGTTCGTGCCTCCTCCCCTGGTATCCGGTGGGAAGGGCTGCCACCTCATGCAAGGTCCCATCGATATAAACTTCCAGTTCAAGGTTCAGATCCTCCACTGCATCTTGCTGTTTTCTGGCTCCTCCCTTTAAAACAAATCCTTTTCCGCTGAAAGAGAAGGTATGTTCTGTTTTTCCTCCTGATATCAGCGCACTTCCTTTCCAGTCGGCCCGGATCCTGTCCACCGGGTAGTGCCCCTCAAAGGCCTTTTCAAACTTCACCGCAAGGGGCTCTTCCACCTGGATCTTCCATCCATCTTCCACTTCCTCTCCGCCGTTTCGTTTCACCATTTCAACGGCCTGTCGGAAACCCATTTCGTAGGTGTCGTTCAAAGAGATGGTCGTGTATTTGAAATCCATATCCTCCACCCTGTCAAGGCCCTGCTTCCAGTACCCGGGTATGGCATCATAGCCCAGAAGTGTTCCCAGGATTCCGGCAGCACTGGCCGGGTTACAGTCCGAATCCTGACCACATCTGGTACTGATATCCACAGTCTTCCCGAAGTCACCCTCCCCGTACAATAGTCCGATGGCTATATATGCTGCATTGATCTTAGCATCGATGTTGAAGGGTACAAAAACTCCATCGGGACAACCGATGTCGGAGGACCACTTTCTTTCTGCCTCAAACCAGGTTTGTTTCCAATCGTCCGGATATTGATCGTACCAGCCAATTACATCATGGATACACTGATAAAATTCGCTCTGCTCCGGGATGGTCTTAAGTGCTTCTCTTACTATAAAATCCATATCATCAGACCAGAAGGAAAGGGAATACATGGCAGCCACATAAACTCCCCCGTACCAACCGTCTCCGAAATTCATAATATGGCCAACCCGGTCACATACTTCGGAAGCAGAATTCACCAATCCAGGATTCATCAGTCCGGCAAAATCGGCTTCGATCTGGAAGTCGATATCGTCCGCATGGGGATTGTTTTCCCAATGCCCCGAGGCCGGTGGCTCCAGTCCGTTCATAATGTTATAACGTGCAGCCTGGTTGGCATGCCAGAGCATATAATCGGCATATGCAAAGGCTTTGGCATGGGAGGATGCCGGCGCATCCAGGCCCTCTTTCTCGAAGACTTCCACAAAGGTCAGGTCCATGTAAATGTCATCGTACAGTCCGGGAATATTGGTATACCAGAATTCCATAAGGGTATCGTTCCAGGGAATCGGCACATAATCCTGGATCATGGTACCATTGTACTGGAATTCCGTAGGTCCGCCGTAGGTACACCCAATGACCTGTCCGGCCCATCCCCCTTTGATCTTATCCAGAAGGTCGGATTCAGAGATGGTAAATTCAGCTGGATAATCAGGTTTCTCTTTTACTTTCGCCTGCTCCCCGGAAGTGCAGGAATACAGGATCAATCCGGCGATCACTGTAAAAGCGGAAAGGATCCGAGTCTTATTTGTTCTAAACATAATGAATGGATTTATTTGGTTTGTTCTTCTATGAAATAACGGGTCTCTTCCCTTCGGGGGATCGAACTCTGGGCGCCCAGATTCTGAACAGACAGAGCAGCGGCACCATGAGCCTCCAGTACGGCCCGCTCCAGATCCATGCCATCCGCCAGGGACACAGCCAGCTGGCCATTGAAAACATCACCGGCAGCGGTTGTATCCACTGCCTGAACAGAGAATCCGGGTATCATTTTCCGAATCCCGCTTTCCCTGTGAGATACATAGGCTCCCTGGGAGCCCATAGTGATAACCACCGTCTCTACTCCCCTTTTATGCAAGATACCTGCTGCCGCTTCGGCCGAAGGTTCATCGTTTACCACAATACCAGTAAGTCGCTCTGCCTCTGTCTCGTTGGGAGTAATAATATGGACTTTCTGAAGGATCTCATCCCCTAGTTCTGCGGCAGGTGCCGGATTAAGGATTACCTTCGTATTCAGATCGTTACATAGTTCGACAGCCTTCTGTACCGTAAGCAGTGGTGTTTCCAGCTGGATCAGTAAAAAATCTGCTTCCTGAAAAGCTTCCTCTGCCTCCTCCAGGTCCTCCGGTCTTAACTCGGCATTTGCACCCGAAGCTACTGTGATGGCATTCTCGCCTTTCTGGGATACGGTAATCATTGCGATTCCTGAAGGAATTCCTTTACAGATTTTGATTTCCTCTGTATTGATCTGATCTGCTTTGTACCCTCGAATGGCCTCCTCCCCGTAGGCATCATCACCGACAGCGGCAATAAAAACCACTTCTCCGCCAGCCCTGGCGGCAGCCACAGCCTGATTGGCACCCTTACCGCCTGGAAATGTCATAAACTCTCCACCAAGTAAGGTTTCGCCGGGCCGGGGTATCTCTGGGACCTTTATTATCAGGTCGGTATTGGAACTTCCGACAACAACTATTTTCTTCATCATATGAGTCTTGCTGCGATGATCAATCCAAGTCCAAGCAGAAAGAAGAGAAACATGGCCGCTATCAGGCCCTTCAAACCTTCTGCCTTACCAAATTCCTTCCAGATAAAGACACCCCATAGTGCTGCAATCAGGGTAGCTCCCTGTCCCAGTCCATAGGAGATGGCAAAACCCGCCTGCTCCGCAGCAATTATATTAAGGGTCATACCCAAACTCCAGATGACTCCCCCCAGAATGCCAATAAGGTGCAGTTTGGGATTCCCTTTTTTGATATAATCCCGGTAGGTGGCTTTTTCGCCCGAGACGGGTTTGTACATAAAGAAGGTGTTCCAGACAAAGTTGGAAAGCAGCAGACCCACAGCAAAGATCACAGAAGCCGTATAGGGGGTGAGCTTGCCAGCCTCTGGCACTGCAAAGTCACTTGCCATGGAGGCCGCCACAAAACGGTAGAAGAATCCCATAAGTATTCCTCCCAGAATGGAAATCGCAATACCTTTTGTGGTTTTTGAGGCTGCCCCGCCGCTATGTTTTCGATAAATAACCGCATCCAGGACAATGGCCAGTACTACCAGGATCACTCCAATAAACAGAACCACCGGATTCCCAAGGGGAGTTGCCACATAGTTCACCACCACCCCAATGACCAGGGCCAGACCAATCCCAATGGGAAAGGCAACTGCCATCCCGGCAATATTGATGGCCACTACAATTAAAAGATTGGCTATATTAAACACCGCACCTCCTAAGAGGGCCGAGCCGATCGCCTCTCCATCGGCCTGGGCAAGGTCGTCTATAAATCCCCGTCCCTCCTCTCCTGAACTGCCCATGGTAAATGCCAGGATCAGGGAGAGGATCAACACTCCCAGGGCGTAATCCCAGTAGAAGAGCTGAAAGGCCCATTTTTTAGAGGCCATTTTTTGAGTATTAGCCCATGATCCCCAGCAGAGCATGGTGATTACACACAGTAGCACTGCAACAAAATATGATTGTATTATGACCATAATCGTAGTAGCTTAATGGTTAGTCCTGAGTTAATTTAAAATGTCTTTTTATATAGTCCATCATGGTGGTATAATATTCACCTGGCAGGCCATGGCCGGCCTCGGGATAGACAATGAATTCTTTGGGAACATTCAGCTGGTTATAGGCAGCAAAGTTGATGTGTGGCGGACAGACTTGATCCACCAGTCCGACGGACATCAGCACCGGAGCCTTGATCCAGGGGGCCAGGTTCTTTATGTCTATATAGCTCAGGTTCTTATAGATCTCATCTTCTGAGATCTCCGGATGCTCCTCAAAATATTGTCTGAACTCCCCTCCCGGCCATCCGGCCACCTTAAAATAGTCGCGGAAATCGGAGAGGAAAGGTACATGGGGCACACAGAGATCAATTCGTTTATTGTCCAGTGCCGCGGTTGCAAAACTCAGCGCACCTCCCTGGCTCCCTCCCTCAACAGCAATGCGTGAGGTATCCACTTCATCTCTCGAAAAGAGAAAATCCACGGCTCTCACACAGTCCATATAGGCGCCTCTGTACACATAGAGCTCCTTATCATCCACATGGTGCTGCAGATAGCCCGGGAATCCCGGGTTCACATGGTCCTGACTGTTTCCATGTCCCCGGATATTCAATGCCAGGGATACCATATCATCGCCCTGGTAGAGGTTCTGGGGCACCTTGGTACTACCGTAGCCCTGCACATGCAGGATGGCCGGGTAGACCCCTTGCCTGGTGGGCCTCATATACCATCCCCTGATCAGGATATTACCCAGGGAACGCATTTCCACCAGAAAGATTTCGCGCGATTCCGTGCAAAGACTGTTCTGCCGGATCAACTTGAACTGGGGGTCCACTGCATCCAGCTCAAGACGAGCCCGCTTCCAGTAGTTCTCGAAATCGTCGGGACGGTCCAGTGGTGAGTCAATCTCTTCGGGCCGCACTCCTACTGCAAAGTCAACCCGTTTGTTATCACTCTCACTCTCAAGCACCACTGATACATTGTAAAATCCGGGAGCAAGTCTGCCCATCTCCAGCGGGAATTGCTTTCTACCTCCGGCTCTGACCTTCACCTCCCTGGCCACATCAAGAATGACCTTCCCGAAATCGCTGACTGCCGTCACCAGCATGGTTCCTTCCACTACCTGCTTCATCTTGTTCTCCACCTGCAGGTTAAGCACCACTGCCTCTTCGTTCAGTATCAAGTGGTCCTCCCGTTCCATAAGAGGTGTAATTTCCAGCAGCTCCTCCATGCCTTTCACGGAAAGGCTCACCGGATTCCCTACAATACCACCTCCTCCTCCACCGTCATACACTCTGATAGCAATGGTGTTCAGGGATCCCCAGGAAATCTGGTCCACCGGAACTGTATAGATCCTGAGATCGCCGTAGCCACTTTGATAATCAGGTGGAATTCCACCGGTCGATCCTACAATCTGGCCGTTGAAATAGGTCACATCCGAATCGTCGATCCTGGCCAAACGAAGCACCAATCCCCCGTTATCCATGGCCTGTTTTTTCAACTCCACCGGGATTAAGACTTTCTGCCTGTACCAGGCAAAGCCATCGTAGGTGCCGTGGCCCTGGTTCTCCCAATCGGTTCCTGCCTCAATGGTCTCCCAGCCGGAGTCATCGTATTCCGGCCAGGCCCAGGAAGAATTGTCACCTGTGTTGAATTTCCATTCGAATTTCAGAAGGTTCTGCGCTTGCAGGGAAGGAATCAATCCAATAATCAGTAAGAGTGCAATCAGATTTCTTCTCATGAGTAGTTGTTTATAGATAGATTTTTACTTGTTCCCCTCAGTAATCCTTTTCCACGAATCGGTACAGAATGAGCTTGCTGGCAAGCCCTCGTTGTTGAATAGATTGGGCTCAGCAATGTTGCTCCAGCCGTAACGAACTGCCACGGGCGAATCCACTTCAGAAGCACTTACCAGTACGGTCTCTCCGTCAATGATAGCTCTGGCGGGGTGATACACCTGGTCCTCTCCCGCTATCTCAAAATGTGTCAGCGGACCATCCCTGGCTACCAGTCCGCTTCCGGTGTAGTTGAAATGGACACGTATATTGCCGTCCTCTATGGTCTGCTCTCTGTACAGCGGACCTGAGTAAACCAGTTTTTGTTCATAATCTCTGGCCAGGGCCCAGATGGCAAGCCGCTTACCCACATCCCTTTTATTTGTGGGATGAATATCTTCGGGGTTTCCGATATCCATGGTCACAGCCATCCCGGTATGCTTCACTTTGGAAAGGGTCAGGAACTGGGCCTCACGCAATTCCGGACTGGTTTGCCCTGATCCGTAATTATAGGGGGCTATCTGTACAAAGTAGAAGGGAAAATCTCCCTGCCTCCAGGTATCCCGCCAACTATCAATCATCCCCGGGAAAATGGTCCTGTACTGAATTGCACGGGTCTGGTTGCTCTCTCCCTGGTACCAGATGGCTCCCTTAAGGCACATGTTCTTAAGCGGATGCAACATTCCATTGTAAAGCACCGAAGGGGTATGGGAATCAAAGACCATGGGCACTTCCGGAAATTTATAGGCTACCTTGTATTTCCATGAACCTGCTAACTGGACAGGCGATTCATCGCTATTCGCAGTGGGATAAATCTTAAGTTGTTCCGGATGTCCGAAGATTCCTCCCTCTGCACTGGTGTTGACAATGCGCATGGCCAGATGCAGTTCCCCGGAAGTAACCAGCGAAGCCGGCACAGGATAATATCTGGGCACGTTCCAGTTGCTAATCTGCCTGCTGGTCCCCACTTCCATCCCATTGATATAGGTGATATCCATCTCATCCACCGGTCCCAAATCAAGGCTGAGAGCTTTCCCAATCCATTTGTCCGGGATGCTTATCACTCGGCGCATCCAGATCACTCCCTCCAGCATTCCGATCTCCTCCACAGAACTCCATCCGGCCGGAACAGGCATCAGATCCCAGTCCGAATCATCGAATCCGGCATTCATCCATCCATCGCTGAATCCGATGTTATCCGGGTTCTCAAAATCCCCCTGTTCCTTCACCATGGTTTCGATTTTAAGCTGTTCCTCGCGGGCCTGTTCCATATCCGCATCGCTCGTCCCGTATAACTCCTCCAGCTCCCGGTCAAAATCTCCGAAGGTGCTGAGTTTCTCTTTGCTGGTCCATGACTCCGAAGGCGTTCCTCCCCACGAGGTGTTAACCAGCCCCACCGGAACCCCCAGCTCTTTGTGCAGCATTTTTCCGAAAAAATAAGCCACTGCACTGAAGTCCCCGGAGGTCTCGGGAGAACACAATTTCCAGGAGCCATTCAGGTCCTCATTGGGGCGGATGGCTATATGTTTCTCCACGGTAAACAACCTTATCTCCGGGTAATCGGAAAGTGGTATCTCTTCCTCTGCTGTTTCTGCTCTGCGAAGTTGCCACTCCATATTGGACTGACCTGAGCAGATCCATACTTCCCCCAGCAGGATATCTTCCAGCACCCTGGTTACATCAGCCTGGATGGTCACCGTATAGGGCCCCCCGGCTTTTCCAGTAGAAATACTAGCCGTCCAGTTGCCTTTCTCATCGGCAACCACCCTGTAGGTCTTTTGATTCCAGCTGGTGGTAACTTTCACCTCCTGCCGGGGATCGGCCCAACCCCAAATCTTCGTAAATGAATTTTGCTGAAGAACCATATGATCACCCAGAATCCTGGGTAATTTTAAAGAAGTCCCAAAGGCAGCAGATACTCCCAGAGATCCCAGGAGCAATAGCATAAATAGCTTTTTCATCACGTTCTATTTGTTATAAAGGTCAATAAATTTCTGGTCCAGCTCCTCCGAATCTTCGTATTTCACCCGCAACTCTGTCAGCTTTTCCTTCAATTCGGCCACCACCCCGGCATACTCCGGATTGTTATACTCATTCTGCATCTCCATGGGATCATTTTTACGGTCATACAGTTCCCACTCGTCCACATCGTAATAGAAGTGGGCTAGTTTATACTCCCTGGTCACGATCCCGTAGTGACGCTTTACCATATGTACTGAGGGGTATTCGTAATAGTGGTAATAGACTGCATCCCGGTCCCAGCCCTTAATATCCCCCTTCAACAGGGGAACAATACTTTCACCCTGCATATCGGAGGGAGCCTCAATACCGGCAATGTCCAGAAAGGTCTGAGCAAAGTCCATGTTCTGAACCATTTCATCATTCTTGCTTCCCGGTTCAACAGTTCCTGGCCACCTGACCAACAGGGGTGTTTTAAAGGACTCATCGTATATGAAACGCTTATCGAACCAGCCATGCTCGCCCAGGTAGAATCCCTGGTCAGAAGTGTAGACTACAATGGTATTCTCCGTAAGCCCTTCGGCATCAAGATAGTCAAGGAGAGTTCCCACCCCTTCATCCACAGCGGCAATACTGCCCAGGTAGTCCTGCATATATCGCTGGTATTTCCACTGCATCATTTCTTTCTCGCTCATGGAGGGATAGCGCTCCACGAAATCCTCTATGATGGGATCATAGACCGCATTCCAAGCTGCCAGCTGCTCCTCTGTAAAACGATCGTATTTATTCTGCATGGCACGCTTGTCCCAGTTGGAGGCTGGTGTGATACCCAGCTCATCCAGTACTTCAGGACGTAATTTTGAGTCACCTGCCCAGTTCTGGTGAGTCAGGATATTCATCTCGGCCTCCTTGGCAGCCGATCCGCGACCCTCATAATCGTCAAACAGGGTGGGTGGCTCCGGAAAGGTCTTTTTTGTATACTCCTTGTAATGCCTCTCTGCAGGCAACCATTCCCTGTGGGGTGCCTTGTGCAGGAAGAAGAGCAGAAAGGGTAAGTCCGGATCCCGGCGGTTCTTCATCCAGTCCATGGTCAGATCGGTGATCACATCGGTGGTATAACCCTCAATCCGGATCCTGCCATCGTTGGTATTGAAATCGGGATTGTAATAAGCACCCTGTCCGGGCAGAATTTTAAACTCATCGATCCCCTTCGGATTATTGCCAAAATGGAGCTTTCCGAACATGGCTGTCTGATAACCGGCGGACTGGAAAAGCTGCGGAAAGGTGACCTGTGTGGTATCAAATGGAAAGCGGTTATCGATTTTCCCGTGCAGGTGACAGTGCTTTCCGGTAAGAATGGTCGCCCTGGAGGGCGCACAAATGGAGTTGGTCACACAGGCATTACTAAACAGCATCCCCTCGTCTGCGATACGGTCGATGTTAGGGGTCTGCATCAGATGATCGCTGTAGGCTGAAATGGCCTGGTAGGCGTGATCGTCCGACATGATGAAAACAATGTTGGGCCTGGATTTCTCCTCTACCTGTTCCGAACAGGCCGAGAAAGAAAGAACCAAAGCTAACAATGGTAATAAAATCGTAATTCTCATAATCATATATTTAAGTAGTTATTTGACTGTTTATTTGGTATAGAGGTCAATATATTTCTGATCCAGCTCTTCCGAATCTTCATATTTCACTCGTAAATCTGCCAGCTTTTCCTTTAACTGAGCTACCACTTCAGCGTACTCCGGATTGTTAAATTCGTTCTGCATTTCCATGGGATCATTCCTGCGGTCATACAATTCCCACTCATCCACATCGTAATAGAAATGCACCAGTTTATACTCCCTGGTCACGATCCCGTAATGTCGCTTTACCGCATGTTCAGCCGGGTATTCATAGTAGTGATAGTACACTGCATCGCGGTCCCATCCTTTAATATCACCTTTCAGCAGAGGAACAATACTCTCACCCTGCATATCGGAGGGAGCCTCGATACCGGCTATATCCAGGAAGGTTTGTGCAAAATCCAGGTTCTGAACCATCTGGTCACTTTCACTTCCAGGCTCTACGGTTCCGGGCCATCTGACCAGCAGGGGTGTTTTAAAAGATTCGTCATAGATAAAGCGTTTGTCGAACCAACCATGCTCGCCCAGGTAGAAACCCTGGTCAGAAGTATAGACTACTATGGTATTTTCAACAAGGCCTGACTCGTCCAGAAAATCCAGCAGCGTTCCAACACCATCGTCCACTGCAGCAATACAACCCAGATAGTCCTGCATATAACGCTGGAATTTCCAACTCATCTGCTCTTTCTTTGTCATGGTGGGATAGCGCTCCCTGAAATCCTCAATTATGGGATCATAGACCGCGTTCCACGATGCCAGCTGCTCCTCGGTAAAACGATTGTATGAGTTTTGCAGAATCCTCTGGTCCCAGTTAGAACTCGGGACGATACCCAGCTCATCCATTACTTCCGGGCGCAGTTTAGAGTCCCCTGCCCAGTTCTGGTGAGTCAGGATATTCATCTCGGCCTCCCGGGCGGCTGATCCGCGTCCTTCGTAATCATCAAAAAGAGTGGGTGGTTCCGCGTAGGTATTTTTTGTGAACTCCTTGTAGTGCCTCTCGGCAGGAAGCCAATTGCGGTGGGGAGCCTTGTGCAGGAAGAAGAGCAGGAAGGGTAAGTCCGGATCCCTGCGGTTCTTCATCCAATCCATGGTCAGATCAGTAATCACATCGGTGGTATAGCCCTCCAGTTGAATCTTACCTTCATTGGTATTAAAATCAGGATTATAGTAAGCTCCCTGCCCTGGTAAAATCTTAAACTCATCAATTCCCTTGGGATTGTTTCCGAAATGGAGCTTCCCGAACATGGCCGTCTGATACCCGGCAGCCTGGAAAAGCTAAAAAAAAAT
>Ga0209345_10005761_pt1 | contig 11384 bp, 13 predicted proteins | sample Cruoilmetagenom7_FD_187294 | JGI IMG/M metagenome (GOLD analysis project Ga0209345, IMG submission 187294) | Oil polluted marine microbial communities from Coal Oil Point, Santa Barbara, California, USA - Sample 7 (SPAdes) (version 2) | ecosystem: Environmental > Aquatic > Marine > Oil seeps ...
TTCCGATCTCCGTTAACCACGATGGAAGCTATGGTTTGATTAGCAGATACTGCCGGCGTGGCTGGTGCGGCTGAAGCCGTTTCCTGTGTCTGCGCCTGAAGAGGAAGAGCCGTGCCACCCAAAATGGTACCGCACATTAACAAGGGTAGAAGCCGCTTTTTATGATCCACAGACAAACTCGCTTTCACACCATAAACCAAAAATAAAATGAAATCGGTGCCGACGCACCGACTTCGCGAACCCCCTGCCCCAATGCAGCGAATCAATCAATGGTCAATCAGCCAGTGACAGACCGGAACAGACCAAAAGACGTCAAATCGTTAAACGTCACCACCAGCATGAACACCATGACCAAGGCGAGCCCGGAACGAAACGCCCATTCCTGGACTTTTGGACTAGCCGGTTTTCTTCGAACCGCTTCAATTGCATAGAACATCAGATGCCCTCCATCGAGCATCGGGATTGGCAGCAGGTTGATGAACCCCAAGTTAATTGAGATTAACGCTACAAAGAGAATGAAAGCTTCCAGCCCCAATTTGAACTGTTCGCCCGAGACCTGAGCAATTTTAAGCGGGCCACCGAGATCCTTTATCGAACGTTTGCCGGTGATGACCTGCCCAAGCGTTGTCGTGATCTGATCCACTATGCCGATCGTTTTCTCAACCGCTATAACAGGAGCTTCTATCGGACTGACGTCCCGCCATTCCACTTCGCTGGAAGCCATTCCCAACAAGCCAAGGCGATATTCGTTTCCGAAACGGTCCTTCATTATATTGACGCCAATGGTCCCCTGCTTTGCAATAGACTGGCCGTCCCGCTCATATATAATTTCTACTTTCTGATCGGGGATCAATATTATTTTCTGCTGAAGGTCCTCAAACAGTTCGATTTTTTCACCGTCGACAGAAATCACCCGGTCGCCAGGCTTCATGCCAATCGCGGCGGCTGTCGAATTTTCCGAAATAGCGCTCGCAACCGGCAGGGTTGAGCTGGTTCCGTAAGCAATCACAAAACCGGTGATGATCAATATGGCAAAGATAAAATTGATCGCTGGCCCGGCAAATACGATCGCCGCGCGCTTCCACAGGGATTTGGACTGGAAGGTCTGATTGCGTTCGGCTGCAGGCAGATTGAGCCATTCTTTGCTCTTCATGCCCGAGGGATCCATGTCACCGGCAAACTGGACATAGCCCCCCAGCGGCAACATGCAGACTTTCCAACGGGTTCCTCGCTTGTCGGTCCATCCGGCAATCTCTTTGCCAAAGCCGATTGAAAAGGTTTCCGCCTTCACGCCGCACCAGCGGCCGACAAGATAATGACCCATCTCGTGCACGAATACGAGCACACCAATAACAATCAGAAATGCTAGCAAATATATCAAAACACCGGGATTATCCGTCAAACTTTCAATTCCTCGACCAGTTGCTCCGTCCGAACGCGGGATTCTTTGTCTATCGCAAAAATATCCGCCAACGCGCTCGGCGCCGGTGGGCTATAACTATCTAGGAGCCGTGTTACAATCTCCGTGATGTCCAGAAACTGAACCGCGTGGTTGAGAAAGGCAGCAACGGCTACTTCATTGGCGGCATTGAGCATCGCCGGTTTGGCGCCGCCTGCCATGATCGCCTCCCTCGCAATTCTGGTCGCCGGGAAACGGCTTTCATCAGGTGGTTCGAAGTCAAGCCTGCCGATTTTCGTCAAATCGAGAGGCTCGGAATTGGTGATCATCCGGTCCGGCCAGGCCAGAGCGCTGGCAATCGGTATCCGCATATCCGGAGACCCGAGCTGCGCCAGCGTCGAACGATCATGATATTCGACCATCGAATGAATGACCGACTGGGGATGCACCAGTATCTCGATATTCTCGAGACCGACCGGGAACAGATAATGGGCTTCGATCAGTTCCAGCCCCTTGTTCATCATCGTCGCGCTATCGACCGAAATCTTGGCGCCCATATCCCAGTTGGGGTGGGCCACCGCCTGCTCCGGGGTCACTCTCGCCATCTGATCTCGTGTCCAGGTCCGGAACGGACCACCGCTGGCGGTCAGGGTAATCTTGTGGACCTGTTCAATTGTCCCGCCCTGCAACGCCTGGAATATCGCATTATGTTCCGAATCAACGGGCAACATGGTCGCACCCGCATTTCCCGCCTCGGTGATCATCAGGGCGCCAGCAGAAACCAAAGCCTCCTTGTTGGCCAAAGCGACCGTTTTCCCGCAGCGCAAGGCTTCGAGCGTGGGTGGCAGTCCCGCACAACCGACAATTGCCGCCATCGTCCAGTCTGCACCCAGAGCAGCGGCGGCTACCAGCGCGTCAGCACCGCTTGCGGCCTCAATTGACGTCCCCGCCAGTTGCTCCCTGAGTTCATCATAAGCGGAAACATCGGCGACGACCGCGATCCGTGCGGAAAACTCCCTCGCGAGCGCGGCAAGCTGGGAGGCGTTGCCGTTGGCGGTCAGCGCAATGATTTCATATTCGTCCGGTTGCTGGCGAATAAGATCCAGCGTCGACTGGCCAACCGATCCGGTTGCACCAAAAATGGAGACCGATTTCGTCATGACAGAGCGCTCAGACTATTTGCCAGCATGATCATGGCGACGACCGGTGCCACCGGAATCAAACCGTCGAGACGATCCATCACGCCACCATGGCCGGGGAAGATTGTACCGCTATCCTTTGCCCCTGCCTTACGCTTGAGCCAGCTTTCGAAAAGGTCACCCATTTGCGCCAGTACCGCGAGGGGCATGCTGAGCAACACCAGATAGAAAGATAATCCCCAATAGACATGGAGCACGAAGCTGACCACGGTCGTAAAGGCAACACCGCCAATCAGGCCGGCCCAGGTTTTATTGGGACTGATTTGCGGCGCCAGCTTTGGTCCGCCAATCGCGCGGCCGGAGAAATAGGCTCCAATATCGGTGGCCCAGACCAGCGCCAGGGTCCAGAGCATGATCAATATACCATTCTCGATATCGCGCAAATAGAGGATCGCAAGTGCCGGAAGACCAGCGTAGAATACGCCCGCAGCGAGTTTCAGCGAACGGTCGAATACCGCAACAAACATCGCTGCGCCCATGATCAGGCCGAGCGCGAGAAATGAAGCACCGGCAGCCCAGGGAGACATGATCGCCAAAGGCACGGACAGTGCATACATCGCAAGCAGGCGGTTGTTATCGCGTCCGGTCAGCAGCGCCCACTCGCTCATGATGCCGAGCGCCATCAGCACGACCAGCAACCATATCAATAGCCCGCCAAAATATCCCGCCAGCAAAGCCACCGCAATCAGAAGCACGCCCACAATGATGCGCTTTTGCAATTCACTGGCTTTGCCGGGCTTCGAGCCAGCGCGATCATCCATGTTCAGCGCCCACCAAACCGTCGTTCGCGGCATCCAAATGATTTCAGAGCCTTTTCCAACTCTTCCTTATCGAAGTCCGGCCACAGCGTATCGGTAAAATAAAGTTCCGAATAGGCGGCTTGCCATAGAAGAAAATTGGACAGGCGCAATTCGCCCGAGGTTCGGACCAGCAAATCGAGCGGCGGCAAATCGGCGGTATCCAGACCAGCGGAAATATCGTCGATCCGAATCTCTTCGGGCTCCAGGTCGCCCCGTTTGACCGTGGCCGCGATATCCCGAACCGCCCGGAGCATTTCGTCCTGCGCTCCATAATTAAGCGCAACAGCCAGTGTCATATTTTCATTATTGGCGGTTTTTTCAATCGCATCGTCGATCATCGCGACAATATCGGCATCGAGCGCCTTGTAATTGCCGATAACCTTCAACCGAACACCATTTTCGACAAATTCGTTGATATCCGATTGTATATACTGCCGCAGCAATCCCATGAGATCGCTTATTTCATCTTCCGGCCGGCTCCAGTTTTCCGATGAAAAGGCATAGAGCGTCATCGCCTCTATGCCCATTTCGCCGGCCACCCGCACGATATTACGGACCGCCTCGACGCCCTTTTTGTGGCCAAGAGCCCGCGGCAGATGCTTGCGCTTTGCCCATCGTCCGTTGCCATCCATGATGATCGCAATGTGACGGACACCACAAGTGGGGTCGGATATCCCTGCCGCGCCTGACGCCGAATCTTCGGCACCATTCTTGAAACCTGTCAGCTTCACTGGGTCAGGATTTCCTGCTCTTTTGCGTCAGCAAGCTTGTCAGCCTCGGCGATCATATCATCAGTCAGCTTCTGGACTTCGGTCTCGAGCCGCTTCTTGTCATCCTCGCCGATTTCCTTTTTGCTCTCGTCGGCCTTCAGGTCATCCATACCGTCCCGACGAACATTGCGAATGGCGATGCGCGCTTTTTCAGCGAACTGGCCGGTCAGTTTCGCCAGATCCTTGCGGCGTTCTTCGGTCAAATCCGGAATCGGAAGCCTGATATTGGGGCCATCGACCATCGGGTTGAGCCCCAGATTGGCCGATCGGATCGCTTTTTCTACCGGCTGAATATTGCTCTTGTCCCAGACCTGTACCGACAGCATGCGCGGCTCGGGTACAGATACGGTCGCAACCTGATTGAGAGGCATGTTCGAACCATAGACCTCAACCGTGATCGTATCGAGAAGGGCGATATTGGCACGACCGGTGCGCAGACCGCTCAAATCATGCTTGAGCGCCTCCAGCGTGCTGTTCATCCGCTTTTCGAGATCGGCCTTGTTATATTTTGCCATTGCTGTTTCCCTTAATTTTATTCGGTTGTTCCGACCATGGTGGCAGTTCCACCGCCGCCCAATATGGTCGCCAGATTGCCCTGCTCGCGGATTGAGAAGACGACGATCGGTATCTTGTTCTCACGGCAAAGCGCGACAGCACTGGCGTCCATGACCTTCAGATTATCGCTCAAAACCTGATCAAAGCCGAGCTGTTCATAGCGCGTCGCGTCAGGATCGATTTTTGGATCGGCATTGTAGACACCATCGACGCTGGTCCCCTTGAACAACGCCTCGCAGCCCATTTCGGCCGCACGCAATGCCGCCGCCGTGTCGGTTGTAAAATAGGGATTGCCTGTGCCAGCCGCAAAAATAACGATGCGGCCCTTTTCCAGATGCCGCACCGCCTTGCGGCGGATATAGGGTTCGCACACGCTCGCCATCGGAATGGCGGACAGAACCCGCGTGTCACAGCCTATCTGCTCAAGCGCATTCTGGACGGCCAGAGCATTCATCACCGTTGCCAGCATTCCCATATAATCGGCGCTGGTACGCTCAAAACCCTTTGCAGCCGCAGCCAGACCGCGGAAAATATTGCCGCCGCCCACGACCAGACAAAGTTCATAGCCTGCCTCCTTGGCAGATTTCACTTCAGCCGCGATGCGGTTAACCGTTTCCGCGTCGATCCCGAATTCGCCAGAGCCCATCAGGGCCTCGCCAGAAAGCTTCAGCAAAATTCGTTTAAACGCCGGTCGTTTCATGCAAATCCTATCCTACCGGAATCAAAGTCCGGCCCCAAAAACAAATATGGCGCAGACCATAGATAGTCCGCGCCATGCTGCCAAGCGTTACCGCTTGAAATATTAATTCTGTTGCTCGATTAGCCAGCAACCGCGGCGGCGACTTCCGCTGCAAAATCGTCTTCTTTCTTTTCGATGCCTTCACCAAGCTGGAAACGAACATATTCTGCCAGCTTGATTTCCGCGCCGGCATCCTTGCCCGCCTGCTCGACAACTTTCGCGATAGGCGTCTTGTTGTCCATCACAAAAATCTGGCTGAGCAAGGCATTTTCCTTGGCAAATTTTGCCATCGCACCGTCGACCATTTTTTCGACAATATTTTCAGGCTTGCCGGACTCGGCGGCTTTTTCGGTAGCAATGGCACGTTCACGGGCCAGCATGTCCTGATCAAGATCTTCTGCGTTCAGAGCCAGCGGGAATGCAGCCGCGATGTGCATCGCAATCTGCTTGCCCAGCGGTTCCAGAACATCTGCACCGGCCGTGCTTTCCAGCGCAACCAGCACGCCAATCTTGCCCATCGTCGGTGTAACCGCATTATGGACATAGGGAACAACCAGACCGTTTGAAACGGCAACGGTTTTCATCCGGCGGATCGTCTGATTTTCGCCAATGGTTGCAATATTGTTGGTCAGCATGTCTTGTACCGTTCCGCCCGAAGGATATTCGGCAGCGGCCAGCGCTTCGATATCATCTTCGTTCAGGCCAAGCGCGACATCGGTTACCTTGGCAACAAAGTCCTGAAACTGGTCATTCTTGGCAACGAAATCGGTTTCGCTGTTGACTTCAACCGCAACGCCGCGAGTCCCTTTGACCGAAACACCGACAAGGCCTTCAGCCGCAGTACGGCTGGATTTCTTCTGTGCTGCAGCAAGACCTTTGGTCCGCAACAGATCGACAGCGGCTTCCACGTCGCCATTGGTTTCGTTCAGCGCTTTCTTGCAATCCATCATGCCAGCGCCGGTGCGCTCGCGCAGTTCTTTCACTGCTGCTGCTGTAATAGCCATAATTTGTTCCTCAATTTCTTGATCGGGAAATGTAAAATTGGGGCGACAAACATGCCGCCCCGGTTATCTTCATTTGCAGTCAATATATGACCACAGAAAGACGCTTCAAGTTCAGGCTTTCTCGTCCGTCTTTGCGTCATCTTTCTTTTCGGCAGCCGGTTTCTTTGCAGCGGCTTTTTTCGGAGCTGCTTTTTCTTCGGCTTTCGGCTCTTCTGCCGGTGTTTCAGCAGGTGCCATTTCCGCCGCTATTTCGGCAATGTCTGCAACCGCTGCTTCTTCGCCGGAAACCATTGCGCTGGCATTGGCTTCGCTCGATACAATCTGCTCGACCGGTGGAGCAACCGCGGCCCCGAGGTCGGCACCAGCAGCAACCGAAGCGTCCTGACCACCCTTGGTAGCCGCCGCCGCAACGGATTCGCAATAGAGGCGAATGGCCCGCGCCGCATCATCATTGCCGGGAACCGGGAACGCGATGTTGCTGGGATCAACATTGGAATCGAGAATCGCTACAACCGGAATACCCAGAACATTGGCTTCCTTGATGGCGAGTTCTTCCTTGTTGGCGTCGATTACGAACATGACGTCAGGAATGCCGCCCATGTCGCGGATACCGCCAAGCGAAAGTTCCAGCTTGTTGTGCTCGCGCGTCATCTGCAGGACTTCTTTCTTGGTAAAGCCAGCGGTATCACCACCAAGTTGCTCTTCCAAAGTTTTCATCCGGCGGATCGAATTGGAAATGGTTTTCCAGTTGGTCAGCATGCCACCGAGCCAGCGATGGTTGACGAAGTGCTGTCCGCTTGCGCGTGCTGCTTCGGCGATCGGCTCTTGCGCTTGACGCTTGGTACCGACGAACAGGACCTTGCCGCCAGCCGATACGGCATTGGCGATAAAATCGAGAGCCCGCGCAAACAAGGGCACGCTCTGCGAAAGGTCAAGAATGTGGACGCTGTTGCGGGCGCCGAAGATATATGGTTTCATCTTCGGGTTCCAGCGGTGGGTCTGGTGGCCGAAATGCGCTCCGGCTTCAATCAATTGCTGTAGGGTGACGACAGGGGCCGCCATAATATTTCTCCTTATCCGGTTATGCCTCTGGAAAGCTGATAACCTCAAACGACCTGAAAGGCCGCCATTGGCACCGGTATGAGTGCTTTCCATGTGGAATGAGCGTCCCGTTAGGGCGAAGAGAAGAAAAATGCAACCACAAACTGATGCCCGGCAATATCAGGAGCGCGGCACTTCGGGACCGGCATCCCCTTTCCCTTCCTGGCGCGCTTGCAATCGTCTAGCGACCGCGTCCACCAAGAGCCTCGACAATCAGACATTCACCAATGCGTTCGCCATCACAGCTGTTAACCAGCCGGGATAATTCCCCGCGCAGCGCGGTCAGATCGGCGATCTTCTTGTCGATTTCCACGATATGCTTGCGCGCCATGCCATCCACCTCTTCGCAAGGCTGGTCGCCGTCTTCCGCCAAATCAATCAATGCACAAACCTGCGCCATGCTAAAACCGAGGTTTCGCGCGCGCCGGATGAAGGTCAACAAAGCGAGGTCGCTGGCGGAATAATCCCGGTAATTCCCGTCCGTCCGGTCGACAGTCGGAAGGATGCCCTCTCGCTCATAATAGCGTATTGTCTCTACCTTCGCACCCGTTGCCTTCGCCAGTTCACCGATACGCATTGCTTGACCCTTTAGTAGCTACAGGGTTCATATAAGTGAGCGACTCGAAACAACAAGAGGCAAGCCCTATGGCAAAATCCTGCTGCAATGTTCCGTCCGACACTGGCAAGAACAATGATCCCCGCTGGCGGCGGGTACTGTGGTTCGCCCTGATCGCCAATGCGTTGATGTTCGGGATAGAGATTGTTGCGGGCATGTCTGCTGATTCCCGTGCCTTGCAAGCCGATGCACTGGACTTTTTTGGCGATTCGGCAAATTACGCCGTCAGTTTGTTTGTTGCCGGAATGGCCCTCACCTGGCGAGCGCGTGCGGCGCTGGCCAAGAGCGCGACGATGCTCGCCTTCGGCCTATGGGTGATCGGCAGCGCAATCTATGGATTTTACGCCGGCGCATCTCCCGAGCCGCAGACGATGGGTGTGGTCGGGACGCTGGCACTGATCGTCAATATCATCGTCGCGCTGTTGCTAATGGGTTTTCGCGAGGGCGATGCAAATATGCGTTCGGCGTGGATCTGTTCGCGCAACGACGCCGTCGGTAATATAGCCGTTCTTGCGGCCGCACTCGGTGTGCTCGGCACAGGGCGAGCATGGCCCGATCTGCTGGTTGCCGCGATCATGGCGACCCTTGCCATCTGGGGCAGCATCGACGTGTTCACGCAAGCGCGCAGCGAATTGGCTCAGACATAGGCCGCCGCTTCAACCGAAACCGCGCGCTGCAGTACCGAGGCACGCAAGGCACCGTCTCCCGACGCTTATCATCGGCATGTTTCACATAACACTTGACAATGAGAACATAAATGGAACATTAAGCGTCTATTGGAAGAACAAACGGGATTATCACATGCTCAGTATCGCTATTTCCACTTTTTTCGCTCTCGCCTTTTTCGGTGCAGCAATGGTCATCGCGATGATGTTTTCTCAATATCGTGACAGGATTTTGAACGTCATCCAAAACGGGATGGAGGCCAAACAGGCCGAAGCGATACCGCAGCCGACGATCTATCGCCGCCGGACAGTCAAATCGTCCCAGCCTATGATTCAGAATCGTGCGCTGAAACCTGCTCCGCTGCGCGTTGCCGCCTGACTTTGGCGTAGCTCCTGATGCTGAAGGGTATCAATATCAGATAGCCGATACTGATGGCGGCCAGCATGATCCACGGCGAATTGATCAGGGCAACGCCAACCAACGCGACCACGGCTATGCCTTCCAGCCTGATATTTTTCCGCAAACGCAGAGATGACCAGCTGAATGTCGCCGTATTGGAGATCATCAGAAAGGCAATCAGGACAATCCAGGGTGCCACCAGCGCATAGTGACGGAAAATTTCCTGACCGGTGATCATCCACAAATATAGGGGCAACATCGCCAGTCCGGCTCCCACCGGGGCGGGAATACCGGTCAGAAACCCGGCCGATTTATGGGGCTGGTCCTCGTCATCAATCAAGGCATTGAAGCGCGCCAGCCGGAGCGCGCAGCCGACCGCCATGGTGAGTGCCAGCACCCAGCCAAATTGCGGCATATATTGAGTAGACCAGAGAAACATCACCAGCGCTGGAGACACACCGAAAGCGATCACGTCTGACAGCGAGTCCAGTTCCGCGCCAAACCGGCTCTGCGCATTCAGCAGACGGGCAACCCGTCCATCCAGACCATCCAATATGCCGGCCAGAACGATCGCTCCGGCGGCCAGCACCCAATTGTCCATATAAGCGAAGCGCACACCGCTCAAACCTACACAAAGGGCCAGCGCCGTCACCGCATTCGGGACAAAAGCCCTCAGCGATATCCCTCTCTCGGGTCTCTTCAAGGAGCCTTTATTCGCCATCAGAGCGAAACCAGCCGGTTAACGGCCGTCCTCATGATCATTGGCCGACGCCTTCAATCTCTTTCATCTGCCCGATGACCGCGATAACAGTTTCTCCGGCGATGGTCCGCTGTCCCAGCACGACATTGGGTTCAGTGCCCCTGGGCAAATAGACGTCGACACGGCTACCAAACCGGATCAACCCGATTCGCTGTCCGGCGGCGACAAAATCGCCCTCCTTGACGAAGGCCATGATCCGCCGCGCCACAAGACCGGCGATTTGCGTAAACCCAACCTTCAGGCCGTCGTTGCGTTCGACCAGAAAATGTTGCCGCTCATTTTCTTCGCTCGCCTTATCAAGGTCGGCGTTGAGGAATTTTCCGGAAATATAGGCCTGCCGCTTCACCGTTCCCTCGATCGGCGTCCGGTTGATATGAACATCGAATACGCTCATGAAAATAGAAACGCGGATCATCTCTTCATCAGCAAGCCCGCCTTCGCCCTGCAATTCCACGGGCGGTTTCACCGGCATGATCAGGTTCACCAGGCCATCTGCCGGGGCGATAATATATTTTTCGTCGAGCGGCGTAACCCGTTTGGGGTCACGGAAAAAGGCCAAAACCCACGCGGTAATAGCCGCCATTGGCCAAGCCAGCGTTTCCCATGCCATGATGGCGAAAAACGCAGTTATGACACCGGCAATGACCGCAAATTTGCGGCCTTCGGGATGAATCGGAGGAAAAGCCCATTTGGCTTCTCCCAGCCCCTTGTTTGAATATTTCTCAATTGCCATGGATGTTACTTAGAGACGGCCTATTGTTCTGACAACACTCCCGTTGATTAATCGACAATTCCTTGTTCGGGTTTTGGGCGCCCGTCCGCAACTCAAGGTTGAACAAATGACAATCTTTGCTAAGAGGCTCGCAACATCATTCCTCCCTTTGGTTCCCGTATCAGGAAAGACTCAAGAAATATGTCGAAAATCAAGGTCAAAAACCCGGTCGTCGAAATTGACGGCGACGAGATGACACGCATCATCTGGCAATGGATTCGTGAACGGCTGATTGAACCCTATCTCGACATTGACTTGCATTATTACGATCTCTCGATCCAGGTGCGCGATGAAACCAATGACAAGATCACCGTCGATGCAGCCAATGCGATCAAGAAACATGGCGTTGGCGTCAAATGCGCGACGATCACCCCGGACGAAGCCCGGGTAGAAGAATTTGGCCTGAAGCGGATGTGGAAGTCCCCGAACGGCACGATCCGCAACATTCTGGGCGGCGTTGTCTTCCGCGAGCCGATTGTCATCGACAATGTACCCCGTCTCGTGCCGGGCTGGACCGATCCCATCGTGGTCGGCCGTCATGCCTTTGGTGATCAATATCGTTGCACGGATTTCAAGGTTCCGGGACCCGGCAAGTTGCGGCTGG
>Ga0209345_10005762_pt1 | contig 11384 bp, 12 predicted proteins | sample Cruoilmetagenom7_FD_187294 | JGI IMG/M metagenome (GOLD analysis project Ga0209345, IMG submission 187294) | Oil polluted marine microbial communities from Coal Oil Point, Santa Barbara, California, USA - Sample 7 (SPAdes) (version 2) | ecosystem: Environmental > Aquatic > Marine > Oil seeps ...
CGGGTCGAACTGTTGAACTGCGGGCTGACGTTCATTCGAGATGAATCATCATGGCATGGACATCCTCGGTACCGTTCACTTTGCCCGTGTGCCCCTTTCCAACAGTATCCTCCATCAACAGGACATCTCCCGGAACCAAATTCATCAAAGCGCCGTCGCTGGCTCGGCCGGTAAAGTCGCCCGCCAAAAGAACGAACAATTGGCGGCGCGGTGACGGATGAAGATCGCTAGTCCAACCTGCGGGAAACCTTACGTAAATTAATCCGGTTGCCTCTATCCGCTCAGAAAGACCAAAGGGCGGGGCCGGCGGCGCAGAGTCAATCGGGCTGAACTGAACCGACATCTCTTCCACATGGCTTTCGCCATTCGCATCTGCGTACAATCTTAAATACTTCAATGCCCCCCCCCTGTGTTTCTAAAAAAAGGACACATACGGCGAGCGTCGCAGATGGTCCGATTATGGCAAAATCCAAGTCAAACGTAGCCGGTGGCTCACACTTTGACCAGTAAGTTAGTTCAGGAATGGTGCTTTGTCCGCACTGCGGACGTTCGGCACGCTCGCGGCGCAGGGCTGGCTTGCGCCTGTCTTGTTGAATGCTGCGCCAAGCGGAAAAGTCTGCTAAACAAGTGACCATCGCTTTTGGGGAAACATAAAGACCTCTCTTTCCCTCACAGAAGATACCTCGACGTCCGAAGACCAAATCAAGGATGGGACGACACATGGAACATCATGCGCGGTGTTATTGCGGGCAGATTTCACTTGTCGCCGAGGGTGATCCGGTCATCCAGTGTTTTTGTCATTGCACCAGTTGCCGTCAGTGGTCCGGACAGCCTGTAACCGCCTGCATTTTGTGGCCGGAAGACCGGGTCCGCTTTGCAAAAGGCAAGGACCTGCTTCGCCGTTTTTCCATCACGGATCATCCCGAGGGCGGAAGATTCAGCTGTGCAGTCTGTGGCGGCGCGGTCTGCACCTTTCTACCCGGTTCCAGATTGTTCGACATTTTCGCAGGCGTCCTCGAGGCGTTTGATTTTCAGCCAACGATGCACATCAATTATGCTGAACGCGTTATCTCTCTGCCCGACGGCCTGCCGAAATACCGCGACATGACGGAAAGGTCGGGCGGGAGCGGGGTGCTGATTCCTGAGTGAAGGTCCGTGGCAAAACCCGACAGCAAGGCTCTCGCCTGCAACTTGGAGATGATCGCCCGCTTTATCCACGCAGAGGATGTTCGCATGAGCTCTCACTTTATGGGCCGGACATAAAGACGTCGGACGAAATGCCTTAACCGTGCCCGTAGAACCCTCGCCCAAGACGCTGAGGATGAGGCGCGCTGACAGGATCACACAGCCCCGAGGGTGTTTTCGCGTCTCTCTGCAAGGCGCGGCAAAGACCGCCAAAGGCAGCCGATTGTGCTCCAATCGTTAAAAAGTCGTGAATGCGCCTCACTAACCCTTTGAAATATATGCCTTTGAAAAATGTCCCATCGTGGGACATCCTCCAGCGGCCCGGATCGAGGCTCAGATCACCCGCCCCCAGAGGTCATATTCCCCCGCCTCGTCCACCTCGACCCGGACCACGTCGCCCACGTTCAGCGCCTCGGTGCCCTCGTCGATGAAAAGGTTGCCGTCGATCTCCGGCGCGTCGGCCCAGGTGCGGCAGGTGGCGATCCCGTCCTCGTCGATATCGTCCACGATCGCCTCGACCACGCGGCCCACCTTGGCGGCCAGCTTCGCCTCCGAGATCGCCTGCGCCTTCTCCATGAAACGGTCCCAGCGCTCCTGCTTGACCTCTGCGGGCACATGGTCCGGCAGCGCGTTCGAGCGGGCACCGGCGACGTTTTCATACTGAAAGCAGCCCACCCGGTCCAGCTGCGCCTCGTCCAGCCAGTCCAGCAAGGTCTGGAACTCCGCCTCCGTCTCGCCGGGATAGCCGACGATAAAGGTGGAACGCAGGGTGATATCGGGGCACTGGCTACGCCACGCCGCGATCTCATCCAGCGTCTTCGCCGCCGCCGCAGGCCGCGCCATGCGGCGCAGCACATCGGGGTGCGCGTGCTGGAAGGGGATATCGAGGTAGGGCAGCACACCCGACGCCGGATCCGCCATCAGCGGGATCAGGTCGCGCACATGTGGATAGGGATAGATATAGTGAAGCCGCACCCAAGCGCCCAAGCTGCCAAGATCGCGGGCAAGATCGGTGATATGCGCGCGGTGCCCGTTGGCTGTGGCATGCTTGATATCCACCCCGTAGGCCGAGGTATCCTGTGAGATCACCAGCAGTTCCTTGACCCCGTTCTGCACCAGCCGCTCCGCCTCGCGCAGCACCGCATGAGCCGGGCGGCTGACAAGGCGGCCGCGCATGTCGGGGATGATGCAGAACTTGCACTTGTGATTGCAGCCCTCGGATATCTTCAGGTAGCTGTAGTGGCGCGGCGTCAGCGAGACGGCGGAGGCGGGCAGCAGGTCGATGAAGGGATCGGGCGAGGGCGGCACGGCCTTGTGGACGGCGTCCAGAACAGCCTCGTATTGATGGGGGCCGGTGACGGCCAGCACCTTCGGATGCGCGCCGGTGATGTATTCAGGCTCTGCCCCCAGACAGCCGGTCACGATCACGCGGCCATTCTCGGCCAGCGCCTCGCCGATGGCATCAAGGCTTTCGGCCTTGGCGCTGTCGAGAAATCCGCAGGTGTTCACGATCACCGCATCGGCGCCGGAATAATCGGGGCTTATCGCATAACCTTCGGCGCGCAGGCGGGTCAGGATCCGCTCGGAATCCACCAGCGCCTTGGGACAGCCAAGGCTGACCATGCCGATGGTCGGCTGGCCGGGGCGGGGCGCGTCCTTGATCAGGGCGCGCGGGGCAAGGTCGGGGCGGAGGCTGGGAGGGTTCTGGCTCATGTCGCGCATATACTGCGCAGCGCGGCATGTGGAAAGCGGGATTCCTGCGCGGTCTTTTGCCGGGATTGACGACTGCCGGGGCGTGACAGTCCCGAATAGTCGCGCTAACCTGTCGGCATTGACGGAGGATGCGCCCCATGTATCGCGGGATCTGGTTTACCTGAGCACATGAGCCCAGCCGATGGGCATTGTGGGTGCGCTTGCGCGCCCTAGCTTCACGTATCCAATTCCGGAAGGCCCCCTCCATGTTCCGTTTCTTTGAAAATCTTGTCGATCCCTATGGTCCCTATCCCGAAAAGGACCACCCGCCGCAGACCCTGTGGCGGTTCATGCTGGACTATGCGCAGCCCTTCAAGCGGGTGTTCTGGGTCACGGGGATCCTGTCCGTGCTGGTGGCCGCGGTCGAGATCGCGCTGATCTGGGTGATGGGCTGGATCGTGGATGCGCTTCAGGGTGATCCCGCGCAGTTCTGGGCGGATCATGGCTGGCAGATGATCGGGCTGGTCATTTTCATCCTTGTGTTGCGTCCGGCCATTCAGGGGCTGGATGTGCTGCTGCTGAACAACACGATCCTGCCGAATTTCGGCACGCTGATCCGCTGGCGCGCCCATGCCCATGTGCTGCGGCAATCCGTGGGCTGGTTCGAGAATGATTTCGCGGGCCGCATCGCCAATCGGATCATGCAGACGCCCCCGGCGGCGGGCGAGGCGGTGTTTCAGGTCTTCGATGCGATCACCTTCTCGCTGGCCTATGTGGTGGGGGCCGTGGTGATCCTGGGGCAGGCCGATGCGCGGCTGATGCTGCCGCTGATCGCGTGGCTCGTGGCCTATGCCGCGCTGATGCGCTGGGCGATCAAGCGGGTGCAGCCCGCGTCCGAGGCGGCGTCGGATGCGCGCAGCGCGGTGACGGGCCGCGTGGTGGACAGCTATACCAATATCCATTCGGTCAAGATGTTCGACCAGCACGGGCGCGAACTGGAATTCGCGCGCGAGGCGATCGAGGATGCCCGGCTGACCTTTCAGGCCGAGATGCGGCTTTATACCAAGATGGACTTCGGTCTGGTCTTTCTGAACGGGCTTTTGATCGTAGGCGTCGTGGGATGGGCCATCTGGCTCTGGATGCAGGGGCAGGCCAGCGTGGGCGCGGTGGCGGCGGCCACGGCGCTGACCCTGCGGCTGAATGCGATGACGGGCTGGATCATGTGGGCGCTGACCACGTTCTTCCGCCAGTTGGGGGTCGTGGCCGAAGGGATGCAGACCATCGCGCAGCCCATCACCCTGCCGGATGCGCCGGATGCCGTGCCATTGCATGTCACCCAGGGCGAGATCGTGATGGAGGCTGTCCGCCACAGCTATGGCCGCGCCGGTGGCGGGCTGGAGCAGGTCGATCTGCGGATCGCACCCGGTGAGAAGGTGGGGCTTGTGGGCCGCTCCGGCGCGGGCAAATCGACGCTGATGAAGCTGCTCTTGCGCTTCTATGCGGCCGAAGGCGGGCGCATCCTGATCGACGGGCAGGACATCGCCCATGTCACGCAAGCCAGCCTGCGCGCCCATATCGGCATGGTCCAGCAGGACAGCGCACTGTTGCACCGTTCGGTCCGCGACAACCTGCTATATGGTCGCCCCGACGCCACCGAGGATGAGATGCGCCGCGCCGCCGCACAGGCGCAGGCGCTGGAGTTCATCCCCGATCTTGAAGATGGCAAGGGCCAGCGCGGGTTCGATGCGCAGGTGGGCGAACGCGGTGTGAAGCTGTCCGGCGGGCAGCGGCAGCGTATCGCGCTGGCCCGCGTGATCCTGAAAAACGCGCCGATCCTGCTGCTGGACGAGGCGACGAGTGCGCTGGACAGCGAGATCGAGGCGGCCGTGCAGGACACGCTTTACGGCATGATGGCGGGCAAGACGGTGATCGCGATTGCCCACCGCCTGAGCACGATCGCGCAGATGGACCGGATCGTCGTGCTGGACCGGGGCCGGATCGTCGAGGAGGGGTCCCATGCCGATCTGCTGGCGGCGGGCGGTCTCTATGCCGCGCTCTGGGCGCGCCAGTCGGGCGGGTTTCTGGGGGACGAGCTGGAGGAGGGGGCGGCCTGATCGCCGCCGCCTCCAACAGGCGCTGCTTTGGCCTTGACGCCTGTGGCGATTCCGCCTAATCACCCCAAACGGAATTCGGGGCGCCGCCGGTCGCGGTGCCCTTATGTGTTGAAGGCGCCGGATGCGCCCCTGATCAAGACGAGGATAAAGCCATGTCGCGCCGCTGCGAACTGACCGGAAAAGGCCCGATGTCTGGCAACAATGTCAGCCACGCCAACAACAAGACCCGTCGCCGGTTTCTGCCGAACCTGAACGATGTGTCGCTTCAGTCCGAAACGCTGGGCCGCGTGGTCAAGCTGCGGATCTCCGCCGCTGCCCTGCGCTCGGTCGATCACCGTGGCGGTCTGGACGCGTTCCTGGCGAAAGCCAAGGACGACACGCTGTCCGACGCGGCGCTGAAGATCAAGAAAGAGATCGCGAAGGCACAGGCTACCGCCTGATCCCTTTCGATAATGGCCAAGTTTCAACAGCCTCGCCGATCCGGCGGGGCTGTGTCCATTTGCTGCATGTCTTTTGGGCGATTCCGCAGGTTTAGCCTCTTTTCGCCGCTGCGCGCGGCGCATATATGCGGATCATGACGCGTCGCAACCACCCTCTTGTCGCCATCGCGCTGGCCCTGCTGCTGGTCCTGACGGCCCAGTCCATGGCCGTGGCGCGGGGTATGCCGGGGGCCGCGGGATCAATCGTCCTGTGCACCGGCACCGGGCCTGTGACGATCCTGACGGATGCCGATGGCCAACCCGTCGGCCCTTCCCATGTCTGCCCCGACTGCACCCTGTCGCTGATCGTGGCGGTGGCGCAAGCCGCCCCCTCTGTCGCGCATCCGATGGGCCGGGCCGAGGCTGTGGGGCTGCCACTCCCGCGCGTGGCCCTGCCGCAGCAGGTCAACCCCTTCTCGGCGCGCGATCCCCCTGCCGTGGTCTGATCTCCAAACCTTCAAATCAGACACAACAGCAGACAAAGGAGAGACGCGATGTCTTTCAAATACACCCTTCTTGCGGCCAGTGCGGCCGCTTTCCTTGCCCTTCCCGCCTTCGCCGCAGGGATCGAAGTGCAGGACCCCTATGCGCGCAGCGCCTCCGAAATGGCGACGACCGGCGCGGCCTTCATGGTGATCACCAACCCGGATGGCGCCGCTGACCGGCTGATCGGGGTCACGTCGGACGTGGCCGAAAAGGTCGAACTCCACACCCACCGCGAGGACAGCAACGGCGTCATGCGGATGATCCATGTCGAGGAGGGGTTCGAACTGCCCGAGGGCGGCGAGATCGTGATGGAGCGCGGTGGGAACCACGTCATGTTCATGGGCCTGAAAGAGCCGATGAAACAGGGTGACATGATCGACGTGACGCTGACCTTCGAAAAGGCGGGCGATGTAGTGGTGCAGATCCCCGTTGATCTGGAGCGGATGCCGATGCATGGCGGCATGAACCACGGCACCATGAACCACGGCACGATGAAAAAGGACTGACCGGGTCTGACCCGACGGTCGCACAGGCCGGGCCCCTTCGGGTCCGGCCTTTGGCATTCACTGCGCCAGCAAGGCCGCGACCCAGCGCGGCACCTCGACCGAGGCCTTGCCAAACCGCGTCTCGGCGAAATCGGACACGACGGCCGAAGGTTCCAGATTGATCTCGACCGTATGGGCCCCGGCACGCGCCGCATCCTGCACGAAGGCCGCTGCCGGATAGACCTGACCCGAGGTGCCGATGGCGGCGAAGATGTCGGCCCCGCGCAGCAGGTCCCAGATTTCTTCCATGTGATAGGGCATCTCGCCGAACCAGACGACATCGGGCCGGGCGGCAGGGGCCTTGCAGGCGGGGCAGGGGTGGCCGGGTGCCATCTCGGGCGGGGCGGTCCAGCGATGCCCGCAGGCGGCACAGAGCGCCCCTGACAAAGTGCCATGCATGTGCAGCACGCGCCGTGATCCTGCGGCTTCGTGCAGCCCGTCCACATTCTGGGTCACGATGGTGACCTGTCCTGCAAACGCGGCCTCAAGCCGCGCCAGCGCGTGATGGGCTGCATTGGCTTGCGCCGCCGCCGCCTGCACGCGCCGCGCATTATAGAAACGGTGCACCAGTGCAGGGTCGCGGGCAAAGCCTTCGGGCGTGGCCACATCCTCGATCCGGTGCTGGGACCACAGCCCGCCTTCGTCGCGGAAAGTGCCAAGCCCGCTTTCGGCGGATATGCCCGCCCCGGTCAGGATCACGATGTTTTCCATGGTGCCTCCTGATGTTGGCGCAATCCGCGCGGACCGTCCGGGCATCCGGCGCCGGGGGTCCTTTGGGACAGACGACCGCGAGGATGATGGGCGCAGGCTGACCGAGGCACGGCGCGGAAGGGTGATCTCAACTGCACGTGGCGGCAGCGGTTTCCCCGAAGGCACGATACTTGCGCCAGAAGATTTCATGGCTCTGGTTGTCGGACTGGCGGATGTCCTGCGCCCTTTGCGGGTCGCGGAAGAACTTGGCGGCCATGCGCTGGTCGCTGCGTGACAGGGTCTGGTCGGCGACACGCTGTATGCAGGCGCACAGACGCGGCGAGCGCGCCTTGCGGTCCGAGGACATGCAGGCCCGGTCGATCGGTCCGGCCATGGCCACGGAGGGTGTCACCACGACCATCACAGGTGTCATTGCCACGGCCATAGCGGCCGCCATCAGAAACTGCTTCATTCCACGCCTCTTGTCTGTAACCACGGCTCCGGCCTTTGCGGCCATGTCGCGCGCAGCGCCTCTGCTCTGGCGGAACTATGCCTGAAAAAGCGACTCTGTCAAAGGGCTGAAATGCCGCGCCGGGGGGCATTTGCGCGCCCGGCATGGCAGACACGCGGCCTGCTCGGGCTGTGGACCTGATCCTCTGCATCCCCGCCCCGTCGCAGGCGACCCGCACCGGAGGGATGCTCGGCACATGCACCGGGCAAGGACGCTGTCGCATGCGGGGTTATAGGGGCTGCGAGACCATGCCGCCCCTGTTCGACCTGTGAGCAGAGGGCGCGTCCCTGCTGCTGGGCAACAAGTCGCTGCATATCGCAGTCCTTGTGATACGCCGTCTGGCAGGCTTCCGGCGCGTCCTTGATCAAAATGGACGACGCGGGCGTCATCACGGAGGTTTCGCCAACCCGAAACTCTCCAAAAAACCTGATGAAATGAGAGCACTGTGCCACGCCACCGTGCCTGCGCGACCGCGATCCGGTCGATCCCCTGTCCAAGGGGGTGCATTGCGTTTCATCTGCGGGCATCCAGCCCTTCAAGCCACCTTGACCAACGCCTGTTTCCCCATCATATCCCCCTGCATGACAGAGCTTTCGCGCATTCGTAATTTCTCCATCGTTGCCCATATCGACCACGGGAAATCCACCCTGGCCGACCGGCTGATCCAATCCACCGGCACCGTGCAGGACCGGGACATGAAGGAACAGCTGCTCGACAGCATGGATATCGAGCGTGAGCGGGGTATCACGATCAAGGCCAACACGGTCCGCATCGACTACAAGGCCGATGACGGTGAGACCTATGTGCTCAACCTGATCGACACGCCCGGTCACGTGGACTTCGCCTATGAGGTGAGCCGGTCGATGCGCGCGGTCGAGGGATCGCTTCTGGTGGTGGACAGCACCCAGGGCGTCGAGGCGCAGACTCTGGCCAACGTCTATCACGCGCTGGACGCTGATCATGAGATCGTGCCCGTCCTGAACAAGATCGACCTTCCGGCGGCCGATTGTGACCGCGTGGCGGCCCAGATCGAGGATGTCATCGGGATCGACGCCTCCGAGGCGATCCGCGTCAGCGCCAAGACAGGCATCGGCATCCACGAGACGCTGGAGGCCATCGTCAAGCGCCTGCCCGCGCCCAAGGGCGACCGCAACGCACCGCTGACCGCCATGCTGGTCGATAGCTGGTATGACGCCTATCTGGGCGTGGTCGTCCTGGTGCGGATCATGGACGGTGTGCTGAAAAAGGGCGACCGCATCACCATGATGCAGAACGGCTCGGTCCATCAGGTGGACCGGATCGGTGTCTTCCGCCCGCAGATGCAGAATGTCGATCAGCTTGGCCCCGGCGAGATCGGCTTTATCACGGCCCAGATCAAGCAGGTGCGCGACACCCGCGTGGGTGACACGATCACCCATGAGAAAAAGGGCGCCACGAAGGCGCTGCCGGGCTTCAAGCCGTCGCAGCCCGTGGTGTTCTGCGGCCTGTTCCCGGTGGACAGTTCCGAATTCGAGGATCTGCGCGATGCCATCGAAAAGCTGGCACTGAACGATGCTTCCTTCACCTATGAGATGGAAACCTCGGCCGCCCTCGGCTTCGGGTTCCGCTGCGGGTTCCTGGGGTTGCTGCATCTCGAGGTGATCCGCGACCGGATCGAGCGGGAATATGACATCGATCTCATCACCACCGCGCCGTCGGTGATCTATCATGTCTATCTGCGCGACGGCACGATGAAGGAATTGCACAACCCCGCCGATATGCCGGACCTGACCTATGTCGACCATCTGGAAGAGCCGCGCATCAAGGCCACGATCCTTGTGCCGGACGAATATCTGGGCGATGTGCTCAAGCTCTGCCAGGACCGGCGCGGTATCCAGCAGGATCTGACCTATGCGGGCAGCCGGGCGATGGTCGTCTATGACCTGCCGCTGAACGAGGTGGTGTTCGATTTCTACGACCGCCTGAAATCGGTGACCAAGGGCTATGCCAGCTTCGATTACCAACTGACCGGCTATCAGCAGGACAATCTGGTCAAGATGTCGATCCTCGTGAATGACGAACCTGTCGATGCCCTTTCGATCATGGTGCACCGCGACCGCGCCGAGATGCGCGGCCGGTCGATGGTGGAAAAGCTGAAAGAGCTGATCCCCCGCCACATGTTCAAGATCCCGATCCAGGCCGCCATCGGTGGCAAGGTGATCGCACGCGAAACGCTGGCCGCCCTGCGCAAGGACGTGACCGCCAAGTGCTATGGCGGCGACGCCACCCGGAAGCGCAAGCTTCTGGACAAGCAGAAGGCGGGCAAGAAGAAGATGCGCCAGTTCGGTAAGGTCGAGATTCCGCAGCAGGCCTTCATCAACGCGCTGAAGATGGATACCTGAGGGACGGGCCCCGCGCCTTGTGTCTCTTCGTGGATCGGCGTTAACCCGACGTTTACGGGTTCAGACAAATACTCTGGTCAAGGCCCCGGGGCATTCCGCCCCGGGCAATTCCAGAGTATCGCCCATGCAAAAGACCCTGCCCGCCGCGCTTGTCCTGATCCTTCTCGCCGGGTGCGAGGTGCCCGCGCAGGACCCCGTCGTGACCGCCTACAACGGCGACAGCGTCAACATCATCCAGCCGGCCTTCACTTCGGCCACGGATGCGCAGCTTCTGGCGCTGGCCAACAGCATTTGCCAGCGTGGGTCGAAGAAACATGCCGAACGCGTCTCGGCGCGGCCGTTGCCGGATTTTCAGGGGACGGAATATCTGTTTCTCTGCCTCAACCGGCCCTGATCCCGGTTTCGCTTGGCGACGGCTGCGGGATGTCGTATTCTGACGGTCGAATGTGTTAAAGCGAGATCCGCAGATGCCGACACCCGTTCCAAGCGCCTATTCCCGTCTCCAGATCCGGCTTCACTGGCTGGTCTTCGGGCTGCTGGCCCTGCAATACATCCTGCATGAACCGATCACCGAGGCTTTCGACAGGCTGGAAGAAGGGTTGATCCCCGATTTCAACCCGCTGGTCGCGGCGCATGTCTTTGGCGGCTTTCTGCTCTTCGTGCTGACCGCCGCGCGCCTCTATGTCCGCAAGGAACGCGGTGTGCCGCCGCCGCCTCAGGCCGACCCCCCGCTGCAACGCATGGCGGCGCAGGTGACCCATCTGGGCCTCTATGCGCTGCTGGTCGCCATGCCGATCAGCGGTGCCGTGGCATGGTTCCGCGCCAACGAGGCGGCGGCTGACGCGCATTCGGTGATGCGGATCGTCCTTCTGGCCCTGATCGTCCTGCATGTAGCCGGGGCGCTCTATCATCAATTCGTACTCAAGGACGGGTTGATGCAGCGCATGCGAAAAGGCGACAGCGTCTGACACAGATCAAGGCAACGGGGCGTCACGCGGTCTAGACTCAGGCAAAGTCATTACCGTTACGGAGGCCGCGCCATGCTGCGACTTGGGTTCATTCTTCACCTGTTCATCGGGTCAACCTTGGCCGGGGTCGGCGTGATCGCAGCGCTGGCAACAGGCTATGACACGCTCTATCCGATCCTGATCGCAGCGGTGATCGGGTTTCTGGTCGCGTTCCCCGTCACATGGGCGGTGACGCGCAAGCTCTACGAAAACGGCTGAGCTTTCGGTTTCCCGCTTTCACAGGCGGGCCATGATCCTGTCCCACGGGGCAGGCGGGACGGCAGCGGTGCGAGG
>Ga0209345_10005763_pt1 | contig 11383 bp, 6 predicted proteins | sample Cruoilmetagenom7_FD_187294 | JGI IMG/M metagenome (GOLD analysis project Ga0209345, IMG submission 187294) | Oil polluted marine microbial communities from Coal Oil Point, Santa Barbara, California, USA - Sample 7 (SPAdes) (version 2) | ecosystem: Environmental > Aquatic > Marine > Oil seeps ...
AGTTTCTGGAATGTATATGCACCGCTCGGGGGGCGTGCCTGCACCACCCGCCCGTTGAGGTACCGCTCGATATCGCGCCCAAGCTCGGCCACCGACGGATACCGACGCTCCCGATCTTTTTCCATCGCCTTGGTGATGATCCAATCGATCTCGCCTTTGAGCTCCCGAGAGATCGAACCGATTGAGGTGTCACGATGCTGGGAGACCATATCGGCCATAGAGCGGTCAAGTTTGGAGACGCGGGTCGAGGGGCGCTGCGGATCGGTCTCCCTGATGATGCGTTCGAGCTGCCCCGCGCTCGCGCTGCGGAGTTTTTTGGAATCGAACGGCAGCACCCCGGTAGCCAGCTCGTAGAGCATCACCCCGAGAGAATACACATCAGAGCGCGTATCAAAGTCTGTTTTCTCTGTTGAAGCCTGCTCCGGCGACATGTACTGCGGCGTCCCCACCATCTGCATAGTCCGTGTGATCGCTTCGTAATCGCTCGCTTCATCATTCGCTGTGTCTATCGCCTTGGATATCCCGAAGTCGATCACCTTCACGATCGGATTTCCGTCCACTTCGGTCACCAGCACATTGCTCGGCTTGACATCACGGTGGATGACCATCCTCTGGTGCGCATGCCCGATTGCCTGGCAGGCTTGCGAAAAGAGTGCTAATCGAGCCCGGAGATCGAGCTTTCGGCTATTGCAATAGGCCGTGATCATCTCCCCGGGTACATACTCCATGCCGATATAGGGCTGCCCGTGCTCGGTCTTCCCCGCATCAAGCACACGGGCAATCCCGGGATGATCCATCTTTGAGAGCAGGATCCGTTCGTCCTCGAACCGCCGCAGGACCAGCCGAGTATCCATGCCTGCGTGGAGCACCTTGATGGCGATCAGACGCCCGATGGGTTCCTCTTGCTTGCAGAGGTACACCGTCCCGAACCCACCTCGCCCGAGCACACGGACGACCTCGTAGGACCCGATCATCGCTGGCACCCGGAAACAGGCTTCCTCCGCCCCGGTTTGGGGGGTGAACATCGTGAGTGACTCGGCGGTCTCGCCGAGAAATCCTTCGGACTCGACATGCGCCCGGAGCAGGCGCTCAACCCGCTCTCTGAGCGCGGAGTTCCCGGAACATGCACGGTCGAGATGCTCTGCCTGCTCCGCTGGGGGGACAGAGAGCAGATCAAGAAAAATAGACTTTGCTTCTTCGGAGACCATCACTTGAGCTCCAATTCCGAGAGGAGTTCAAAGAGCCGAGCTCGGGCAAACGCCCACTCCCTCACGACCGTCCGCTCTGCAACTTCGAGCACTAGGGCGGTTCGCTCAACACTCAACCCGGCATAGAACCGCAACGAAACGATCTGCGCCGCGCGGGGGTCCTCTGCTTCAAGCGTGTTCATCGCTTCTTCGAGGGCCAGGATCGAGACCGGATCCGGGTTCTCGGCGAGATCGATTAACCCCAGCGGGATCCGTTTCTCATCGCCGCCCCGTTTGATCGCATTCTTTGTTCGCGCGTGATCGATCAGAATCCGACGCATCGCCTGTGCAGCCGCGTTAAAAAAGTGAGCCCGGCTTTGCCACGAAAGCTCTTCGTCCCCCAGCAGCTTCGCGTACGCCTCATGGACAAGGGCGGTGGCCTGAAGCGTGTGATCCGCCCGCTCGTGCGTCATCCGATTCTGAGCGATCCGCTTGAGTTGGTCGTAGACCTGCTCGAGGAGTTCTGCGGAATCTTGGGCGCGATCATTGTTGAGCAGTTCGGTGATATGGCGTTCTGGCTCAGTCATCGGTATCCCCCGTGTCAACAAATCATAACAGAATCCCCATCCCTGATCTGGATTCCATCCCATCGCCCCGAGCAACCCGACCGGCCTTGCGTATTGAGTGAGCACAGCTGAGCCCCTTTCTTGCCCTATCTGCGTGATATTGAGAGGCGGGAGGACATGATTTGAGAATTCATCCAATTTTTTCAAATCGGTGTCCTCCACGCTCTTGGCTCTTCGCATTTACCCATGTCCAGAAATACCACCGACCAAGAAAACCAACAAAGGAGAACCACCATGTGTTCAAACTGCTCAATCACCGTCAACCCACAAGACACCGAAGCATTCGCCGGCACCCTGCTCGAGATCCTCAATAACGGCGCCACCGCAATGATGATCTCGATCGGACACCGCACCGGGCTCTTTGATGCGATGTACAACGCTGGGCCGTCCACCTCGGAAGGGCTCGCCCAAGCCGCGGGGCTCAACGAACGCTATGTCCGCGAATGGCTCGGCACCATGACCACCGCCCAGATCGTCATCTACGATCCGAACTCCAGGCGCTACGAGCTCCCCGCCGAGCACGCGATGATGCTCTCGCCGGGCGCCCCCGGTTCCACATCGATCGCGAACACGATGCAGTGGATCAGCGTGCTCGGGCAGGTTGAATCCAAAGTTGTCGAGAGCTTTCGGAACGGCGGCGGCGTGCCGTACAGCGCATTCGACCGCTTCCATGATGTGATGGCCGAGGAATCAGACGGGACTACACTCGCCGGCTTTGACCATGGGCTCTTTCGTATCGTCGATGGGCTCGAGCAGCGCCTCCAAGACGGCATCGATGTCCTCGACATCGCCTGCGGAAAGGGCCACGCGATGCTCGAGCTCGCCCGCCGATACCCGAACTCACGGTTCCTAGGCGTGGATTTCTCGGAGGAAGCTATCCACGATGCACAGATCAAGGCATCGGCCGCCGACCTGACCAACATCGACTTCGAGATCCACGATGTGGCCCAGCTTGACCGGGCGAACCAGTTTGATCTCGTCACCGCATTCGATGCGATCCACGACCAGTGCGACCCTGTGGCTGTGCTCGCCAATATCCGCAGGACCCTCAAGCCCAACGGCACCTTCCTCATGCAGGATATCGCCGGTTCGAGCAAGGTCGAGAACAACATCGGGAGCCCGCTGGCCCCATTGATTTACACCATCTCGTGCATGCACTGCATGACGGTCTCGCTTGAGCAGGGCGGCCTGGGGCTCGGGGCTGCGTGGGGCGAAGAACTCGCCCTCTCGATGCTCGACGATGCCGGATTCAAATCAGTCAACACTCACAACCTCGAGCACGACATCATGAACACTTACTTCGTCGCTCGCTAAATCTCAAACGACGACAGGGCAAGCAAGAACAGAACAAACCAAAAAAGGGAAACTCAAATGTACACAACAGCAACCATTGCCCTCGCGTTCAGCGCTTCCGTATCCGTAGCACAAGACGCCCCGGACCTCGTCTTCACCTCACTCGAAATCGTCAGCGTCGAGTTTGTGAACAATATGTTCGAGATCGGATTCGAATACGAGATCACCAATATCGGATCAGCCTCTATTGATCTCGCAGGGCCCGATCCATTCAACGGCTTAGACAACATCGGCTTTCAAACCTACCTAGCCAGCAACGAAGAGCTCATGGAACCAATCCACGCGGCTGGCGGATGGTTGATCGACACCAATCCCGGCGAGCACTTGGTCCTCGCGACAAACGAATCCCGCCGGGGAACGCTGTTCGCCAACACCAACCAGCTCCCGGATCCAGCCATGCTCGATCCATACAACTGGCTCGTGATCGATATCCTCACCCAATCAGTGCCAGAGGAGTTCTATTCCAACAACCGGGCGATCATCTTTATCCCATCCCCGGGCGCACCGGCGTTGCTCGCACTGGGTTGCACAGTTGCCTCCATCCGTCGTAGACGCGATATGGAATGAACGGCTCGAGTGTGGACACCGATCCGCTCCGCTTTTGAATACGACGAGAGAGGGAAGCCCCCTTCCGAGCAATCGGGAGGGGGCTCTTGGCTTACGCTGTGTATACAAGTGTAAAGCACCCTGTCCTAGCGAAGTCATCCAGAACTCAATCGAGAACCTAGCCGTGAAGGCTCAGTCTTCTATTCTGGGCTATACAACCTCTCAGAGGCTCTTCCAGAATAAATCGGGCACTGAGCCCTTACCTCCGTACCCACTGCACACCATTCGAAACTCAGTTGGAAGGGCTTGACCATATGTTGGCAATCCTTTTCAACTCGCTCAACGACACATCTCACTCGCACATTGTGGCAGATACCGCTTGCGATCAGGGCGTGTTTGGTTCTGGTGGTGTGAAGTTCTCGGCGAGCTCTGGTTTACCCCACTGGGTGTAGAGCTTGTGGATGAAGTCGCGGCAGACTAAGGTATATCGATGGTTTTCGCCGAGTGTTTCGATGAGGCGCTGATAGGCATCGAGGAGGATGGGTTCTGCGGATGCATGATCGCCAGACAAAAATGTTGTGCGTCCGATGAGGGCCCGGGTGAGGTTGGTTTTGTGGTGATCGGTGCCAAAGACCTTGAGACGGATGGCGAGAACCTGCTCAAGGAGTTCCCGGGCTTGATCGTGCTGGTTGTTGCGAAAGAGCTGGATCGCGAAGTTATCCATCGACTGCAAGGTCCCGGGATGCTCCGGGCCGAGGGTATCGATCGACATCTGGATATTGCGTTCGTGCAGAGGGGCAGCCTCCCTGTACCGCCCAAGATTGGTATAGACCATGGCGAGTGCCGCGATCGCGTCGATGGTGCCCAAGTGGTTCGGGGCCTGTGATTCACCGATCGCGACGGCCTGCTCAAACACCTGAGCGGCAGAATCGAGGTCTCGCTGATGATAGAAGATGCTCGCGTGTTGCACGAGGATATGAACCCGGGACTCGGGCGGTAGATCAGGGCGTGCTTGGGCGAACTCTTCGAGCTCGGCGACCAGTTCAAGTGCCCGGTCAAGTTCATCGATATCTGTACAGAGATCAATTAGGTTGATATAACGCTGCGTCAATATCTCGGGCGCGAGATCAGGGAGTTGCTTGCTCAGCTCAAGCGAGCGAGCGAGTTGGATCTCGGCTCGTTCATAATCGTTCATCAGACGGAACTGATCGCCCATCTTCGCCCCGATCGAGGCTTCGGCCTCGGGCGCGTCCTTGAAGCGCTGAGGAATATTATCCGATGCGGTGCGCATCGCATCGAGCAGTGTGATACTCGCATCGCCATTGTCATCCGGATTTCCTGCGGCAAAGAGATCCTCGGTGACAAAGAGTGCGGTGAGCTCTTGGGCGTGTTGCTCCCTTTGGGCGATCGCACGCTCGTTGTTGGCGATACGCAGCGCATTGGATACGAGGAGGATCGCGACAACAAGCACGAGCATGATGCATGCGACTGATCCAACGAGCAAGGGATTGCGCTGAGAGAACTTGCGGAGCTGGTACCAGGTGCTTGGCGGGCGGGCCTCGATGGGTTTGTTCGCGAGAAATCGGTCGAGATCGTCGGCCAGTGCGCCCGCGTCGGGGTATCGTCGGATGGGCTCGCGTGCGAGCGCCTTGGCGATGATCGTTTCGAGATCGCCGCGGAGTGTGCGATCGTGGGCACTAAGTGATCGAGGCTCGTTATCTCGGATCGAACGAACGAGCTCATACATGGAGGATTCTCGCCCGGCGTGAGCGTTCTCCCCAGTAAGGAGCTCGAAGGCGATCAATCCGATCGCGTACACATCGGTCCGAGTGCTCGGCTCGTTCTTGGCACCGTCCACCTGCTCGGGGGCCATGTACTGCAGAGTGCCCAAAAGCTGGCCGGTTTGGGTCATCTGGGTCATCATGGTGCGATCGTCGAGCTGCAGGTCGAGCGCGATGCCGAAGTCGAGCACCTTTGGCTCGCCAGCGTCCGTCACCAAGATATTGCCGGGCTTGAGATCGCGATGCACAATCCCGATCGAGTGCGCGTACGCAACCGCGCGACAAACCTTGACGAGGATCTCAACCCGCTGTTCTACAGAGAGGTCGGTGTCGCGGCAGTAGTGATGGATGGGGTCCCCGTGCACGAGTTCCATGGCGACGAACGGGGTGCGGTTGTCGTCGGCGGTCCCTGAATCATAAATCGTTGCGATCCCGGGGTGATTGAGTTTCGCGAGGATCTGCGCTTCGCGTTGGAAGCGTTTGCGAACCTTCTCTTGGATTGATCGGGTGCGGATGACCTTGATCGCCACGCGTCGGTTGGTGTCTTGTTGCTTGGCTTCGTAGACAATGCCCATGCCCCCCTCGCCGAGAATACGAACCGGGGTGTAGTTCGCGATGGACTCCGGGAGCGATTCGCTGTCAAAGTCTATCGTACCGATCGTGATCGCGGGCTGATCGAGAACGTTGCACTCGGATTGATCGAGCGCAAGTATGGCACGAATTTCGTCGGCGATACCGGGATCAGCCGCGGCCAGCTCAAGCAGGCGTGACTCGATCGCATCCGGGTCATCAGCTGGCATCGCCCGGAGCTCATTGAAGGCTGACTCGATACGTCGGAATCGATCGCGTTCGTTCGTCATGACCTATCCTCAGAAGCGGAACCAAGCTCGCGGAGGAGCCAAACTCGGACGAATCGCCAATCAGTCGAGGCCGTTGAACGGGATATGCCCAAGATCCGGGCGGCATGCTCTTCGTCAAGCCCGGCGAAGAACCGTAGCTCGACGAGCTTGGCTTTGCGCTCATCAAGAACACGGAGTTTCTGGAGCGCATCATCAATGGCGAGCAATGTCTCTGGAGTTACGGGCTCCATGAACGCTGGATCGGCGATGGTCATGGAGACGCGGCGGTGCTCTCCGCCTCGCCTTTGACTTTGGGCGGCCCTCGCATGGTCGATCAGGACACGGCGCATGACCTGGGCGGCAAGCATCATGAAATGATCCTTGGAGTTAACTTGGATCTCATCGGTGCGGATGAGCCGGAGGAAGACCTCGTGAACGAGGGCGGTGGGCTGAAGGGTGTGGTCGGCCCGTTCGTCATTCATCATCTGGCGCGCGAGTGATTTGAGCTCATCATAGAGCAACTCGGAGAGGACCGTAGAATCCGAATCGTCGCCGAGGGTCATCCGGTTGAGGATGGCAGTCGCTTTTGTCTGGATACCGGGGTCGGTGGGCATGTGGGCATTGTACCAACGGGCACGAGGTGTGTACGATTACCTTGACTGTGATCAGCTCTTTCCACACGCTCTGTACATCGTTTCTGGACGCAGACGTTGATTTTTATCGGCCAGATCGATCTGTGAACCTGACAAGACCAGAGATCATCTTGCTCGCCAAAGAATACACCACATGACCAAATATCAGTATTTTTTCAGTTTCATTGGGCGCGTCATGCCTCCTCACCGCTTCGTCTAGTGCAACGGGCTCTTTTGCCTTCTCGCTGCCTTTGCGGTATTTAACACCGGAGTCATATCATGCCCACCTTCACCCTGACCACATCGCGTACTGGATCCCTACAACTCCTCCTGGCACTGGCCATAGCCATGGTCATGGGGTCTTCGGCTGGGGCAATCGATATCCCCGTCGAAACGGAGACCGAGTACCAGCAGCTGCTCGACGCCATCCGAGCGGCTGAGTATACACGCCAGGGCTACATCGAAGACCAGGCAAATCCGCGAATGATCGCTGGGATCACCGGGCTGTGGGCGTTCGCAGAATCGAACCCGCTGGCGACACCTGAACAGCTCTCCGCATTTACATCCGCCTATGACGCAGCGCTCGCCCAATCGGTTCCTGACGATGAGCGGCTGATCCACTCAGGCTCGATGCTCACCGCGATGTACTCCGCCCGGGTTGCACAGAGCACCATGCTTGATGGGACGAACACGCGTGTTGGCCATCGCGCACTCGAACTCCTCGGGGTGGAACTGCCCGGGCTCGAGAGCTTTGGCCAGTCTCAGCAGCGTATGGCCAAGTTCGAGCTGGCATCGGCTCAGCGCTGGATTAACCAGGCCCAAGTCGCCGATGCGCTCACCGCGGTGCTTGCGGGTGTTGATCCCTCGGGCGACCGGATCGAAGGGCTCTCCCAGACAGGCGCCGCTTATCTTGAGTCCTTGGGCTACGCCCCGATGCTCGGGCAGGTTGATGCGATGCAAACCGTGGTGAATGCCGGGCTTGATGGGCTGCCGGACTATGCGGGGTTCATCGCCATCCGCGACAACGCCGGGGCACACGCTGTGGTTGAAGCCGAGGTGTTTTCCCGGATGGAATCCATCCAGATCGATGCGGAGGCCACGCTCGCTGAGATCGGCCAGGCGCAGGTCCGATCCGGGCTGGCGACCGACTCGATCGAGCTCTTCGCGGCAGCCGCAGACCCAGAACACCCCAACCACGACGTAGCAATCGCGTTTCTTGATGCCCGTCGCCAGTCGCTTATCGACACCTTCCGCCAGACCGCGGATGACCGGGCATCGTTATTCGCCCGCACGATGCTTCTCCAACAGTCGAGCTACCCAGATGTCGTATACGCAGCCGAGCACGCACGCTCGTTCGCTGGGCTTCAGCTCCAGGTCAACACCGAGCTGGCGGTGGCACAAGAATCGGTCGGCATCATCAGTTCGCTGGGCGGACTTGGCACAGCCTATGCCAGCTGGAACCTGATGGGCGGGGCATCATCGCTGGCGAGTGTGGTCTCGGGCGTGTTCGGGGTCGTGGATATCCTCGGCGATGGGCCGCCGAGTGTCGATGATCAGATGTTTGAGCAGATCGTCGGTCTCCGTGAGCAGGTCGAGGACCTGCGGCTGCAGATGAACGAACGGTTTGACATTGTCGATGCCAAGCTCGATGTCATCTTCGAGACAATGATCACATCGTTCGGGCTGATCCAGGACGGTATCGAGACGCTGATCGCCGACATCGCCACGGTGCGGAGCACACTCGATCGGATCGAGGAGGCACTCTTTGGCTTCGCTCAGAACCTCCTGCTGGTTGATCTCACGACCCAAACCGATGAAGTGCTTGATTATCGCAACAAAACTGGCTTCGACTTGGCGTACAACAACCAATCGCCGAGCTTCGTGGGGGCGGCCAGCGGGTTCACGACATTCTCCACCTTCACCGCCCAGACTTCCTCATTTGCGGGCGTGGAGGACAGCCAGCCGATGACATTGACCATTGACAACGCATCGGACCTGCTCTCGGGCGATGCGGCTGTCGCCCGGTTGATCAATGATTTCCGGCGTATCCCTTCGGGGCTCTTCACCAGCGATGAGCAGCCGGTCTTGGGCCCGATCAGTTCAGGGCGCACACCAGCACCTGCACCGTGGTCACAAGCCGCGGCTTCCTTTGCCCAACTCGCCCAAGAGAGTCCATGGTACTTTGCGTACTTACTGCAGACACAGCAGAACGCTGGCGGCAGCAACCCGCCTCAGATAGACCAGATTATTGACCAAGGCCAGCGGATTTCCACGCTCGCCAGCGCTACGCGCGAGCGAGACGATCTCTTCAACGCCCTGCTGCAGAGAGCGGCGGATGATGTGAGCATCCTTCAGTCGCTCGTCGATTCGAGCATTGAAGACGCGGCCGAGGACCTTGGTCTCTCTGGCGGCGGCGCGAGCGTCGATGCGTGGGGCCCAATCGATCAGACTGTTGCATCAGCAAGCACGCCGGTGAGTTCTATCGCCGGAGCGGGGACGGTGGACAGCACCGGCTTTACGCACCGTGGGTATGAGATCTTCTTCGCGGACAGCCGGCTTGGGGAATCTGGGGACTACTCTCGTGCCCAGCTGGCCGAGCGTATGGCCATGATGCGGATCACGCGCCCGGACCTGGGCGTAGGGTATACGACCACTATCCAGCCCAACGGCAACGGCGAGATGACCGCAACCATCCGAGCTTCCCATGGGTCATACCGCTTTGAACGCATCATGCGATTCCGAATTGAGTACGACTCCGGATCAGGCTGGCCCAGGTACACCGATTTCGAGCCGAGCAGCTTCTACCAGCTGCTTTTCCGCGAAGCATGGACACGCATCGATAATGTCATCCATCTCGGGAATCTCGTGAGCAACACCTATCTCGCCGGGACTATCCGGGTGAACAATACCCCCCGCATGTCCCGTCTGCGGGTCTTGCAGGACCGATCGAGCACCACCACCGGCGCGATCCAGTTCCAAGCGGATGCCATCGAGACCGGGCTGTTTATGGCTCGCACGGATATGCGTAACTGGCTCACCGGTGAGTTTGCTGAACCCAGCAGCGAGTACGAAACCGTCTCGGCGAGTCTGGTTGATACCCGTGCCCTGCTCGACGGCTATCTGACTCTGGGTGCATCTGATTCCATCGGATCAAGCGAAGCCCTCCGTTCGGGTCTGCGTGGAATACCCGGTGCTGGGGGCATTTGGCTGGACCTGCCCGAATGGAGCATGGTCATTGCCGCCGCTGACGAGGTGGATTTGGGCGGGCTTGACGGGCCGCAGGTGGCCGATGTGCCGACCCTGAGCCATCACTTTGATCAGCGCCTCGCGGCCCTGAGTACGGAAGTCGATCTCGCGATCAACTCCCCCGCCCCTTCCTTCCCATATGTCGAGTTCGTGCTCGCCGAGCTGCGTGATCTTCGTGATCATGCCTTCGAGCTGGCCATCGACGATACCTACCTCGCGTCTGGTTCGATCTTGATCGATGCCAACAACGGGCTCATGGCTAATGACATTGGGCAGGAGGGTCGCATCGATAACGATGATCTGATGGTTGACCTCGACTACTTCACGACCCCAGAGTTCACGCCCCCATCCAACGGCTCGCTCACCATCTTCGCCGACGGCTCGTTTGAGTATTCGCCAAACCTGGGGTTCGAGGGTGTCGATTCGTTCAGCTATCGCCTGATCGCCCAAGTCGGTGATCCGGACAACCCAGTGGGTGACCCGGATGTGCTGAGCCATCCGGCGATGGTGGTGCTCCGGGTCACAACCGTGGCTTGCCCTGTCGATTACGACCACAACGGGATACTCGACTTCTTCGATGTTTCGGCCTTCCTTGACGCCTTTAGCTCACAAGACACCATCGCAGACCTCACCGCAGACGGGGTGTTTGACTTCTTTGATGTCTCTGCATTCCTTGATGCTTTCGGTGCTGGATGTCCTTAATCAACTTGACACAGGCGTACACCAAAGACCTAGCATCGAGAATCCTTTGAACACCCGAGTACTAGTAGAAACAATGATCTTATGCAGATCAAAAATCTTATCTGCTCTGGGATTGATGATGAATGCCGCAGGGATGTATGAATCCTTAACTGGATAGCCCAGAGATGATTAACAAGCAAACGAGCCCGATGATCATTCGATTCCTAATGAAAGCTTGAATTGAAAACATAAACACCAACAAAGAATCGATCGCTCGATCAGTCCACCACATCACCGCTACAGATTCACTCACTCAGGAACCTGAACTGACAACCCTGATGAAAAACGAAAATCATTCAACTCCCAAGGGAACCAGAATATTCGTCATACAAAAGGCTACCTGCACAATGCATGGTACACCATGCCCCTCAGGTACATCACCGGGCGGATTGAGTCAAGCACACATCGATGAACCCGAGTCCATGATGGACT
>Ga0209345_10005764_pt1 | contig 11382 bp, 17 predicted proteins | sample Cruoilmetagenom7_FD_187294 | JGI IMG/M metagenome (GOLD analysis project Ga0209345, IMG submission 187294) | Oil polluted marine microbial communities from Coal Oil Point, Santa Barbara, California, USA - Sample 7 (SPAdes) (version 2) | ecosystem: Environmental > Aquatic > Marine > Oil seeps ...
AAGGATTGGCTTACCTGCCATAGACCGTCAGACCATCGGTAGGCGTGACATCAGCATCGAACATGAGCCAGCGGACGCCAGTTTTGCGCGCTTCACTGGCCAGACTGTTCAGCACTGGCACATCATTTGAAACTTTGGCTAACGGGTCGTATTCGGCTCCGTCATAGGTATATCCCGCTGAAATTACGAACCACTCCCGGTGCGCATTTGCACCGTTGATTTCGCGCCGTGCTAGGAGCGTTTCCACCGTTTCCACCTCCTCTTGAGGGAGATGGCCAGTGGTCAGAACGATCATGCTTTCAGCTTGGTTGAGCTTCGCGTAAGTCAGCGGGTTAGCCATGGGCTGTCTCTCTCTAAGTGCTTGGGAACGTCCCTCCATTATAGTCCTATATATAGGACTATTCCAGAACGAAAGGCAGTTTTAGACGCCAATATAATGAGTAATTCTGGTGTCATCCCGGATAGGGGGAGGACGGTCACATAGCAGATCGAAGATGCAGTTGGATTGTTTCGCATGCGAAACAAATACGCCGCCATCTAACGAAAATCGGGCAGCAAACCGCTAAGGTTGCTGCCCGATCGCGTACTTGCAGTCTCGCATGGGTTTAACTCGGCATCGTGTCGTTGTCATCGAGCGTTTCAGAGGCCGCGGAGAGGGATGCTTCGGCAAAGGCTGCCGCGTTCTCGCCGACTTCCTCGGGGCTTAATTTACCCCCTCCCTCGCCAAGCAGAATGGCGTGCATGGCGGTCATCGTGAAAACTTCCAGCCTGGTCATGTCCTGCGCAGACTTATTGAACCGCGAGGTGTTGATATTATCGTCAGCCATATTGCCCTCCAAAAGCTGAGCGGCCACTGCTTGAGTGGCCGCTGATCGGATCAGATTCGTTCCCAGTCGCCACCGGCATTCTGGCAGGTAGTGACATTTTGATCACTGTCCTCGGGGCCATCAGTGACAGTAATGTAGTAATCAATGCAGGTACGGCCTTCACTATCGACATAAGGATCGCTCTTGGCGATGTTCTGTTTCATGTTGGCCACGTCCTCGAACCCGACTTCAGGTTCGCCCTGCAACGCGGTAAAAGCGCCACGCATCCCCTTATCGACCACGCCTAGTGCGCCAGCGCCAACAGCCCCGTAAGCCGCACCGCTCATACCGGCCTTACCGCCATTAACCAAACCCTGCATGCCCTGCATCTGACTGGCTGAGTCCGCTCCTGCTGCGCTGGCGCTATTGTTGTTACGACCGCCTATCACATCGGCCACACCTGTAATCGCATTGACGGCTGAATTTTGCAACATGCCAGCCCCTTGCGGTGCTGAGCAACCGGCAGCCAGAAGCAGCATTGAGGTTGCAGCCAGACCTTTGAGAGTTTGCTTGATAGTCATTTTGATCCCCTTTGTTTCCTTGTTTTGATGGCCTCAGGAGAGATTGATGCAAAATATATAAATTATACTACACGACAATTTCTATTTAAAATACTGCGAAGAAATTTTAGACCCAGTATCCTCTGTGCAATCCCGATCCATCGTAAACGCAGCGCTACAACATTGTAGCGAAAGGCCGTGGAGCAAAAGTTACGGCAATAAGTGCTGGCGCGGCATCAGAATACAATGTCGAAGAAACTAAATTAAAAATGTCGTCTAGTATATTTAAGGCTGTTAATATGAATACAGATACCCTAATCAAGAACGCGAACGACGAGCTTTCCCTGCTCTCACGACTTGTCGTAGATCGGGCGACTATGCGCGAAGGAAACGAAAAACTGACGTTGGTAATTGATGAGGAGGGGGCGCGGTTACTGACGATGGAGCGGGTGCGCCAAGAAATTGAGTGCGCCGTTAAGAAAGCGTATGGGCTGGAGATTGCCTATGAGCGGGCTTCGTAATTCCCGCCAGGCCCGACAGCTAGTCAGGCGTCTTGAGCGCGACTGTGACCTAAAGTGGCCAGGCGGCGCTGACAATGCGGCTTTGTTTCATGACCGTTCAGCGAGTCGCTGGGAACTCCATACACTTGAAGGCCCTTCGCTACCTGTCATCTCTGGCCCTACCCCTCTTACCCACCTGCTGCGTGATGGATTCGTCCTGATCCGCTGGCCAGATGACATCATCGAGCTTTTCCACGTTGAATCGGCAAAATCACTACTGAGCCACCGGCTGCTAGAAAACGCGGAGGTGGCCGCAGCCGGGAGTTAAAACCCATGACAAGCAAGACCACCTTCCGAGTCAGTCACCGCGCTCTATTGGGCCATTGGTTGCTCGTACCTTTGGGGGCGGCGATGCACTTTGCGTCTCATGCCCCCTTCACGCTCGCTGGCGCTAATGCTCCAGAAACTCTGACGAACATCCTATCCTGGGCAGGGATGGGGTTAGCCGCTTGGGGATTGCTGAACGTCGCCTATCAGCGTCTTGCCCATGAGTACGCCATAGGCCCCGATCGCGTAATAGAGCGTCATGGCATCATTGCCAGGCGTGTTACACCCCTGTTTATTGATCACATTCGTTCTACCGAAGTGAACCAGACGATTATGGGGCGCTTACTGGGATACGGGACCGTGGAAATGTCGGCGGCAGGCACTGGCACAAGTGAAGCTCGCTTCGATCGCGTGGCCAACCCGATGAAAGTCATGGCTTCAATCGACAATCACCTTAAAAGCCACATGGCTGGCCCTGGAGAGGAGTAGCAAAACTATGGACTCACAAATTTCCGCACTTTCCAATGTATTAATAAATGGTCAGAGCATTGTCTCTACTGATTGCCACCAGTCTCAGGAGCTTATACCCCACCGTCAGTTGCTCACCCAGGTATTTTTGAAGGCGATTGATGACCTAAAGGGTAACAACCTCAAGTATCAGTATTCAGCGGCTGAGTTTCTGGCTGGACCTGTTGCTGAGGAGTATGTCGGTCACCTCGGGTTGCCTGAGTGGATGCCCAAGCTGGCGCTACTGATCCACGCTCAATGTGAGCTTCGTACTTGCTTGGAGATACCTGATCAACTGAAGCCTACCCTCAGTCACTATGCGCCGCTCGGAGAGTGTGAGCACGCTGCCTCATTGTGATTTTCCCACGATCTCAATAGTCTCCACCATCCTGTCTGTAGCTTGAGGGCTGTTTACGCTGCTACCGCAATGCAGAAACACGCAATCTTAGCGCGTTAGCAATCACGCTTACCGAAGATAGCGACATCGCTGCCGCAGCGATAATCGGCGACAGCAGGATGCCGATGAAGGAGTACAGAATCCCGGCGGCAATGGGGATGCCTGCTGCATTGTAGGCAAAAGCAAAAAAGAGGTTTTGGCGAATGTTACGCATGTTGGCTTTTGATAATTTGTGTGCTTCAAGAATGCCGGTTAAATCACCTCGTAACAGGGTGACGCCAGCGCTCTCAATCGCAACATCAGTACCTGTTCCCATGGCAATACCTACATCAGCGGTTGCAAGAGCAGGAGCATCGTTGACGCCATCACCCGCCATGACCACGATTTGTCCTTCGTCACGTAATCGCTGAACCACTCGGCCTTTGTCTTCTGGTAACACTTCGGCTTCGACTTCATCAATCCCTAAGCGACCATCCACACTGGCAAAGATGACCGTGGCACCATCGCCGCGCAATTGTTCGGCGTGGGAGTCTTGAGACTGAGTATCAATGCCTTCGCTTTCCATCAATAGCCGGTTGCCAAGGGCAATACGCTGTCCATCAACCTGGCCTATAACGCCCATGCCGTTGGGGGCCTCGAAGTCGCTCGCTTCGGTCAACTCAACTTCTGCTTCCTTGGCTTTCTCGATAATCGCATGGGCCAAGGGATGCTCACTACCGCGCTCCAGACTGGCCGCCCAGTGTAAAAATTCCGTTTCAGTGATGCCTTCGCAGGGAACCAACTCCGTTACCCGCGGCTTGCCTTCGGTAAGGGTGCCGGTTTTATCGACGACAACGGTGTCGACCTTTTCCAGGCGTTCAAGAGCTTCAGCATCGCGAATTAGCACCCCCAACTGCGCGCCTCGACCAACACCTACCATGATCGACATGGGCGTTGCCAAGCCCAGGGCACACGGGCAGGCGATAATCAGCACGCTGACAGCGGCAATTAGGCCAAACGCCATGGGAGGCGCCGGGCCCCATACCGACCAGGCAATGAAAGCTACAATGGCAATGAGGATAACGATAGGCACAAAGACACTGGCGACTTTGTCGGCGAGCCCATGAATCGGCGCACGGCTGCGCTGAGCGCTGGCGACCATTTGCACAATCTGCGAGAGCATGGTGTCCTGGCCGATTTTATCTGCACGCATAATGAACGAGCCTTGGCCGTTGATGCTGCCGCCAATAACACCATCTCCCGCTGCTTTCCTCACCGCCAATGGTTCGCCAGTGACCATAGATTCGTCAACGTTTGAACGGCCTTCCAACACCACGCCGTCCAGAGGAACCTTTTCGCCCGGGCGTACGCGTAGTCGATCCCCTACTTGACCTAGTGATACGTCGTCCTCATTGCCGTGGGCATCAATGCGCCGTGCAGTCGCTGGGGCTAAATCTAGCAGAGCGCGAATTGCGCCTGAGGTTTTTTCACGGGCGCGTAGTTCCAAAACTTGGCCAAGCAGTACCAGCACCACGATGACGGCCGCCGCTTCAAAATAAACGGCGACTGAGCCGTCGGCCTCACGGAAGGTATCGGGAAAGATGGCGGGCACAAGAGTGGCCAACAGGCTATATATGAGTGCTGCACCGGTACCGATGGCGATCAAAGTGAACATATTGAGGCTGCGCCGCACAATAGAGCGCCACCCGCGTACGAAAAACGGCCAGCCTGCCCAGGCGACTACCGGTGTAGCGAGTAATAATTGGACCTAGTTAGATACCTGTGGTGCTACCAAATGTTCAAGACCAAATACATGCCCACCCATCTCAAGTGCAAACACCGGCAATGTTAGTAACAGCCCGATCCTAAACCTTCGTGTCATGTCCTTGAGTTCTTCTGAAGGGCCATCGTTGGTAGAAACTGTCTCTGGTTCTAGCGCCATTCCGCAAATGGGGCAGTCCGCCCGGGCCTTCCTGACGAATTTTAGGGAGCATGGGGCAGGTGTACATCGCCCCGGGCGGGGCGGGTGCAGGCGATTGCGTTTCTTTGCTCAGATAAGCGGCGGGTTGGTGACAAATTTTTCTTAATACTTTTCCGAGCAGAAATACCAAGTCTTGCAAGCATGGGTAGCGCGGTGCTGGGTCGTGTGCGGTTAACCTCCATTCCGCAAAATGCTTTGTTCAGAGGCTTTGTAGCATTAGATATCGTGCATTCTTCCAGTTTGCCGCGACAAACGCATAGCCTCGTGCTCTTCCAAGTCGAGAAGTGTTTCAAGCAGTTCTTTAGCTTCACGGATTTCGGCTTTGCCGATCAGACTGCGATATAAACGGATGGCCTGCTCATGGAAATCTAACACTTCTTTGCAGATAGCATCGAACCCTAGCGTGGCGTAAGGCGCATCGCAGGTACGGTGGCTGCGAATAGGCTGATGAGAGAGGTAGTCGTAGACATAGGTGTGCAGTACGTTGGCGCTTGCAGTGTCTTCAAAGCCAGCAATAACCCGCTGCATTTCGGTCTCATGAAGAGATAGATAGTTAAGCAGCATTCGTGCGCGCTCTTCCTCATGCTGATTCGCGCAGTGGGCCAAGCACTTGGCAAGATGGGCATGCAATTGGCGTGTCCAATCGATTAAATCGCCAAACGCTTTAATCTCCATAAAAAAACCGCTCCTTGTGCAGTTCTTGCTAGTGAGAATGCGAGTGATCGTTATTGTCCGACTTGTCACGATTGGCGAGAAATAGCCATTCGCCTACCAATAATACGGCCATCACTATGATGGCAACGATAAGTACCAGGGGGTCGGAAGTGGCCTTTACCCATACAAAGCCTACTAATACGAGGGCATCTAACAAAATGGCGATGCTTAGAATGATCGCGTTAGCGCCTACGATTTCCCTGAGATGGCGCAATACTCCCCAATGGATGGCGATATCCATGATCAGGTAAAAAATAATGCCGAGCGCCGCGATGCGGCTAAGGTCAAAAAATGCGGTCAGCACCAAACCAAAAACAATGGTGTACACCAGCGTGTGCTTTTGCACACTTCCCGGCATATGAAAATGCCGGTGGGGAACCAATTTCATTTCGGTCAGCATGGCGAGCATACGTGATACTGCGAAAACACTGGCGATGATCCCACCTGCTGTTGCCAGCATGGCTAAAATGACGGTAAAGCCAACGGCGGCTTCACCTAGCGCAGGCCGGGCCGCCGCTGCTAGCGAATAATCTTGTGTTTCAATAATTTCGTACAAGGAAAGGTTGCTGGCAACCGCAAAGCCAACAAGCGCATAGATCACCACGCACAAGCCGATAGAGATCATGATGGCCTTGCCCAGGTTACGTTTGGGATTTTTTAGCTCCGAGCCGCTGTTGGTAATGGTCGTAAAACCTTTGAATGCCAAAATGCCTAACGCCGTTGCGCCTAAAAAACCGGAGATAGTTGGGGATGGTGCATCGCCGCCAGTACCCATTTCGATAGAATCGGCAATAAAAACACCGACAACACCAAACACGATGATGCCGCCAATTTTGATGAAGCCCAGCACCGAGGCGACTGTCTCGATCAACTTATTGGCGGATAAATTGATCAAAAAAGCTACTAGCAATAAGCCAACCCCGAGTAGTGGCACAAACAGCGAGCGATCACCCAGGTCAAATAACTCCAGAGTGTAAGAACCGAAAGTTCTCGCTAAAAAGCTCTGCGCGATTACCATGGAAAAATACATCAAGAGAGCGTGAAAGGCAGTAGGAAGCGTTGAGCCATACGCTTTTTGCAAATACATGCCGATACCCCCGGCAGATGGATAGGTATTGGACATTTTGACGTAAGAGTAAGCGCTGAAAGAGACAATAACCGCGGCAGCCAAAAAGGCTAGGGGAAATAGAGGGCCGGTCATTTCCGCCATCTGTCCGGTTAACGCAAAGATGCCTGCGCCAATCATTACCCCAGTGCCAAGTGCCACGGCACCGATTAGTGAGAGACTTCCTTCTTCGTACTGTGGCGTTCTATCCTGATCAGCCATGCAAACACTCCTGAGGATTAATCCCAAGACGTGTATGTACACCGCCTTGAGCCAATGTGGAATAAGTTCAAGACCAAGTGTGGTTGAGTTAGCTGAACGCAACCTGAATATGGGCCAGTCAGTTAACTGATCCATATCATGGTTTGGCGTAAGAGTGTGGGTCTTACCCCAACAACATCCGCAACGGCATCCACAGCCCCATAGCGATCATTACCAGGTTTTCGGTTAGCGACACAAACCCCAGGGGCACATTGCTGTTGCCGCCGACGCAGGCGCATTTAAGCTCACGCTTGTCGATATACACGGCTTTAAACACGGAGACCGCCCCCACCGTTCCGACAAATAGCGCCAGTGGTGCTGCCAGCCAAATTAGTGCTCCGGCCAGCATTAACATGCCTGCAAGTGTCTCGGCGTAGGGGTAAAAATAGCTGTAGGGCACGTAGCGCTGGGCCAAAAGGTCGTAATTCAAAAACATACTGCTGAAACTTTCGACATCCTGCAGCTTTTGCAAGCCGAGCAGCACCATCGCCGTGGCAACGGCATACTCCGGCATGCGTGCAGTGAAAAGTGTGCCCTGGGTAGCCCAGCTAATCGCTAAGCCAATCAGCAGTGCAGTAGCAAAAATGGCAATTACCGGCCGGTAAGAGGTTTTTTTTTGCGTTGGGCACGCTCATTCCCAGATGCTCACGCAGCTCTTCATAGCCACCGATGCGTTGGTCACCGATATACACCTGGGGCGTTGTGTCGACGTTTTCCTGTTGCTTAAACGCGTCGATCTCATCGCGGGACGTTAAGGTGTGGTCATCGACCTTAAAGCCTTTGCGTTTAAGGAGATCAACCGTCTTCAAACCGAATGGGCACATGTGCTCTGCGGTTTTCATCCGGTAAACCCGCGCGCTTTGCTGTGTTGATGATGCCATGGCAACCTCCTTATTTATGCATTAATCAAGGCAATCAGCGTAGTACCTGGGGTTGCCTAAAGGTCAAGTATTAATAGATGGCTGTGTTTCAACCGTGACCTGAGCCAGGGAGTCGCACTGTGCTGAGGCCGAGGCGGTGGGCACGCTGCCGATCTCGCCACCCGTCAGGCCGACTACTTTCACCATGCTATATCCATAAATCTGCACTGGCTCCCTCAAAATAGCCTTGAAAGTATTGGCAACCCAAGCCTTGCTCACACGTTCTCGGAGTTCTGCAAATTTGATCTAGGTCAATAGACAAGCAACATTACCGGTCTGAGGTCTTGATGTTGTCGCATAGCATTTGACCTATGTGCAGCACGTAGTCGAATAATGCAGGTAAAGGTCCCTGAATGAGACCAATAACCTGCAAGGAGAACGATTATGAAGATTCGAAAACACACCCTCGCCCTCGGTCTCGCCCTGGTAATTGGCGCCAATGGTACTGGCGTAGCCCTTGCCCAAGATATGTCGGACAGCCAGCCCAGCCAAGAAAGCGGCATGATGCAGGGCAGCCAGAGCGGCATGGGTGCCGGCATGATGGATGAAATGATGGGCGGCATGGGCCCTGGCATGATGAAGGGCATGATGGGTGGCGGGACGATGCCTTGCCCGATGATGGGCGCCGACATGGGCATGGGCATGATGCAGGAGATGCTAGACCCGGGGCAGCGTGAGCAATTGCGCGAGCTGATGCAGGACCATCGCCCGGCCCAGTTGGAGCGCCTGGGCCGGATCATGAACCAGCGCGACGACCTGATGGCCGAGATGCAAAGCGATCGTCCTGACCCAGACGAGGTAAAGATGCTGCATGGCCAGCTGGCCGAACTACACGGGGAAATGCTCGCCGAGCATGTTCGCCACCACAACGCCATGAACGACCTGCTCAGCGACGAGCAGCGCCAACAGTTGGAAGAGGCTACACCCAGCGCGACCACTCCTGACGTACATGACGAGCATCACTGATTGTTCGTCTGTGCTCGAACGAGGCGGCTCCTGACTGATCACCTCGTTCGCACCCCATGAAGGAGCATTGTGATGGGCAGTATTACCCTGACGGTATCCGGCATGGGCAGTGACCACTGTGTCGGCATCATCCGTAGCACCCTGGAACGGCTCGAGGGTGTCGAATCAATAGTCCCGCGTGCTGCGATCGACCGGAGGAAGCGCGCGCGCTCTTCCTGCGCTTCGAGCTCGGGGGCGCGCCGCTGTCCTATTGGGCGGGCGCGTCGGACAGCAATCCGATGTGGGTGATGGGCGGGCTTTCCGGCGGCGTCTGGGCCGCGAAGATGATCTCCGATCTGGGCGACGGACGGTTTGACGGCGCCTGGCTGGCGCAGAACTTCGAGCGGCTTCAGCCGGAAAAGTCGCTCTGGGAGAAACACGCCCACCTCTTCAGCCATGTTGACAGTGAGCGCGACCGCTTTCTCGAGTTTGAGCGCTGGTGGATCGGCTTCTACACGCTCGGCCGCGAGGAGATCGTGGCGATCAGCCGCAACCTGTTCATCGGCAACCAGCTCGAGACCGGCGAGATGCGGATCTGCGACGGGTGCAGCGCCGATCTGTGCCGAATCCGTAGCCCCTTCGTCGTCTTCGCGTCCGAGGGTGACAAGATCACCCAGCCGGCGCAGGCGTTGGGCTGGGTCGCGCAGGTCTACCGCGACAGCCCAGGTCTTCAACGCGGTGTATCCGACACCCGACACGACATCAAAGGAATGAATGCCGATGCAATGGCTTACGGATAACTGGTTTCTGGTCCTGCTGGGTGGCGGGATGGTGGCGATGCACCTTTTCCACGGCCATGGTGGTCATGGTGGCCACGGCAGCCACGGCAGCCACGGCAGCAGTGGCGACCCCAAGACATTCGCCGATGACAGCGCCGCAGAGCCGGTGGAAGGATCGACCGACAAGTCCGCGGGGACCGCACGCCTGGAGGAGTAACGCCATGACTGAAGACGCCCTCCTGACCCTGAACGCAGGCTCGTCGAGCCTGAAATTCGCCCTGTTCGGCGCGGTGCTGGCACAGCGCGCGGACATCCCGAAGGTGGCCTGTTTCGAAACCGTCTTTCATCAAGGCCTGCCCGGGATCGGCTGGCTCGATCGCCACTCGGGCGACCCGCCGAGAACTTACATCCTAGAGCCATGATACGGGAAGAATGGAGAGCGTCATGAAACGAACATTCGCCTATCCGGCCTTCGTATTCCTTGCGGCGCTGACGCTGAGGTGGATCCCGCAGGGCACATAGAAACCCCGCGAGGCCGATTCGCCCAGCCAGTGGAACGACCTTATGAACCAGATCTTCAAACTAGAGGAAGATGAGAAATGACCGCAGATAAGCACAATGGGGCCGCGAAAACTCCGACTGTGATCCGCGATCCGGTCTGCGGGATGACCGTGGACCCGGACGCGGGCAAGCCGACGCACGAGCACGACGGACACCTCTATCATTTCTGTTCCGCGGGCTGTCGCGACAAATTCGCGGCCGATCCGGCGAAATACGCCAGCGGCCGCCCCGCAGCCGCGCCGGTTTCCGAAGGCACGATCTATACCTGCCCGATGCATCCGGAGGTGCTGCAAGAGGGGCCGGGCAAATGCCCGAAATGCGGCATGTTCCTGGTGCCCGAGGGCGGTGCGGAGGAGCACGTGGGCGGCTGCTGCGGCGGCAAGGGCCACGGCGACCGCGGTCACGACCATCCGGCCGGCGGCCACGGCCACCACCACTACGATCACGCCAGTCACGACTCCGGCGGCGGCGCGCCGGGCGGCAAGTACGACAAGGTGCCGGCTGGGCATGCCGGTGCCGTGTACACCTGCCCGATGCACCCGGAAGTGCGCCAGACCACCCCCGGGGCCTGCCCGCTGTGCGGCATGGGACTAGAGCTGGAATCGGCGGCCGTCGGCGATGAGGGGCCGAATCCCGAGCTGGTCGATTTCACCCGGCGATTCTGGGTCGCGGCGTTGCTCACGCTTCCGATCCTGATACTGACCATGAGCCCCTACCTGGGTGTTACGGCGATCCGCGACTTCTTCGGCGAACGCAGTGCCATGTGGATCGAGCTGGTGCTCAGCACGCCGGTCATCTTATGGTCCGGCTGGCCTTTCTTCGTGCGCGGCTGGAATTCGTTCCGGACGATGAACCTCAACATGTTCAGCCTGATCGGCATGGGGGTCGGCGCAGCCTATCTGTTCTCGATCGTCGCGGTTCTAGTGCCTGGTATTTTCCCCGACGGGTTCCGCCGGGAAGACGGCTCCGTCGGCGTCTATTTCGAGGCCGCGGCGGTGATCGTGACACTGGTCCTGCTGGGTCAGGTGATGGAGCTGCGC
>Ga0209345_10005766_pt1 | contig 11381 bp, 6 predicted proteins | sample Cruoilmetagenom7_FD_187294 | JGI IMG/M metagenome (GOLD analysis project Ga0209345, IMG submission 187294) | Oil polluted marine microbial communities from Coal Oil Point, Santa Barbara, California, USA - Sample 7 (SPAdes) (version 2) | ecosystem: Environmental > Aquatic > Marine > Oil seeps ...
CTCTCTTCAATTTTCTTTAAAGTCGTTTCAAGGAGTATCAGCTTATCATACTTAAGAACATCATATACGTTAAGAGCTTCACAGCCTAAAATTTTAACCTTAGATAAATTTCTAGAAGAAAGTATAAGATTTTTATTATACTCCTCAGTTATAATCAAGCCCTTATCTATACCTAACTTTTTCATTATCTCAGCAAATTTTTTTGTCTTAACCTGCTCGAGTTCGAATTTATCCAAGATAAGAAGTTGATCTTCATTTAGTTTGGTAGTCAAAGCCATTTTCAAGGCAAGTTTTCGAACCTTCTTGGGAACCTTATAAGCATATGACTTTGGGTCAGGGCCAAACACTGAACCTCCACCACGTAAAAGAGGTGATTTTATGTCTCCACGACGTGCACGACCAGTCCCCTTCTGGCGAAAAAGTTTTTTGCCACTACCTCTGACATCACTTCGATGCTTAACAGAAGCAGAACCACTGCGCCTGATGGCAAGCTGCATTGTAACAACTTCATGCAAGACACATGATTTAACAGGAACATCAAAGATGGTCTCGGGCAAATTAACCTGAGAAACCTTTTCTGCATTAATATTGAGTAGATCAACTGTTGCCATAATATGTCCGTATAATTTGTAATACTATTATTTCACGTTATTTATAACGTTTTTCGTTTTTTTATTGCCAGGAGACCCGATTTATATCCAGGGACAGCACCTTTAATAAATATCAGATTTTCATCCGGCCTGATATCGATTATCTCAAGGTTTTTCACAGTTTCTCTGGTTCCACCATATTGGCCTGGAAGCTTCTTCCCTTTAATGACCTTACCCGGCCAGGCACTGCATCCAATTGACCCAGGAATTCTATGGCTTTTGCTTCCATGGGTTTTTTTCCCGCCATGAAAACCATGCCGCTTGATTACTCCAGAAAAACCACGCCCCTTAGATGTTCCCGTAATATCAACCCTCTCCCCGACCTTAAATATGTCAAGCTGGATTGTCTGGCCAAGAGTGTATTTATCCGGGTCATCAACAGAAACTTCCTGAATAGATGAAAAAAAACCCTTTCCAGCCTTTTTCAGGTGCCCCAGTATCGGTTTATTCAATCGATACTCTTTTTGTTTATCAAAGCCAAGCTGAAGCGCATTATACCCATCAACAGATTTCGTTTTGACCTGTGTTACAACACAAGGCCCCGTTTGAACAACTGTTACAGGAATATGGCGACCTTCGGAGTTAAAGTACCCCAGCATGCCGATTTTTTTTCCTAATAATCCTCTGCACATTTTAAAAAAAATTCCCAAGCTTAGAATAGGTATATAAAATCAATAATATAAATTTTTAGATAACTAATTTTCCAAGCATAATTTTTACAGGTAAGCCAAAAAATTACTTATGCTAAAATCTATAATAAATATCAAGGGCAGCTCAGCCACCCTTAGAGCCAAAAGTTCTAAAGCTTTATCTCAACGTCAACCCCTGGGGACAGATCAAGTTTCATCAGGGAATCAACAGTCTGCTGCGTAGGCTCAATGATATCTATGATACGCTTATGCGTCCTGATTTCAAATTGCTCACGCGATTTTTTATTAACATGGGGAGATCGGAGAACACAATATTTATTGATCATAGTGGGTAAAGGAATTGGCCCCACAACTTTAGCCCCTGATTTATTAGCAGTATCAACTATATCCGATACCGATTGATCCAGCAGCTTATGATCATATGCCTTAAGCTTAATTCTGATTTTAGTATTCATTTCCATTTTATTACTCTATTATCTCACTCACCACACCTGCGCCAACGGTCCGGCCGCCTTCACGTATTGCAAACCTGAGCTCTGGCTCCATGGCTATTGGTGTTATCAGCTCTCCTGTAATAGTCACATTATCCCCGGGCATTACCATCTCAATACCTTCCGGTAATGAAACTACACCAGTAACATCAGTTGTACGGAAATAAAACTGTGGGCGATATCCATCAAAAAACGGCGTATGCCTGCCTCCCTCTTCCTTACTTAAAATATAGACCTCAGCCTTAAACCTGGTATGGGGTTTAATACTCCCCGGCTCCGCCACCACCTGACCCCGTTCCACGTCTTCACGCTTAGTTCCCCGCAGCAAGACACCGATGTTATCTCCAGCCAGACCTTGATCCAGCAATTTCCTAAACATCTCAACTCCGGTACAAACAGTGGTCACTGTCTCCTTAATCCCAACTATCTCAACCTTATCACTAACATTCACTATACCACGCTCCACCCTTCCTGTAACAACTGTACCGCGGCCTGATATACTGAACACATCCTCTATGGGGAGTAAAAAAGGTTTGTCAATATCCCTTTTTGGCTCTGGAATAAAGGTATCTATGGCTTCCATCAATTCAAAGATACACTTTGCTTCATCACTGTCAGGGTCATCACTTTGCAACGCCTGCAAGGCACTCCCTTTTACTATTGGAGTATCATCTCCAGGGAAGTCGTATTTATCAAGAAGCTCCCGGAGCTCAAGCTCCACAAGCTCAATAAGCTCTTCATCATCCACCATATCGCACTTATTAAGGAAGACAACTATTCTGGGAACCCCCACCTGACGGGCCAGCAGAATATGCTCTCTGGTTTGAGGCATTGGACCATCATCTGCCCCCACAACCAGTATAGCTCCGTCCATCTGAGCGGCTCCAGTAATCATGTTCTTGATATAATCAGCATGGCCAGGGCAATCAACATGGGCGTAATGACGATTAACCGTCTCATATTCAACATGCGCAGTTGCGATGGTTATACCACGTTCTTTTTCCTCAGGAGCTTTGTCAATCTGATCAAAAGGAACAAAGTCAGCAAGTCCCTTCAAACCGTTATGTTTTGTAATAGCTGCTGTTAATGTGGTTTTACCATGGTCGATATGACCTATGGTACCAACATTAACATGCGGCTTTGTCCTCTCAAATTTTTCCTTAGCCATGTTTAATAACCTCCATTTAGAGCATAATCCGAAAGAATAAAAAAAGAAAACTATTTACCAACGATAATGAGCAAATGCTTTATTCGCATCGGCCATCCTGTGGGTATCTTCCTTTTTCTTGACTGAAGCCCCCCTGTTATTCGCTGCATCCATCAGTTCTCCTGCCAATTTGTTAGCAATACTTTTTTCAGATCGCTTTCGAGCAAAAGTCAATATCCACCTAATCCCCAAAGCGGTTCGCCTGGATGGTCTTATTTCTGTAGGAACCTGATATGTCGACCCGCCCACCCTTCTGGACTTAACCTCAATCTGAGGCTGAACATTACCAACGGCCTGTTCAAAAATCTTGAGCGGGGAATCACCTACTTTTTCCTCAATGATGCCGAAAGCCTTATACAAATTTTTTTCTGCCAGACTCTTTTTACCATCTCTCATTATTGCATTGATAAAACGTGCCACCAACACACTTTCATACTTTGCATCCGGCAAAACGACCCTTTCAGGAACTTCTCTTCTTCTAGGCATTTATTAAACTCTCTGTCAATAGATTATAACATGTTTTTAGCAACACAAACCATAGACTTTAAAAAAATATTTCCATCGCAGCAGCAGAAAAAAGATACACTATGACACTACTTCCGACTGCCCAAAATTATTTTTCCATAGCCATGGAAGAATAATTATTTTGGCTTTTTTGCCCCGTACTTAGACCTTCCCTGCTTTCTGTCCTCAACTCCCAGCGTGTCAAGACAACCCCTCACTACATGATACCTGACACCGGGTAAATCCTTAACCCGTCCACCACGAACAAGGACAACTGAATGCTCCTGCAGATTATGGCCGATACCAGGAATATAGGCAGTAACCTCTATTCCAGTGGTAAGACGAACCTTAGCAACTTTACGCAAGGCAGAGTTCGGTTTTTTCGGGGTCGTTGTGTAAACACGGGTACACACACCTCTCTTTTGAGGCGCTCCTTTTAAAGCAGGGGTATTTGTTTTCTTCTTATGCCTTTTCCTACCCTGTCGCACTAATTGATTAATAGTCGGCATAATCTCCTCTTTACTTAAATATATCCAAATGTAATGTTACGAATACCTAAAACGAAGCAATATTATAATAACAATCGTCTTAAGTCAAGAATTATATTTCATTGCCAAAAAAAATAAAAATTAAAAGCGCACGAAAAGAAAACCATTTTTTTTCGTGCGCTATAGTCTTTAAAATAATAATTTTGGGAAGGCTCATTGTAATACTCCAACGACCAATAACGCCGCAAAATTATTTATAAGCCGGTCTATATAATTATTCAGTTATCGATTCCACATCAATACTGTGGTAATCAGAAAAACCGGTACCTGCGGGAATCAGTCTCCCCATAATTACATTCTCTTTAAGACCCAGTAATGGGTCTACTTTCCCGGCTATACTCGCATCACTCAGCACCTTTGTGGTCTCCTGAAATGATGCGGCCGAAATAAAACTTTCTGTGCTGAGTGAAGCCTTGGTTATACCCAGAATCAGCGGAGCAGCAGCAGCAGGCTCTCCTCCGTTCTCTTTTATTACATCATTAACCGTCTCAAACTTTTTCCTGTCAACCTGCTGTTCAAGAATAAAATCAGTTTCACCTACCGCTTTGACCCTGACCCGTCTCATCATCTGTCTCACTATGACTTCAATATGCTTATCATTAATCCTAACTCCCTGCAAACGATAAACTTCCTGAACCTCATCAACAAGATATTTGGCAAGGGCAATTTCACCCTTAATATTAAGAATATCCTGGGGAACTGCAGAACCACTCACAATAGATTCCCCAGCCCGTACATAATCCCCTTCATTAACTATAACATGCTTACCTGTGGCCACCAGATATTCTTTTTTATCCCCTGCTCCTGCAGGAGTAACCACAATTTTTCGCTTTCCTTTTCGTGTTGAGGGTGCCAGGGAAATATATCCGTCTATCTCGCTTAAAATGCCTTTTTCCTTGGGGGTTCTCACCTCAAAGAGTTCAGCCACCCGTGGAAGACCACCAGTAATATCCTTAGTTTTAGTTGTAGCCCTGGGTAACTTGGCAATAATATCACCAGCCAAAATCCCATCCTGTTCCTCCACCATAAGAATCGCATCAAGGGGTAATATATATTCTGATTTCTCAGGCTGTGAACCCTGACCTGCTGACCTTCCCTCTTTAGACTTAACAATAATTCGAGGTCGCTCCTCCGGAGTCCTTGACTCAATAATGGTACGACTAGATTTACCAGTAACAAAATCAACTTTTTCCTGCATGGTCTTACCAAGCTCAATATCTTTAAACCGGATTGTCCCTGTATTTTCTGCAATGATCGGGGTTGTAAAAGGATCCCAGCTTGCAATGAGATCCCCTGCACTAATTTTAGCCCCGTCTTCCAAGGCAAGATGGGCACCGTAAATCACAGGGTATCGCTCACGCTCACGACCATTTTCTCCAAGAATGGCAACCTCTCCTCCACGACGGTTCATAAGCACACGATTATTATCTGAATTGACTGCAAATCTCAGATCAATATATTTAATCACTCCACTGATAAGGGTTCGGATATCCGCCTGCTCAACTCTTCTGCTGGCGGTTCCACCGATATGAAAGGTTCTCATGGTTAATTGTGTTCCTGGCTCCCCAATGGACTGGGCAGCCAGTATTCCAACAGCCTCTCCAATCTCGACGGGTCCACCATGGGCCAAATCACGACCATAACATTTAACACATACGCCGCTTTTAGCCTTACAGGTTAAAACGGATCTTATTTTAACGTTTGTGTTACCAGCGTTTTCTATTTTGTCAACCTCCACCTCGGTGAGGAACTCTCCCTCTTTAACAAGAATTTCATCTGTAAAGGGGTCATGAATATTTTCCATGGTGACCCTCCCCAGAATACGCTCACCCAGACGCTGAATAATTTCACCACCTTCAAGGAGTGGTTCGACTTCTACACCTGACGTGGTACCACAATCATAGGTAGAAACTATACAATCCTGAGCCACATCAGCAAGACGTCTCGTAAGATATCCAGAATTGGCTGTTTTTAAAGCCGTGTCGGCAAGCCCCTTTCTTGCGCCATGGGTCGAAATAAAATATTGAAGAACTGAAAGTCCCTCTCTGAAATTAGCATTAATAGGAGTTTCGATAATTTCACCCGAGGGCTTTGCCATGAGACCGCGCATTCCTGCCAGCTGTCGCATCTGGTCTTTACTACCCCTTGCACCTGAATCAGCCATCATATATATGGGGTTGAAACTCTCTACCATTACAGGCTTACCACCTGGCCCGGAAACGGAAACACCCCCCCCATCTATCTTGGGGGTATCCTTCATGGCATCCATCATTTCATTTGCCACATCATCAGTAGCCTTTGCCCATATATCCACAACTTTATTATATTTTTCACCCTGGGTAATAAGACCGTCGGAATATTGCCGTCCTATTTCTGTGACCTGATTGTCTGCTTCATCAATGATTTTCTTTTTTGTCGAAGGAATAATCATAGCATCTATGGAGATTGATAAACCGCCCAATGTGGAGTATTTATATCCCACATCCTTGAGCTTATCCGACAATATAACGGTGGCTTTAATCCCAAGATGTCTATAAGTATAATCGACAATATCACGGAGATTCTTCTTGTCCATAACCTTATTAATAATATCAAAGGGAACTGCCGGACGTTTAGAAATAATTTGAAAAAGATGATGCCTCCCGTCTATGTCGATTATTCTGGTATACTCTCCTGTGCTCAATGAAAAAATGTCATCCACAATTTGAGCATCAAGGGTTGAGACCCTTGTGAATTCATCCCTTGTAAACAAACCCAGGGAATAATCATTACCCTTTCCCAAGTCATCGGCGAATTTATCACGCAAATCATCAAAGGATTCCCCGAGTTTTAATTGTTCGAGTATTTTTTCAGCTACCTCCTCTTCAGGAACCAGCATGCTACTAAAATTTACCAAATTCAACTTGGGTATAATTTCCCACAACAAAACACGCCCGACTGTTGTGTCGTACCTTTTCCCACCTATTCGCACTTTTATCTGTGCGTGGAGATCAACAGCTTCAGAGTCATAGGCCGATCTAACCTCATCCGGGTCTGAAAAAACTTTGTCGGCCCCTTTTAAATCTTCAACTGATCTTGTCATATAATAAAGACCCAGCACAATATCCTGACTGGGAATAATAACAGGGCTTCCATTGGCTGGAGAAAGAATATTATTACTCGATAAAACCAAAGCTCTGGCTTCTATTTGAGCTTCGATGGAAAGAGGGATATGAACAGCCATCTGGTCCCCATCAAAATCAGCATTAAAGGCTGTGCAGACAAGCGGATGAAGCTGAATTGCCTTTCCTTCTATGAGAATAGGTTCAAATGCCTGAATTCCAAGCCTGTGGAGAGTTGGAGCACGGTTTAAAAGAATAGGATATTCTTTTACCACCTCTTCCAAAGTATCCCAGACTTCCCCTCCTCCACGTTCCAGCATTTTTTTAGCACTTTTAACAGTGGAGACCAGCCCCATTTTCTCCAGGCGGCAGTAAACAAAGGGCTTAAACAACTCAAGAGCCATTTTTTTAGGCAAACCACACTGATGAAGCCTGAGATTAGGCCCAACAGTAATAACCGTCCTTCCAGAATAGTCAACACGTTTACCCAAAAGATTCTGACGAAATCGGCCCTGTTTTCCTTTTAAAGTATCACTTAAAGATTTTAACGGGCGCTTATTTGTTCCGAGAATTGGCCGCCCCTGCCTGCCGTTATCAAAAAGAACATCAACAGCTTCCTGAAGCATCCTTTTTTCATTACGGATAATAATATCCGGTGCCATGAGATCTATCAGCCGTTTTAATCGATTATTACGGTTGATAACTCTCCTGTAAAGATCATTAAGATCAGAAGTCGCAAATCTGCCACCTTCCAGAGGAACCAGGGGGCGCAAATCAGGGGGAAGAACAGGTATACATTCCATAACCATACAGGATGGATTCAGGCCGGACCGTTTAAAAGAATCAACGATTTTGAGTCTTTTGGAAAGCTTCTGACGTTTTGTTGCTGATTCTGTCAGGAGGATATCAGATCTTAACTGTTCATACTCTCCATCAAGATCAACCTGCTCAAGCATCCGTTTTATAGCCTCAGCACCTATACCAGCTTCAAACTTATCATCATATAGTTCAAGATTTTCATAATATTCTTCATCTGTAAGAAGCTGTCCCTTGGTTAAGTCAGTCTCTTTAGGATCGATTACAATATATAAATCATAGTAAAGAACCTTTTCAAGATTTTTCAAGTTTAAATCGAGCACATTTCCCAACTTGCTGGGAAGACTTTTTAAAAACCATATGTGGGAACAGGGTGCTGCAAGCTCTATATGCCCCATACGTTCCCTGCGCACCTTGGACTGAACAACTTCAACTCCACATTTTTCGCAGACAACCCCCCTGTGTTTCATCCTTTTATATTTGCCACAGTTACATTCAAAATCCTTTATTGGGCCAAATATTTTTGCACAAAAAAGGCCATCCCGCTCAGGTTTAAATGTTCTGTAATTTATAGTTTCAGGCTTTTTTACTTCCCCGCTGGACCAGCTTCTAATCTGCTCAGGTGATGCCAACGCAATTTTAACACCAGAATAAATTCGCGGATCCTTGGGCTTTGCGAAGAAATCGTATAGAGTTTCCAAACTTATCCTCCTCTAAAAAAATTAATTTCTTCCCGTGAAATTAATTATTTAAAAATCTATACCTTCCCAAAATTAATTTTTGAGAAAGCCTATACATCAAAATTACTAGTGCACCATATTTTTAATGTTCCATCAACGTTACATCCAACCCCAAGCTCATTAGCTCTTTTTTTAATACTCTAAACGACTCAGGAATACCAGGCTCCAATACATTTTGCCCCTTGACAATTCTTTCATACATACGGGTTCTGCCTGCAATATCATCTGATTTGACTGTCAAAAATTCCTGCAATGCAAACGCGGTCCCATATGCCTCCATGGCCCAGACTTCCATTTCACCAAAACGCTGGCCACCAAATTGAGCCTTTCCACCTAGCGGCTGCTGTGTTACAAGGGAATATGGACCAATGGATCTCGCATGAATTTTATCATCCACCAGATGGTGAAGTTTGAGCATATACATTGTTCCCACTGTTATTTTTTTATGAAAAGGTTCTCCTGTACGCCCATCGAACAGAGTAGTCTGGCCAGTTGAATGGCAACCGGCCTCTTCTAATAATTCTTTGATTTCATTCTCTTTTGCGCCATCAAAAACCGGAGTCGCCATATGAACACCATTGGTGTAAAACTCCGCAAAATCACAAAGGGCTGTATCGTCATATTCATCTATCAGCTGGGTCTCTTTAACAAATATCCGCTTCAGCTTAGCTCTCAATTCGGCCACTCTCCGTTCTTCCAGCAAAGCATTTAGCTGGTGGCCAAGAGCTTTTGCCGCCCTTCCCAGGTGAATTTCAAGTATTTGCCCCACATTCATTCTGGAAGGGACACCCAACGGGCTCAATACCATATCAACAGGTGTACCATCTTCGAAATAAGGGAGATCTTCCAATGGTAGAATTTTTGAAACAACCCCCTTATTGCCATGGCGACCTGCCATCTTATCCCCCACAGACAATTTTCTCTTCATGGCAACATAAATCTTTATCATTTTAATAACGCCGGGAAGAAGGTCATCCCCTTTTTCATACTGTCGTCTTTTACGCTCAAAGGCCTTACGGAAGATTGTACATTGATCTCTATATTGATGAAGTATGTCATACAGATTATCGTTTGATTCAACATCCTGCAAAAGGATCTGATCAAAAACAGAAATCGGTGTACTCTGAAGAGAGGTTAAATCAATAACATCTCCCTTTTGAATAATAACCTCATCATCCACCTTAACAGATGAATGACAAACCTGACCCACCAAAAGATCATTAAAAAGTTCCCGTGCTATATCCTCGATTATAGAAATTTCATCATCAAGATTCTTCTTTAATGCTGCAATCTCCTCTTGCTCTATTTGAATGGCACGTTCATCTTTTTTAACAGACCGCCGGGAAAAAATTTTAGCATCTATTACTATTCCTTCGACCCCCGGAGGAAGCCTCAAAGAAGTATCCTTCACATCACCGGCTTTTTCTCCAAATATTGCACGAAGTAGCCTTTCCTCGGGGGAGAGCTGGGTTTCTCCTTTTGGAGTTATTTTTCCCACAAGGATATCACCTGACTTTACCTTCGCCCCTATTTTGATGATTCCGGAGTCATCAAGATATTTCAATGCATCTTCTCCCACATTGGGTATATCCTTTGTAATCTCTTCGTTGCCTAGCTTTGTGTCCCTGGCTAAGGCTTCAAGTTCCTCTATATGCACAGAAGTATAAACACCATCTCTGACAAGGCGCTCACTTAAAAGTATGGAATCCTCAAAATTATAGCCACCCCATGGCATAAAAGCGACTGTTACATTCTTGCCTAGTGCCAGCTCCCCCATATCAGTGGCAGGTCCATCCGCGAGTATTTCTCCAGCTGTAACCTTTGCACCCTTTTTCACAATGGGCCGATGATTAAAGCAGGTATTCTGGTTGGTTCTTTTAAACTTTGAAAGATTATAAATATCAACCGGTGTATCAGAAAATAGATCCTTTTTTACTATTATTCTGGAAGCTTCAACAGCGGCGACAACTCCGTCATTTTCTGCAACCACTGTTACACCGGAGTCCTTGGCAACAACCCCCTCTATATCGGTTCCCACTATGGGAGCCTCAGTAACCATTAAGGGGAGGGCCTGTCGTTGCATGTTTGACCCCATAAGAGCTCTGTTTGCATCATCATTTTCAAGAAATGGAATAAGTGATGCTGATACACTCACAAGCTGATTTGGAGATACATCCATCAACTTAATATCTTCCCGATCGACCATCATAAATTCACCCGCCACTCGGGAAGTAACAAGTTGATTTATATACTTTCCATCCTTACCAACAGGGGCATTTGCCTGGGCAATGGGCTGTTCTTTTTCTTCAAAAGCATCAAAAAACTGTACCTCATTGGTTATTTCAGCAGCATTAACAAGCCTGTAAGGCGTTTCAATGAATCCAAACTCATTAACCCTTGCATAGGTTCCAATAGAGACTATAAGACCAATATTGGGACCCTCCGGGGTTTCAATGGGACATATTCGGCCATAATGAGAAGGATGAACATCTCTAACTTCAAACCCGGCACGCTCCCGGGTAAGACCCCCTGGCCCCAATGCGCTAAGCCTCCGCTTATGTGTTGTCTCTGTAAGGGGATTAGTCTGATCCATAAACTGGGAAAGCTGACTGGTCCCAAAAAACTCCCTGACAACAGCAGAGACAGGTTTCGGGTTGATCAGATCATTTGGCAT
>Ga0209345_10005767_pt1 | contig 11380 bp, 10 predicted proteins | sample Cruoilmetagenom7_FD_187294 | JGI IMG/M metagenome (GOLD analysis project Ga0209345, IMG submission 187294) | Oil polluted marine microbial communities from Coal Oil Point, Santa Barbara, California, USA - Sample 7 (SPAdes) (version 2) | ecosystem: Environmental > Aquatic > Marine > Oil seeps ...
CGGTGCAGCGCCTGACGCAGATACCGGTCTTCGATCATAAAGCCCATCGGGCCTTCTTCGATTTCGGCGTGGTCCAGTTCAAGGATCAGCGGCGAAGCGCCTTCACCCGCGCGACCATCCGATACGATGACTTCAAGGATTGGTTGCGCATTTTCGGCAACCTGCTGCCAGATACCGATAGCCCCCAAAAGCCGCTGTGACGCCACCGCCAGTGCATAGCTGCGCCCGTCAAATTCTTCGTCGAGGACAAGCTGATCTTCCAAAGGGTCGATCAGCGCGACCGAAAACTCGCTTTGGGCCAGCGCCAAAGCCAGCGCCGAGCCGTTCAAACCGCCGCCTGCGACAATGATATCAAATTCGGGTGCCATAATGTGAATATGGGCCGCGTGGCGGGATTGTCCATGCGTTGTGCTGCCGCTACCGTTTGATTTGGATAGTGGAGGCGCGGATGACGCATAAATGGTTGCACATGACGGCGGCAGAATTGGGTCGGGGGATTGGCGCGCAGGATATTGACCCTGTCGCGCTTGCGCAGACCTTCCTTGATGCGATTGACGAACATCCCCTTTCTGGCCGGATTTATGCACGCCTGACACCGGAACGGGCGATGGCCGAGGCTGGTGCGGCGGCGTTGCGTGCCAGAACTGGCTACCGGCTGTCACCAATAGATGGTGTTCCGATCTCGTGGAAAGATCTGTTTGATACAGCAGGAACGGCGACCGAGGCTGGCTCGGCCCTGCTGGCAGGGCGTGTCCCTGCGCGTGATGCGGACGTGTTGGAAACAGCGACAAGTCTGGGGCTGGTTTGCCTTGGCAAGACACATATGTCGGAACTCGCGTTCTCGGGCCTTGGCTATAATCCGATCACACAGACACCACCCAGTGTGAATGACCCGGATGCGGTGGCTGGTGGTTCGTCTTCGGGTGCTGCGACATCGGTTGCCTTTGGTTTGGCCGCGGCAGCGGTTGGCACTGATACCGGCGGCTCTGTGCGTATCCCGGCGGTGTGGAATGATCTGGTCGGATTGAAAACGACCTCTGGGCAACTACCGCTGCGCGGCGTTGTACCGTTAGCAGCACGTTTTGACACAATCGGCCCCCTTTGCCGGAGCGTTGAGGACGCGAGCCTAATGTATGGGGCGCTCCGTGGATGCCCCCCTGTCGATTTGCGAGGCGCGACACTTTCGAAAAAGCGGTTTCTACTATTGGAAACTGTTGCGCTTGATGACATCCGTGCAGAGCCTTTGGCTGGCTTCAATAGCGCCGTTCAGCGTCTGCAGGCGGCGGGCGCCACGATTGTTCGCGCTGATATACCCTGCGTTGCCAGGGCGCTGGCTCTGTCGCCGATTTTGTTTGCACCCGAAGCATATGGCACATGGAAAAACCAGATTGAGGCCGCCCCGGACAAGATGTTTGCCGAAATACTCGAGCGTTTCAGAGGTGGCGGAGACATCTCGGCTGCCGATTTTGTGGCGTCCTGGCAGGAACTTATGGTGTTGCGGGAACAGTGGAACCGGGCCGTTGCAGCCTTTGATTCGGTGATATTGCCGACAGCGCCGATATTGCCGCCCAATCTGGAAAAACTGGCGACGGATCATGAATATTATGTTGGCGAAAACCTGCTGGCCTTGCGCAACACCCGCATCGGAAATCTGTTTGGATTGGCAGGTCTGACAATCCCGACGGGCCTGCCATCAACCGGCATAATGTTCCTGACCCCGCCCAATACAGAAAACCGCCTGTTGCGACTGGGCGTGGCCGCTGAAAGGGCACTGGCCTAAAAGCAACATTTTTTCGGGTTAAATGCGGAACTTAGGCCTGTTTATCTGGACCGCCGTGACGTCTGTAGCTATCCTAATTCTGAACGGGACGAAATGATCCCGACAGTTGAGGCAAAGATGACGTTTCCCGAGCGGTTTTCGAACCTGCCAGAATACGTATTCCCGCGTTTGCGCGCGCTGCTCGACCCGCATCCGCCGGGTGGCGATGTCGTGCACATGAGTATTGGCGAGCCAAGACACCCGTTCCCCGACTGGGTTTCGGATGTGATCGCCGAGAACGCTGCCGAGTTTGGTCGCTATCCGCCCAATGACGGATCACCCGAATTAAAAGCGGCCATTTCGGATTGGATTTCCAAGCGGTTTGAGGTTTCGCTGGACGCGGATACTCAGATCGTTTCGCTCAATGGAACCCGCGAAGGCCTGTTTAATGCCTGTATCGCGCTGTGCCCTGAAAAAACTAGGCAGGGCAAGCGCCCGGTGGTTCTGGTGCCCAACCCGTTTTATCAGGTCTATGCGATTGCCGCCGCCGCCGTCGGAGCCGAGATTGTCTATGTTCCGGCCACGGAAAGCTCTGGCTTTTTACCGGATTTTAATTCGGTTCCTGCCGACGTTCTGGATCGCGTCGAAATCGCCTATCTGTGCTCGCCGTCGAACCCGCAGGGCGCGGTTGCGGGCCGGGAATATTTGGCTGATCTTATCAAACTTGCCGAGAAACACGATTTCAGGATTTTTTCGGACGAGTGCTATTCGGAAATCTATCGCGATGCGCCGCCGCCAAGTGCATTGCAGGTCGCGGTCGAACTGGGCGCCGATCCGGAACGCATTTTAATCTTCCATTCGTTGTCAAAGCGCTCAAGCCTGCCGGGACTGCGTTCAGGTTTTGCGGCGGGTGGTGCCGGAAATATCGGTGAAATCAAAAAACTGCGCGCCTATTCCGGCGCTCCTGTTCCCTTACCGCTTCAACGGGCGTCGGAAAAATTATGGGCCGATGAGGTGCATGTAGCTGCAAATCGGGTGCTCTACGTCGAGAAATTCGACATGGCAGACCAGGTTTTTTCATCGCTAAAGGGCGTCTTCACACCGCAAGCAGGATTGTTCCTTTGGTTGCCAGTTGAAAACAGCGAGGCGGCCACGCTGAAACTTTGGAAAGAGACCGGGATCCGCGTATTGCCGGGTGAATACCTAGGTCGGGAAATCGACGGACTAAATCCGGGAAGCAAACACATAAGGGTCGCCATGGTGGCCCCAAAAGACGAAGTGCAGCGTGATCTGATCAAGCTGCGTGACTGTCTATATTCGTTAGGACAATAGAATAATGGCATCTTATCAGGCTCGACAGCGCGATCCCCTTCTGGATAGCAATACGCAAGCCATCATCGAAAGGCGCGGCAAGGAATTGCTTGGGTTTGGCCTGATGACGGTCGGGTTTCTAATTGCGCTGACGCTTTGGTCTTATTCTTCGGATGATCCCAGCTGGTTGTCGGTGACGGACGAACCAGTTCGAAATATCCTTGGCCGTTTTGGTGCCTCAGTCGCGTCACCTCTGGTCGTGATTGCTGGTGCCGGTGCATGGGGCATTGCCGTGGCCTTCTTAGGTTGGGGTTTGCGGTTTCTTCTGCATATCGGTGAAGAACGTGCACTAGGGCGCGCAATTTTTGCGCCAATCGGCATCGCCTTGGCTGCGGTCTATATGTCCACTCATGTTCCCGGCGTCGCATGGAAGCATTCGTTCGGACTGGGCGGATTGTTCGGCGACACAGTATTGGGTGCGGTTCTGGGTGTCGTGCCAGTCAGTGCGACGCTTGGTCTGAAGGTTATGGCATTCTTCATGGCAATTGCGGCACTGGCAATTGCGGCGTTTGCCTTGGGCTTCACGCGCCCGGAACTGCGCAGCATTGGTAAGTTTTTGCTGGTCGGGATTATCATGATCTACGCCACTGCGCTGACTTTTGTCGTCAAACTTTCTCACTGGGTTGGGGCAACGTTTTTGTTCGTGCGCGGCTGGATTTCGATCAGGCGTGAGCACCGAAAAACTGCTGCGGCCCTTGCAGCGGCCAATGTGGCAGAGCAGCCGGTGGTTCGCCGTGCAGATCCGATGCCACAACCAATACTGACCCCGGAAGAGCCGCCGTTATCGGATCCGCTGAAGAGCGGGATTTTTGCAAAAATGCCGTCACTTTTGAAACGGACACCGGCACCGGAAACGGAAGCAGAACCGACGCTCTACACGGCACAAGACTTTGGCGACCCGCAGATCAAGGCAAGGATTGCAGAGGTTATCAGAAACCGCGTCAGCAGCAGGTCTGTTCTTTCAGACGATGCTAAACGCAAAGAGCCACCGGTAAGCGGCCGCCATCCGCGTGGTCCGCAACCGATGATTGTTCAAGGTGCAGCCCCAAATACGACGGCTGGTGTGCAGACGTTTAAGCAGGACTATGACAGTTTGGTGGACGACTATGGTTTTGACGGAACTTTAACGCCAGCGAGCTTTGAAGCCTCGACACCACCACAGCACGACGCAAAAAGGGTTGTTCAGCACACCGCCCGGAAATCTGTTCGTCCCTCGCAGCAAGCCAAGGCCGAGGCACAGCCGGCACTACAGTTTGAGGACAGGTCGGCGGAATTTGAAACGCCACCGCTCAGCCTGTTGACCAACCCGGTTGCAGTTGATCGCCACCATTTGTCAGACGAAGCGTTGGAAGAAAATGCGCGAATGTTGGAATCGGTGCTCGATGACTATGGCGTGAAAGGCGAGATTGTGTCGGTGCGTCCCGGCCCCGTTGTAACAATGTATGAACTTGAGCCTGCGCCCGGTTTGAAAGCAGGCCGTGTGATCGGTCTGTCGGACGATATTGCACGCTCGATGTCGGCGCTGTCCGCACGCGTTTCTACGGTGCCAGGCCGCTCGATCATTGGAATTGAGTTGCCGAACGTGCGTCGTGAGAAAGTTGTCTTGCGCGAAATTCTGGCGGCGCGGGATTTTGGTGACAGCAACATGCGCCTACCACTGGCGCTTGGCAAAGATATCGGTGGTGATCCGATTGTTGTGAACTTGGCTAAAATGCCCCATTTGCTGATCGCCGGGACGACCGGCTCGGGTAAATCGGTCGCGATCAATACGATGATCCTGTCGCTGCTCTATAAGTTAACGCCTAACGAATGCCGGTTGATCATGATCGACCCGAAGATGCTGGAACTCAGCGTATATGATGGCATTCCGCACCTTTTATCGCCCGTTGTCACGGATCCCAAAAAAGCTGTGGTCGCGTTGAAGTGGGTCGTTGGCGAGATGGAAGAGCGCTATCGCAAGATGTCCAAATTGGGCGTTCGCAATATAGACGGTTACAATGGACGCGTGCGCGACGCTCTTTCACGCGACGAAATGTTCAAACGGACGGTCCAGACCGGATTTGACGAGGACACCGGCGAACCGATTTTTGAGACGGATGAATTCAAGCCTGAAACGCTGCCCTATATTGTGGTCGTCGTAGATGAAATGGCCGACCTGATGATGGTGGCTGGCAAAGAGATCGAGGCTTGCATTCAGCGACTGGCTCAGATGGCGCGGGCGTCGGGAATCCACCTGATCATGGCGACGCAACGCCCGTCCGTCGACGTGATTACTGGCACGATCAAGGCCAACTTTCCAACCCGGATATCTTTTCAGGTCACATCAAAGATCGACAGTCGCACGATCCTTGGCGATCAGGGTGCCGAGCAGTTGCTGGGTATGGGCGATATGCTGTTTATGGCGGGTGGTGCGAAAATCACCCGTATCCACGGACCTTTCGTCAGCGACGAAGAGGTCGAGGATATTGTAAACCATCTGAAAGCATTTGGGCCGCCGGAATATGTTGGTGGCGTGCAGGATGGCCCGTCTGACGGCGAAGAAAGCGACATTGATCTTGTGCTGGGATTGGGCGGAAATACAAACGGCGAGGATGCCTTGTACGATCAAGCGGTCGCTATCGTGGCCAGAGACCGAAAATGTTCAACATCCTATATCCAGCGAAAACTGGCCATCGGGTACAATAAGGCCGCCAGACTTGTGGAACAAATGGAAGATCAGGGGCTGGTCAGTCAGGCAAACCACGTAGGAAAGCGCGAAATCCTTATACCGGAACAACAGTAACAGGCGGTTCTCCGCTTTGTGAGGTGCAGGAACGCCTAAGGCGCACTAGATAGGGTGTATGAAGTATTCCAAGTTGATCGCCGCGATCGCGGCCCTATGTCTGTCTGCGGCTCCGGTTGCGGCGGAAAAACTGTCACTTTCTAAAATATCCACCTATCTGAACGGGCTGGGGACAGCACAGGCCGAGTTTACCCAGATCAATGATGATGGATCCATTGCGACAGGTCAGTTGTTCATCCGTCGCCCGGGGGCAATACGGTTTGAATACAACCCGCCCGAAGAAAGCCTGGTTATGGCGGGGCAGGGGCGGGTAGCGGTTTTTGACGCCAAGTCAAATCAACCACCCCAGATGTTTCCGCTTAAGCGCACACCACTGAACCTTATTCTGGCGAAAAGGGTTGATCTGACGCGTGCTAAAATGGTCGTTGGTCATGGAGCAGAGGGGCCTGCGACAATTGTTACCGCGCAGGATCCTGAACACCCCGAATACGGTCAGATTAAAATGGTATTCACCGGCAATCCGGTTGAGCTGCGCCAATGGGTGGTGATCGACGGAACAGGTCAGAATACAACGGTTATTCTGGGCCAACTGACAACTGGTATGTCGCTGAGCCAACGGTTGTTCAACATTGCTGCCGAGGTGGAAGACCGCGGATTGTAAATTCTGTCAGGTGCAGGTGACCAGCTGGCTTTGATACAAGTCAGATTGCGCGCCAACTTTTGTCGAAATCCGCATTAACCAAGATTTTGACCGATGTGATCTTCTTGCATAGCCTGTGCGCCCCTCGTGATAGGCAAGATACTGGTTTGCGGCATCGGACGGCGAAATTCCCAAATCCTGCGTCGATTGGGCCATATACCATCCGATAAAATCCGCAGCGTCGTAAATGTCATCGCGCCGCGCGCCCCAGCTTCCGGTTTCTTTGCGGTATTCATCCCAGGTTCCGTCCAATGCCTGACTGTATCCATAGGCAGAGCTTTGGCGCCCCATCGGGATCACGCCCAGAACAAACTGACGAGGCGTTCGGGCATTACCGATAAATTTGCTTTCCTGGTAAATGGTGGCCATCTGAACATGCAGCGGGACGCCCCATTTTCGCTCAGAGCGTTGCATGGCTTTCAGATAGGTCGGGCGCTGTTTCAGAATGCTGCACGCATTGTCCAGATTCCGCGGGGCAGAATAGTTTCCACCACCACAGGCCGCAACAAACGCCAACAATACAAACATGCGAAGAAGTCTGCTCATCTGCCTCTCGCTTTTTCTTTCAGACTACTCGATTTCCTTGACGACGTGAATGGGTAATGGCGCCACCTTAGATCAAAAATGCGAGCGTAAGCGGTAAAGTGATCACCGCAAGCAGGGTTGAAACAACAACCAGCCCGGCGACAGAGTCTGCATCGGCACCGTATTTTGCAGCCAGCATGTAGCTGGTGACGGCGACCGGTGTGGACACCTGCAAGACAAACACGCCGAACGCAACGGGTGGAAGATGGAACCAGCGGCCGACGCCCCATGCAATCCCGACACAAAGGACGATTTTGACTACTGACAGAATTACCGGCAACCCCAGCCGCTTTGGCGAAAGCCGGGCCAACGCCACACCGAGCGTGATCAACATCACCGGTATTGCCATTTGGCCGACCAACTGCAGCGTATTTGTCAGGAACAAAGGCGTTTCCCAGCCCTGCCACAAAAACAAGCCACCTAAGAGCGCCGCACCAACCAATGGTTCCTTGAGGACTTTCAAAACAGAACCACCGCCCGACACCAGCCAGACGCCGAAGGTGAATGAGTAGACACCCATGATCGCAAAAACCACGACCGCATAGCTTAACCCTTCTTCGCCAAACGCAAAAAGAGCGAGCGGAAACCCAAGGTTTCCGGTGTTCCCAAACGTCAGTGGTGCCAAGAATGTTCGAACGTCGATCCCAAACAGTTTGACCAGGATAAAAGCCCCAAGTGTTACCAGCGCATAGGCAACCACAGTGGCAATTGAGACAGTGGACAGAATAGCCGGGTCAATCTCGGTTTTCATCAGGGAAGTGAAGATCAGACAGGGCACAGCGAGCGTCATCGCAAGCCGGGTCACAAACTCTAACCGGTATTCAAAACCAAGCCGCACCCATGAGAATCCGATGCCCGCCAGCAGGAATACAGGGGCTACAATTTCCAGAACTGTTAGTAGAAGGTTCACAGACTGTTTCCTTGAAAATGGGTAAATCGAATAGACATAATGGCAATCGACGGTCTACTAACAGGCTATGGGGGTTGCAACTTGATGCTTAAGACGCGCGCAAAATATCATCTGGGCCAAGTCGTCCGACACCGGAAACATCCGTTTCGCGGCGTTGTCTTTGACGTTGACGCAATGTTTTCAAACTCTGACGAATGGTATGCTGCCATTTCCGAGGAAAGCCGTCCTGCTAAGGATCAGCCGTTTTACCACCTGTTGGCGGAGAACGACCAAAATTTCTACGTCGCCTATGTATCAGAACAGAATCTAATTGCTGATTATTCTGGCAAGCCGGTTGAACATCCGGATTTGCCGGATCTGTTCGGTGAATTCGAGGACGGCCAATATCCTTTGGATTTTCAGCTGAACTAAACGTCGATCGGACGCTCGGCGTCACGCCACGCCGAAAACCCGCCTTCAAGCTCGGCAATATTTTCCACACCCATTTCTTGCAGCGCTTTGACGGCCAAGGCTGACCGCCATGCGCTGGCGCAGAACAATATCAGTTTCTTGTCGGTGACCAGTGCGGGTTTGTGATAAGGGCTTTCCGGGTCAAACCAAAATTCCAGCATTCCCCGTGGCGCGTGGAAGGCACCGGGAATTCTGCCATCGCGGTCCAACTCGCGCACATCGCGAATGTCGACCAGCATCGCATTTCCGGCGTCGACGGCGTCATGTGCGGTTTGCAGCGGGATCGTTTCTATTTGCTCTTTGGCCACACGGACCAGTTCTTTTACAGATGTTATGGGCATATCAGTATCCTATTGCAGCGCCATCTTTGCGCGGATCAGAGGCACCCAAAAGGATGCCGTTCTCATTGTCAATCTGTATCGCCTGCGCCCCGCCGATCGGTGCGTCTGGTACCGTGATCTGATGGCCAAGGTCCACCAGTTCCTGCACCACATTGTCGCGATAGCCGCGCTCGATATTCAGTGTGTTGCCTTCGGCAAAAGCCCTGGGTGCATCTATCGCATTCTGCGGATTCAGCCCAAAATCGACCATATTCGTTAGAAACCGCACATGCCCGTTGGCCTGATAAGCGCCGCCCATGACACCGAACGGCATTGTGACTTTGCCATCCTTGCGCAACATGCCCGGGATGATTGTGTGCATCGGACGCTTGCCACCGCCAGCTTCGTTAGGGTGCCCTTTTTCAAGGGTGAATCCGGTGCCACGATTGTGAAACAAGATGCCGTATTTTGAAGAACACAGGCCCGAACCAAACGCCTTGAAGATGGAATAAATCAGCGAGACTGCCATTCTGTCCTTGTCCACAACGGTCAGATAAACCGTGTCCTTGTGTACACTTCCGGTTATTTGTCGTGATATCGACATAGCCGCATTCGGATCTATCAGCCCGGCCAATGCCATTGCCGTTTCCGGCGCCACCATGTGATCTAGCCGGGCAGTGTAATCTGCGTCTGCCAAAAAGCGATCCCGGGCGTCATAGGCAAGCTTGGCCGCTTCAGCTTCGATATGGGTTCTTTGAGCGCCAAAAGGGTCCAACGCCGGAAGATCGAAATGCGTTAGAATATTTGCCAGAAGAATCGCGGTCGCACCCTGCCCGTTGGGTGGATGCTCGACAAGTTCATGGCCTTTGTAGGTGCCTGAAATAGGATCGGTGTAAGTGCTGATGCCATGTGCAAAATCGTCCAGCGTGTGGCAGCCGCCCATGGCATTGAGCGAAGTGACCATATCCTCGGCCACGTCGCCCTCATAAAACGCAGTTCTGCCATGCCTGGCGATTTTTCGCAGAACTTCAGCTTGCCGGGGATGCCGGTAAAGTTGCCCGACGGCGGGGGCCCTATCGTTGTTAAGGTAATATTTACGGCTGTCGCCCTGCAGTCTCGCCTGATGAATTGACCAGTCAAAAGCGGTGCGCGGGGCCACCGGCACGCCCTCTTCGGCGTAGTGGATGGCTGGTGCAAGGCTGGCCGGCAGGCCAATTTTTCCCCAATCGGCGGACAGTCTGCAGAATGCATCGACTGCGCCGGGAATTGTAACGGCTTCCGGGCCACCCAACGGCACGGCTGAAAGACCTCTGGCGCGCATTTCCGCGGCGCGGATTGCCATTGGCGCGTGGCCCGATCCATTCAGGGCAATAATGTCTTCGGACCCGGCTGGTTTAAGCAGAACGAAGCAGTCGCCGCCGATCCCGGTCATTTGTGGTTCGCAGATGCCCAGCAGAACTGCCGCCGCGATGGCCGCATCTACCGCGTTTCCACCGTCCTCGAGAATTCGGATGGCGGTGCGTGCAGCAAGCGGGTGCGATGTGGCGCACATGCCGTTTGTTGCAAAAACGGCCGAGCGGCCGGGCAAGTGGAAATCGCGCATAGTTGGACTCCAATAAATGTGTTGCGACCCTAGGGTCGACAACGGGGAATTCCAACTTGATTTGGGAAAAATAGAGCCTCGACGCTGCGAACTGGGTGGGGGCTGTTAAACGCAGCGCCGAGGGAAGCTATATGCAGCTACAAGGCCGTTATTGCCCTGTAATCTGTCCCGACTGTGGACCATTTGCGGCATTTTGGCGGCAGAGGAACATTTTTCAACTTTTGGGAAAGAACGCGAAAGCAGATTTCCCCAAAAAAATGCGATATCGGTACGCGAATTTGTTGGGGGCTAGTTTCCGATGGCTAGATCTTTGAAATACAAGTCAAAAGACAGATGATTCTCACCATTTAGCCGACGGTATTTAATATTCTTTCCCAATTCCCGGATGATATTCCACCCAAACCCGCCTTCCGGCAGGTTGGCGACCGCACAATTCAGATCGTGGGTCTTTTGGGCGGGAATATTACCTGCTGGCATCGGATAGCCTTTGTCGGTCAGATCGCAGTGAACATGAGATTCTGCCCGGACCAATATCAGTTCAATCGGGCCATCAAGACTTTCGTGATAGGCATGATCGACGATATTGTTGATCGCTTCGGTCAGAATAAGTTCTGAAGTGGACTGATCGTCATCCGACAGTTCCAGCGTTGCGAGCACTGTCATTGTGCTTTCAAGAGCGCTGCCAACAGATTCCGGATCACTGGCAAAATGCAAATGAAGTAACGTGAGGTTGTCGGTTGCGCTTTGACGTTTTGTCATCGATTTCATCGAAAGTCGTGTTACCCAGTCTGGCGGTTTTCGCCAAACGCTGCGTCAATATCCAAGTGGATGGTAAAGACAGAATCCATTCGTGTCAGGCGAAACACCTTATCGACGGCAGGTGTCAGTGCTGCCAGTTCC
>Ga0209345_10005768_pt1 | contig 11380 bp, 8 predicted proteins | sample Cruoilmetagenom7_FD_187294 | JGI IMG/M metagenome (GOLD analysis project Ga0209345, IMG submission 187294) | Oil polluted marine microbial communities from Coal Oil Point, Santa Barbara, California, USA - Sample 7 (SPAdes) (version 2) | ecosystem: Environmental > Aquatic > Marine > Oil seeps ...
AGACAAGGCACAAAAAGAATTCATTGAAAACATACCCGAAAATCCGCATATAAATTATTCCCGCAACCCGATAGCAGGGGTGAAAGAGCTGGAGATGATGATGGATGCGCTCCCTGCAAGACTCCCTGGAATCCAGATGCCCGCCCTGATAATTCAGGGGGAAAAAGACCCAGTGGTGAGCCCCAAAGGTTCCAGAACTATATATGAGCTGCTTGGATCGAAAAAAAAAGAATATATGAGTTTTAACTATGACAGACATGTAATTATTTCAGGGGAAAATAAAGAACGTGTTCATGCTGCCATTTCAAATTTTATTAATCGTCTTGATTCGTCTTAATGGAATTTTTAACCAGTCTCAAGCTCAGCATGGATAATCTGCAAAACTTTATAATAAAATTCAACCATAGCAGAATAATCACCTGATTGCCCATCCTGCGTGTCGGCTCCAGGAGATAATACTTTTATCAAGCCATAAGATGTTAATGAATAGATAACCTTATAAACTGCAAACTGATCAAAGCCACTCACCTCAACAACCTGCCCCAGGGAACGTTTTCCATTAATAAATGAAAGTATGCGCCATTCATTTATATTTAATATTACATCTCCGATCTCATTAATTTTTTGTGAGATCCGGTAGACCATATCGTCATTTGCAATCTGCTTTTTTAAAACCGACATTTCATCAATGCGTCGTGATGCTTCAAGGAGTAAATTCATAACATTTAAAGGAACAATTTTCATACCTTTTAAATCATGGGTAACATCCTTATATTCAAAATTTCCTTCATTCCAAAAAAACAGGTCGTACAAAATATTTTCAACCTGCATTAAGCTGTACTTATCCAGGTGTTCCTGGGTTATTAATCCATCAGCCACCATTACTTTTCCGATAACTTCACCCCGCTGCTGACTTTTTGCAAAGCATTCTTTTATCTGGCCATCGGAAATAATACCGTCATTTCTTAAAAGAGCTCCCAAACGGAATTTTTTTTGTGAACTTGTGGCAAATATAATAGAACCTTCAAGAATATTCACTTTGACTTCGCAGGTACCATCTGTTATCGTCAATGTACCTGTCTTTTGATCATTACACAAAAGTTGTAAAATATTTGCAAGTTCTAATGTTTGGAGATTACCTTTAATAGTCATAATTATTATATTTTTATTACTTTCACGTTGGACTACAATTAAATGGGCAAAAAACCTAATATTAAAGCACTCAAAAAAAGTTTAAATTCACACGGTTTTACAGCTGAAAGACTTGAAAACTTCGTGAGAATTAAAATTGATACGCCAGGCTCAGAAAAAAATCTCGACTTTTTTATCCTTGACCCTCGACTTGACCCTAACCAGGCCCATAATGAACTAAAAATAGATGAAAAATCCTCTGATCCCTCCTGCTTTTTCGGTTGCCGCGGGAAAAAGCATTTCTATTTTGCTAAAATTAAAGCCCCTTTAAAGCAGGCTGAGACTCCCCATAATAACGAATTAATAGAAAAAACAATTTTAAACTTAAAGGCCGTAGATGCAAAAATGTTCCGCAAAAGTTTGGACGACCTTGGTCTTTCCCGATCCGGGCTTGTGAGGATGGCCCTCACAAGAATCTACAGAGCTGGAACCGACCCCCTGGAACTAACCATTACAATTGCCGAAGAAGCTGAAAGAATCAGCAATACAGATGAGGTTGAAGCTATAAATATCCTGCGCAATACCAGCAGCGCATCATTTATTACAGATATGGCTCAACTCCTGTGGGAAACAATAGCCTTATACCGTTTAAAAGCTCAATAGCACAACCATTATTTCCGCACAGCCTTTACCCACCCGCATTCTCTGGCGTCAACCTGCTGTTTTGCAGATGCATCCTGATTACTCGAGGTAACAATATCAACTACTTTACTCCAGCCGCCTGAATAGCGGGAATAACTTTTCGATGTCCAGTACCACGGCGCCTCTGTTTGGGGGAAATAAGGTTTTTTCTTATAAATTGTTTCCAGTTCATCCTTTGTGGGGAGTCTCCAGTCCCGGTATCCTCCGGTGCTCATTTTTTTTACATGGGAAACAGCATTAGCGTAATCAAGACAGTCCCCTCCAGCGTTAACTGATGAATCCAGGACAGACCATGTAAGGCCTGTTTTAGTATCTTTTACTGTTCCGTTATTATTATCCAGATACCGGTCTCCCCCTACCTTTTGAATCATAGCCCGTATTTTTGCCTTGATTGCTTCTATTTCAACATTTTTTTCAAGTTCATCGAGTCTTGCTATCTCTCTATTTATCTTATCTTTTACATATGTATCAGGGTAAGCATATAAAAAATCGTAATATATTTGTTTTGCCTCAGCAAATTGTCCCTTTTTTTCCTCAGATTTTTGTCTGAGCCCTTCAAAAGCTTCTTTTTCCCACAAAAAAGTACGAAACCTGTTTTGAATTTTTTTTATTCCAGGAACCCTGTTATTATTCTTATAAATTCCAATAAATTTATCCGCAAGGAGTATCCCTTTTTGCCATTCTTCATTTTTTTCATAAATTGAAATCTTTTTTGTGAAAAACATATAATATTCACCACTCATTGCAGAAATCATTTTTTTGACAATATCAACATATTTTCCATCAGGATGTTTTTTCAGATAGCCGGTATAAGCAGAAATCCTGATCTCAACATCAAGGGGTGATTTTTTCTGTACCCTTGCATAGTCAAAATCATCCTCCAATTTTGAAAAAAAAACTTTTTTTTGTTTCACTTTACTCGCAAAAATAGTTTTTGAATTTTTTTTCAAATATTGCTCACAGGCATCTATTCCCCTGCTGTATTTTTTTTCCTTTTCAAACAGATCTATTTCATGGATAAGCTTATCATATTCAGTCTGATCCACGAGCCTTGCGATTTCATCCATTTTCACTTTTGCATCCGCCGTAAACTCACTGGGCTGGCTGGAACTTATAAAATTACGGAGTACCTGTTCTTTTTGTTTCATCTCCTTCTGACTATTAAAATCAGTCAGCATAAGCTGATACTCATTTTCAAGACGCTTCTTTTTATTGAAATCAATAAAGGCTATTGTAGATGCGGCAATAATCGCTATCAGAACAATTCCTGCAGCAACATAATATTTTTTTTTACTAATCTTTTTTTTCTTTGATTCTATTACCCATTCTTTATTCTTGCAGTATTTGATAATATATTGTTCAGCTTCTCCGACCTCCATTCCGATATCCACCGCCAACTTAACCAATGTATCAAAATATTCAGCCCGGATTATTCCATCCATCCCTGCCACATCAATACTTGAATTAAGATCAGCCAGATAGGATTGAGCAAATATCACATCATAGGCATAACGACTCTCATCGGAACTAAAAATCGTTCTGCAATATCCAAGCAAAATATCACTGGCAGTAACTTTGGCATCCTTTCTCCCTGTTTTCTTAATCTCCCCGTCATTTATATCTATGCTTTTTCTGATTTCTTCAAGACCGGAACCAGAAGGAACATTCAAAAACTTATAAAGGGATGATGCACCAACAATTTTAAGATTTTCCTCAATTATTTTTTCAATCGATTTATCAAGGGGCTTAATCCCGTCACTCTCTGCAAAAGCCTCTTTTCTTACAGGGCATGTTGCCCTGGAACGTATTTCACCTTCTTCAACCGAATAAACTTTAGACAGCTGGGAGATTTCTGCTTCAGTAATATACCCCTTAGCCATGCGGATTTTAAGCTGCTTATCAATTTTGTCAAATTTCTCATCCTCAACAGCCTTGATTCTGCTGCGTATCTCTTTTGCATCAATCCGATGAATCGTAGCCAGCTTAAATATTTCTTCGTCGGTAATATATCCCTTACTCATACGAAGAAAAATATGTTTATCTATTTCAGCATATTTCGCCTCTTCCCTGTTGAAAAGAATTCGCCTGGCTGTATCAGCTTCTAAAAGCCTAAGAGGAGGGTCATTCATCACCTTTCTGATTTCCGGCAGCATACTGATATAATTCTTTGCAGCCACACCTTTGGTGGGATGATTCCGCTGGCGACTCCATGCAGCCTGCTTATCCTTTATGGCCTTTGCTATAACCTGGGAGTCATCCTCAGGTGGATCCACCGAAAGATCCAGAAGTATATAAAAATTTTCTCTTTCCATATCTCACCTTTAAAGAATCGGAGTTTGGCCTATCTTTGGTCATCAAGCATCAAAGCCCATAGATTGTCACATAATAAATTTAGGAACGGGGACGAAACAAGTTCGCAATTTTAAGTGTTGAGGCGCCTGCCTGGCAATGCGCTAAAGTGTAGGAATATCAAGATATTGCTACGCTTTTGTAACGCAGTCAGGCCGAATGGATCTGCGCTTAAAATACCAGGTTATTTCATCCTCGTTTCTTAACAGGGGTAGAGGGAGGAAGGCGTAGTTAAACTATTTATGTGACAGTCTATATGTGGTAAAATTTAATGAACAACCAGTCCCTGGCATCTTTTCTTTGCCTCTGCTAATGCTTCATCCCTGATTACGGAACTGGTATCAACGGTAACATCGACTTTTTTCAATTCCTTTTGCTCAACAGCAACAATATTAAGTCGTCCCTCGCTATTAAACTGACAAGATATTTCAACCTGGGAATCACTGGGCAGCCCGGAGGGAAGATGCAATACAGCAGTACCGATTTCCATTGCCGCTTCAAGGGATACAGTCTCTTCACTGGTTTCACTTTCCATTATTCGTATTAAAACTGTTTCCTGGTTAGCAACTCCGGTGTAAAATTTTTTTTTGGCCACAGCAGGAACAGTAGAGTTACGCAAAATCATATTATATACCAGCTCTTTACCTTCATTATTTTGCACCACCACCCCAAAGCTCTTACTCGTAACATTTTTTACTTTAATGGCAGAACGCTCCACAGCTCCCAGGGTATAACCAAGTTCGTCAGCCACCTGCTGCTTAGCCTCCTTGAGCTGTTCGTTAGTCACCTGGACAGCATCGGTCAATTCAATAACATCATCAAACTTTTCGGCTTTTATTCCGGTTTTTTCAGCAATCCTTCGGACAAGGTCGTCATTTACCCCAAGTTTCCAGGCAAAAATGGCGGCCCCTTTGGCCACAGCCTCATCCGGATCAAAGGTCCTTGGTTCCACAGAGAACTCTTCCCTGAGCCTGGAAACAATCTTGGGCATACGCGTTGATCCACCCACCAGTATAATTTCGTCAAAACTGTCATACCCTTTTTTCTTTGCCTGATCGAGCATATCACGGGTAAAAGAGATTGTTCTTTCAACAAGATCACCAGTGAGTTCTTCAAATTTTTCCCGCTTCAACTCAACCTTGACCCGCTCCCCCCCGTGGGTGACTGACACCAGGGCTTTTTCCCTTTGGGTCAAACTTTTCTTTAATTTCTCAGCAGCTATCTGGAGATCCTGACATGTATCAGGGTCTTCCAAAATATCTTCGGAAGTATCCACCTCGGCCTGGAACTGGCTTACAAGGTATAATACAATCCTGTCATCCCAATCTTTTCCACCAAGATTATGATCACCCCCTGTACAGATTACCTCAATGGCATCGTGGTCAATATCTATCATCGTAACATCAAATGTCCCTCCGCCAAGATCATATACCATCACAGTTTTTTTCCCGGAAGTTTCAACAGAGCCATAGGCTATAGCCGCAGCAGTCGGTTCATTAATAATCTGACGAACATTATACCCTGCAATTTCACCAGCCTTTTTAGTTGCTTCCCGTTCATTAACACCAAAATAAGCAGGACATGTTATAACAATATCTTTAATGCTTTCCCCCATAATCTGTTCAGCATCCTGAACAACCTTACGGAGAATGTAAGCAGAAATCTCCTCTGCCCTGTAATTTCTTGCGTCATATTCAAAAAGAAAATCTGCTTCCCCCATTGACCTCTTGACAAAACTGACAACTTCATCAGGATATATTTTGGAGCTTTCCTTGGCTACATCACCCACGACTATATTACCACCGTCAAAAAAAACAACAGACGGGGTCAAATGCATTCCTTCAGAATTGGACAAGACAACAGGTTTACCATACTCATCAACATAAGCTATGGTTGAATAGGTTGTACCAAGATCTATCCCGAAAATTTTTTCGGCCTTCTTGCTCATTATAACTCTCCAGAGTCCATTATTTAATCAAGCTTTCTCCTGGACTTCCCGCATCCTCTTTAAAGATATTCACAGCCACCTTTTCCGGACGAATTATCTTCCCATCAGAAGAATAACCAGGGCACAAACGTCTGACAATGGTTTTGTCTTTTGATTTATCCAGTGTGTCCACCTTTAAAATAACTCTTTGCCTGGCAGGATCAAAAAAAGAATCATCAGACATAAAAGGTTCAACATCGTTTGATATTAAAAGATCTTCCAGATCCACAATAATACCTTTTGCAAATTTAAAGAACTTTTCAGATTCACAGGATAAAGGATCAAAAGTATTACCATAATTTATGGTTTTCCTGATACTGTCAATAATTATGATAATATCTTTCATTATTCCGACGACCTGCTTCTTTACCAATCCATCCTTATACTCACGCAGTTCACCATGGAGATCATCTATGTTTTTTTCTTTATGAGCATCATATTTCAATTTGCTTTGAAACTCTTTATGAAGGTTATCCAGTTTAAGTTCAATGGATTCGAGTTTAAGAGCGGTGAGATCAATAGCCTCAAGGGAAAAAAGATCGTCACCATGGTCATCATCCAGCTCTGATATACTGGGAACGGGCGAATCGTCTACGGAGGCTACAATGGAAGATTCATCCAATTGGAAAACTTCGTTATCATTTTCAAATTCTGCATATTTTTTCGAGTCTTCTTCATTCATGATGTTTTCTCCTTTTTTTGATGCCCTATCAAAAAATAATTTTACAAAATTTTAAAGAATAATCCAGCAAAATCATTTATGTGGAAATCTTATCTTTTTTACATAAACCTCCTTACCTCCTCTATCAAAACTTCAACTATTTTTTCCTGGGGAATTTTTTTTACCACCTTACCTTTTTTAAAAAGAACCCCGGCCCCATCCCCTCCGGCGATGCCGATATCAGCTTCCTTTGCTTCGCCAGGACCATTAACTACGCATCCCATTATTGCTATTTTCAATGGTAAAGCAGAAGGTAAAAGCGCTTTTTCAACCTCTTCAACTATATTAAAAAGATCAATTTTACAACGTCCGCATGTGGGACAGGAAATAATATCAGGCCCATGCTGACGAATACCAAGAGCCTTTAATATCTCAAACCCTGCACGTACTTCATCCTCAGGATCAGATGTCAAAGAGACACGTATGGTATCCCCAATCCCTTCGGCAAGAAGGGTCCCTATACCCAGGGAAGATTTGACAATTCCAGGAATAAGTGACCCTGTTTCTGTTACACCCACATGGAGAGGAAAATCTGTCCTTAATGATAAAAGTCTGTATGCTTCAATTGTTTTTTGTACATCTGAGGCTTTAATAGATAGTTTAATATTGGAGAAGTTAAATGAATCAAAGATATCGATCTGCCTGAGAGCAGACTCAACCATGGCCGGAGCAGATGATCCATTATATTTTTGAAGCATCTCCTTTTCAAGGGATCCTGCATTAACTCCGATTCTTATGGATATATCATGATCCTTTGCGCAGTCTATAATCGCCTTTAATTTTTCTCTTCCACCGATGTTCCCGGGATTAATTCTCAAGGCATGGGCGCCGGCTTTTACAGATGCAAGGGCAATTTGAAAATCAAAGTGAACATCTGCAATAATCGGTATTAAGACCCTCTTCTTTATATCAGCTATTGCTGCGGCAGACTCTTTATCCGGGACAGCAACCCTTACAATCTCACACCCGCATTTCTCAAGACGCTTAATCTGGGAAACAGTCGATTCAATATCCATGGTAAAGGTATTGGTCATTGACTGAACAGCAACAGGAGCCATCCCCCCTACTTTTACCATCCCAACAGAAATTTCACGAGTTTTTTTCCGAATAATCATATAAAAAAATAAAACCCATCGTTTTTTAACACTTATCAAAGTGGGAAAATTTCATTGTAAAAACTCCCCTCCCCTGGGTTGCGGACCTCAAGGAGGTTGAATAGCCAAACATCTGTGCCAGAGGAAGAACCGCCGTTATTGCCTGCAATCCTGCGGCTTTGTGCTTAATTGCTTCGATTTTGCCACTTCGAGCACTGAGCTCTCCTATCACGTCCCCCACAAAAGATTCCGGCACAAAAACCTCCACCTTCATAAGAGGGTCAAGAAGATAGGGAGACCCTTTTTTTAAAGCCTCCTTGCATGCCAAAGATGCGCTAACAGTATATGCCAGTTCTGACCCCTGGGATTCTTTAAAAGAACCCCCTGTCAAAGCAGCTTCAACATCAACAACGGGATAATTCATCAATGCCCCACTCTCCAAAGATTCCATAACCCCTTTTTCTATAACTGGAATATAAATCTCAGGAATCGATTCATCTGTCAGTTTTGAGACGAACCTGTTCTCAGTCCCCCGGGGAAGAGGCTTCAATCTCAACCTGACTTCTCCATAATGATGCTGTCCGGAAACCTCATTATCGAATACTCCCAGAGCTTCGACTTCATTTTCAATCGATTCCCTGTAAACAACCTGGGGTTTTCCCACATTTACACTCATGCCGAATTCACGCTGCATACGGCTAACTATTACTTCAAGGTGGAGTTCACCCATACCGGATAAAATAGTCTGTCCTGTATCTTCATCCTGTTTTACTTTTAAGGTGGGGTCTTCTGCAATAAATTTTTCAATAACCCCTTCAACCTTTTCATGATCAGCATGGGTTTTAGGTTCAAGAGCCACAGAGATAACAGGCTCATATGAATCTATTTTTTCCAGTAAAACAGGATGATCAGAAAAACAGAGTGTCTCCCCTGTAGATGACTCTTTTAAACCGATCACCGCCACAATGCCACCGGGCCCCACGCTTTGTATCCTCTCTTTTTTATTTGCATGCATGCGCAATATTCGGGACAACTTCTCCTTTTTCTTGCGGGAAGGATTATAAACATCTTCTTTAACCTGCATCCGGCCGCTGTAAATCCTCACATAAGTAAGCTTTCTTCCCTCAACCATGATGACCTTAAAGATCAGAGCAGCAAGGGGTGCCTTAATGTCAGGAGGACATGCCACAGGCTCATCAGTATCAGGGAAAACCCCTTTTATAGGAGGAATATCCAGGGGACTCGGAAGAAAATCGACAATTGCATCGAGGAGCGGCTGTATACCTTTATTCCTTAAAGCACTTCCGCACAGCACAGGTACAACGTCTAAATTTACGGTCACATCCCGTATTACCCTGCGGAGCATTTTTATATCAATAGGTTCTTCAGCCAGATAAGCTTCCATGAGATCGTCATCGAATTCGGCTAAAGTTTCAAGTAATTTTTCACGATATTCTTCCGCTTTTTCAATATCATCGGCATTGATATCTTCCATGGAATATGTTTCACCCATGGTATCTCCGTGAAAAATCACCTGTTTCATAGTGAGAAGGTCAATAACACCCGCAAATTTTTCCTCACTGCCACAGGGAATCTGCAAAACAAGGGGGTTTACAGCAAGTATTTTTTCCATGGCACCAACTGTTCCAAAAAAATCGGCACCAATCCTGTCCATTTTATTAACAAAGGCTATTTTAGGGACATGGTATTTATCAGCCTGCCTCCAGACAGTCTCCGATTGCGGCTCCACCCCCCCAACTGCACAAAAAACTCCAATGGCCCCATCTAACACCCGCAAAGACCGTTCAACCTCGATGGTAAAATCCACATGCCCTGGAGTATCAATAATCTGTATTTCATGTTCCCGCCAATGGCATGTAGTGACAGCAGAGGTAATAGTAATACCCCTCTCCTGCTCATCGGGCATCCAGTCCATAACAGCCTCGCCATCATGCACCTCCCCAATTTTATGGGAACGGCCAGTATAATATAAAACACGTTCTGTGACGGTTGTCTTGCCAGCATCGATGTGTGCAATTATACCTATATTTCGTATTTTTTTAATGCTGGATTCTGCTTTCATCGTATTAATAACATATCTGCCTTAAAAGGGGCTTCCAGACTCACATGACCCGCAATGGTCAAAGATTCCACCCCTTTGATTAATATTTTAACACTTGTAATTTCAGGAATATTTAAAATCAACGAATTAACAATTGAATATATGGTAAAAAGTTCTGACTTAACTCCTCCAGGATGACTCTCCTTAAGTTCAACTGACAGGTCAACAAATGCTGTATGATCCCGTGTAACATAAAAAGCCCTGAGGAAAACATCAGGAGGAACTGTCCGCATCAACCTGTTGCCAGCAGGTCCCTGGATCAGTTCATTTATTATCATCTCACCAAATAAAAGAATATTATCAGAACGTGGAACATCCCTTTTCTCTGCAATTAAAAAGGAATTATCCCTGGCTCCAAAATAAAGGTGGACAGAAGTTTTTTCCAAAGGGGTTTTTAAAATAAGGGGGCGGTTATCATTTTTTGCGCCCCAGCCACTCATATTCACAAAAAACCGCATCGCGACAATAACTATAATAACCAAAAAAAAAGCTGCAGCCAAATATAATAATAGACGCTTCATAAAAAATATAACTTGGGGACAAATAATTATCTAAAAATCTGTATATCGAAACAATGCATGGACAAGAACTGTCAATTCCACGGGCATATATGCCTAGCTAAATTTCTGACAATCCGATTGACCTTGACACATATTTCCTTGTATGTTTATACTGGTTTCTATAGAAAAACAAGCTATTACTCGAAAATAAAATAACTTCTCAACAAATATGAAAATTCCCATAACCTCCTCATTAGATTTACTGTAAGGGATAAAATGAATTTACTCCAGGCAATTTCAGATCGACGCAGTATTCGTAAATTTCTATCAACTCCAGTACCCCATGAAACAATGAAAGAAATACTTGAACAAGCATCCTGGTCCCCTTCCTGGGGCAACACTCAACCATGGGAAGTTACAGTTGTAACTGGCCAGGCACTGGAAGATCTGAAAACAGAAAACAGAAAAGCGCTCCTTTCCGGTATCGAGCCCACATCCGATTTTCCAATGACAAAAGACTGGCCCAAAAGTTTAAAAAAAAGATATGCTGGTGTTGGTAAACAGGTATTCACATCTCTGAATATAGCACGGGATGATAAAAAAGGGAGAGAAGAACATACTGACAATATGTTTTCTTTTTTCCATGCGCCTGCCCTGCTTATATTCACCGTGGACAGCAAACTTGCATCAGAATATGCTGCCCTCGATATCGGTATTTTTATGCAGACTGTCTCTCTTCTTGCCCACGCAAAAAATCTTGGGGCATGCATTCTT
>Ga0209345_10005769_pt1 | contig 11379 bp, 9 predicted proteins | sample Cruoilmetagenom7_FD_187294 | JGI IMG/M metagenome (GOLD analysis project Ga0209345, IMG submission 187294) | Oil polluted marine microbial communities from Coal Oil Point, Santa Barbara, California, USA - Sample 7 (SPAdes) (version 2) | ecosystem: Environmental > Aquatic > Marine > Oil seeps ...
CGAGCGGTGGATCCGTAGCCAATAATTAGGCTGCGAGTGCGTACTGCGGTTTGGCAGATATAAAGTTGCGTACTTTTTACGAGGCTAACACGCTCCTCGGCTCGCCACACAAAACCTTCCCAATCCGGTCGAATGCCATATCGGCCCCAAATGATGTCGGCGGACCGTCCGCCAGCCGTATCTATTCTATACCGATCCCAGCGTGCTCGGTTCGTAGAACCTTGGCTTGACATGCAGAATCGGCACAGCAAATCATAATTCGGGTCGAATTTCCTTATTATGAAGCGTCATCCTCCGATTGATGCGGCACGCATCAGATAATCGATTCGGACTTGAATCCGTGAAATAGGTTGCGTCAATCGGATGAATTCTGTTGAAATTTATGCGGATTCGTGTACATTGGATCCATCGCTCTGAGTATTCGTGTCGGGCGATAATCGGTCTCATCGTGGAGGTATCACAAAATGTCGAAGTTTACTCGTACGCTTTCAGTCGTTGCTGGGTTGGCAGTCCTTGCCCCGCTTGCGAACACCGCAACCGCTCAAACAACGGTGATGCACCGTCAAGCCTCTGCTTCAACCGCTGAGAAGCGCGCGATGATTCGGGCTGCTCAAGGCGAGCTCGGTCACTCCGTTGCTCGACAATGGAACGATGTGCTGCTGGACTCGATCCGCAAGGATTTCGCTCGTCCGACTGTGCACGCTCGTAACCTCTATCACACCAGCGCCGCGATGTGGGACGCGTGGGCAGCGTATGACGCGCAGGCGGATCAGGTCCTGCACCACGAGAAACTTCAAGCGAAAGATGTGCAAGCCGCGCGTGAAGAAGCGATCAGCTACGCGATGTACCGCTTGCTCCGTCATCGTTTCATGTTCTCCCCCGCGGCTCCGACCGTGTTCCCGGAGTTTGATGCCCTGATGGCTGAACTCGGATACAGCACCAGTTTCACCAGCACCGCTGGCAACAGCCCCGCAGCACTCGGCAACCGGATCGCAGCAACCATCATCCAGTTTGGTCTCAGCGACGGCGCCAACGAGTTGGGTGGGTACAACAATATATTCTACGCGCCGATCAACGATCCATTGCTCCCAGATTTTCCGGGGAACCCAGACATCGCTGATCCCAACCGCTGGCAACCACTCGCGCTTCAGTTCTTCTACGATCAGGGTGGCAACCCGATCCCAGACGGATACCCACCAGCGCTGAGCCCCGAATGGGGGAATGTGACTCCATTCTCATTGAACGAGAACGATGTGAATGTGTATGAGCGTGATGGGCACGACTGGGCCGTATGGCACGATCCAGGCGCACCACCTCTTTACGGCACTATCGAGGGCGATGCTCGCTACAAATGGGGCAACGAAATGGTCGTCACTTGGTCGTCGCACCTTGACCCAACCGATGGCGTCATGATCGATATTTCACCAGGCGCGATCGGGAACTCACCACTCGCAGAAGTTGCTGAAGAACTTGATTTCTACAACAAACTCGAAGGCGGAGACTGGGGACAAGGTTGGGATCTGAACCCAGTCACCGGCGAACCATACACGCCGCAGATCGTCCCCCGCGGCGACTATGGGCGCATCCTCGCCGAGTTCTGGGCTGACGGTCCGGACTCTGAAACACCGCCCGGTCACTGGTTCACACTCCTGAACTATGTCTCCGATCACCCGCTCCATGAGAACCGCTTCATGGGGCAAGGCCCGGTCCTCGAGAGTCTCGAATGGGATGTCAAGTCCTACCTCATTATGGGCGGCGGCATGCACGACATTGCGATCTCTTCGTGGTCTGTCAAGGGGTACTACGACTACATCCGTCCGATCTCCGCGATCCGCTACATGTGTGATCTCGGTCAGTGCTCGGATCCAGGGTTGGCTTCGTACCACCCAGGCGGCGTCAACCTGATCCCGGACCAAATCGAGCTCGTTACCGCAGAATCCACCGCAGTGGGTCAGAAGCACGAGCACCTCGTCGGCAGCGAAGGCAAGATCGCGATCAAATCATGGCGCGGTCCAGAGTACATCAAAGACGAGGACACCGATGTCGCCGGCGTGGGCTGGATCCTTGCTGAAAACTGGTGGCCATACCAGCGTCCAAGCTTTGTGACCCCACCATTCCCAGGTTATGTCTCCGGCCACTCGACCTACTCGCGCGGTGCTGCGGAAATCATGACCCTGCTCACAGGCGACGAGTTCTTCCCAGGCGGCATGGGTGAGTTCGTAGCACCAATGAACGAGTTCCTCGTCTTCGAGGACGGCCCATCAATGGACATCACTCTGCAATGGGCGACCTACCGCGACGCGTCGGACCAATGTTCGCTCTCGCGCATCTGGGGCGGCATTCACCCACCTGCAGACGACATCCCCGGCCGTGAGATCGGTCTAATCGCGGGTCCAGAGGCATTCACCGAAGCGCGCCGCTACTTCAACGGCATGAAGTCCTGCCCAGCAGACTTCAACGCCGATGGTCGTGTCAACTACTTCGATATTTCCAAGTACCTCAACGCGTACATGAGCAACGATCAAATCGCTGATCTCACGCAAGACAACGCATTGGATATCGACGACATCTTCGGGTTCATTGATGCGATGAACGCCGGTTGCCCGTAAGATTTCAGTTTCACAGTTCAGCACAGCACCCGCATTCGTGCGGGTGTTTTTTTATGAATGCTGATTAGTTGCAACCTCGGAGGACTCCGTCGCAATCGTTCGCACAGCTTCGAGCAGGAGTTCGATTTCTTCGCTCGTCGTCGTCGCCCCGGGTGATACACGAACCCCGCCGTTTTCGCTGTTCCCGAGTGCATGGTGTGCGAGCGGTGCGCAGTGTGACCCGGCGCGGGTCGCGATGTTGTATTCACGATCGAGCCGGTCGGCAAGTACGCGCGGATCGATCGAGTCGATATTGAACAAGACGACTGGTGTTCGTCCTTGAGCGCAAGGCCTTCCGTAGATGGTAACATGCTCGATGCCACTGAGTCCTTCGAGGATCTGCGTGGTGAGTTTCATTTCGTGTTCGTGGTGACTGGGGTCAAGTGCGTTCATCGCCGCGATGAGCCCGGCGAATCCAACAGCGTTGGAGGTTCCCGCTTCGAGCGCATCGGGGAGCTGGGTTGGCATTTCGAGCCCCGGTGCTTTGGAGCCGGTCCCGCCGCGACGCTCGCAGAACACACGCGATTCGTTCTGGGTGCAGTTGTCAGGGAACGCTTTGCAGCTCAGGTAGAGTGCGCCGGTGCCGGTCGGGCCTCCGAGCCCTTTGTGTCCCGCGATCGCGAGCAGATCGATGCCCATTGTTTGAACATCGATTTTGATATGACCAAGTGTCTGGGCGCCGTCAACCAGTACAAGCGCCTCGGGCGCAATCGCGCGGACGCGTTTGATGGATTCTTTGATCGGCTGGATCGACCCCATCGCGTTGGATGCGTGTGTCATGCAAACCAACGCGGTGCACTCGTCGCACGCATCAGAAATCTTCTGCGGATTGATGCATCCAAACTCATCGCACTCAACATAGGTGAGTTTGATCTTGTTGTCCGACGCATAGCAGTGGAGGGTCCGGAGAACCGCGTTGTGTTCGAGGACGGTGGTGACGATGTGCACCGGTCCATCGCACCCGCTCCGCTGGGCGGCACGAATCACGCCATGGATCGCGAGGTTGAGAGCGTCGGTGCATCCATGGGTCAATACGATTCGAGATGGGCTGGGCGCGTTGATGAGCCGTGCTATTTTGAAGCGGGCTTCTTCGATCACATCGCCCGCCGCTCGCGCGAGTTTGTGACCACCACGACCGGGATTGCCCGCTTTGTGGTTGAGGAACTCGACCATCGCCTCGCCGACACATGGTTGTTTGGGCCAACTGGTCGCGGCGTTGTCAAGATAGATGAAAGGCATGGACATGAAACCCTCTCCTCAACTCGTATACTTTGTGGCCCAGATGATATTCTGTTTGTCCCATTCAGACACGAATTGAGGATACCTGAATGGGCTGAATCGAGGTTTCAATGAAAATCGCCGTCATCATCCCCGCAGCGGGGATGTCCACCCGCTACAACGGCTCGTCACACGACGCGGATTCGTTCGGATTTGGCCGATCCAAGCTCGATGAAGACCTCGGCGGGAAGACCGTCCTCCAGCGGACCATCGAGCTCTTCAACACAAGACCAGAAGTCCACCAGCTCATCGTCGTTGGGCCGCACGATCCCGATGCGATGAGCAACTTCAAACTCCGTCACGCGGACCGGATCAGTCTCCTCGGCGCGGAGCTGGTCGTGGGTGGGAAGGACCAGCGCTGGGAGAGTGTCCACGCTGGGATTCAAGTGGTCTCCTCGGACGCGACCCATGTTGCGATCCACGATGCCGCTCGTCCCGCGACACCAGCAGCTTTAATTGATCGCGTCTTTGACGCCGCGAATCGTTTTAATGCGGTGATCCCGGTTGTTCCGGTGAGCGATACGATCAAGCGTGTGTCATCAGAACCGATCGATGACCAATCCGAAGACGATCCACTCGCGGCGATCTTGGGAGCCGGGGAAGCAAATCCGATGTACGAAGTGGTGGGGTGGATTGATCGAGTTGATGCGGTGATGGCGCAGACGCCTCAGGTTTTTGAGCGTTCGCTCATCGAGCGTGCGTACCAGCAAGAGGATCTGTCATCAACGGATGATGCGGGATTGATCGAACGGCTCGGCGAGCGAGTGGTCACCGTGATGGGTGATCCCCGCAACATGAAACTCACCCACGCCGGGGATCTCCCGGTGCTGCGTGCGGTGATGAATGTGCGTGAAGACAAATCCCGTGCTTCACACAAGCGATTTTGAGCAGGTATGGTTGAAATCAATCAGGATCAGTAGCGTCGGATGACACCCTTGACGATGCCTTGGATCTGGCAGAACTGTACACGGATCGGATCAAAGTCTGGGTTTGCGGGCTGCAGACGGATGTGATCTGATTCTTTATAGAAGGTCTTGAGCGTGGTCGATCCGTCTTCGAGCAGCGCGACGACGCGGTCGCCGTTGGATGCGACCTGAGCGCGTTTGAGAAGGATGAGATCACCATCGAGGATGCCCTCGTCCCGCATGGACTCGCCGTCGACGATCAGCGCGAAGGTTGACCCTGCGTCGTCGACGGTGCCGAGGAACTCGACGAGATCGACCTCGTCCGCTTCAGCGACCTTCTCGATCGGATATCCCGCGGCGATTTTCCCGACGAGCGGGTATTTCATGGGACGGGATTCGTCGGGAACCGCGATGCCCTCAGAGATCGACAAAGAGCGTGCCTTGTTCGCTTCGCGGACAAGCGCTCCCTTTTTGATCAACGCTTCGACGTGTTCGAACACGGTCACTTTGCTGACGCCGATCTCGTCGGCGAGCTCTTGCATCGTCGGGGAATAGCCACGGCGAATTCGTGAATCGCGGATAAGCTGGAGAATTTTGAGCTGCTTTGGAGTGAGATTCATGATTCGGATCCTTCCGCTTGCTGGAACTGGTGAGCGTGGTGCTTACACCTGAGAGTTTCGAAACTTGCACGAGGACTTCATTGAGTACCCCATGCTGGGCTTTCATTGCTTTGTGCCCGCTGACGAGCATGCCCAGATCGAGCAAGCGTTGCCGGCGAGCAACCGAAATCAGACCCGTCTCTAGCGAGCGGTCTGTGTGTTCCCCATGCGAGGTGTCCTCGCAGAACCCGCTCCTGGGGCGGAGCACGAGTGACCCAAGCGCGGCGTGCTGATCGTCGTATTCCAGTGAATAGTCGCCGCCGGGACCGAGCTTGAGGAGAGGTGATTGGGTCTGACTTGTCATTTGAGGAACTCGATATCAGGTCTGGATTTTGCTGAGTCACACGCTGTGTGTGCTCCATCTGCTTCCATTCTGATCGGGTCTTCCTCGGGTGACCAAACACCTTTTCTCAACCAATGTTCGGTCAATGATAGCCGATCATCGCCCCGACGACAAGGGGATATGGCATTTCTGAGGAAATTCGAACGAAAGCGAGCCACAAATCTGGGTTATCGGGTCCAAAAAAACCCGGCGCAAATCCTGCCGCGACCCGAACATTGGGATGGTTATCGGGTCTACATCAAGGTATTTGGCGGTCAGCGGGGCGTGCAGTTAGCGTGTTCGCTCGAAGTGTGGCCCGGCGCGTCGGATTCGGCCTTGGATCTCCAGCATCGTCGCGGAGGCGCGGACCTGACCCGGCTCAAGACCCAACTGTTCTGACAACTGATCTCCGGTTCGAGGTACAGCCAACGCTTCCAGGATCTGCCGACTGATCGGATCGAGGTCGCCAATCGGTTCCGGTGCGAGGGATGGGCTGGGTTGGTTCGTTGAACGAGATGTATATGACCGAGCGTTGGCGGAAACTCCAGATCGCAGGTTCCCGGCAGAGCGTTCGAGAATCTCAATCACTTCCCCCGGCTCAGTCACCAGATGCGCGCCGGTCTTGAGCAGGTCGTTGCTCCCACCCGAAGCACTCGAATCCACGCGTCCCGGGACCGCGAAGACTTCTCGGTTGTGATCTTCCACAGCATGCCGAGCGGTGATGAGCGCGCCGGATCGTCGTCCTGCTTCGATGACCAAGACGCCGAGGGATAAACCAGAGATGATCCGGTTCCGCGCGGGGAAGTTCTCGCTGGTGGGGGGAGTGTGAAAGGGGAGTTCGGAGATCACCGCGCCGCCTGAGTCCGCGACGCGATCGAAGAGGGCCGCGTTTTCTTTGGGGTAGACATGACCGAGACCGCACCCCAGCACGACGAGCGTCTTTGCTCCTGCATCCATCGCGCCGCGGTGCGCTGCTGAGTCGATCCCGCGTGCGCCGCCGGAGACGATGGTGAATCCCGCGCTTCCCAGCGAGCTTGCGAATCGGGTTGCTTGTTCGGTGCCATAGATGGTGCACTGGCGGGAGCCGACCATCGCGATGGGGTGTTTGTGGGATTCGGGATCGAGCGTGCCACGGAATTGGAGGACGGGAGGGGCACCGGGGATCGCGCGGAGCATCTCGGGGTAGTGGTCGTCCATGATGGTGACGATGGAGGCGCCCGCTTCGGTGACGATATCGAGCTCTTTCTGAGCGAGTCCCGACGCATCGGCGCGTGTGGTGATGATCTTCGATGCGGTCTGCTGACCGATCCCATCGACGCGCGTGAGTTGGCTCTGGGACATCGAGAGCACGCCGCCTGGGGATCCCGCGGCTCGGATGAGCCGATCAATCCGCACTGGTCCCAGTCCCGGGATCAGGGTCAGCGCGAGCAGATCACGCGATTCGCGGCTGATCGTCCCGGCGTTCATTCAAACGACTCGACAACCGGGACCGGGGCGTACCCCCTGCCCTTGGTCTTTTCGTTGAACTCAAGGAGCCGACCGACAACCTCGATTTCTGAATCCAAGCGGACACTGGTCAGCACACGCATCAGGACAATCTGCTGGGTGTATTGATACGCGGGATCGGGCTTGCGGATCGTCACGAACACACGCTTGCCAACCGGGGTGAGCTCGGTCGCGTCCAGACGGATGGACCATCCCGGAGAGGGTGCTTGCATGACGACGAGGTGCCGATCTTCACCGGCTTCGACCGCGATGGGCGGTGCTTTGACGATCCGAACGAGCGCGGTGTCGTCGCGTTCCCAGATGCGCTGGATGCAGCTCGGGACAGAGACCAGCATCAGCATCGAGAGGAATCCTGCGATGAGCCGAGGGGCTTTGAAGGTTGAAAGCAAGCGATATTTGGCGAGAACCATGCACACATCTCCACAAGTGTTCGATATGTGTATGGTAGTGCGGACGGCTCACCAGTGCAAGCATGAACCGGATTGCGTGCGAACTACGCGTAGATATCCAGCGCCCGTCCCGTTGCGGGGATGCTTTGCTGATGGAGACGAATCTCGACGCCTGCGAGTGCTGGACGAGGTTCTGGAGCGGTGATCTCGCCGAGCTTTGGAAGCAGCGGGGTGGACATCGCGGCGTGTTGAGGTGTGTCGGATTTTGACTTCGGCGTATGGATTTCGGAAAGCTCGAACCGGTCAAGTCCCCGATTCGCCAGACGATTCGCTTCGAGGAAACGTGAGAATGGGGCCGCGCCGGGGGGGGCGTCGTAGGCATCGCGAGGACGCACATTGCTCGCGCACCGAACGATCGGCGAGACGAGGTGCCGTGTCGCATGGGTAGTCGAGTTGATCCCATTGGATGCCATGCCAATGGAGTTGCGAACCCAGTGCCTTGGAAGTGAGATTGGTCAGCGTCCGAAAATACTGGTTCGGAATCGGGCTCTTTCAGGAACTCTGCGGAGCATCCTGCTTTCGACTGTGTCGGATCATGCGGGATGTTGCGTCCTGACCACACAACGCGGGGCGTACCATCCTCAACGATGCGGACCGATGAACTTGATTTCGATCTCCCAGAGTCTCTGATTGCGACCAAGCCCGCGTCGCCGAGGGATTCGTCGCGTTTGTTGGTGGTTTCGCGGTCAGATCCTGATCGGCTCGAAGATCGGGTGTTTTCGGATCTTCCTGAGCTGTTGAATCGAGACGATCTGCTGGTGTTCAACCGGTCTGGGGTCGTCCCAGCGCGGTTCCGGGGGAGCAATCTGGAAACCGGTGGTGCGGTCGAGGGGCTGTATCTGCATGAGGCGCCGGGGTCGACTCCCGAGCGTGTGCTGTGGGTCGCGTATGTGAAGACCAAGCGTCCCAGAGTGGGTCGGCGTGCGGGGTTGATTGATCCTGCTGGAACTGCGACGGATGTGGTGATCGAGTTTGTGGAGCCGTTCCCGTCTGAAGGTCCTGGCGCGTGGGTGCTCGCGGTTGATGGGATGGTCGGCAAGAACACACAGCAGATTCTCGATGCGGTGGGGGGGACCCCGCTGCCGCCGTACATTGTGTCTCAGCGGAAAGCAAGGCACGAGGAGATCGCGGATTCATCGGATCGCGCGTCGTACCAGACGATGTACGCGGATCTCAACGACTCAGGATCCGTCGCGGCACCGACCGCGGGATTGCACTTTACGGATCGAGTGATGTCCGGACTCCAATATCAAGGTGTGCACACCAGCGAGGTCGTCCTCCATGTCGGCGCGGGGACTTTCAAACCGATCGAAGCGGACAAACTCGAAGACCACGACATGCACTCGGAACAATGCTCGATGGGATCTGCGGCTCAGCATTTCACCCAGGGCAAACCAGGCGATGGCCGCGTGTTTGCGGTCGGTTCGACCTCGGCGCGGACGCTTGAGAGCTTTGCGGGGGTGCATGGCTCGGGCGGTTCGATTGATCAACCGATCGATACGCGGATTCTGATCTCGCCGGGGTATGACTGGAAGTGGGTTGATGGGATGGTGACCAACTTCCATCTACCACGATCAACACTCATCGCGATGGTCGCGAGCATGCTTGACGATCCTGCATCCAACTGTTCGGGGATCGAGCGGGTTCAGCAGATCTATGCACACGCGATCCACAATGGGTACCGGTTCTTCAGCTACGGAGACGCGATGCTGATCCTGCCTTGAGTTTGCTGGGAAGTTGGGCCGCGGAATGGCTGGGTGTGGTATCGTGTTTATGTGTCTGAAACAGGCCCTGATGGACGATACAGTGGGCTGATCGTGGCCCAATCGAGGGCGGGCGCGGAAGGGTGAGTTGATGGACCTGCACACACTGATCGATGGCATCGAACTGACGCGTCTTGGGGGCGCGGCGGGTTCTGATGATCTCCGCTCGATCCGCGTGTGCGACCTGACGGAAGATTCGCGTACCGCGCTGCCTGGATCGTTGTTTATCGCGCGAGCGGGGACCAAGGAACAGGGAGCGCAGTTCATCGACGAAGCGGTGCACGCTGGAGCCGTCGCGGTGCTGACGGACAATCCTGAAGCAGCAATCCCAACAGGATCACACGCGGCGTTGCTCTACAGCCCAAACGCATCAGGGATCGGCGCGATCCTCGCGGAGCGGTTCTACGGGCATCCCAGCAAAGCGCTCGCAATCGCAGGTGTGACGGGCACCAACGGCAAGACCACCATCGCGCACCTGACCCAGCAGATCATCAAGCATTTTTTGATGCCAAACTCCAAGCACAGGATCAAGTGTGGGTTGATCGGGACTGTTGTGATCGATGATGGACAAGAGCGCAGCGTCGCGTCGATGACGACCCCTCCTGCGATCGAGTTGAGCCGAACGCTTGCGACGATGGTCGAGCATGGATGCCAAGCGTGTGTGATGGAAGTGTCGAGCCATGCGCTCGAGCAGGGACGGACGAGCGCGGTGGAGATTGACGCAGCAGGTTTTACGAACCTGACCGGGGATCATCTGGACTACCACAAGACGCTCGAATCCTACTCGAACGCAAAGACCAAGCTCTTCGCGAATCTCAGTGATGGGAGTTCCGCGTTGATCAACATGGATGATCCCGCGGGGCAGGTCATGATGGATGCGTGCCGAGGGGGCGTGCATGTGCTTGGGTGCTCGATGTGCGATCGGGACGCCGCGTGGTTTGGTGAGATTGTGAACCGGACAATGGAGGGAATGCAGGTTTCGATCACCGGACCCATTGGCGTGATCGAATCGTGTGTCCCATTCTTCGGGGACTACAACGCGAGCAATGTGGTGATCTCGATGGGTCTAGCCGATGCGCTGCTCGGTAAGCTTGGGATTGATGCTGAGACCAGAATCGCAGGATTCATCCGTGCACTCCCAACACTCCATCTTCCGAGCGGAAGACTTCAACGCGTCAGCAACGATCGTGATGATCTGAGTGTGTTCGTTGACTTTGCGCACTCGGACGATTCGATCCGGAGCTCGCTCGGCGCAGTGAGAGGAGTGCTTCCAGAAGGGGCATCCTTGTGGTGTGTCTTCGGGTGTGGTGGTGATCGAGATCGGACAAAGCGTCCACGCATGGGACAAGCGGCGTGCAACGGTGCGGACCGGATCGTACTCACAAGCGATAACCCACGGAGCGAGAAACCATCGCAGATCGTGGACGATGTGCTCTCGGGTCTCGATCAATCGCAGCGGGTGCGCGTCGAGGTGCAGGTGAATCGTGATCAAGCGATCCGATACGCGATCGAGCATGCAAACTCGGGCGACGCGATCGTGATCGCGGGGAAGGGTCACGAAGCAGAGCAGATTCTGTCGGACCACATGGGCAATCAGGTTGTGCACCACTTCGATGACGCGGAGCACGCGACCGATGCACTCAACGATCGGCGGAACAGAGCGGAGGCAAACGCATGAGCGGACTTGGATGGGACAACGCGGTATGGACTTCGATCGGTCGATGGGTGATTGAGCCCAAAGCGGATGATCAAACGCCGAGTGGTGCGGCGATCGATACGCGGGTGTTGATTCGTGGTCAAATCTTCGTTGCGTATGTTGGGGATCGCGTTGATGGGCACGCGTATTTGA
>Ga0209345_10005771_pt1 | contig 11377 bp, 12 predicted proteins | sample Cruoilmetagenom7_FD_187294 | JGI IMG/M metagenome (GOLD analysis project Ga0209345, IMG submission 187294) | Oil polluted marine microbial communities from Coal Oil Point, Santa Barbara, California, USA - Sample 7 (SPAdes) (version 2) | ecosystem: Environmental > Aquatic > Marine > Oil seeps ...
CTTCCGATCTATGAGATAATGGTCGAATTCGCGTAATCATTGAATATGCTTGCCCAACACACTTTTTAACGGCTCGCTAACCAAACACAGGCGATTTTCGCCTTAATTGGCTGGGGGGGGCTAATTCTGGTACCCTTGGTTACAGTCAGTTGCCGCGTAAAACTGCGCGACACCTGCCGGGCATATAAACTAGGAGCTACTCATGGAACTGTTTCTCACACCTAATGGACGCATATCGCAAAGCACATATTGGCGAGGTGTCATAATTCTGGCTGCAATCAGTATCGTTCTCACCGTCCTTTCGGCATACGTCACGCCTATGGTTGGCATTTTGGCCCTACTTTTTGTTTGGCCGTGGATCGCTATCCACGTGAAGCGCCTGCACGATAATGGAAAAACCGGCTGGCTCACCATTGCTGTCGTCGTTGCTGCGATCATCATTTCATTTATTCTCGGTGCGGTAGTCTCCCCCCTACTCGGTGGCGGTGTTGCGAATATGGAAGCTGAAATTAACGCTGCGGCACAAACAGGCGATATCAACGCGATCATGGAAATGTCACGCGATATGCAAAAAGCACAGCTCATTCCGGGCATCGTGCAAACAGCTCTCATGACAGGTATCATCGGGTTCGGCATGAGCCTGCTTAAGACTGAACCTGCTGATAATCAGTATGGTCCTGTACCTACTGCTTAACGGCTTCAGAACTACAATCACTTGGAATGGCTGGCGTCTCAACAACACCAGCCATTTTTTTGTGGAGACAGTTTTTATCGTTTATTGATAATTTCTTGAAAAGCAGTTAGTGAAACACACAGCTATATAAAGATGGCCGTTTAAGGCCAAACCAGAGAATTTGAATGAAACCAGCCTTCGTCTTTCTAAGTCCGCATGGACGCTTATCCCCTGGCGCCTTTGGCCAAGCGTTGATCATTCTGGTCGGCATCATGATGCTGGTTATGATCACCTCGGCTTATGTCTCGCAGGGCTTTGGCATGTTTCAAACACTGCTCATTTTTCCCTACATCTGTGTGTTTGGGAAAAGACTGCACGACGCTGGCCAGTCGGCGTGGCTCTATCTCGTTTTTGTGCTGGGATACTTTGTACTCACAGCAATCGTGACGGCAATTGTTTTACCGTTTTTCTCACCGGCAGCCTCGCAAATGCAAGTAGAGTTCCAGAATATCGCCCTAGGCGGAGACTTCGCCGGCGCAATGGAGGCACTTTCAGAAAGAAGCCTCGAGTTCGCGCAAGCGTCAATTTTCACAACAGTCTTCTCATTTTTGGTGGCAAACGCCCTGCTCGGCTATCTTGCTTGGCGCTTAGCGTCTGATCCCGACACGAACCAACATGGTCCGCCAACAATCGGCGGACAGTCGTCAACACTTTAGTATGCACTCGAAAGCACCTCGTAAAATGCCTGATACCGATACACTGACGATAGACCCTGCACGTCCTTGGATCCTTGACCCACGGGATGCCCCTGCCGAAATGAAGTGGCGCGAAACACTGCTCTATCCCTTCGGCATGACAAGCAAGGTGCATTTTGGCCGCGCATGGACCTTCATGTTCATGGGGCGCCTGCTGCTGTTTATCGTGCCGGTTTTCTCAGTATTTATATTGAATGTCGCAGGCATGAAAGCCGATGCCCTGTGGCAACCACTCGCAGGGTTTGGACTACCAATCCCGACCCTACTTTTACCTTTCTTTGCATTTGCGATGGTGACAGAGCTCACATCCTTTGTGGCGCATCGACGGCGTTTGGCAAACGCCAAGCGATCACCTTGGCTAGCCATTCTCGTTTTAGTGCCTCTTATGCTCGCTATGGTGGGTTTTGTTCTCGGTGCTGGTGGTGGTGCCAAGCAATACGAAACAATGAAAGCAGAAGAAAACAAGCCGAAAATTGAGCAGGCACTGGAGAATACAAGCAGTGCAGAAGAACAAACGGACGTTTCAGAAAAACCTGAGAAGAGACGTGAGGGGCCACCCCCCACACAAAAGGAAATGGCGGCTGGCGCTGGCATGGGGCTCGCTATTCCAATATGGATGCTCACCTCATTCTTTGTGATGCTTTGGACACTATTATATGTGGCACGGCTGCCAAATGACGGCATCGGAAAAATCCAAACCGGCTCAGCAGAAACCGCTTAGACCCACTCATTGAAGGCATTGGGATTGTGAAAAGGCTTCGCTTTAGCGAGGCTTTTTCCGCTCACTATGTCTTTTTAATTCTGCATCGTCATAAGCGGACCGCTCAGCATATCCACCCTGACCATTCCCACGCTTCGGAAGCCGCTTAGAAGGGCCACGTTTCTTTAATCCGCTCATATCCAACACTCTAGCAAAGTTTGTTTCACCGTGATTGTTTCAAGCTACTCGCCGTAGATTGTGCCCAATATTTCCACTTTGAGGGTTAACCCTCATTGCCATCAGAAATATCAAACTGGAATCGCATTTACGCCAAATCCAGCAACCGTCAATTACATTTTGATCGGCCGTATTCTTTTTTGCGTCAGAAATTATTAGGACGCAGCGAGGCGTGACACTCAGTCGAAGCGTGGCGCGTGCACAGGTGTCAGCGTAGAGGCAAACGTATGCTCAAAGGCTTGGGCAAAGGCCTTATCTGCATCAACCATCGACATATCTAAGCCTAAGTCACGCAAACTCGTCACGCCATAACGCGGATCGGAAATACCGCAGGGTGTAATCCCACTAAAATGCTCAAGGTCTGGTTGGACGTTTAGCGACACACCGTGAAAGCTGACCCATCGTTTCAAACGCACACCAATCGCAGCAATCTTATCTTCGCGTGCCATGTCCCCGACAGGGTCTCGATCAACCCACACGCCCACACGGCCCTCTCTCGGGCCGGATTCGATCCCAAGGCTTTCCAAGGTCTCGATCACCCAACGCTCTAGTGATTGTACAAATGCGCGCACATCGCGCCCACGTGCGCCAACATCCAGCATGACATAAGCAACGCGCTGACCAGGGCCATGATAGGTGTATTGCCCGCCACGCCCGGCATCAAAAACAGGGAATCGCGTCGCATCACGCAAATCCGATTCACGGGCCGAAGTGCCCGCTGTATAGAGCGGAGGATGCTCCAGAAACCATAGCAGCTCTGATGCCCCCTCATCTCTAATCGCGCGCGCACGGGCCTCCATAAAGGCCACAGCAGCCTCATACGGCACGACGTCTTCAGAAACGGCGAATTCAACAGAGTGGTTAGATGTCATGAAATCCATATAGGGGTGATATCAGGGCTTCACAAATGTCTGATCTAGCTCTATACGGCGCATCTACCTTGCTTTGCCTTTTGGCAAATGCAGTGCGGCCGTGGCGGAACTGGTAGACGCGCAGCGTTGAGGTCGCTGTGGAGCAATCCGTGGAGGTTCGAGTCCTCTCGGCCGCACCAATTTTTCCAGATTTTGATCGAGTAGGTTATTGTAACTGCTCGATTATTTGCTCTGTTCCCTGCCACTTCCTGATTCATGCGATTTTGTGCCTCATTTTGTGCCACAAAAAGAAGATACGTTATGAGCGTTACGCGGACCTCAATCTGTATCTGGCATTGTAGGTACGACGACTTCAGACCACCCCAACCACCGCCTCTATTTTCTCCGACATTCTTTTGAGAAACGCATGTTGGAAGCGGGGTTGGATTATGGTCTGCATTGCCTGTTCATGGGTCATGAAACTCACGGCCCAGCTAGGAAGATTGAGGATCTTTAGCATACCGAAAGAGCGAGCTTCTTTAAGAATTTGTCGTCCCGTGACGAATGATTTCATTCTCAAGCTTACCTAGGTTCACTTAGTCCGACACCGCCTCTGAAACTTTCTCAAGTGCCGGCACCCTCCACCTGCGTTCCAATAATTCGCCGCGTGGCAAATAGGCCCTCAGCGCAAGACGCATTCCACCAGATGGGGCTGGCAGCCAGTTGGCCATCAGTGCTTCCTCCGGGGCCTCATGCTGTATGATGATTTCAAAACTTCCGTCTGGCTCAACAATAAGACCTTCACTACGGTCACCGATGGAATAGCGATTAATTGGATTTTCTGTCAGAAAGAAACGGCCGTCCGGGAGTGTTTCATACATCGTCAGAGACCAAAACGCGTCAGCTGGTATTCCGCCGGCAGGCACGCGCCAGCGATAGGCATCAGCTCCGTTCAGGCGCTTGCCGTCTGGGTCAAAATTAGCGTGAAAATACATCGCTTCTTGTTCGCCAAGCGCGGCAAGACCGCCCAGTGCTACGCCAGCTCTAAGTTTGTCATCGGTTCCGAAATCTCCGACACCTTCCTCCTGATAGGCCCAGCCATTTATAATCAAATCTCTGTAGACGAAAGCTTCCCTGAGTTCTTCCAGGCCAATTGGCAGAAAAGCGTCCCATCTCGCAAGCAGTTCAGGCGTCAGTTCAGCATTTGGCCCAATTCCGAGTGTTGAAAAATCAGACGCCCGTGCAACTTCTCCAAGCGCCCCTGGCGAACGCCGCAGCATTTCATTCACGACATTCAACAGTTTTTCAGCGTTCAATTCGCCGCTGGCATCGACGTCGAATGGTCGCGGCGCCGCTCCTCCTCGTGGAACCGTCAGCTTAATTTGTGTCTGTAAGTCGATGGCTGCGTCCAAGTCCGCAGGTCCACTTACTAGAATACGGCCGAGCATCCATACGTCATTTGTATCACAACGAATAAGCTTCGAACCGGATGGGACGTCACCCTGCCAAGTCGGCCCGACAAGCCAAAAATTCCCGCCTTCGCCCCCGGTGGCGCGTGTGCCGATATAGGCAAAATTGTCGGTAAGTATATTCATGAAGGCTATTGAGAAATAACGATCATGTTCGGTTGGTACATACAGCTCTAAAGGTCCCCCAGAAAGATCTAGAAAAGCGGACGAATAAATAGTGTCGGTGTTAGGACCGGTGACGGCGCGGCTCGTATGATCCATCTGGGCCGAACGATGCGCGAGGACATTCAGTCGTCCGACATTTCCGTTGAGGGCGCGAGTACGCTCCTGTGCTGTGCGCGCAATTTCAAAAATTGGGTAGGCATAATAAAACGCTGCGCGGATATCGTCGTAGTCTTCCTTCGCGCTCGGTTTGGCAATCGTTCCCGAACCGCCGTTTACCTCGGACGCGCAGGCTGCCACTCCTATTATTAGTGTGCTCGAACCTGCCAATAAAAATGCTCGCCTTTTCATTGATTATTCTCCTCCATATTATTTTTTGGTTGTTGTGCTTTCGAAGCAAAAAAGTCGACTAACGCGGTAGCAATGTCATCCGGTGCCTCAGGCAAAAGGGCGTGCCCTGCATTTTTAATCTCAAGAACAGTGACGCGGTTGGGGAATTGCGCCTGAAGCTTCTCAGATGTCAGTTTCGCCGGAGCAATTCGGTCGTGGGACCCCTGCAGAACAAGGATGGGCGCTTTCCCGCCTGCGTCCCGCCATTCCCGCTCAGGCGTTGTAGCGACCGCCGCCACTTGTATTTTGGATGCTTTGAGGTGCCAGCCCTTTAACCAATCATCTGGAATCGGATTTGAGCCCGCAAAAAATGCATATCGTATGTCATGTTGGCGCACGGGAGGTGGATTCCACCATTTAAAGCACCCCCGCATTGCGGCAAGCACGTCCGGCATATCCGTGAGACGCTGTGCACCACCGGACGCCAAGAGTGCGATTCCGTCAACGCGCTGCGGATACTTGTTGGCATATGCGCGAGCGACCCGGTTTCCAAACGCATGACCAACCAGGTGAACAAGCGATATTCCATATTTTAATTCTTTTTCGAGCACCGCTTCGATATCGTCGGCAAGCACATACAGACTAGGATGAGTTAGGTCTCCCACTTCACTCCGCCCAATGCCGCGCGATTCAACCGAAATTGTGCGGTATCCCGCTTGATTTAAAGCAGGCACAAGCACATTGAAGTCACTGACGGATCGCCCAAGACTGGCAAGCAAAATGACGACGGGCCCTTCACCTGACGAATAGTAAGCTATCTGTTCACCCTGCGACCCTACGAAATCTAGATCTCCGACGGGTTGCACTTGCTTTCCCGGAAAAATCCACACTCCGTATGCAATCAAAAGTGCCATAATTGCGATTGCAAGGTACCCAAGTAGACGCATCATCCCGTCGCTCCATTCTTCTCAAGATCGCCTCTAACGACCGGCTCTTTTTTGGTGTGGGCCTGCATGGTAATCAGCATAGCGCCGACACCACTCGATATCCTTGCAATTTGGAATACCAATTATCTGGACTAATCATTTGGCGGCGCTTCTTTAAACCAAAAATAGCTCATCGACTGAACGGATTTGGTGACCCACTCGAAGAAATGATCATCTCGTTTTTCATCACCTGTCTCCAGCCAATTCAAATACGCATTCAGGAAGAAGGTTGTGATAGATGGCGCGATATAGCCGCCATCGTTACTAGTCTTCGCTTTATGACCAAAGACTTCGATCATACGCTCCTCTACCCGCTCAGTCAGAACGTTCCGCAAGCGCTCGAAATGTAGGCCGAACTCAAGGTCATAGGCTGAATGACGAAGTAATAAGATTAGTGCGGATTTGTTGTTGCGCGCTGTATGTAATGTGTTCCTTACACGGTCAGTCCACCAATCTGCTTCTTTAGCATCGGCTTCCAGTATTTCGTCGACAAATTCCTCAAGTACCGCATGAACCAGTTTGTCTTTGGCCCCAAAATAGCGATACAGGACAACTTTGGCGACATCGGCTTCCTCAGCGATATCGTCCATGGTCGCCCGGCGGATGCCTTTGCGGGCCAGAACAATACTAGAAGATTTGAGAAAGCTCTCCCGTCGCGCGCCCTGAAATTCTTTCATTTTTGTGGCGTAAGTCTTAGTCATTTCATTACACTCGATCATCCGATATTACGCTGTCAATTCTGCGAAGAGAATTCCAGAAGGTGAAATACTGGCACATTAAGGCTTTCGGTCAGTTGCCGCGACGCCGTCAAAGGCTCTGTCGAACTGACCACCGTTCATAAACTCTTGCGAGCGTGCATCTTCATTCAAATAGGCCTTGAAGAAAACTGTGCCCGCTTGTGCGACCCGGCCCTGAATACTGGGGTACCAGTCGGGAGATCTAGGTCGGTTCACTCCGCCGAATACACCATGGTCCGCTCCCTCGAACACAATCAGATACTGAGGGGCAGCATTAATCTGTTTAAATGCTATTTGTCGATCTTCTGCCGATTGGTTTGGATCCAACGGGCTTTCGTCTTCGCTCCCGGTGATATGAAGTAATGGGATGTCAATTTCCCCAAAGTGATCATCATATCTTTCTGCCGTCGCCCACGGTGCAGGGGCTGGAGGAGAGAGCACCACCCCGGCCTTCACACGCGGGTCTTTGAAGGAAACGAGGCCAGAGGGCGATAAAGAGCGGCGACCCGCAGCGGCGAGCACTGAGTGTGCGCCGAAGGAATGTCCGGCCATGCCAACCTTTGTCATGTCGGCATTGAGTGATCCTTCCGTCACGCGTCGCTCAATCTCATCAAGCACAAAATGTAAATCGTTAAATCGATCTACTGAGTTTTTCGGATCGCGCGCAGCGTTCTTAAGCGCCGCGCGAATCTTTGCCGGCCGACGTATCCCTCTCCACACTTCGCCGTCAGAACCGGGATGCTGGATATGAATGGCCAATATCCCCCAAGATGCCAGATGCTGTCCCAAATATGGCGCGGCCTCAACGCTTCCACCCAAACCGTGCGAAAAGATAACAACCGGCGGCCTTTCTAAAGATTTCGGAACGTAAAGTTTGACTCTGATCGCGCGGTCGCGTTCAGTGTCCGACCACACATCCGTTTGGATTGATACGCTCGTTGGACCCGCTTCTGCATACAGCGTCTCAGCCGCAGTGATCGACGGAACAGGTTCTGCTGCTGACTCGACACTTGCGCACGCGACGACAAAAGAAATTGCAAGCAGAGCTCCGACACCGAGCAATTTGAAACCTTTTTGCTTGAGCATCATAGTAGCTTCCCTTCCAACTGATTGAGTGCACCTCATTGGCGTACCTTGTCATTAACGAACGACCAAAGCACATCCGTTGCATTCAGCGCGGTAGACGGCGTCGCTCCCTCCATGCGCATCGCGTGGCCACCCGGCCATGCGTGTCCAGCATCCTCAATGATCAGATGTACGGTTGGGGCAACGCAGCCCTGATATTCCATTTCTATCACGGCCCCCATCTTCGTTTGCTGCGGCGTCTCTTCACATCCATTTGCCTGCGCCCAGAACTTAGCCGTAGATTCAGCCGACTGAAATGGCTCAGACTGGGAGCGTCTCACTAAACGGTTTGGGCTCATGCCACCTGTGCTGGGAACTATTTCGTCCTGTGCTGCAGTTATCATGATCATAGGAACCGCGACCTCTGGTCGTGTTTGATCAGCAAACGTCGCCCCGACAACAGTGCCAACAGCAGCGATACCCTCAGGTATCTTTGCAGCAATTCTGTAGGCCAACATTGCGCCGTTAGATATTCCAAACATGTACACCCTGCTTTCATCAGTTTGTAGTTTGGTCTCGACATCGCCAATGACTCTCTGAATGAAGGCAACATCGTCTATTTTTTTGCGCGCCGCATAGGCGCAACAGCCGCCCGCATTCCAAGTTCCAACACCTTGCTTCCGGCCCAGACCGTTCGGCAAGACCAGCACGAATCCCTCACGCTTGGCTTTTTCAACTAAGTTCGCTTGCATCGCCATAGCCGAGCCATTACCCCCGCCTCCATGCAACGCGATGACAACGGGCCTGCCTTCAGGTGCCCCATCGAAGTAAACCGAATAGGTGCGAATATGCGCGTCAGTTTGTATAGTATGAACTGTCAGTTGGTCTTCTGAAAAAGTAGACGTTTCGAGCATTGCCGGCAAAGTGTCCGCCTTGGCGCTATTGGGTCCGCAACACTCTAGGAGGAAGGTTGCAAGTAGCAGAACCAAGATCGCGCCAAGGCGGAATGATCTAAACATCAGACTATCTTTCGAATGTGAGTGAAATACCGAAGGTCTGAGGCGTATTCAGAAAAACGTTATTGTTCACTTCCACCGTCCGGTAGACCTCGTCAGTCAGGTTCTTTCCAAACACCTGTAGTTTCCAGTTAGATCCGCGTATTCCTGCAGATAGATCAAACATTTCATAGCCTTCACTCGAACGGCTGTTAATCGCATTGTCGTATCCACCTCCTTCGCTCTGGAAACCAAAGGACAAGAAGCCGTCAAGATTATTCGACAGTGGACGGCTATAAACCGTACTGAGATTAACGATATAGTCGCGCGTTCTAGGCACTCGAAGACCGCCCAAGTCGGTGAGCGCGCCTTGAAACAGAATCTCTGTTCCATCATCAAACTCACCTTGCGTGGTTGAGAATCCAACATTTGAAATCAAGTCGCCACCTGCAATAGGAGTGTATGCTGAAAGCTCTATCTCTGTGCCATAAACTGCATTGTCACCAACATTTTGAAGTGAGAATCCCGTGCTGGTCGGAGACAAATTGGTCGTTGTCTGAACATCCTTGGTGACTGAATAGTATACGGCCACCTGCGGGCGCAAAATGGTTTCACCTAACCGATAGACGCCTTTATATCCCAGTTCGCCGCTGACAATGTCTTCGGGATCATACGCCGTTTGATCGAAGAATCCCGGTGCTGGCGATGGGTTGAAACCACCCGGTCGATATCCAGTAGCAATCCGGCCGTACAGATTGACCTCGTCGTTCAGTTCATATGACAGCGAAACCGTTGGCAAGAACCGCGTAGAATCTGCATTAAACATTGTTTCTGGGATCGTCACATCAACCGCAGCTGACCCACCGTCAACACGTTGAAAAGTATAATCTTTCTCGTCTGTTTGGACGCGCGCCTCAAGCGTAAGCTCAAGTTGATCCGATAAGTCGAACCCTAACAAACCAAAGATCGAATATGATGATAGTTCTTCAGTCGACATATCACTGCGTAATTGCGACTGTAGTGCGGCTGAGAGCGCGAATGGTCCGAGAAGCGTACCTGATCTCTGAGCAGATACCTCTGACGTAAAGCTTTGATAATCCACACCGATCAACCAAGTCATAGGACTTTCATTGTTCGAAGCGAGGCGGGCTTCAAATCCGAGACGGTCAAATGCTTCGCTCTGCTCATCCAAAAGATCAAGCGCCGGGGTGTTGAAACCAAGGAAATGATCCAAATCTCCACCGGGGCGATCACCATCGCGCTCCTTATAATTGGCTAGAACCGTCAGGTCCATCGCATCAAATCCATGTGTGAACTCACCGATCAGAGAGGTTTGTTCTATTTTCACCCGGTCCGCTGTGCTCAAGCCAACGCGCTCAAACGGATTGGCACCGTCGAGGGTAAGATTTTGCCCAAGCGAAGCAAAGCCCGGCGCGTCTGACTCTGAATGCTCAGCTGTCAAAACTAGATTTGTAGCGATGCCAAATGGGATAGCCAGTGCGCCGCGAACGCCCCACTGGTCTTCATTGTCAAGCGCCTCACCAGTATCGGCATCGCGATAAAATCCGTCCTGTTGATCGACATAGTATCCGCCAAGTCGAATCGCTGCGCCTTGCTGAGAGAGCGGCGCATTGATCACAGCCTCAGTCTCATATCGATCATTGGTTTGATAGCCGGCCTTTAACCGGACACCGAATTCATCTTGCGGCTTTTTGCTCCGCACATTCACTGCACCGCCAACTGCATTTCGTCCGTATAGAGCGCCTTGTGGGCCGCGATATACCTCTACTGTGTCAAGATCGAAGAAATCGATCTTACTGTAGGACCGGCCTCCAAACCCGCCCCCTGCGACATAAATCCCGTCACGGTAAATGCCAGTCGTTGACTCGGAAAATCCTAGACGTCCACCACCTTGACCACGCAGCGCAATATCATTGAGGTAGTCTGGACCCGACGCAACAAGAACAGCGCCAGGAATTTGACGAATGTAACCGTCGACATCCTCTAGCACCAACTGATCTGCTAAGTCTCCATTTATTGCGGTCACTGAAGCTGGAACATCTTCAATCGATTCATCGCGCTTGCGCGCCTGCACGGTGATCGTATCCATCACCGATACTTCATCGATCTCATCCTGAACGTCGCCGTCAGATGACTCTTGTGCGGTCGCCACCCCAACTGACAACACTGCCAGCAACGCAGAAACCGCGATGCCAGATTTAAGATGCGCACACCCGTTCGTTTTAAAAACTTTCATCCGAATACCTCCCATGTTGCACTTGGCGCACGGAAATGATCGCCAGTGAACTTATATGTTACGCTGGAGTAACACCCTCCGAAAATTTTGTAAAGTGACTCGATAAAAGGGCATGAGGCGCACGGAGATGCTCAATGACTCAGCTAGATCAGCGGCCATT
>Ga0209345_10005772_pt1 | contig 11376 bp, 8 predicted proteins | sample Cruoilmetagenom7_FD_187294 | JGI IMG/M metagenome (GOLD analysis project Ga0209345, IMG submission 187294) | Oil polluted marine microbial communities from Coal Oil Point, Santa Barbara, California, USA - Sample 7 (SPAdes) (version 2) | ecosystem: Environmental > Aquatic > Marine > Oil seeps ...
TCAGTGGTTGTTCCCGAACGACTGTCAACACTCACATGAACAGCTATCAAAGGCTCACCGGAACCGGCATCAATGATGGTGCCTGTAACTGATCCCGGGGCCTGCCCAGACAAAAGCATTCCCGGTAGAATCAGCCAAACAATCCATATGATTAGAATTCGTATGTTCGAAAAATGCTTGATTCGTTCAAATTCTTATATTTACTCAACTAATGTACCCTTTTTAAACTAAATCCAGACCATTATGCTGCTTCATCAACAGTTCGTCAGGAACGCGAAAAAAAACAGTAAAAAACTGGCCATCAAAGATAAGACCACTAAAAGTGAAGTGCCCTACGGAAGAGCCCTGATCGGGGCTCTGATTCTCGCCAAGAAATTTAGCAAATACGATAAGGGCTACATTGGAATCATGATTCCCACTTCAGCGGGATGTGCTCTGGCCACAGTTGGAGCCCTGATGAGTGGCAGAGTCCCTGTTATGATAAACTACTCAACCGGAGCAGAGAAAAATGTCAAGTATGCCCAGGAGAAGTGCAACTTCAAAACCGTCATTGCCTCTAAAGCCCTGCTTGAAAAAATCGAATGCCCGGTGATGGATGGAATGGTCCTTATCGAAGATATCATGAAGGGTGTTAGCACAGGTGACAAACTTAAGGCCGCTCTTAAAACCAAGCTTCCAACAGGAATGCTCCTCAACAGCATTCATAAGGGAGATGAAAATGACAATGCTGCCATCCTCTTTACCAGTGGCAGCGAGAAGGATCCCAAGGTGGTTCAGCTTACACACAAGAACCTGGCATCCAATATTGAGAATTTCAGCGAATACGAGGGAATTTCAGGAGATGATATCTTGCTGGCCAACCTGGTATTCTTCCATATTTTTGGTCTCACGGTAAATCTCTGGCTGGGCTTTGTGAAGGGAATGACCATGATCACCTATGCCAATCCCACGGATTTCCAGACTATCAGTAATATTGCTCGCGAGGAGAAGCCAACACTGATGGTGGGCACACCCAGCTTCTTCTGGGGCTACTTGAAGAAATCGGAACCGGGTGACTTTGAAAGTTTGCGTATTATGGTTGCCGGAGCTGATAAATGTCCCGATGCACTCCGGGATGGTTATATGAAAAAGCACGGTGTAACCCTGATGGAAGGCTATGGTGCCACGGAAACATCGCCAGTTGTCTCTGCCAACTCCCTGGAGTTTAACCGCCCCGGAAGTATTGGTAAGGTAATTCCCAATGTGCAGGTCCGGATAGAAAATCTTGAATCAGGGAAGGAATGCAAGACCGGGGAAGTTGGAAAAATCATGGTGAAGGGTGATCTGATAATGAAGGGATATCTGGGTCAGCCCGAACTAACAGCAGAGGCTATTGTTGACGGTTGGTATAACACTGGCGACATGGGTTACTTTGATGAGGATGAGTACCTTTGGCACTCGGGCCGTTTCAAGCGCTTTGTGAAAATAGGCGGAGAGATGGTTTCTCTGGTCATGGTGGAGAACGTAATGGAGCAACATCTTCCTGAAGGTGTCTCTTGCTGCATTGTGGAGATACCCGACGAAATCAAAGGTGCTACCATCGTAGCAGCCGTTACGAAGGATATCAATAAGATTGCCATCCTTCGTAAGATGGGGAAGGAGCTTCCCAACATAGCACTCCCGCGACAGTTCTTTGTGATCGAAGAACTACCCATGATGGGTACCGGCAAGATTGATTTTCGTTCTGTAACTGAACTGGTGAATGATATGGTAGATAATCCAGATGCCAATTAGTTCCAGGGAATAAGTTGAACAAACCATGACCTTGCTCCTGTTAACTCCCGAAATCCTTCGGTTCAGTATCGCTGTTCTGTGGTGCGTGGTGGGATTCGGAGCCTACTATTTTCTATCCCATAGCACAGCCTGTGTTAGTCGTTTTGAGAGTTTTTGCCGCATCCTGGATAAACAGGGAAATCAGGTAGTGTTCCAACGTTTGCTTGGATTTCTGCTCCTGGGTGTCGTTTCCGTTTTGATCATCCTGCTTCTGCCCGGTACGAACTTGCAGGAGTACGGACTTAGCTTCAAATTCCGGTCGGCCCCTCCCTGGTGGTCCTATTTTCTAATTCCGCTGATCCTTGTTCTGAGTTATCTGACCGCACGCAAGTCTGCGAACCTGGAACAATATCCGCAAATCAGGGCAAAACAGTGGACCCGGAGTATGATAGGCCTGAGCAGTATTTCCTGGCTTATATTTCTCATTGGCTATGAATTCCTTTTCCGGGGATTTGTATTGTTCGCTGCCCTGGAGCTCCTGGAACCTGTTCCGGCCATCGCTCTGAACTGTGCCCTGTATGCCTTTGCTCATTTCTATAAAGGTCCGACTGAAACCTTTGGCACCATTCCGGCGGGGATCCTATTTAGTTACTTGAGCCTGATCACCGGAAATATCTGGTGTGCAGTGCTCCTGCACTCGGTAATGGCACTCAGCAATGAGGGATTCTCCCTGAGAGCCCATCCGGAAATGCAGATTGAAGGAGGCACAACATGAAAATTTTTGTTTCCGGAGCCACAGGCTTTATAGGGATTCAACTGGTAAGACGACTGAGGGAGGAGGGCCATGAGGTACATGCCCTCTATCGCTCCGAATCCAAAGCTGAGTTGATTCGTCATCCCGACGTAAAGCTTTTCAAGGGCGATATTCTGGACCCGTTTTCCCTGGAACAAGCTTTGGAAGGGTGTGAGGAGGCCTACCACACGGCGGCTTTTGCAGGCGTTTGGGCCAAAGATCCCACTCTGGTTTACCGGCTCAATGTAGATGGAGCTTTAAATGTGATCGAGGCAGCAGGCCGCCAGGGCATCCGCAGGGTAGTACTTACCTCCACTGCCGGTATTCTCGGACCCTCCCAAAAGGAGGCTGTTCATGAATCTTCCCCTGCTCCAGCCTCTTTTTTTACCGAGTACGAAGCCTCCAAGTTCCAGCTTGAAGAGAAAGTGCTGGGACGGACCGGGACCAATCCCGAAGTGGTTCTGGTGAATCCCACCCGGGTATATGGTCCCGGGTACCTGAGTGAATCCAATGGCGTCACAAAGATGATCAAACAGTACATGGAGGGCAAGTGGAGATTGATCCCCGGCAATGGCAAAAGCTCGGGAAACTATGTCTTCGTGGAAGATGTGGTAAGCGGGCACCTGCTGGCCATGAAAAAGGGGAACCCCGGTGAACGCTACGTCCTGGGAGGTGAAAATATCTCCTATTTGCAGTTTTTTACCTACGTCCGCGAGGCAAGCGGAATCCGTAAAAAACTATTCAAAGTCCCCCTCTGGATCATGCTTGCTGCTGCTGGATTTATGAAGGGGATTTCCATTCTGACCGGCCGGCCACCTCTGATAGTTCCGAGACTGGTACGCAAATTTAACCACAACTGGATCGTCTCTTCCCATAAAGCGATCCGGGATCTTGGATATCAACCATCCAATGCCCAAACAGGCATTCAGCTTACAGTTCAATGGATCAAAAATTCCAAATCATGAAACATATCCTTACTTTTTGTGGCGGATTGCTGCTGCTTCTGATGCTTGGCTCCTGCTCTACCCGGGACTATCCAAGCACAGGTTCTATTGACCGACTCAGTCCGGAACTTGACCGGATCATTAAACCCGGCACATTGCCCGAAATACTGGCTGAGGGTTTTGAATGGTCGGAGGGCCCCCTCTGGTTGCCTGAACAGGAGAAGGTGATTTTTTCGGATATCCCCAACAACTCCATTTTTGAGTGGTCGGAAGGTGAAGGCCTGAAACTCTATCTTAAGCCTTCGGGATATACCGATACCATCCCCCGTGGAGGGGAGACCGGTTCCAATGGATTGCTGCTCGATGAAGCAGGTAAGCTGGTACTCTGTCAGCACGGAGATCGCCGGATGGCCAGAATGACGGCTACCCTTGATGCACCTGAGGCCAGGTTTGAAACCATCGCCCATGCCTGGAAGGGGAAGACTTTTAATTCTCCCAACGATGCTGTATTCACCAGCAATGGGAACCTGTATTTCACCGATCCTGCCTATGGCATGGAGCTCAGGTACGAAGATCCCCGCCGGGATATGGATTATACCGGTGTCTTCCTTGTCACTCCGGAGGGGGAAGTCAGTCTGCAGCTCCAGCATCTCTCTGCACCCAATGGGATCGGATTCTCACCCGATGAAAGTACAGTTTATGTGGCTAACTCGGGAGGCAGCAGCGGCTTTATCTGGATGGAATATGAGGTGGAGGAAGATGGATCTCTTCAAAATGAGAAACTGTTCTACGATGCCCGGTCCGCTGCAGACAGCCTGAGGGGTGCTCCGGACGGACTGGTGGTGCGAAATGACGGAATCATCTTTGCAACAGGTCCCGGTGGTGTCTGGATCCTGACTCCCAAGGGTGAACACCTGGGTATTATCAGAACCGGACAAGCCACTTCCAATTGCACTCTGGATGCAAAAAACCGCTATCTCTATATGACTGCCGATATGTACCTGATGCGAATCAGGCTGCGTTAAACAGTGTCCTTAAACTTTGGGAAGAATCCAGGGCTCCCGGTAGCTTGGTACCAGGTAACTATCTGCCTCTGCATCATTGATAAACTTACTATTCTCCGCATCCCAGTACAAGCGTCTGCCTGTTTTGAAGGCCACGTTACCCAGGTGACAGGTCCGCGCCACTCCGGCCGCTATCTCCACAGGACAGTTAAGTGCAGCACCATTTTTAATGCCATCTACAAAATTTACCATATGGTTGTGCAAACCCTTTCCATCACCTTTGATTAAATCGACCCTGTCAAGAGTAGGATTCCCACCTTTTGGTTCCGGAATTACCTCCCAGCCACCACGGTCCACCACCAAAGTTCCATCATTGCCAACAAAACCAACACCGTGAGAGCGTCCATAGTAGCCACCATCAATACCGATTCCATGGTCCCAGAGCATGGTAAAATCATCAAATTCATAGATAGCCTGCTGGGTATCAGGCGTCTCGCATGCATCTTCCGGATAAGCAAATTTGCCACCCATGGACATAACTGATTTGGGTGCATACTGATTCATTCCAAACAGGGCATAGTCCACAATATGAACCCCCCAGTCGGTCATCATTCCTCCGGCATAATCCCAGAACCAGCGGAAGGTAAAGTGGAACCTGTTCTTATTGAAGGGTCGTTTAGGCGCAGGACCGAGCCAGAAATCATAATCCACTCCCTCGGGAACCGGTGCATCGGCCACCACTGGCACAGATTTCATCCATCCCTGGTAGGACCAGGCCCTAACGGTTCTTATCTTACCCAGTTTTCCGGAATGTACGTATTTGATGGCATCCTGCCAATGTTTGTCACTTCGCTGCCACTGTCCGATCTGCACCACATTCCCGTATCTCTGAACCGCCCGTTCCATTATGTTGCATTCTTCAATGGTATTGGCCAGCGGCTTTTCACAGTAGATGTTATAGCCCTCCTGGGCTGCATAAACAAAAGGAATCGTGTGCCAGTGATCAGGTGTCCCAATGATGATTACATCCAGTCCGGGATGCTCCAGCAAATGGCGGAAATCCTTGTATCCTTTGGGAGCCTTGCCTTGTATCTTCTTCACATCCTTGGTCCGTTCCGCAAGTACATTACTATCCACATCACAAAGTGCCGCACACTCCGTATCCGGAAGGTTGAGAAAAGCTTTCAAATCGGAAAAGCCCATCCCCTTAACTCCAATCACCCCACAGACTAGTTTTTCATTGGCCCCGAGGATTCCTCCCTTCAGGGTGGAAAAAGGGGAAGTCATTCCGATCACAGCAGTGGCTGCAGCACTTTTTTTGATAAATTCTCTTCTGTTGCTAGGCATGTGATATAATTAGTAGGTGAACAATAAAACTAATCATTTATCTATTAACGGGGGCAAAAAGAGAGTTCCCCTTATTAAACTTCCGGTCCAGCAAGAGGTCTACCACCTGCACACCATTCATCATGGTCCCGTAAAGGCCATGAGAAAACTTGGGCTGGTAGAGATTTTCCACAGGAGTTTTCATGGGAAGCCGTTTGGGTCCGAACTGGGTAACCAGTGAAGCCATATCATAGAGACTTCCGGATGGCGAACCTGAATACCTGGAATAGGTAGCAGGTGTGGAGATATCTTTGACCACGATATGTTTACTCAATCCGGGGATAAAATACTTTTCTGCAATATTTATAAAAAAGTCGGCCCAACGCTCCTTCTCATTCCGGTATTTATGGTAGTCGTGCTCCCTCCACTCTTTCCACTGACCCAGGGCAAAGGGAGTGCACCTGAGTGTAACAGTATTTTTTGCCCCTGTGGTAAGAGAGGGACAGATAACTGCCATATGGAAGCAATCGTCCGAAAATGCATGATTTCCATCCAGGTATCCCTGGAACAGTTTTTCAGGGGTACCCAGTCCGGTCGATACCACATTGTAGGGATAATCCAGATCCAGGCTTTGCATATCGATCTCATCATCCAGCCCCAGTGCCACATTGATGGAGGAGACCGACATGATGGTATTCTTCAGCCGCTCCACATAGGCGACCGGCAAGTGTTCATCTCCAACCAGGGTGCGCATGGCAAGCATCGGATCTACGGTGGTGATGATGGTTTCAGCCAGGATGGGCTTTTCCTCCCCTTTCACCCGGATCCCGCTGGTTTTCCCGTTCTCCACCAGGATCTTTTCCACTTCGGTATTAAACAATATTTCACCTCCCCGTTCCTGGAACAGCTGAGCCATTTTCGCAGGAAACTCATCGAAAAATCCGTAGGGCCTGAAACAACGGGTCATGGAGGTTAGCATAGCCCCTGTGGCCATGATGGCCGATGCCCTGTCTGAAGGAACCCCTGAAAACGAGGTGAAGGTCTCCATGACCTCCCTCAGCTTCGGATTGGTAATTTCAAATTTATCGAGTAGCCCTGAGTAGGTACGGTTCAGGTTAGCCACCACCTTGGGAGCCTGGAACGGAATCTTCAGTTTGTCTTTCAGGGTTGAATTGGCCTTCAGTTTACGTACCTGTTTGAACATATCCACCGAATAATCCATGAGCGAGCGGATTTTCTCCTCGTCCTCCGGGAAAATGCTGACCAGGTAATTTTTAAAATTCTCCGCTCCGGCTGGAATCTTATACTCTTCCACCTGTTCGCCTTCCACCACCAGTCGCCGCATAAAATTCCCCTCATATTGTTTCAGGTTCAGGTCAATTTCAAGGTAGTCCAGAATGTCAATGATATCCGGGAACAACTGGGTGGTCTCAAACACATAACCATCACGTTCGTATGCGGTACTGTATCCTCCGGGATAGCTGTTCTTCTCAACAATCAGGGTTCGTTTGCCCTCCGTATTTTTCTGCCACATCATTCCTGAGGAGAGCCCGCTCAGGCCCGAGCCTATAATCACAAGATCGTACTCCCTGGCACCTGAATAGTTGGACTTCAGGCTGTCTTTTTTCAATTGAATAGTCTTAGTCATGATCCCGGATTTGAAAATTATATCCCTAATTTAGGATAAAGATTTTTACCTTGCGTCGGTTTTTTCATAAGATTGATGCAGACCAGCAATACAAAAATAACCGGTATACTTCTGGCAGGTGGAAAAAGCCGGAGGATGGGCAGTGAGAAGGGCACCCTCAGTGTAGGAGATGCCCAACTGTACCAGTACCCTTTACGAGTCCTGGAGCTGCTCTGCGATGAGATCCTGATCAGCACCTGTCAGGCATCCCTTTTTCAGGTTCCATACCAAAAGGTCTGTGATGAAATAAAGGGGATCGGTCCCCTCGGAGGCATCTACAGCTGCCTGAAACAGTCGGTCAATACTCTGAATCTGGTCCTCTCCTACGACATGCCTCTTGTAAGTGAATCTCTGTTCCGGCTTCTTCTGAGCAAAAAAGACCAATATGAGCTAGTTTTGCCAGCCATGAAGGAAAAGCGACCTGAACCACTCTGTGGCCTTTACTCTAAAAGTGTCCTTGAAGTAATCGGGCAGATGATCAAAAAACAGGATTTTGCCGTGAACCATCTGCTGGACTGTAGCACCAGCAGAATCGTTCCTATTTCAGAAGAGATGGAATGCTGGAAGTCCAATCTGTTCCTGAATATTAACAGCAAGGAGGATCTTCATCATTTACCCCCGGGATTTGGAAATAAGTAAGGTGCAGAGAGCGATAAATTCTATATGGCTGAAAGCGGCAGTGGCAGGTGGATTGTGGGCCAGCTTTGAAATTATTGTAGGGAGTCTTTTACATAACCTGCACATTCCTTTTTCGGGCACCCTCCTGGCCACCTTTTCCGTCATATGGATGATCTCATTTCTTCAGATCTGGAACGAAAGCGGTTTGATCTGGAGGGCCGGGCTAATCTGTGGATTGATGAAGTCCCTCTCTCCCAGCGCGGTGATCCTGGGACCCATGACCGGGATCATGATGGAGGCTCTGTTTATGGATCTGGTCATATATCTCCTTGGGCGGAATATGATCGCCTATATCATGGCTGGTATTGCAGCCCTGCTCAGCACCATCCTTCATAAACTGGCCAGCCTCTTTATCCTTTATGGAAACGACCTGGTGAGTATCTACGTCAACCTGTTCCGCTTCATCCAAAAACAACTGGGCCTGCAGAATGCGGATCCGGGAGACCTGGTTGCAGGAATTTTTGCAATGTATATTCTGGTAGGTGCTGCTGCAGCACTGGCTGGTTTCTATCTTGGGAAAAGGGCTCTACGCAACCAAAGAGAGCTTAGTCCTGTTGCCAGGCTCGCGGATCCCTTTGCTTCTGCCTGGCAGGACGCAGATCCAAACCAGAGCTTTCGCCTGCTGCTTCTCCTGCTTCATGTGAGTATGATTCCAGCGCTCCTCTTATTGATCAACCGCTTTGGCCTCCAGATGCAGTCACTCATTCCTGCCGGACTTTATCTGACCTTTCTGCTTCTCTATTACAAACGGATCATACACCGCCTGAAGAAACCTTTCTTCTGGAGTCAGCTGGTATTGATGACGCTGCTTGCCGGTCTCTTCTGGCACCCGCCCGAGGGAAGCCACTTTCAGCTGCATAACGGTTTCCTGGTGGGACTTGAGATGAGTCTGAGGGCTGTCCTGATTGTCTCAGCTTTTTCAGGACTCTCAGTGGAAATCAGGAATCCCCGTGTAACCAGTTACCTGCTGGGCATCGGTTTTGGTAAAGCATATGCCGCTCTTTCCCTTGCCTTTAACTCATTACCTGTCATGTTAGAACGCTCAGCTTCTTTATCAAGTTTTCTCAGAAGACCCTTCCGGGCCTTTTCCCTTATGTTGATGGAAGCAGAAACGTGGCTCCAATGCTATAAAACAGCTTTTCAGAAATAATTTAGCCCAATTCTAAATAAGATTATGTTGCTCTTTATCAGCGATTTAATTTATATGTACATATTTAGATATCTATGTTATTGCATATTTTAAAATTACCTTTACAGGCTCAAATTTATACCTTCAACTTTTTTAAAAGCAGCATCCGATGACTAGCCGAAGAGATTTTATCAGGATTTCGGGTTTGGGAATGGGGGGATTAGCAGTAAGCGCCTCAAGCTACGCCTTATACAAGAACTTATCCTCCTCCCCTCCCAAAGGAACTGAACTCAGTCTGGATGGCAAGCGGACACCTACCGTTTGCGAAATCTGTTTCTGGAAATGCGCCGGATGGGTCTATAAAAACGAAGAAGGTAAAATCTGGAAGGTAGTCGGAAATGATGAAGACCAGCATAGCAACGGTCGATTCTGTCCCCGTGGAACCGGTGGCCCAGGCATGTATTATGATGAGGACCGCCTGAAAACACCTCTGATCCGCACGGAAGAAAGGGGAAAACAGGTTTTCCGCGAAGCCAGCTGGGACGAAGCGTTCGATTATATAGCCGGGAAAATGATGGCCATTGCCGAAGAACACGGTCCCGAATGCACCGCACTGCTAACCCACGGTTCCGGCGGGAAATACTTCGGCACCCTGCTAAAAGCCTTTGGATCCAACAATATTGCAGCTCCTTCTTATGCACAGTGTCGTGGTCCTCGTGAGGTGGCTTACCATATGACTTTTGGTGAAGGAGTTGGCAGCCCGGAACGAATCGATATACGGGATACCAGATGCCTGGTACTGATTGGCACCCACCTGGGAGAAAACATGCACAACGGCCAGGTGCAGGAGATGTCCGATGCCATCGATAAAGGTGCCACTATTATTACAGTGGACCCACGATACAGCATTGCTGCCAGTAAATCCAAATACTGGATGCCCATCAAACCGGCAACCGACCTGGCCCTCTTGCTTTCCTGGATCCATGTGCTTATTTATGAGGAGAGATACAACAAGGAGTACGTTGAAAAACACACCTATGGCTTTGAGCAGTTAAAGGCACATGTAAAAAATATGACCCCCGAATGGGCCTATGGGATCACTACCCTTGAACCTGAGATGATCAGAAAAACCGCCAGGGAAATGGCAGATGCCGCGCCTGCAGTTATTGTAAATCCAGGTCGCCATGTAACCTGGTACGGAGATGACACTCAACGTAGCAGGGCCATGGCCATTCTGAATGGATTATTGGGTTCCTGGGGACAAAGAGGTGGCTTCTACAATCCGGAAACACTATCCATACCCGATTGGCCCCACCCCCCATATCCGGTTCCAAAGAGAACATGGCGAGATGCTTATCCCGGAAAATATAACCTGGCATATGAGACCATTGCCTCGGGGATCTGCGATGCCACCATCCCTGATGTTAACAGGGGCTGCAATTTCAAGGGATGGATTGTAAATGGTACCAACCTGATCAAGACCATCCCCGATACACCAAAACTTCTGGAGGCAATTCAGGCCCTGGAGTTGCTTGTAGTGATTGATACCATGCCCATGGCTATCACCGGATATGCCGACGTGGTGCTGCCCGAATGTACCTACCTGGAGCGTTATGATACCATCCGGAATTCTCCACACCGCAAACCAGCCATAGCCCTTCGTATGCCGGCTGCCGATCCGCTCTATAATACCAAACCGGCCTATTGGATGGCCAAGGAGCTTTCCAGGCGTTTGGGGCTTGAGGACTATTTCAGCTGGAACTCCATTGAAGAGCTGCTCGACTGGCAGCTGAAGCAGGTAGGCACTTCCCTGGAGGAGATGCAGCGGATCGGAGTGAAAACCTTCGAACGTTCCTACGATGATCTCTATTATGATCAGGAGATGGACCTGGAGTTCAACACCAATACCGGGAAGGTTGAACTCTACAGCACAGAAATGGCAGCAGAAGGCTTTGATCCCCTGCCTGTCTATACTCCTCATGAAGAACCTCCGGCTGGATTCTACCGGCTCAATTACGGAAGGGCTCCCATGCATACCTTCGGGCGAACTGCAAACAATGCCT
>Ga0209345_10005773_pt1 | contig 11375 bp, 12 predicted proteins | sample Cruoilmetagenom7_FD_187294 | JGI IMG/M metagenome (GOLD analysis project Ga0209345, IMG submission 187294) | Oil polluted marine microbial communities from Coal Oil Point, Santa Barbara, California, USA - Sample 7 (SPAdes) (version 2) | ecosystem: Environmental > Aquatic > Marine > Oil seeps ...
TCTTCGTCATGGATCCGGTGTTGCTGTTGCAGGGCAGTTTGTTCGCGATTGTTCTGGCCGTGATATCGAGCGTTCTGGGGGTGGCGACGCTGACCTTCGCGACCATCGGCTACCTCATGGCCCCGATTCCGCCCTTTGCTCGGATCATACTCGGCGTGGCGGCCATGGCCTTGATCGTTCCCGGCTGGGTCAGCGACATCGTCGGCTTGACTGTGGCGTCGGTCATTCTGGGGTTGCTGTTGACGGGCAAAGTCGGCGGGCAAGACGCCGCCGCGTAGACCTTTGGACCAGTAATCCGGGATGCTAGGGGAGTTGCCGAGGAAATCTTCATCAACAGTGTCAACCGTTCGTGAAGGCGTGGCAAGGCAGAGGGGCAAATTTAATGGCTCTCACACGGCTTTCGATGCTGGCGATAATAGCCAGCGACAAGCCTAAAGCTAACCCGCTGTTTTCAAATGGAGGCGAGTACCGGAATCGAACCGGTGTACACGGATTTGCAATCCCAATACATACACCCCTTAGGCCCCCTAAAGACTACGAGTAAGCATTAAATACCATTAGTTTACAGTGATTTGTGCCACCTAATATCCGCTTGCTAATTCTACCGGCTTTGATACAGACTGCTTACACGGTGCTTACATGGTGGAGGTGGACATGGCCGATAAGATGAAACTAACCAAGACATCCGTTGCCAGTGCAAAGGGCGAACCCGGCAAACAAGTGTTCATATGGGACACTGACGTGAAGGGCTTTGGTCTGCGCATAAGTGGAGGGGGTCAAAAGGCATACATACTGCAACGGCGGATAGGCAGGACAACGCGGCGCAGGACCATTGCGCAGGTTGGTGACCTAACGCCTGACGCGGCCCGCAGTCGCGCGTCAGTGATGGTGGCCGAGATGGTGCAGGGGGTTGATGCGGTAGCAGACCAGAAGGTAGCAGATGCGCGCTCTATGACGCTCTCCGATGCGATCACGCGCTATCGTAATGCGCCCTCAAAGAAGGGCGGTCGAGCGGGTCAGCCGAAGAAGGCTAGAACGCAACGGGATATTGAGAAAGTCATGGGCTGGGCTTTTTCCGATTGGGATGAAGTGCGCGTCACTGACATTTCTGGCGACTTGGTGCGGGACCGCTACATGAAACTAGCAGAGCGGTCGCCAGCACAAGCTAACTTAGCAATGCGCTATCTGCGGGCTGCTCTTAACCATGTGAACGCCGATAGCGATGTTGCGATACTGGATCAGAACCCGATTGACAGGCTGAACCGTGCGGCGCTGTGGCGTAGGGTCAAGCCATCCGAGAAAGTCATTCATGCCGACGATCTGCCGACATGGCTTAATGCTGTGCAGACTGGCCTTGTCGGGCTGAAATGGGAACGCGAGTTGCGGGACATGTTGCTATTCATGATCCTGACGGGCTGTCGCCGTGGTGAAGTACACGGTAGCGCCGCAGACGGTTATCCGCCCTTGGCGTGGTCCGATGTTGACCTGAACAAAGGCACGGTGACATTCCGCGATACAAAGAACGGATCAGACCACACGCAACCGATAGGACCAAAGCTAGCTGCAATGCTCAAGGCGCGCAAAGAGGTGTCTGGCCCGACTCATGTGTTCTCAAATAGCAATGACGAAGTGACGGAAAAGCTGGTGGCCGCTCAACAGCGTGTTAAAAAAGTCACAGGCTTGGACGTGTCGCCCCATGCCCTTCGCAGTACCTTTATCACACTGGCAACCGCCCGTGTTGGGTTGTCGGAAATCATCGTTAAGTCACTGGTTAATCACAGTAAAGCTGGTGACGTGACTGCTGGTTATGCCCGCTATGATGCCGAGGATATGCGGGAAGCAATGGGCAGAATCGAATCGGCGCTCTTAGCATAGAAGTCAGGGGTTGACAAGAGTAAAATTTAGTGATACACTAAAAATTGAGGCAGTTTTTTTCGCGCGCGCCTCAGCATACGAAAAAGCCCCATGCGAGCGCGATAACGCTCAAAGCATGGGGCTGGTTTGAGATAAACCTCCTCAGGAATCCTCATTCCCTATGTAGCGCATTATCATAGGGATTGCAATATGCAATTTAACAATACGACTACACTACCCACGCTGCTTACCCAAAAGGAAGTAGCTGAATACCTGCGCATTAGCCACAAGACACTTGAACGAGACCGCTGGCTTGGCATTGGTCTGCCGTTTCTCAAGGTTGGTCGGTCGGTTCGTTACCGCGCTGCCGACCTCCTGTCGTTTGTCGAGACCGGAGGCGCTGCATAATGTTGAATAACGAAAGCAGCCACCGGCGCGAACCGGTGGCCGAAGTAAATGGCTATGAATACGTTAATACTAGCACGATCAGCGCTAAGGGCAAAGCGGCCCTTGAATATGCTGAACGTGGCTGGAAGGTGTTTCCCTGTAAAGCCAATGGTAAAGTGCCGATCACGCCAAACGGTCAAAACAGTGCCACTGACGATCCGGTGCAAATTCGAGATTGGTGGGCCAAAAACCCAAATACCAACATTGGGCTATTTCTAAAGCCGTCTGGTTTGGTTGCTGTTGACGTTGATAGCTACAAGTCTAATTGCGAATGGCCGAGTTTCATCGCTGGCTTAGATATGCCTGACACTCTGACACAAACGTCAGCGCGTGGCGGTACGCACTATCTTTTTCGGGATGATGGAAGGGCTTTCAAAGGCAAGCTTTGCAACGGTGTAGATGTAAAGCACAATGGCTATATCATGCTTGCTCCGTCAACGTTCGATGGTAAAGCCTATGAATGGTTCAATGATGATGAACCGGCTCTTGCCCCTGATTGGCTGCCGCATGAAGGTGTGATTGCCGATAACGTAATCAGCTTTGCCGATGCTACCAAAGCAACGCCCGATGAAATTGATTGGGCAATTGCGCGGTTGAATGAAAAAGCTAACGATTTACCACGCGATGAATGGGTCAAGCTGTGCAATGCTATAAAAGGCGTTTGCGGCGAAGCTGCTCGGCAAGCATTTCTTGATTTTTCCTATCGCTGGTCGGACACAGAAAGCGGCGACCCGGAACGGGTATGGGACAGCGCTAAACCAAGCGGGCAACTTAGCTTTGGCTCTATTGTGCATTACCTTGGTGGCAATGACGCTCCCAAGCCGCCAATAGGCGATGAGATGGGCTATACCGAAGACGCACTGGCGTTAGCATTAGGCAAACATAGCTTTGACCGTGACGCGCGTTACGTCGCTGCATGGGGGGCTTGGCTTGGCTGGGACGGCACTCGGTGGCGCAAAGACGAAACCCGCCAATGCTATACGGCTGTCAGGGCCTTTCTGCGGCACAAGGCGCAAGACTACCTTGAATGGGGGCAAGTGAACTGCGAGGGCAAGCAAGCGTACGATGCAGTTAAACGTGAGGCTGTCCAAATGCGTTCAAGTGGCAAGGTTGCTGCTATTGAACGGTTGGCGCAATCGAATCCGAAAAGCGCTGCATCGCATGATGCTTTTGACAATGATCTGATGCTTTTGGGAACCCCCGGCGGCACAGTTGATCTGGAAACGGGCTTGCTACGGGAAGCGCAGCGGGGTGACATGATTACGAAACACGCCGCTGTTGCGCCTGCACCGGCTGGCGCTGTGCCTCACCAATGGCTGAAATTCCTTGACCGTGTGTTTGATGGCGATCAGGAACTAATCAACTTCATGCAACGGTTGGCGGGTTATGCACTCACCGGGAAGACAACTGAACACAAGTTGTTCTTTTTGCATGGTGGTGGCGCTAATGGAAAAAGTGTTTTCTTGAATACGCTCATGGACCTTTACGGCGACTATTCGCGCCGTGCGCCTGTTGAGGCGTTACTAGCGGCAAGGGGTGAACGTCATTCAACCGATATTGCCGGGCTGCATGGTGCGCGGCTGGTGGTCGGTAGTGAACTGCCGAAGGGCCGAAGCTGGAATGAAGCTGTTATCAAAGACCTGACTGGCGGCGATACCATGACCGCGCGGTTCATGCGTCAAGATAACTTTGACTTTGATCCTCAATTGTCCCTGCTGATTGCTGGCAACACCAAGCCTTCGTTCGGTGCAGTTGATGAAGCTATTAAGCGGCGCGTTGTGCTGATACCTTTTGAGGTAACAATCCCTGTTGCCGAGCGGGACCACGATCTAGCGCGAAAGTTGCTCGATGAAGGGCCAGCTATCCTTCGGTGGGCTATTGATGGCGCTCAAGAATGGTCAATGTTTGGATTGGGTGTTCCCGCCAGCATCGAAGCTGCATCTGCCGATTATATGAGCGGTGAAGACGTAATTGGGCAATTCATGGAAGATGTAGTTGTGATTGAAACGGGGGCATTCGCTCTCAATAACGATCTGTACGGGGCCTATACAAGCTGGTGCTTGTTCGAGGACATTGAACCCATGGGAAAGAATAACTTTCTAAAGGCTATTGAAGAGCGTGGGCATAAGAACCGGCGAACAAATACCGGGCGAGGCAAGCAAGGTTTGCGGCTAAAATAGGAAAAGGTGACGTTAGTGACGTTTACTCCTATATGATACGCAGGGCAGAAAAAAAGTATTTATACACCATGCGTCTATTATGTAAGATAATGTCACTAACGTCATGCCGAAATAGAAACTCTAAAGCCCCGCCAATTCGCGGGGCTTATTCAGTAATGCTAATATAGCGGCATGATGTATTATGACAGAATAGAAGCAACACATGCCCGCCTGCTGGCATCATATGGCCAAGGCTCCTTTGAGATTGGGCGCACGGAAACGGTTAGCGATCCAGACGATCCGTTCTCACCACCTACGTCAACGGTGGTGTGGTATCCAGTCAAGGCTGTGGTGCAGGGCATTGCCGCTGAATATGCAGACGGGACCACGATCAAAACAACTGACCTGAGTGTGCAGTGTGGTGTGCCAGCGATTGTGCCAGACGTTGGCGATCCAGTGCGGGTTGATGGTGGCGCATCTCTGACGATCATGGTTGTGACGCAAATCCCCGCTGCTGGTGATCCGGTTGGCTATTCGCTGATCGTGCGTCGGGGCTGATATGCGGGCCGCTGAGTGCTGTAGTTGTTGTGGGGTGTCCGAGTGTGGATTGCAGCTTGAAGGCGCTGTGCGACGCTCTGAGATGGTCCCAATGGCCTTTAGCTCAAATAGGGGGGCCTTTCGGGGGTCTTACTGTTCCTTTCTCTCTCCCGAAAAATTCCGGAAAAAGTGATGGGTAGGCCAAGTAAACAAGCCTCTGCCGCTATTGCCTTCATGAAAAAACTGCGCATTCCCGAGGGTAAAATGGCGGGAAAGCCTGTTAAACTGGCCTCATATCAGCGGCAATTCATTGTCGGGGCATTGGCTCCGAGCGTCATGATTGGGTGCCTTAGCATCGGCAGGGGTAACGGCAAAACTGCATTGTCTGCCGGTCTGGCCTTGGCTGACGTAATGGGCGAACTGACCGACCAGCCGAAACGGGAAGTCATTCTTGCCGCTCGAAACCGTGACCAAGCAAAGATTGCGTTTCAGTTTATTGTCGGGTTTGTCGAGGGTCTGCCCGATGAGGAACAAGAGCGCTTCACGATCCGGCGCGGCTCCAAACTGGAAATTGAATATAGCGGCAACGGTGGCGGGCTTGCGCGGTGTATTGCTGCGGATGGCAAATCCATTCTTGGCGGCGCTCCGACCCTTGCCATATTGGACGAACGCGCCGCTTGGGATCGTGACAAGGGCGACAATCTGGAAAACGCCATTCTGTCAGGGCTTGGCAAGCGTGACGGTCGGGCGCTGATTATCTCGACCAGTGCGCCCGATGATGCGAACACCTTTTCTCGCTGGTTGGATGAACCGCCCCCCGGAACATATGTGCAGGAACATCGGCCAGCGTTTGGTCTACCTGCTGACGATCTGGAAAGCCTGCTGGTTGCTAACCCCGGCTCTAAAGAGGGGATTGGATCAACTGCCGAATGGCTGGTGGCGCAAGCATCCCGTGCAATTGCCCGTGGTGGCTCTGCGCTTTCCAGTTTCCGAAACCTGAACCGGAACGAACGTGTCAGCACCGAAGACCGTTCTATGCTGGTCACGATTGACGAATACCTTGCCGCCGAAGTTGCGCCGGATGATCTGCCGCCCCGCGAAGGGCCTTGTGTCCTGGGGGTTGATCTGGGCGGGTCGCGTAGCATGTCGGCAGCGGCGCTGTACTGGCCCCAAACGGGACGCTTAGAGGCGATTGGTACATTCCCTTGCAAGCCGGGGTTGGCTGACCGTGGTGCGGCTGACGGTGTATCTGGGCGCTACTCTGAAATGCAGGAACGGGGTGAGCTGACCACGATGGGCGATACAACGGTTCCGGTGGGGCGTTGGTTGGCTGACGTGGTGGCAATGACAGACGGGCAGGGCATCGCTTGCATCGTTGGCGACAGGTTCCGTCATGCCGAATTTACCGAAGCCATGCGGGCGGCTGGTCTGGAACGGGTGCCGTTCATCTGGCGCGGATTCGGATGGCGCGACGGGGCCGAAGACATTGAGCGTTTCAGGCGGGCGCTCTTTGAAGGCATGGTTAAAACGCAGCCTAGCCTGTTGCTGCGATCTGCCTTTGCTGACGCTATCACGCTGGTTGATCCTGCTGGCAATCATAAGCTGGCAAAGGCGCGATCCTTGGGCCGGATTGATGCGGCTGCTGCATCTGTCATTGCCGTTGCCGAAGGGGCGCGGATGGTGAACCGACCAAGCCGCAAAGGCCGGGTGGCGCAATGGGTCTAAGACGTTACGACCGCTATAGCGCGAAGGTGACAGGAACAAAGCGCTGGAAGGTTGTGCGCAAGCAAGCCAAAGACCGCGATGGCTGGAAGTGCGTCGAATGCGGAACACGCGGGGGACGCTTAGAAGTGGATCACATTACACCGGTGCGTCATGCGCCTGATTTGGCTTATGAATTGACCAATTTGCAGACGCTTTGCACCCCATGTCATAGCCGCAAAACGCGCATTGAGATTGGACTAGGCAAGCCAAACCCTGAGCGGGAAAAGTGGAAAGCGCTGATAAAAGCCGGTGATTTCAATAAAACCTAGCAATTTGATAGAATTAGGCATCGAAAATTAAACCTAGATAGGTAAAAATTAACATGCTTGATAGTATTAAAATCAGCCGCCGACAGTCTGAAATCCGGCAAGAGTTGGCGGCATTGGTCGGCAAAGAAAAACCGACCGAAGACGAAACCCGAAGCCTTGGTGATCTGGATAGCGAATATCGCACCAATGAAACCCGCTACCGTGCTGCTTTGATTTCAGAAGATGAACAGCGGAGTGAAGCAAAAGGCGAACTTGAAACTCGCTCTGACCGTGAATATTCCGCCCTGATTAGCAAATTCGAGTTGCGGCAAATTGCGTTGAACCTTGATGAAGGCCGTGCGCTTGATGGTGCAACCGCCGAAGTTGTGCAGGAAATGCGCAATGCTGGTGGGTTCCGTGGCGTTCCTGTTCCCTTTGAAGTGCTGGAACAGCGCTCAACAGTCTCGACCGATACCCCCAGCCCGATCAATACGCGGCCTATCATCGACCGTCTGTTCCCGGCATCTGTTGCGGCGCGTCTTGGTGTGTCGTCTGTCAGCATCGCGCAAGGCTCCGAAGCGTTCCCTGTTGCTACATCTGGCGCAACTGCGGGCTGGGCTGCGACCGAAGGCGGCAACGTCCCGAACGATACGGCCTATCAAACGGGCGAAGCTACCTTGTCGCCTGACCAGACCTTGGGCGCACATATGCGGATTAGCCGTAAGGCTCTGAAACAATCCGGCGCTGGCCTTGAGGCTGCAATTCGTCGGGATATGTCGGCAGCGATTGGCACCGAACTGGACCGCGCAATTCTGCTTGGCTCTGGTGCATCTGGTCAACCGCTTGGCGTTATAACTGGCGCGGCAACTTACGGCATTACCGATACCGATATGGCGGCGGCGGCTCCGACTTGGACCGCGTTCAAGGCCGAAGTTATTGCCTTCATGCAGGCGAATGCGATCACCGATCCTTCGCAGGTTAAGCTGGGCATTACCCCTGCAATCTGGGGCGATCTGGACGATGCAGTTTGGGACGCTGGCAGCGGCATTACCGAATGGGACCGTCTGGCCAAGCATATCGGTGCGGGCAACATTGTTCTGGGCAATCAACTTACCGCTGGCACGGCCTTGCTGACCACGACTGTCAACGGTGTGGCACCGGCGTTTGTCGGCCTCTGGGGTGGTCTGGATCTTATCCGCGACGTTTATAGCGATGCACAATCTGGCGGGCTACGCCTGACTGGTTTGGTTACTGCTGACGTTACCGTAGCGCGTGGGCTGCAAACCCGCATTATTTCGAACATCGGATAAGCTATGTTTACCAGCTTTTCAGATGATGCTGGGCTTGAACTGCGGGCGGCGGGCGATGGTTCCCGTCGCCTATCGGGCCGCTTTCCTTACGGCAAACGTGCGGTTCTAAGTGATGGCGGGCGCAATGGTGGCCGCCCCCGCAAAGAGGTTATCAAGCCAAAAGCGTTTGCCTATCGCGTGGAACGTCCCGAAGACGACATTCATATCCTGCTGGGCCATTCCTATGACAAACCCCTTGCCAGCCGCAAAGCGCAAACGCTGATCCTGACAGATAGCGAAGACGCGCTGACGTTTGAGGCGATCATCACGCAAGAGGTGCAGCAAACCTCATGGGCGCAAGACTTCTTTAACGCCTTTGCCGCTGGCCTGATCCAAGGGATTAGCCCCGGCTTTCGCATTCCACCGCCCCGCGCTGTAAAAAATGCGGAAACCGTCGAGGATGAAGACCCCGCCGAAGGTACGGCGATCATTCGCAACATCTGGGCAGCGCTGCTTTACGAACTCTCATTCGTGACGCGGCCAGCTTACCATGAAACAGAAATCGAAGAACGCAATTGGGACATAACCGATAGCGGCTTGCTGGTTCCGGTGCATCCCTTGAACAAGTGGAGGCTTTAGAATGTCACTATTGCATATTGATGAAGCCGAACCCGCTGCATATCCGGCACCGCCTGCCGATCTGTCACCGGCTGCGGCTGCGCTTGAGCCTGCTTTGGTATGGCAGCGCATTGAAGCGTTTATTCGTTACCGCTGGGCGGAACGGCAAGTTGTGTGGCTGGTGAACGGCAGCGGCTTTCGGAATGGCAGGGGCGATGTGTGGACGCCTTCGCTTTATCCGGTGTCGAACATGACGCGGGAAGTCTGGGACTATGACGCCGAAGATTGGGTGGCATCGCCATACCGCAAGACGCCAACCGGAATGCTACTGGCCCATAAATGCCAATACAGGATCACGGCAACCGTGGGCAGCACCGACACGCCACCGGCTGCGGTTCTGGAAGCTTACCGTCGCTTGGCTGAATACATGGCTGCAACGGCATCGGCACCGGCTGGGGCGCGGTCCTATTCCATCGACGTGGGGCAGATTAGCGAAAGCATCCGGCTTGATCCAAACCACACGGCAAGAGCCATTCACAATTCAGGGGCTGCTGATCTGCTACGCCCATATCGCCGCTTGGGGGTGAACGATGAAAATTCTTGATTGGTTCAAACGTGCCGACAAACAAGAGCAACGTAGCTACACGGGCGGGGGCTATACTGCCGACATCATGGCGGCGCGGTCTAGCTGGATCACGGGGCAAACTGGCATTGCCGAACTAACCGCCACTGTGCAAGGCGCGGTAAGCCTCTGGGAAGGCGCTATGGCGCTTGCTGACGTTGATGGTGCCGACATGCTGGACCGGCGCACAATGGCGCTGCTAGGCCGCTCTCTGGCCCTGCGTGGTGAGTTTGTGGCGCTGATCACCGAAGGCGGGCTGGTGCCTGCATCTGATTGGGTGATCTCGACACGCAACGGCAAGCCCCGTGCTTATCAATTGACCTTGCCGGATACGGGGGGCGGGCAGGCGGTAACAGCGCTTGCGGGTGAGGTGCTGCATATCGTGACGGGTGCCTCTCTGGCACAACCGTATTTTGGGGCGTCGCCTCTGCGCCGTGCAAGCCTAACCGGCGACATGCTGGCAACGCTGGAAACCGCCTTGGGTGAAGCCTATGACGCCATGCCGCTTGGATCGCAGATTGTGCCATTCCCCGAAGCTGCGGATACTGACATGGACACGCTGGCCCGTGGGTTCCGTGGCAAACGTGGTCGCGTTCTGTTGCGGGAATCGGTTCAAGTTACGGCGGCGGGCGGTCCTGCACCTTCACAGGATTGGAAAGCCTCTGACGTATCGCCAGACATGCAGAAAACCATGTCACTGCAAACGCTTGAAAGCGCACGGGATGCAATCAATCATGCCTTTGGCGTTCTGCCCGGTCTGACCAATGGTGCCACAACGGGGCCAATGGTGCGGGAAGCGCAACGCCACCTTGCACAATGGACGTTGCAGCCGATCTGCGCCTTGCTGGCAGAGGAAGCCGCAACCAAGCTGGGCAACCCCGTCAAGATCGACGTTATGCGGCCTCTACAGGCGTTTGATGCTGGCGGTAGGGCAAGGGCGCTGACAGGTATCATTCAGGCACTGGCGATGGCCAAGGAAGCCGGTGTGGATGCTGACAAGGCAATGCAGCTTGTGGATTGGGCGGATGGTTGAACCCGTCCAGCTATACTATGGCCCTTTAGTAGATCGTAAGACGGCTAAGGCAAATGGGCTTGCTAGATATTTCACCGGCAAGCCCTGCAAGCATGGTCATATTGAAGAACGTGCCACTAGTGCAGGTGGGTGCCTAGCGTGTGTCAGGCTGCTGGCCCGTGTGAAGAACGGCGTTGTCGGGCCTGATTGTGGAACGCGCATAACGATCCGCAATGACTTTGACCGGCACAAGGCGCAACTGCCGTTGGTCTTTGAGTTTGACTAGGTCATGCCCCCGGTGGACGTGGTTGCCTGCCGGGGATTAGATCACACCGGGCTTTGACCAGTCCGTTCCTCGTCTTGGCATGTCAGCTTGTGCCAATCTAGCAATCCTATAGAAAAGTGGTTTGTTTGAATCTGCATCAAGCACGCCTTCGCTTAAAACACCTTCGTTAACTGGTTCACCCTCCGGTAGCTTTTGAAACTTATGAAAATCCACCAATGTCTGGCGTGCTTCATCTGAATAAATCATCATAACTACGTTCATCGTAATCTCCTTTTATATCAATGAAGATCAACCATTGCGCAAAAAGTCATGCAAAGCAATGAGCCTGATTCCAAAGGCCAGCCGAACCCTATCCAGTTTGCTTACATAGTGCTTACACGGCCCTTAGCAGTTACATGTTGAGCCACCTAAGTCATTGAAATTGTTGGAGGCGAGTACCGGAATCGAACCGGTGTACACGGATTTGCAATCCGCTGCGTCACCACTCCGCCAACTCGCCTCTAAGCCTTGTGGTGTTGGGCTGATAGCGTGGTGCGTGG
>Ga0209345_10005774_pt1 | contig 11375 bp, 11 predicted proteins | sample Cruoilmetagenom7_FD_187294 | JGI IMG/M metagenome (GOLD analysis project Ga0209345, IMG submission 187294) | Oil polluted marine microbial communities from Coal Oil Point, Santa Barbara, California, USA - Sample 7 (SPAdes) (version 2) | ecosystem: Environmental > Aquatic > Marine > Oil seeps ...
AATTGTAGGCCCTCCAGCTACCTTGTTTTTTGGTAAAGACAATCAGCTTATTAAACACTACAGTTTCTTCGGTTTTAAAGGACCTGAAGACTTTATCGCGCACCTTAAAAAAATGTAATATGATCATACGGGAGTTTATTTAGTGTCAGAATCTAAATCAAAAAAGAATAACGATGTAGATAAAGAAAAAAAGATCTGGCAGGGCGTTATAAAGAATTAGATTTTCGTTGTGAATATCCCTGCTTTACATAGTGAATTAAACATTGCTTTGGCTATTACTTCTTATCAAGTAGATAGACTTATGTTGGTCAGGAGTGATGGCGAGTCTTTAGATGTTAATTTTAAAATTTTCCAAAGGCTAATGGGTTTGGTGGCAACTGAAGATACCCCATTTTTAATTATACTTTTGAAGCTGATGGCGATTCTGCTTCTGGTTCATGTGGTATTGGTCCAGTGCTAGTAACCCCGACAGTTAATAAATATATTTTAGGTTTTTTCATGTTATTTGCTGGTTTATTTTCAAGTCGAGTTTCTCGACCTAAGGGTGTAACCAAAGAAAGTTAATGCTTTTGTTTAAAACGAACGTTTGAGGCAATTTGCTTAAAAAGGCTAAATAATGTGTTTTTATAGACATTTGCGGTTTTTTTAGGCAAAATTGCTGCTTTTAGTAGCAAGATAGCGTTATTTATCATGAATGTAACTGTTTTAAACGGTCCAAATCTTAATCTGTTAGGTCAACGTGAACCTGAGATTTATGGGTATACTGGATTGTCTGATATCGAAAAAATGATGTTGGGTATTGTTGAGGATAAAGGCATATCGATTGATTTCATGCAATCTAATCGAGAGTATGAATTGGTTGATAAGATTCAATCTTTGATGGGTGAGCAAAATCAATTTATCATTATCAATCCTGCTGCTTTTACACACACTTCAGTGGCTATTCGTGATGCACTACAAGCGACCCAAATTCCATTTATAGAAGTCCATTTATCCAATGTTTATGCACGAGAAGAATTTCGAAAGAAAAGTTTTTTCTCTGATATTGCGGTTGGTACAATTTCTGGATTGGGAGCTGATGGTTATCGATTGGCACTAGATTTCATTTTAAACAAAAACTAAATTATACGGGGACACACGTGGACATTAGAAAAATCAAAAAACTTATTGAGCTATTAGAGAGTTCAACTTTAACTGAATTAGAAATTCATGAAGGTGAAGAGTCAGTTAAACTTTCAAGAACAATGCAACATGTTACAGCAGCTCCTTTACAAGTTGCTCAACAAATTACAGCTCCTGCTATTGCACCAGTTAGTCCTGCCGCAGAAAAAAACGAACCAGTAGCAAGCGTTGATGATGCTCATTCTCAGCGTAGTCCAATGGTTGGTACGTTTTATTCGGCCTCATCTCCAGATGCAGAACCTTTTGTGAAAGTTGGGCAAAAAGTTAAAGAGGGCGATACACTGTGTGTTGTCGAGGCCATGAAAATGTTCAATCAAATTGAGTCAGAATTTTCAGGAACGGTGACTAAAATTTTAGTTGAAAATGGTCAGCCTATTGAGTTTGACGAACCATTATTCGTAATTAGTTAGGAATAGGCTTATGTTTTCAAAAGTAGTTATCGCTAATCGGGGCGAAATAGCCCTTAGGATTCTCCGCGCATGCCATACCATGGGAATTAAAACAGTGGCTGTTCATTCAACAGCTGACCGTAATCAGAAACATGTAGGCATGGCTGATGAGTCTGTTTGTATTGGTCCTCCTCCATCATTAAATAGTTATTTAGATATTCCTAAAATTATTGCTGCAGCTGAAGTTACCGATGCTGAAGCGATACATCCTGGATATGGCTTTTTGGCTGAGAATGCTGACTTCGCAGAACGCGTAGAAAATTCAGGCTTTACTTTTATTGGACCCCGCGCTGATACCATTCGCTTAATGGGTGATAAAGTTGCAGCAATTGATGCAATGAATGCATCAGGTGTCCCTTGCGTTCCAGGTTCTGATGGGCCATTGAACGACGATGTTGAAAGAAATTTAAAAATTGCAAAGAAAATTGGTTATCCAATTATCATTAAAGCCGCATCTGGGGGTGGTGGACGTGGTATGCGTGTTGTGCATACTGATGCTGCGTTAAATACGGCTATTAAAATGACGCAAACAGAAGCTGCGGCCGCATTTGGTGATGGAACTGTCTATATGGAAAAGTATTTGCAAAATCCACGTCATATTGAAATACAAGTTTTGTCGGATAAGCATGGCAATGCGATTCATTTAGGTGAGCGTGATTGTTCTATGCAACGTCGCCATCAGAAAGTTGTTGAAGAAGCGCCTGCGCCAGGAATTACAGAAAAACAACGTGAAGAAATTGGTAAAGTCTGTGTAGATGCATGTAAGCGTATAAAATATGAAGGAGCAGGAACTTTTGAGTTTTTATACGATGATGGGCGATTTTATTTTATTGAAATGAATACCCGTATTCAAGTTGAGCACCCTGTTACTGAAGCGATTACTGGTGTTGATTTAATTAAACAGCAATTGCTAATTGCCTCAGGCGAAGTGATGCAAATTAAACAAGAAGATATTAAAATCATTGGGCATGCTATTGAATGTCGGCTCAATGCAGAGGACGCCAAAACTTTTATGCCTTCGCCAGGAACTATTGATGTGTTTCATGCGCCAGGTGGTCCAGGTGTTCGCGTGGATTCACATGTTTATGATGGTTATCGTGTGCCACCAAATTACGATTCGATGATAGGTAAAATTATTGTTCGTGGTGAGGATAGAGTTACGACGATTAAACGTATGCGTTTGGCATTGGCTGAAACTGTGGTTTCGGGCATCAAGACTAATATTGCATTGCAACAAATGATAATGCAAGACCAGGGATTTGTTGAAGGTGAAAAGAATATTCATTATTTGGAAAAATTATTAGATAAGGATAAATAATGTCTGAAGTGACTTATGATTATTTTGAAGTGAAGATTCCATGTGACACTTCAGAAGTGGTTGGGATTGAAGCTTTTTTTTTGGAAGTGGGTGCTTGTTCAGTAACTTATAGAGATGCGCAAGATATGGCAATATTAGAGCCAGCTCCTGGAAAAATGCCGTTGTGGAAAGCTATCGAAATGACGGCAATGTTTACACTTGATAATCATAATGTCGAGCAAGTTTTACAGTTAACCCAGCAAAAATACCCCAATCGTGAAACCACAGCTGAAAAACTACAAAATCAAGTGTGGGAGCGAACTTGGTTAGAACATTTTAAACCTATGCAATTTGGTGATAACACATGGATTATTCCCAGTGTTTTCGAAGCAGTGGATGAACAGGCTATTAATATCTACTTGGACCCTGGTTTAGCTTTTGGTACGGGTACTCATGCTACGACGGCCTTGTGTTTAGAATGGATTGATGAAAATAATTTAAAAAATGCTGATGTTATTGATTTTGGCTGTGGTTCAGGAATTTTAGCAATTGCAGCATTGAAGCATGGGGCAAAAAATGTGTATTGCACAGATATTGATCCTCAAGCAATTGAATCAACTCTCGTCAATGCTGAAAATAATCATGTGTTGTCAGGAATTGAAGTTGTAGAGCCAAAAAATGCCCCTCAATTAAGAAATTTAGATGTAGTCATGGCCAATATATTAGCAGCACCTCTTATGACGTTGGTTGAAACCTTTTATAATATATTAAAAGATGATGGTGAATTAATCATGTCTGGGATTTTGGTTGAGCAAACAGATGAAATAGTTGAAAAATTTAGTCAGTCATTTGTTGACTTTCAAATCAAGATTGCCGAAGATTGGGCTTCGGTCTACGCAAGAAAAAAATAAATGAAATATAGCAGATTTGTAAAGTAATGTTTACGCAATGTAGGGGTTGTGGTGAAATCTTTAAGGTTGTTGTTGATGAATTGGTCACTGCAAGTGCAATGGTGCGTTGTAGTTCTTGTGGTGCTGTTTTTAATTCTTTAGATACTTTATCAGATTATAAACCTCAAGAAAGTGCCGATTTAATTCTACATGAGCATGATAACCCACCACCATTGCTAACACATGAATACAAGCAAAGCGTCATTCAAGAAATTGGTAAAAAAATCTCTAATAAGGAAGAAAATGTTAGGTTTAATGCTGCATTTGATGATTTTGAAGAAGAACAAATTTTTGCAGAAAAGCCGGAATTTGTCGATGATATTGAAGAAGAGTCCAAGGAAAATGCATTGGCTTTATGGATGTTTTTAACTTTGATATTGTTTTCTGGGCTTGCATGGCAAGCGAGTGAAGGGTTAAAAGATGGAAGTTTAACATTGTCAGAGGGAGAGTTGAGGCATAAAGTTTGTGGTTATATAGATTGTTATGTTGGTAATGAAAATTCTAATTTGAATAAAATAGCCTTAGTTTCAAGAAGTATCAGACAGCATCCTGGCCGTGATAATGCTTTAATTATTACAGCAGGAATAATCAATAGCGATGAAAATATTCAAACTTTTCCTGCTTTACAGATAAAAATGTCAAACTTGAATGGTGAAACTGTGGCAATGCGGAGATTTTTACCACATGAGTATGTTGATAGAGATACCATGAAAATTGGTATGTTACCAAATACATTGATTCCTATAACACTTGATTTACAAAGCCCTGGAAAAAATGCAGTCACATTTGAAGTGGGATTTAGTCCAACCTTCGGATCGAGATAATGGGTCATATGGAAAAAGTTAATTTACAAGATTATACAAGGCAGACAGTAAAAAAGTATCTGCAAAACTTAAAAGGTCACCAAGCAAAAAATTTATATGACTTTGTTATCGATCAAATTGAAAAAGGAATAATTCTTGAAGTCTTGGAGTTTACCAATGGAAACAGAACACAAACTGCGGAAATATTAGGTATAACAAGAACAACGCTTAGAAATAAAATAAGAAAACATAAATTATAATTATTCCTGTATAACAATTGCAGTTATAATACTCCGCCGTCTTCCTTTAAAAATAAAACATTATGACATCTACCCAAAATAGAGTTTCTATTAGGCGCGCCCTTATCAGTGTATCAGACAAAACTAACTTGGATACTTTAGCAAATGGCTTAAAAGAGCTAGGTGTTGAAATTTTATCTACAGGTGGCACAGCAGAATTTCTAAGACAAAAAGGTCACGAAGTAACAGATGTTGCTGATTATACTGGTTTTCCAGAAATGATGGATGGCAGAATAAAAACACTACATCCTAAAATTCATGGAGCTCTGTTGGGCAGAATAGAACAAGATTCAGAAGTTATGCAAGAAAATGACATTGAAGCTATAGATTTGTTAGTGGTGAATTTGTATCCATTCGAACAAACAATTAGTGATGAAAATGTCACATTAGAAGATGCCATTGAAAATATTGATATTGGTGGGCCTGCAATGGTACGCGCCGCATCAAAAAATCATGATCGAGTGACAGTATTAGTTGACCCAAGTGATTATTTTGAATTTATCGATGAAATGTCAACATACAGTGGTGTGTCTCACGCTAACCGTCACATATTAGCGGCTAAAGCTTTTGCGCATACAGCAAGATACGATGGAATTATTGCAAATTACCTGAGTTCAATCAAAGATACTGGAGACCGAGTCGACTTCCCTAGGTACCTAACAACACAATACAAACACAGAAGCCATCTGAGATATGGAGAAAACCCACACCAAAAAGGGGCGTTTTATACCGAAAACCATACGCCAATAGGAACAGTTGCTTATGCACAATTGATACAAGGTAAAGCTTTAAGTTATAATAATATTGCGGATGCAGATGCCGCTTTAGAATGTGTTAAAGAATTTGATGATGTGCCTACATGCGTGATTGTTAAGCATGCAAATCCTTGTGGTGTAGCCATGGAATCAAATTTAGAGCTAGCTTATTTAAAAGCCTTTTCAACCGACCCAACTTCTGCTTTTGGCGGCGTCATCGCCTTTAACGGGAAAGTAACTCGTCAACTGGCAAAAACGATTACAGAAAAACAGTTTGTAGAGGTAATTATTGCTCCAGATTATGAAGAGGGGGCAATTGAAACATTCAAAGTTAAGAAGAACTTACGTGTACTAAATTGTGGGCAATGGCTAACTCCTGAAAAACCTTGGCAAATGTACAAACGCGTTAATGGTGGTCTTTTGGTGCAAGATGCAGATATCTTAAAATTAAAAGATGAACAGTTAACTGTAGTGAGTAAAAAACAACCAACTGAAGCTCAGTTGGCCGATCTGAAATTTGTTTGGAAGGTTGCTAAACGTGTTAAATCTAATGCCATCGTTTATGGAAAGGATTTAATGACAATTGGTGTGGGAGCAGGTCAAATGAGCCGTGTTGTTAGTGCACGCATTGCTGGAATAAAAGCACAAGATGCAGATTTAAAAGTAACGGGTTCAGTGATGGCATCTGATGCATTCTTCCCCTTTAGAGACGGTATTGATGCAGCTGCTGCAAGCGGAATTGCTGCAGTGATCCAACCTGGTGGATCAATACGTGACGAAGAGGTAATTGATGCAGCTAATGAGCATAATATGGTCATGATTTTTACGGGTGTTAGGCATTTCAATCATTAAGAAATCCAAATAAATTTGAGAGTATAAGAATGGATAATAAAGTATTAGTCATTGGTTCAGGCGGTAGAGAACATGCACTAGCATGGAGAATTAGTTTGTCTACAACTGTGAACCATGTTTATGTCGCACCAGGTAATCCAGGGACTCAAGAAGAAGACAATGTCACTAATGTTGATATTCCTTCAAATGATTATGATGCACTTATTGCATTCTGTCATGCCAAACAAATTGATTTGGTCGTTGTTGGACCAGAGCAACCTTTATGCGATGGTTTGGTAGATAAAATGATAGATGTAGGAATTAAATGTTTTGGTCCGAGCGCGCAAGCAGCTCAATTAGAAGGGTCAAAAACTTACAGTAAAGAGTTTTTAGAAAAATATCATATCCCAACGGCATCTTATGCTAGTTTTACTGAAGTTGTTCCTGCTTTAAATTATTTAAAGCAAGAAAGTTTTCCTATTGTCATAAAAGCAGATGGGTTAGCTGCTGGCAAGGGAGTTGTGATTGCGGAAAATGAAATTCAGGCTGTAGAAGCCGTCAATGATATGTTGGCAGGTAATGCATTCGGAGAAGCGGGTCATAGAATTGTTATTGAAGAATTTTTAGTTGGGGAAGAAGCTTCATTTATAGTCATTGCGGATGGCGAAAACTTTATTCCTATGGCAACTTCACAAGACCACAAGGCCCGTGATGATGGTGATAAAGGTCCAAACACTGGCGGTATGGGGGCTTATTCTCCTGCGCCAATTGTCGATAAATCAGTATTTAAAAAAGTTATTGAAACGGTTATAAAGCCAACAATTGAAGGCATGAAATCTGAGGGCTTTCCATTTACAGGTTTTTTATATGCCGGCTTGATGATTGATCAGAATGGAAACCCTAAGGTTTTAGAATTTAATGTTCGTTTCGGTGACCCTGAAACACAACCTATTATGATGCGTTTGCAAAGTAATTTAGATGAATTGTGTTTAGCAGCAATCTCAAATCAATTAAGAAACCATGAAGTTGAATGGGATAAAAGAGCTTGTTTAGGAGTTGTGTTAGCTGAAAGCGGTTATCCTGAAAAATATAACAAAGGAACAGTTATTAAAGGCCTAGGGGATAAGCATTCTTATGAAAATAAAAAAGTTTTTCATGCGGGCACTAAGATTTCAAATGGAAAATTAGTGACCAATGGAGGAAGAGTGTTGTGTGTTTGTTCGCTGGGAGAGGATATCAAACAAGCGCAACAGTCAGCTTATGAATATTGCCACACAATTACATGGGACTCGAAATATCAACGCAATGATATTGGATTCAAGGCGATAAAATCATAGTAAACTGTGGCAACTTTACAACAGTTACGAAGAATGACTGCTATTAGAAGCGTAAGATTGACAAAATGTTGTTTTTTTGTCATTATTCAACATTATGTGTAATATGTTAAATGTAGGTTATAATTATTAATAAATCCTTGTCTAGTGCGATGTTTTTATTATTAGCAGGTACTCAATCGGTATCAGCTAGTATTTTTACGTCTATTAATAGTGCTATTGTTAATGGCAAGCTAGGATTTGAAATATCAAAAACACATGAGAATTCTATGTATCTTGGCCAATGGAAAGACCAGATTTCAAATAAATTAAATCCAAGTTATTATAATCGTTTAGTAGAATTAAGACTCACGAGAAAATTTTCAAATAACTTGTTAAATACAAGCTATGATCAAAATTTCACACACAGTACTCAACAATTTATAGCGCCAGTCTTTAAAGATAACTTTTTTTCATTAGCGACAGAAGGTGAAGTTTATTTTTCATTTGCTTCTGAGAGTATTAAATTTTCTCCAGCATTAGCGAAACAAGCCTTTTCAAACTTTAACTCAAGTTCGTTAGCTAAAAATTCTCAATCGACCATATTGGAACAAGAATATTATACTCCTGGTTATGTCGTTTCTACTGGGAACAGCTCTTTTGGGTTGGCCGCTATTTTAGTTCAACAAAGTTTTTTGGATGATAAGTTAGGCTCTGTTACATTTGCTAGTAATTCTAATAATTTGATATTTTTTGATGAAATTCAAAGAAAAACTACACGAGGAACGGGGTACCAGTTTAATTTCACACAAAAATTAGGTAAAGGCATTGATGTAAGTATCGACTATCAAAGCCAAGTTAATATGAATGAATTTGACTCTTTTGGTCAAAGTTATTCGGATGGTGGTGATTTTGATATTCCAAGTCAATATACTGTATCAGTTGGCATGCCAATATTAGGTAGTAGGGTCAATTTTTCAGCTGAAAGAATAGATTATAGTAATGTGGAAACTACTATCCATTCTGGTTACCCTCAATCATTTTTAGATGTAACTACTAATGGTATTTTTAGCCCTCTTTTTGAGTTGAAAGATTTAACGGTCTATTCAGCTAGTTTTGAGAAAAATATTAATAATGACTTATCTTGGAACATGAAAGTTGTTTCAAGACAACAAGCTGCTGCAACAGCGGCAATATTGAATAACATTCTCATAAATGATACGGCTTCTGTCAGTTATAAATTAGGTCTATCTTACACAGCTAAAATGGGCCAGCTAAATTTATTTGCAAGTTTTGCCAATAAGCCATTATTAATAGGCGGAACAGAATTTGGTAGGTTGTCAGGTAGATCACTTGATAGTCATATTGAGGGCGTAGCCTCTTGGAGCTTTCAGTTCTAACAACTGGCGCACGATAATAAGTTGTAAGATTTATCATCCTACAGTACACTTGGTTTTCTATAATTCCCAATGATTAAGAGATACGTTTAATGAATGTTTTATCCAGTTGGTTCAAAAGAAACTTCGACAATCCTCAAGTAGTTATATTGATAAGTATGTTAATCATCTTATTTGCGATTGTGATTTTCTTGGGAAAACCATTGTCACCATTTTTAAGCAGCGTAGTCTTAGCTTACTTATTAGAAAGTGTTGTGGTTCGTTTACAAAAATTAAAAGTACCCCGTATATTAGCGGTTCTCCTAGTATTTCTACTATTTGTCACTTTGCTGATGTTTTTAATTTTTTGGGTGATTCCAGTTTTGATTACACAGATTTCCCAACTTGTTCAGCAGTTGCCAACATATTTGAGTACAGGATTGGAGTTTGTTAGAAAGCTACCAGAAAATTACCCAACGATTATTTCAAGTGAACAAGCTGCTTCTTTAACGACAACCATCACATCTGAGTTAACTCAATTAGGGCAGGGTGTATTATCTAAAACAGTATCATCATTTTTTAGTGTTATGTCGATTGGTATATTTATCGTTCTTATGCCAATATTGGTATTTTTTATGTTGAAAGATAAATCTGAAATAGTGGCTTGGTTTACTAAATTTGTACCAAAGGATTCTAATTTAGCCATTTTAATTTGGAGTGAAGTTGACGAGCAAATTGGAAATTACGTACGTGGTAAAGTAATAGAGATATTTATAGTCGGATTAGTCACATATATTCTTTTTGTACTTTTTGACCTTGAATATTCAATTTTATTGGCAACATTAACTGGATTCTCTGTATTGATTCCTTATATTGGTGCTGCTCTAGTGACGATACCTATAGCCTTGGTTTCATTTTTTCAGTTTGGTTGGACGGCTGATTTTGCTTGGATTATTGTTAGCTATGGTGTTATTCAGCTATTAGATGGTAACGTATTGGTACCATGGTTGTTTTCTGAAGTGAATAATTTACACCCAGTTGCGATTATTTTGGCTGTTTTATTTTTTGGCGGCATTTGGGGTTTTTGGGGTGTGTTTTTTGCGATACCTTTGGCAACTATGGTAAATGCAATTATTAATGCCTGGCCTAAGAAAGTTGTGGAAGTGATTTAATAAATAAACAATCTACATTGCTACAATAAGTTCTTTTAACTTGCCTGACTTTGAGTGATCAACAAGATCGTCATACCCGCCCACATGATAATCATCAATAAATATTTGGGGAACTGTAAATCTACCTGACTTAGTAATCATTTCCTGTTTTAAATTTGGGTCTTTATCTACTCTAATTTCATCAAATTCTATTTCATACTGTCTCAACATGCGTTTTGCTGCAAAACAATAGGGGCAAAGCAATGTTCCATATACAATAATTTTTGGCATTTTGAATGACTTCCTAAAATGAATAAATTACATGTAGTTTAACTTAAGAATGATTAAATTTTCGTTACAATTCTATTAAAACTTCTCAATAAAACCATTGACTTGCAAATTTTTAAGAGGGCGCAACCAAGGTTTGCTATTAGCAGGTAAATTTGTTTCATTTTCAAGTCCTGTTTGTTTGTCTTTGTATAGGCCAAATAGAATAATCCACCAGTCCATCCCTTTTCTTTCTGACTTAATTATCAATATATCATCTTTATTTAAATTGTTTTTTCTTACATATTTGACAGCGCTTTGTGGTGTACTGACGCCAATTAATTGGTGAGACCAAAGATTTGCGTATGGATTCTCTGCTATTGGTTTTTCTTGAATTAGACTGGCTGATTTCTCTATATGAGTTTCTTTTACACCATTTTCAATTGGAGTATCTGAGGTTGTCATACTGGCTTGATGATTAGATTCAAGTGGGTCTTTCAAAGGAGATGCTGGAGTGTCAAATTTTGGCATGATAATCGGTTTAATAACGACATCTGACATGTCGATATCTGAAGTAGTTTCTAACAATTTACTTGCTTTCTGATTCGCTAATTCTTGTTCACCCTCAGGGGCACATATCCATTGTTTTTTTGCAGCAAAACATACAATATTGGTTTCTTTGGGTTTTTTCTTGGCCTGCAA
>Ga0209345_10005775_pt1 | contig 11371 bp, 9 predicted proteins | sample Cruoilmetagenom7_FD_187294 | JGI IMG/M metagenome (GOLD analysis project Ga0209345, IMG submission 187294) | Oil polluted marine microbial communities from Coal Oil Point, Santa Barbara, California, USA - Sample 7 (SPAdes) (version 2) | ecosystem: Environmental > Aquatic > Marine > Oil seeps ...
AGAATAAAAGGCTGCCATGATAAAGTCTCTGCTTCCAAGAAGCTCTTTATATTGTGAAAAATCAGGATGATGCGGCCATAATGGTATTGGTGGAAACAGACTTGAATTATCAGATATTGAAAACTTAAACAACACAATCAAGGGAATTATTATTATCAATAGAACAGATACTAACGACACAAGCCACAGAAAATTTGTTCCATTAACTGACCGGATACTTTTTGTAAACAGATTTTTCATTACGCACCCTTTTATCAGACCTTGATAAGATGTTTTTTTACCTTCTTGGTAATAAATTCTATTAATACCTTCGCAATAAAAATTAATGCCATGAGTATTACTGCAAGAGCGCTTGCCTGACCAGGGTCACTCTCTTCGTGATACAGATATTCTATGAGTACCCCCAGAACCTGATATGTGGGCGCTATAACATAAGGGAACAAAAAGGCTTTCCATATTTCGATGGATCGTAAAACCAGTACTGCCGATATGGCAACTATAAAATTAGGGTGCGGCACTATAATATAAAAGAAAGTTCGGATACTCCCGGCTCCCATTGTTTTCGCGGCTTCCAGATGATCTTTCGGCACAGACTGCAGGCCTGCCAGGAGAATCAGCATGGAGATAGGCATGTCTCTCCAGATTTTTGCACAAAGAGCCAGCCCAAGACTGAAAAACTGTGAATGATACCAGTTGACCGGTTCTGATATAATGGGCGGAAGAAAATAATTACCCATGAGAAGATCATTTATATGCCCCCCTGGAAATTGAAACAGCATTTTAGAGACTATTATCGCTGTAACCAGACCAGGTATGGCAATGGGAATTAAAAAAAGACTTCTGACAATTCCTCTTCCTGCAAATTCCTTGTTAACAATCAGGGCGCAAACCAGACCGGCAAGAAGCTGCAGAGGTATTCCAGCAATGACAAAAGCAATGGTCCTGACCAGACTCATCCTGAACTCCTGGCTCAGGATGATTGCAGAATAATTTGTAAGGCAAATAAATTGGTCAATATTATTAACATGATCGCTTAATGACAGGCTAATCAATGAAAAGCAGATAAGGATTGTAAAAAAAAAGATATAAGAGACACCCGGAAGGATAAGACACAGGGCAAAAGCATGTTTCACAAAAAACAATCTTATTAAAAACAGGTTTGTTCCCAGTTTTTTTATCAGGTCTGTTTTATAAATATTCATTTTAGAATATCCTTTATCCCTGTGAAATAAATAGTAACTATTTAGCTAGTTCAAGGATTCTGATTTCAAGGCACCCTTCAGACAGGCAACAGGTATGATCTGATTAAACTGGTTGCCTGTGGATATTAGCTGAATAGTTACAAAAAATCTATTGATCCTGAACTATCCTGGAATACAATTCCAGCCTTTTTTTGATTGTATTGACATCGATACCTTCACCATTATCAGAATATTGCTTTTTTGTGACAATATTAAACCAGGCTTTTCTCCATATGGATGATATTCTGAAAAAATCTTTGTTCAGGGGCAGGACTCTGGTACCTGATGCATACTGGAGCATTGCTGTCTTTAAAATATTTCGCTTCCATGGTTCAAGCATCTTCCCTTCGATTTTATTACTGATATCCTTACGGATCGGTATCATGCCGAATTTTAAACATTCTTCAAGATGAATTTTATAGCTTGTTATCAATCTTGCTATATCATACGATAGCTTTGCATCCGGCGTGGTCACAGGTATTCCCCACCACCATCCCGCAAAATTGGAAATATGCCTCCCCAACCTGATCGGTTTGCCGTTTTCATCAAGCTCCATGGAAGCTCCCTTTGGCATAATTGCAACACCAAGATCCGAAGGATCTTTGAGATATCTTTCATGTATGGAAAAGGCATCAACCTGGTGCATGAATGCGCCGTAAACCTGCCCGGATGCAAATCCTGCCCATATATCACCGCCGCTCCATCGCTGGATCCACATGGAACTGTTGTAAAGATTATTCTCAACATAGAATGATTCCCATTCAAATAGATCAAGCACAGGTTGAGTATCCATGGCAAGTATATCTTTGTTAGAACCATTTATCTGATACAATTTTGTAAGGAGTTCAATAGTTGTTCCGCTGTAATTTCTCCCCCTGTGAACCATTCTCGGCATGGTAAGTCCAAACTCACCTTTTGTGTGGCTCCAGCAAAAAGAGACAACTGCCAGATCATACCAATCCCACAGGCCAGGATCGGCTTCAAGTTTATAATCACTGGGAAGGCCATAGCCATTATGCTTTTTAAACATTTCATTTATTTGTCCCGCAAGAAGTGACCATCTGTTTATGGCTTCTTTTAGTTTTGACTTTTTATAAAGAAAAGTATTTGTTTCAAGCTTCCTTGGCACATAATAAACCTTGCCGTTTATGGTAGCAAAATTGACTGCTTTATCAGAATATTCCTCCATATCCTTTTTCAATTTCACAGGATCTATTATATCGTCCAAAGGTAAAATATAGCCAAGTCGTACCATTGTATGCACTTCGGACATTTCTGTTTTTACAAGAGCAATGGTATGTTTTCCTGATTTTTTCTCAAGCCTCACCATCTCTTCAATATCTCTTACTCTGTTGTATGTAATGACATTGATTTTTACGTCTAACTCTTTTTCAATAGCAGGTATGATCCTGTTTCTGAACCATTGATCCTGGGTGTCCATCATCCGGATAAGCATGTTTACTCTTTGAGGTGCAGCAAATGATAATCCGTTTGTTATTTGTAAAAAAAACAGTAACAACCAGATGATTTTAAAAGAAAATAAAGTCCATCCTAAAGACATCCTGTATTGTTTAAATATCCATTTCACAATTAGCTCCTTATTTCTGAAGGTTATAGAAGTATACAAAAATCGGAATTCAAGTCCAGTGTCTGGCTAATACTTCAGGGTACTTCTAAAAATTAGAATTTTAGTTCGAGGTCAAGGCATGCAAAAATTTTAACCGCAGGAATACATAGAAGTATTTCGAGGATTAAAATTTGAGCATAACGCCGACATCTGGCCAAAAGGCAATTTTTAGAGGTGGCCTTCATCAGAGAGTAATAATAGGGTTACGGGTACCTTGAAAAATTGCCTTTTCGCCAGATGTCGGTGTCGCTACGAAAATAAAAAATGCTCATATACCCTATGTATGCTACGCTTTTTGATTTTAGCGCTACTTGTCCTCATACAAAAATTCTAATTTTTCAAGGCACCCTTAATTGTTAATGTACATGAAATATTTTAAAGAAGAAGGAAGGTCGTCCCTGTTTATGCTTTGATTTTGTTGTTCTATCAGGGTAGTATTCATTTTGATAAGTTTCCTGTCTTTGATATTTTTGTTTTAGATAAATAATAGATGTCACAGATAGTAAAACTTATCAATATTTTTAATCATTTCAACAGGTTAATTTCAACCATTTTAAAAACTTATGGGTATTTCTAATGATTGGAATTTTGGTTCAAGGTCAAGGCATGCGAAAATTTTAACCGTAGGAATACATAGAAATATTTCGAGGATTAAAATTTGAGCATAACGCCGACATCAAGCCAAAAGGCAATTTTTAGAGGTGGCCTTATTTTTTAAATGCGAAAATTATATTAGCATATAAGAGATCTTAATTTGAGGAAAAAAGAATAAGCATGAAAATTTATTTTAAAAAAGACAATGGTCCCGTCGACGAAGGGATTCAAGAGTTAATCGAGCTTTTAGGGGATATCCCCCGCCCTGAAATCGTACGAGAGATGATCATAGCATCACTCAAAGCCGGTCAGGAAGATGACGGCGCAGTTGACCTGAAGCTCATGAATGCCTCCCTGAAAGAAATGCGTTTTACGGCGAAGGCTTTCAGTTCCTACCGTCATACCCGGAAGATCGCCGTTTTCGGATCGGCTCGAACGCGACCAGAAGAGACCATCTACAAGATGGCAATTTCGTTAGGGCAGAAGTTAGCGGCATCAGGCTATATGGTTATCACAGGGGGTGGTCACGGTATCATGCATGCGGCCCATGAAGGAGCAGGACCAGAATACTCCTTCGGGGTGAATATCAGACTTCCCTTTGAGCAAAAGGTCAACCCTGTTATTGAAGGGAACCCAAGGAGTATAACCTATAAATACTTCTTTAATCGAAAAGTCGCCTTTATGAAAGAATCCGATGCAATAGTGCTTTTTCCAGGTGGTTTTGGTACACTTGATGAGGGGATGGAAGCCCTTACCCTGGTGCAAACAGGTAAGCGCAATCCTGTGCCAATTCTCCTTGTAGACGAACCCGAGGGAACATACTGGGCAAAATGGACTGAGTTCGTCGAGGAAACGCTTCTCTTGCAGGGCTATATCAGTAAATCAGATCTGGCACTGTTTGAGAGAATAGATTCAGCCGATGATGTTGTTGAAAGAATCAAGCGCTTTTACTCCCGATATCATAGTTTAAGGTATATTGGCAATTTTCTGGTAATTCGCCTGCGCTCAGGCATTAGTCAACACAAAGTAGAGGATCTGAAGAGCCGTTTTTCAGAGATTCTGACACCCCAAGGGGATATATATCTGTCGGGACCTCTTCCGGAAGAGATGGATGAACCCAAGATTAGAAATCTACCCCGACTGGTGCTGGATTTTGACAGGAAGCATTTTGCCGGGCTAAAAGCACTCATTGATTCCATCAATAGCGATCCGCTTATGAAACAATAACTCATGAGGAAAAAAGAAGAGTCAGAAAGGAGTATGAACCCTATATTAAAAAAGGTATTTCCCTGGAAAGGCGGCCTGAGCTGACACTAAAAACAATCTGCTTCTCGAAGCTGGAAAAAATGAATGACACTGTCATCAGGTTGCTGATTAATAAAGTTGTATTTGGTGTAACTATTCAGCTGATATCCACAGCAACAGGTAATTAAACTATGAAAAACTCACGTATAAGATGTCGTAAAGAAAGAACCCTGTAAAAAGTATAATGATACGGTAGAGAATCCTACAAACAGGCAGGTTCAGCCCTGACGGGATCTTTCTTGACGATTACCGTTCAAACAGTTTCAAACTGTTTAATCAGATCATACCTGTTGCGTGTCTGAAATCAGCATCCTTGAAATAGCTGAATACTTATAATTTGGTTTAGATATTCATGCCAAGCCACAGGTTTACCCCACTACCAAATGAGTTTCTAAATGTTTTTTTCAATACTAGCCTCTGGCAGTAAAGGAAATTCTTTTTTCCTGAGTACGGATAGAGTCAAGCTCTTGATCGATGCTGGCCTCAGTTGTAAGGAACTGGAAAGACGACTTACATTAACAGGGATACATCCTGAAGATTTGGATGCCATTATTATTACCCACGAGCATTCAGACCATACTAAAGGAGCAGGGCCGATGGCCAGACGTTTTGGACTGCCCCTTTATCTTAATGATGGCACCTATAAATCTGGTAAAAAGAAATTTGGCAAGCTGCCTCAACCTATTATTCTGGAAACAGGGCAGAGTATAGAGATAGGAGATGTTCTTGTTGAAACCATTACCAAATGCCATGATGCGGCAGATCCAATAGGATTGGTTCTTTCCAATAATAATATTCGTGTCGGTCTAGCTACCGATCTTGGAAGAACTACGCGTCTTTTAGAAGACCGCTTGAAAGGATGTCACGTATTGGTCCTGGAATTCAATCATGATCCGGATATGCTCAAGGATGGTCCTTATCCTTTGTACCTCAAGAGAAGAATTATGGGGAATGATGGGCATCTATCAAATTTGCAGGCGGGGATGCTTCTTGATACCATTGCTACAAAAGACTTAAAACATCTCATTCTGGCACATCTTAGTGAAACAAATAATAACCCGAAAAAAGCTTATACTCAGGCAGTTGAGGTAATGAAAAAAAAAGGGTTAAATAACTCTCGAATATTAATCGGCGCGCAACATGAACCAAGCCCTCTAATCAAGATTTGATGGACTTGAAAAAAGGCTGTTAACAGACATCTTCCCGGCTTGGAATAGGGGAAGAGAGGGGTGTGAGACCATTTGAACTGAAGTTATCTCTGACAGAGTTTCAAGGCCTCCCTGGCAAGTTCGTCACAACGTTCGTTTTCTTTGTGCCCCTTATGCCCCCTGACCCATTCCCATTCTATTTGATGTTTTTGACTCAAATCCAGGAATTTTTTCCACAGGTCTTTATTTAAAACCGGCTTTTTTTGGGATGTTATCCAATTCCGTCTGAGCCACCCGTCGATCCATTTGGTTATACCGTTGATTACATATTGAGAGTCACTGACCACCTTTACTTTTGATGGCCTTTTAAGCAGAGTTAAAGCCTCAATCACCGCAATCATCTCCATCCTGTTATTGGTAGTATCCTCTGAACAGCCCGAAATTTCTTTTTCTATCTGGCCATATTGAAGAATTGCGCCATATCCTCCAACTCCAGGATTGCCGCTGCATGCCCCATCTGTATAGATTATTAAATCTTCTTTATTTGGGTGCTTCATTCTTTTTAACCGCCTCAGGAGGTTTAACCGGGACACCTTCTTCTTGCATACGATGGTCCGGCTTTAAAGCAGTACCTTTTTTTACAGGTGTAATTCGAGATAAGGGTTTTTTGCTTTTCTTGTGAAAACGTCCGTTAATTCTAATCTGCAATTCTCTCTTCTCAGGATAATTAGTATTCAGTTTCAATGTTCCACTAAATGTCCTGGCTGATCCTGGAATATTTGTAAAACTTATCAGGAAACGCCGTCCCTTTTCGACCTCTTTGATTGTATAGATTACATCTTTGGTAAGAGTAAACGCCATTGGCCTTATCTCCAAAGGCCTGTCAAGGCCTGCTTTAATAGTGACTCCTTTGGAAACCTTTTGACCTATATTACCTAATAAATAGACATAAGGAGGAGAAAGATAGATATATCCCTTTACTAATCCTTCTACATGCAATTTCACAATTTTGTTAGCATTGTCATTGGTAAAGACTCGAATACTCTTTTTGATTGGCCTTTGATAACCCTTGGTCTTCATGGTTATCTTAATCTTTCCTTCCCCACCCGGAGGAATAGCCTTGTCAAAACTGACCAAGGTACATCCTCAGCCAGGTTTTACCTTTTTTATCTCAAGAGGCTGATCTCCTCGATTAAAGAAAACAAAGGTATGTTCAATAGGCGTGCCTTCAAATACCACATCGAATTTAAAGATCTTGTTTGAAAACTCTATCCTGGGTCCTTTCACACTTTCTTTGGCCAGGATCGGACAGTAAAAAACCAGTACCAATAAAAACAATATAAACAGCCTTAGGGTTTTCATTCGCGAACCTCTTTATAATGAATGTGTTTTTCTCCTGAAATGGAAAATAATTAAAACTGATGAATTCCCGCAAGAAGTTCATCAACAGGCTCAATAGGAGCCCTCCTCCAGCAAATAAAAAAGGCGCAGAGCAAAGATAAGGCCACCTTTAAAAATTGCCTTTTGGCCCAATATCGTCGTTATGCTCAAATTTTAATCCTCGAAATACTTCTATGTATTCCTGCTGTTAAAATTTTCGCATGCCTTGACCTCAAACCAAAATTCTAATTTTTAGAAGTACCCTTAAGATAACTAAACAATCATATTCTTTCGCAATTTATATGTCAGGATATCGAGCTTAACTGAAAAATCAATATTTTCAACCAAACAGCATTCTGGAACAAAGATCCTTCTTGGTGCAAAATTTAAAAGGGCATAAACATGAGATTCCAGAAATTTATCAGCAACTTGCTGAGCTACCGATGGAGGAGTGGTGATAATTCCAATCTCAATCTTTAATTCTTTCACTAACGAATCCAGCTCATTTATATCTCTGATAATTAATCCGGTTGATGTAATTTGACCAATTTTATTCGGATCATTATCAAAGGCAGCAACAAATTCGAATCCACGTGCAGGTAAATTTTGATGCTGCATCAGTGCCGAGCCCAGATTCCCAATTCCGATAATGCCCATGTTCCATTCCCGGTCTAATGTTAATATTTTTTTTATCTCTTTCTGTAATTCAATAACATTATAACCAACTCCACGGACACCAAATTCGCCAAAATATCCCAAATCCTTTCTTACCTGGGCGGAATTAACCTGGCATAACAAGGCCAGTTTTTCGGAAGAAATCATATAAGAGAAATTAGATTCCAATAATTCAAGCTGTCTATAGTATATGGAAAGCCTTGTTATAGTAGCTTTTGGTATTTTTGATTGTTTCATAAAACTCAAATCATAATGATGTATAAATGATATTATACTTGGCTAATAGGTACACGTAAAGAGGTATTATAAATCACTGGATATTTGATATAGGACATCAGCTTTTTTTGCAAAATATGAAAATTTTCGACTTGGGCTATTAGAAACATTCCCTTTTCTATGCTGCCAGTTTATACCTCGAAAAACCACAAGTTGTGGCCTTTCGAGGTATAAATTCAATATAAAAATCATTGAACTTGAAGCGGAGATAGGCCAACAAAGTCAACGAAAATGGGCAAAAAAACACAAGGTGCCCAAGGCTATGCTTCCATATTGGCTCAAATGTAAAAAGAACCTTAGGTTTATGGGCACCTTGAAAAATTGCCTTTTCGCCAGATTACGGTATCGCTGCGAAAATAAAAAATGCTCACATACCCTATGTATGCTGCACTTTTTGATTTTCACGCTTCTTGTCCTCAGACGAAAATTCTAATTTTTAGAAGTACCCTTAATTTCTGGATCAGGGTCAAAGCTTACCTCCCACCTGTGCGGGAATCTTTTTCCTATCCAGTCAGGCAGATTTATAAATAATTGGAGTATAGCCCTAGCTTATCTGCTTATGAAAGACCATCACAAAATTATACAGCAGACATAATGTAAGGTGCTTCCCATTGTAAAGACAAAAAACCCATCCTTTCCAAGGATGGGTTTTTTGTCTTTACAATAATAAAATCTGGATTAAATTTATTTAACCTTAGTAAATAAGGCAGGCCTAAACGATCTTAAGCAAGTATAAAAAGCCAGGAGAATCAATATCAATCCAAAAAACATGGCCGTGGAAGGCTCAGGTACAGGATTAATCTTGGTCAATACCGGTTCTTGAATATCTTTATCAAAGAGATCATCAAATTCGTTGTTATCCAGATCAGAAGGCATAACATCAACAGGATCATATCTTTCTGCAACCGGCATAATTTCTTCCGGCTCTTCTTCTGCTGGATTCCTTCCTCCTATACTGCGAGAGGGAGATAGGCTACGACGAGGAGGCATTCCTGCCGGCTCCCAGCCATTATCAGGACCATTCATCTTCGGCGGCTCTGCTATGGGTGTCTCTATAAGCTCCTCAATCGGTGATATAGTCGGCAATATTTTATCAACTTTATCTGGTCCAAACGGCAATCCAGCAAAATTCGGGTTAGAAGGGCTGTTAACAGCAGGAATATCCGGATACGGTTTAGCGGCAGATGCAATACGGGGAGAATCAGGATCTTTATTTTCTCTTGCAGGGATCCCTGGTTTTTCCTGTCCTTCATGGTCAATTCTGGAAGGATTTAGAGGAACCAGAGATATTGGACCAGTGGTTGTTTCTTCCTGTTTATTTTCAGCAGGCTCGGAAAGAAGTTCATTTTCCGGGGCAATTACTTTATCCGGTACCTCTGCCACTCTTTGATCAAGGGAAGGATTTATTGAATCCTTTGTATCCTGTACCGGATCAACCTTGGCCAACACCAATGGAACAGGTTGTATCTTATCCCTGGTCCTTAATATTTTTTCTTCATCAGCATCATTATTATGAATGGCTGAATTATCTTCAGGGACACCATTATCCCATTCAGTTTCATCAAAGTCCAGGATATTAGAGCCTACTGGATCAGCATAAAAATCAGATACTCCATCCAAAAAAGAGAGTTCCTTCGCGGTCAGATCTCGATTTACTGCGGAGGAATTACTCAGGGTATAAACAAGCAATAAGCCTGTGGAAAAGACTAAAAAACTTTTTAGTATTGTTATCATTTTTTACCTCTTATTTTATCTCCTGTTTAGTGCCTGAACGAACAACTGCTAATTTCCCCTGCTTCTGCGTCAGTCTCAAATTTCAATCCTCAAAATATTTAAGGATACTTCTAAAAATTAGAATTTTGGTTCGAGGTCAAGGCATGCGAAAATTTTAACCGCAGGAATACATTAAGTATTTCGAGGATTAAAATTTAAGCATAACGCCGACATCGAGCCAAAAGGCAATTTTTAGAGGTGGCCTTAATGTATTTCTGCAGTTAAGATTTTCTAGTTTTAGTTCAGGCACTATATTATTAAGGATTTTAACCCTTAGATTCTTTAATTTATGCTGTGACATTTTAAAAGAAATCAGGAAATCATATATGAATAGATTCAAATAGTATAAGGAATGGATCTATAAAACAGATAGGCAGGAGCGTTAATCATAAAAATATTGACTAATTGAATAGATTCAATGCCCTGCCTGTGAATTGAGATGTAAAAAAAGAGGATGCTTTCCAAGAATATTAAGTATTCATTTTACCAAATTTAAAAAAGAATCAGATACTAGCGAGAAGTCAACAGAATCCATTTAAAATTCTTCACATCTTTAGTCCTAATTAATTTTAATCCCTCCATTTGGGCATTCTTATCCCATATATAATTCCTTAATGGCACCTCTAAAAATTGACTTTTGGCTCGATGTCGGCGTTATGCTTAAATTTTAATCCTCGAAATACTTAATGTATTCCTGCGGTTAAAATTTTTACATGCCTTGACCTCGAACCAAAATTCTAATTTTTAGAAGTATCCTTAAATATTTCATAATATATATGAAACTTTTTTTCAAGGAAAATTTTAGGGATAAAAGATATTCTGATTACAATGGATGTTGTGGGGTAAGCATTTTAGCCCTGTAAGGGTTCTGGTTTTCTTTCATTTTTTTGTGCCTGCCATGACATGGGGTTGACCTTTATTGCTTAGGTGGTGCCATAGATCCTGACTGCTGATCTTTATTTGTTTTTTAGCATTCATGATCCCCACCCTGTAATAAGTAATAAATTACCAACTTTAACGCACTTATTTCATAATAGCCTGGAAATAAATTACATAGCACCTTAGTTGCGCATATAGACAGCACAATGCAACATATTGATATGTTTGGCTTTATGCGGCACATATTTCTTTGGCACATGCATTGCTCTATAGCAATCCAAGACTGAGTGATATCAGTAAAAATCATAGCATGTAAGATTCAGGAATAATTATTTTTTTAATTAATTATTTTTCATTATAAGGAGAAAAAATGAAAAAATTACTAGGTGTCTTGTTTTCAGTAATGTTATTAATTGCGGTTGCCGGAAATGCTGAAGCTAATACTATTACTATTACAGATGCGATAACTACAG
>Ga0209345_10005776_pt1 | contig 11370 bp, 9 predicted proteins | sample Cruoilmetagenom7_FD_187294 | JGI IMG/M metagenome (GOLD analysis project Ga0209345, IMG submission 187294) | Oil polluted marine microbial communities from Coal Oil Point, Santa Barbara, California, USA - Sample 7 (SPAdes) (version 2) | ecosystem: Environmental > Aquatic > Marine > Oil seeps ...
TGACCGTGCCTCGTTTCGCATTGAATTGGGCAATTCGCTTGGCATCCTGGCACCGAACGGCACCGGAAAAACGACGATCATCAACATGATGGCCGGGCTAGAAAAGCCCGACGAAGGCGACATCAGGAAAACCTGCCGCGTATCCTTCCCTCTGGGCTTTATGGGCGGAATTGTTGGCAAGCATACGGCCCGTGAAAACGCGCGGTTCGTGGCACAGCTTTATGGGTTGGATCCGGACTATATGGAGGCGTTCACCCGCTGGCTGACCGGGATTGAAGAATACTTCGACATGCCGGTGGCCACCTATAGTTCTGGAATGCGGGCCCGGTTTTGCTTTTCATTACTGCTGGCACTGGAATTTGACATTTACCTGATCGACGAAGGCATGCCGGGCACGACGGACGTCGAGTTCAATCGCAAAGCCGGTACAATTTTGCGCGAACGACTGGAGAACGCGACTGTGGTCGTCGTTTCGCACCAAACATCTACATTGGAAAAATTCTGCCGTTCAGCGGCGGTCATCAAGGATGGCCAGTTTCTGCTGTTCGACACACTTGAGGAAGCAAGGGCATTTTATGACTACTAAGCCTAAAGCCAAAAAATACCGCGTCCGCCGAAGCGGATCACTGGCCGAGCCGCTGAACAAACTGAAAGCGGCGGTCAATCCGTCTGGCGAAGATACCGGGCCAACGCACCCGGCGCTGGACGAAAACACACCAACCGAAGACGGTTTTGGCGATCAGGTTTTTCCAACAGCCCAAAACCCTTCTGAAAAGGCATCCAAGTCAATTTCGGCCGAAATTGAAGCGATCAAAAAAGAGGGCCTGACTGGTCGCCAACTGCGCATGGCGCGAAGGGTTGCACAGAAAAACCGGCTTGCGCCGACATCTGACTACGACGCGATCCGCCTGTTGCGCCAAAAGGGGATCGACCCGTTCAAACGCTCTAACATGCTGGAACTGGTGTCCCCGGAAGATAAGGCCAACGCCAGCACACCCAACCTTCCCAAGACCGTCGAAAGGGGAAAGCTACCCTCGACCGAGGTCATGTCCGAGGACGGCCGCGCCCGCGAAATTTATAGAATTCAGCAAGATATCGCACAACGTCGTCGCCGCAAATTACTGTTGTTGGTGACACGGCTCAGTTTTTTCGTTTTCCTGCCCACCTTGATTGTTGGCATTTATTATTACTTGGTTGCAACGCCGCTTTACGCAACAAAGTCTGAATTTCTTATTCAGCAGGCAGATTCTCAGGGCGGTGGGTCACTGGGCGGCCTGTTTTCGGGTACGGGGTTTGCGACCTCTCAGGACTCGATAACTGTACAAAGCTATTTGCAATCGCGCGAGGCTATGCTGCGGCTGGACAGCGACATTGGTTTCAAAAGCCATTTCAGCCAGGATTTCGTGGACCCTTTGCAACGTCTTGAGACAGACAGCACCAACGAAGAGGCCTATCGACTGTATCAACGGCTGGTCAAAATTGGCTACGACCCCACCGAAGGCATCGTCAAGATGGAGGTGATCGCCGCCGATCCGGCAACCAGCGCCCTCTATTCACGTGCTCTTATTAAATATGCCGAGGAACAAGTCGACAATCTGACCCAGCGTTTGCGCGGTGACCAGATGCGTGGATCGCGTGAAAGTTTTGAGGATGCTGAATTCAAGATGAAGGCAGCACAGGAACGCGTGCTGACTTTGCAAGAGCGGCTTGGCGTGATCGACGCAGTTACCGAAACCAGCGCAGTAATGAGCCAAGTCACTACATTTGAAATCCAGTTGCAGGAAAAGCGTCTGCAACTGCAGCAATTGCTCGACAATCAGCGCCCCAATCAAGCCCGCGTCGACGGCGTGCAGGGTGATATCAGCCGGTTAAGCGCGTTGATCGCAGAACTTCGCGCCCAGCTGACAAACAGCGGCAGCGATAACACGTCATTGGCGCGCATTAGCGGTGAATTGCGTATGGCGGAAGTTGACTTGGAAACACGCCAGGCAATGATGCAGCAATCCTTGCAACAGCTGGAAACGGCCCGGATCGAGGCCAATCGCCAAGTCCGGTATTTGTCGCTTGGTGTCAGTCCCACAGCCCCGGATGAACCGACCTACCCAAGGGCATTTGAAAATACGATTGTCGCCTTTTTAATATTTTCCGGGATCTATCTGATGGCATCACTGACAGCATCGATCCTGCGCGAACAGGTGTCGTCGTAAATGAAGACCGTTGACCTTGGAAACCTGAGCATCGGGAATGACCTGCCGCTCACCGTGATCGCTGGCCCGTGTCAGCTTGAAAGCGCAGACCATGCGCAAATGATCGCAGGGCGGGTGCAAGAGGCCTGCGCAACCGTGGGGGCGGGCTTTGTGTTCAAGGCATCCTATGACAAGGGTAACAGAACGTCACTGACTGGCATCCGAGGCCTTGGTATAGACGAAGGCCTGGACGTGATGCGCGGCGTGGCCAGATCGCTTGGCGTTGCCACGCTAACAGACGTTCATTCGCCCGAGCAATGCGCGGTGGCGGCCGATGTTGTGGACATAATCCAGATCCCGGCCTTCCTTTGTCGACAAACCGACATGCTGCTGGCGGCCGGAAACACGGGCGCTGTGGTAAATATCAAAAAGGGGCAGTTTCTTGCGCCCTGGGATATGCCCAATGTTGTCGCGAAAGTTGAATCAACCGGAAACACCCGCATCTTGCTAACTGAACGCGGAACGTCCTTTGGCTATAACACTCTGGTGGCCGATATGCGCGCCCTGCCAGAAATGATGAAAACCGGCTACCCGGTGGTCATGGACGCAACCCATTCGGTCCAGCAACCGGGCGGGCGTGGCGGCTCCAGCGGCGGGCAGCGGGAATTTGCGCCAGTTATGGCGCGCGCTGCTGTATCGCTAGGAATTGCATCGGTTTTCATTGAAACCCATGAGGATCCGGATCGCGCTCCGTCAGATGGCCCAAACATGATCCCTCTGGACCAGATGCCACGATTACTGGAAACCCTTATGGAGTTTGATCATCTGGCCAAGTCCAATCCGATCAGGCTTTAAGACCATACGAGTACGAAAGGCGCGATAGTGGGCAAACCGAACCAGACCGTCACCCAGAACACATGGGAATTCCTGAGCGAGCCGATGATCTCCCCGACCGGATTTCGCGAATACGACGCCCGCTGGAAATATCCAGAAGAGATCAACTTGCCCGGTATAACCGCAGTTGGCCTTGGTCTGGGCACACAAATGCACATGCGCGGCATTCGCCCGGTTATCGCTGTTGGGAATGATTATCGCGACTACTCGGTGACGATCAAAAACGCGCTTATTCTGGGGTTGGTTCAGGCAGGCATTGAGGTCAAAGATATCGGCCCTGCCCTGTCGCCAATGGCATATTTTAGCCAGTTCCACCTGGATGCGCCTGCGGTTGCGATGGTTACTGCGTCCCATAATCCGAACGGATGGACCGGCGTCAAGATGGGCTTTGAGCGCCCGTTGACGCATGGGCCCGACGAAATGGCAGAGTTGCGCGACATTATCCTGACGGGAAGCGCCCGCGCCCGCGCAGGTGGTGGATGGGAACAGGTCGCGGGCGTAAAGGCTGCCTATCTCGATGACCTTGTTGGTGACTTCAAACTGTCCAGACCGCTGAAAATCGTCTGTGGCACCGGTAACGGGACCGCATCGAAATTCGCACCTGAATTGTTAGAGCGTATCGGCGCCCAGGTCGTGCCGCTTCATAATGAGCTCGACTATACATTCCCCAATTACAACCCAAACCCTGAAGCCTTGGAAATGCTGCACGACATGGCCGAGGCAGTACGCTCGTCTGGCGCTGATTTTGCGCTGGGGTTCGATGGCGACGGCGACCGCTGCGGCGTCGTCGATGACGAGGCGGAAGAGATATTTGCCGACAAAGTTGGCGTCATCATGGCGCGTGATCTGGCCCAATACCACGAGGGTGCCACTATCGTAGCGGACGTTAAATCTACCGGGCTTTTTGCTTCCGATCCCGTCCTCAGGAAACACGGGATCACGGCAGACTATTGGAAAACCGGCCATTCCCACATGAAACGCAGGGTGCGCGATTTAGGGGCATTGGCGGGGTTCGAAAAATCTGGCCACTACTTCCTCGCCGAGCCATTGGGCCGGGGATACGACTGCGGTCTTCGAGTCGCCATCGAACTGTGCAAACTAATGGAGCGAAATCCCTCAAAATCGATGTCAGACCTGCGAAAAGCCCTACCGCCGACATTCTCCAGCCCCACAATGTCACCCTATTGCGCCGATACCGAAAAATATGACGTGCTTGCAAGGATCGTCACGCGGCTCGAAAAGCATCAAAAAAACGTTGGCACATTCGCCGGGCAAAAAATCGAAAAGATTGTAACGGTTAACGGTGCAAGGGTGATCCTTGAAGACGGAGCCTGGGCATTGGTGCGCGCGTCATCCAACACGCCAAATTTGGTCGTCGTCTGCGAGAGCCCCGCCAGCAACCATGATTTGCATACCATCTTCGAAGAGATAGACAGTTTCATCCGAACAGAGCCATCGGTTGGCGAGTATGACCAGAAACTGTGATTGAAAGACGCTGCCTGTGGCATCCTTTGGAAGCAGTGGTCTCGTTCATAATTTCGCTGACGAACGGAAACCGCATATTCGCAAAAACGAGACTTGAAACCAAGATCGTGAGCGCGTAACTACCCGCTCACAGTTGGGGTGTAGCCAAGTGGTAAGGCAATGCTTTTTGGTAGCATGTATCGTAGGTTCGAATCCTACCACCCCAGCCACCGGATATTATCTATTATTGTCAATGTGTTAAGTGGCATTTCCTGCCCGGTTTCCGGAGCGTTTGAGACCTATTCAAATCAGGCAGACGCCAATCCTGGACACATCAGAGCGGATATACCGACAAGTCTGGAATCGGGATTTGCACGCTAGCAGTTTGAAGCTGGCACCATCTGGCTATGCCGCATGATCATGGAGAGAGCTGAGCGGAGATTTATGCAGATCAGAGTGAGCGAAACATCTCGCGCTGATCCTGCCAGATTGGCGGGAAGGAATGCCGGGCCAGCCACTCAGATGTCATACCGGTCGCTTGCCGACCCTCAAAGGCGTCTCGGATCACGTCTGGTGCCAGAAAGGCCAGTTCGACAAGTTGCTGGACCCGGCGTTTTGAAGCACCCTCAGCCTCGGCAATCTCGCTGTAGGTTTTGCCGGATCTGATCAATTCGAAGTAGCGATGGGCAAGGCCGATGTTTTTGAACAATGTTTCGTCGCGAAGAGTGGGTGTATTCTCCAATATCAACTTTGTTTCCACACCCCGTTTACGATGTTGGAATTCAGAAGTGATGTTGAGGCGTCCTTCTGAGATCCGTTCTGGCTCGACTAGTAGCGCAGCGGCAACCTGGTCAGGTACGAGCGTCGTTCTGATCTTGCCCTGAGCGATATCCACCCGTCCGACCAAGTTCAGAAGCGTCCTGCGGGGCTCATGGCAGCCGTCCTGATCTTTGCTTGCTACCGCCACCATCTGCTCGTCTATAGTTGCAAGTTCATCCACCGAGGCATCTGCCACAATATTTGCCCTGAACTCTAGCGCCTTTAGGTGTCTTGCAACCAGTTCGCAAACCAAGGTTTCAAGCTCCGGACCTGGCAACCGCCAGCCAGATGGGTCTTTGGGGCCGGTGCTGCGAATGAGGCGATGGGAGACATAGTATCTCAACCTGCGTCCTTTGGCTGTTTTGGTATGACTTGGCGTCAGGCGATCGCCGGTCTGGTCAAAGATCTTGCCGGTGAGCAGGGAAACGGATTTTCTGCCACCACTTCTGTTTCTGCCGGATGCCGAACGCGATTTGACCGCACCGGCCTGCAACTGTTCCTGCAGCGCATCCCAGGCGTCAGGCTCAATAATTGCCGGGTGTTGGCCTGGGTATACATTTGCCTTGTGCCGGATGCGACCCGCATAGATCGGATTGGTCAAAAGGTGATAGATGTGACCGAAGCTGAACTCTGTGCCGCCCTTGGTCCGGCCTGACGACAGCGTGCGGATTGCGGTCCTCAGTCGCAGCCTGTCAGCATCCTCTTTCGTTGCTCTGATATTTTGATGTTTTTTGTAGAGATCGTAGAGCGTACGGATTATCTGTGCGTCCGGTTCTTTTACTTTCAGTGTTCTGCCATCCGACTCGTAGCCCAGTGGCACGTTGCCTCCCATCCAAAGCCCCTTCTTCTTTGACGCAGCGATCTTGTCCCGGATTCGTTCCGCTGTGACCTCGCGCTCAAACTGAGCAAAGCTGAGAAGCATGTTCAGCGTCAACCGCCCCATGCTAGTGGCGGTGTTGAACGACTGGGTTACAGAAACGAACGACGCCCCTGCCCCATCGAGCCGATCGACGATTTTGGAAAAATCAGCCAGTGACCGCGTCAGCCGGTCAATCTTGTAGACCAATATCTGATCAACCGTTCCCTGGTCGATATCTTTGAGAAGCCGTTGCAGGGCGGGTCGTTCCATCGTGCCCCCCGAGATACCACCGTCATCGTATTGCTCGGGCAGCAGCAACCAGCCTTCTGCTTTCTGGCTAGTGACGTAAGCTGAACAGGCCTCACGTTGTGCATCCAGCGAGTTGAACTCTTGCTCAAGCCCCTCTTCTGAGGATTTGCGCGTATAAATGGCGCAGCGAATCTTCTTCATCGACCAGTCCCGGTCACACGTGTTAGGCCAAAGAAACGTGGCCCTGACCAAGTAGTGCCGGTGATCAGCAGCGCGATGGCAGACAACGATTTGTGATTCCCACCGTTGTACCAGTATCCGTCTTTGGTGACATCTATCTGGTAGCGGCGACCATTCCATTCCCGGATGAGTTGGGTGCCTGGCCTAAGGGCGGGCGCCGGCACCGCCCTCGGTGTCTTACCGTCGGCCACCGCTTTGAGCGCTCGCTTCAGGTTTGCTGGTACTCCACCATATAACTTGCACTGCTCGTCCCAGATCAGGGCTTTGCGCATGAACAGCATCGACAGAAAATGAGGCGGCGCATTGGCGAACGCTTTCTGCCAGGCGACGCGGAGGCCGGAGCGGTCAAGTTCAGAAAGCTCTGACATCCGTATGGTAATTTTATCGCTGTCGGTCATTGCGTGTTATCCTCCGGCGGGACACCCGTGATGTGATACTTTGACAGTTTCCCTGCCCCCGCCTTCGTGCTGGAAATCTCGTAACCAGATTTACGCAACCTTGAGAGAGCGGCCCGCGTTGTGTGCGGCTGCCACCCAAACCTCTTGCTGATGCTGGTGATATCAGCGCCTGCTTTTGTACGCAGCAAGTTGATCAACCGGGCTTTTTTGGTGGCCGATACGGCCTTGGATGGCGGCTGACTATTCCGGCCGACTTTCGCCGTAAGTACCTTTCGGGGCTGGGTTTTTGTAGTTGTTTTAGTCATCATCTTCTCCTTGTTTCTCAAACAGGATCGGTCAACCCTGCTACTAAGCAAAACCCGGAAACCGGGCGGAGAAGGCGGCACCGTTTCAGGGGTGCGCCGCCACAGACAGTACCGCTCCGTTCCGAGGTGAAGTCCAGTGGAAAACGCGGGCTACAGGCCCTCGCCTCAAACGGTCGAATATCTCGTGGGCCTCAAAGGTCGGGCGGTTCGTGTTATCCGTTCGCTACTGGTGCCGCAATGCCTCGATTGGGTCGAGTTTCGCCGCCCGTCGAGCCGGGAAATAGCCGAAGATCACACCTACTGCTGCCGAAAACAGGAATGCCCCGGCCACCACCACAAGACTTGGCACAAACGGGATCATCATCAGGTTCGCGCCAACGGCTGCCAACGCCAGACCCAGCACGATCCCGACAAACCCTCCTATCATCGACAGGACTATTGCCTCGACCAGGAACTGCATCAGAACCTGGTTTGCTTGTGCACCGACTGCCAGACGGATGCCAATTTCGCGCGTACGTTCGGTGACGGATACGAGCATAATATTCATGATCCCGATACCACCGACCAGCAGGCTGACTGCAGCAACGGCGGACAGAAGTCCGGTCAGGATGTTGGTGATTCCGGTCAACAACGAGGCGATCTGTTTCATATCCATGATGCGGAAATCGTCGTTTTCGCTCTCGCTGATCCGTCGACGCTCTCGCATCAGCGCCTCGATCTCGACCATCGCGCGTTCGGTGGACTGCCCGTCGAGCACAGAGATGAAGATCATCGATATGTCGTTATTTCCCATAATCCGACGCTGGAAAGTCTTCACAGGCAGGCTGATCACATCGTCCTGATCGCTTCCAAATGACGAGGCACCTTTGGCTTCGAGCAGCCCGACAACCTCGCAAGTCAGGCTCTTCAGCCGGATCATTTCTCCGATAGGGTTCGTGTTTCCAAACAGGTTTTGGCGTACGGTTTCGCCCAGAATGCAGACAGGTTTGCCCGACCGTTCCTCGCTGGAAAGGAACGAACGGCCCATCACGATGGGCCAATCTACAACCTCCAGGTACCGGTTATCAGTTCCAACAATTGACGTTGAAGTGCTCTCGGCACCGTAGACTCCAGTGGTTGTCGATTGGGCATAAGGTGCAGCAGTTTCAACACTGCCGATCTGGTCAATAATCGCGTCGACGTCCTTTAGAGTGAATGCCCTTGCGACAGTGCTTGAACCCGGTCCGCGTTGGTCGCCACCGCCTTGCATCAGCATCAAGACGTTTGTGCCGAGTTTTTCGACATCCGCCGTGACCTGGCTTGAGGATCCCTGTCCCAAAGTTAACATTGCGATAACTGCAGCCACGCCGATGACGATACCCAATACGGTCAGAACCGAGCGCATAGCATTCCGAAAGATCGCCTGTACTGCTAATCGAAAAGTTTCCCAGATCATCTTCTGGAGTCCCCTCTAACCGGATTACCATCGCGTTCAACTTTGCCATCAACCATATAGATCAAACGCTGTGCGTATTCGGCCATGTCTTCCTCGTGCGTCACCATAACGATGGTCATGCCATCTTCTTCATTTAACGCTTTTAGAACTTCCATAATCTCACGGGACATTTTTGTATCAACATTGCCGGTCGGTTCGTCGGCCAAAATCACATCCGGTTTGCCTACTAGGGCACGGGCAATGGCGACACGTTGTTGCTGACCACCGGAAAGCTCGGACGGGTCGTGGTGTTCCCTTCCCTGAAGATCTACCTTCGCCAGTGCTTCGAGCGCAGTTTGTCGGCGCTCGACTCTTGCTACGCCTTTGTAAATCAGTGGCAATTCGACATTGTCGAGCGCCGACGTGCGGGCCAACAGATTGTAGCCCTGAAAAACAAACCCCAAATAGTTGCGGCGTAGCAATGCCCGTTGATCATGGTTAAGGCTGGCGACATGGACACCATTAAAAAGATAATCCCCCGATGTCGGACTGTCCAAACAACCGATCAAATTCATCGCAGTCGACTTTCCGGATCCCGAAGGCCCCATGATTGCCACGAATTCCCCCGCCTCGATTTTTAAATCCACGCCGTCCAAAGCCCGGACTTCGCCCTCACCATGACCATAGATTTTGGCGATGTTGCGGAATTCGATCAGGGCCGTTTTTGGGCTCACGTCAATTGCCCTCGGTCATGTCGACGATCACCAGATCGCCCACGGTGATGTTACCTGACACAATGCGTGTCATCCGGCCATCGGTGTCACCTTTTTCAACGGGCACCTCAACCGCAACACCTTCGCGCAACACCCAGACCGTGCGATCCGAGCGCACACGGCCATCATCGCCAAAACCCGACGGGATCAACAGGCCTAAAAACCCGCCACCGCTGGCTTCGTCTTCGGTTTCTTCCTGAACTATTTGCGGCGGCGCAAAGCGCAATGCCGCGTTAGGGACCAAAAGCACGTCCGAGTATTCTGCTACTGTTATATCTGCTGTTGCGGTCATACCGGGGCGCAGCAACAGGGCTTCATTTTCAATTGACAGGATCGCCTTGTAGGTCACCAGCCCGTCAATTATTTCGGATGCATATCGCACCAGGGAAATCATCGCCGGAAAGCTTTGCTCGTCATAAGCGTCGACGCTGAAACTGGCCGTATCCCCGACAGCAACACGGCCAATATCGGCCTCGCCCACGTCCACCTGAAGCTCCATTTTAGACAAGTCCTCGGCAATAGTGAAAAGCACCGGGGCAGAAAACGAGGCCGCAACAATCTGCCCTTCATCAGCATTACGCTGCAGAACAATGCCATTGATTGGCGAGCAGATGCATGCCTTGTCCAGCTCGGCTTTTTGAGCGTCCAATTGCGCCTGGGCAAGATCTCGATCGGCTTGCGCAATCGCTACATTCGCCTGCGCTCGAGCCAGCGCCGCCTGTGCTGACGTCAGGTGGGTCTCTGATGCTACACCACGTTCATCCAGTTGTCGGGCGATCTCGAAACCCGTTTCCGCCTCAACCAAACTGGCCTCGGCACTCAGCAGTCGGGCATTTGCTGCGGCATGCGATGCCTCCTGCACAGCCAACTGCGCCTCAAGTTGCGTCGTATTCAGAGCGGCCAGTACTTGCCCTGCGGCAACGGTGTCGTTGAAATCAACCAAGACCGCCTCCATCGTGCCGGAGAGTTCCGAGGAAATTTCAACCAAGTTTGTGGGTTCAATTGTGCCGGTTGCGGTCACCGTAACGCGCAGACTACCCTGGCTCACGGCTTCGGTCTGGTAGGTCACGGAGCGGCGCATCTCGGCTTCAGTGTTCCACCACAAAATCCCACCGATTAGAGCCGCAACAATTACCAGATAGTAGACCCAGCGCGGCACTAGATGACGAGACTTGCCCACGCCTAGCGTGGCTTCGATTTCGCGTTGCTTGTCAGCCATGGGGCAGCTCCTAAACCGCTTCTATTGGCGTGTGTTCCTGCAAGAGGACCGCACCGATTTGATTTACACGTTAAGCAGCGCAAACGCTGGTTTCAACTCAACCGATCTGCAATAGGTCCGTGCGGTCATCTAAGAAACAGATGCCGCCTAGCTCCGTAGAACCCATTCTTCATAGTTTCGCACCCCCGTCTTGGAGCGCAGTTTAAATGGCTAGTTAAATGAACAAAAGCTGCAATTCAAAGTAGGAGTGATTATTGACCGGCTTAGGCAAATAGGGGATTTTGCATGCCTCTAACCGAAAGGCAGTTTTGTCCCGCTGAACCGCCATTGGTGTTGAGTGCGACGAAAGTCTGCCCCCGGAATCAGACTCTTGGACGACTAAGACATTGAAATCTATATGGTAATTATTGAGCATCAAAAGATGTACCGTAGGTTCGAATCCTACCTGCCCAGCCAGCACCAATTATCTTTTAATATCAGTGTGTTAACCTATATTTCCCGCCCAGTTTTCGGGGGTTTAGAGTCCTGTTTTGACTAGGCAGACACCAAT
>Ga0209345_10005777_pt1 | contig 11368 bp, 11 predicted proteins | sample Cruoilmetagenom7_FD_187294 | JGI IMG/M metagenome (GOLD analysis project Ga0209345, IMG submission 187294) | Oil polluted marine microbial communities from Coal Oil Point, Santa Barbara, California, USA - Sample 7 (SPAdes) (version 2) | ecosystem: Environmental > Aquatic > Marine > Oil seeps ...
CGGGCGGGCAGATGCGGGCGGTTGCGGCTGTGCAGGGTGAATTGGCACAGGGCAGAATACAGCGGGCGCAGGCCGGGTGCCTCGCGCAGGGTGCGCTGCGTCATGCTGCGGGCGGCGGCGATTGCGTGCAAATCGGCGCGCAGCGGATCAGGGTCGGCCCGGCGTTCCGGGGCATGGGCGGCACAGGCCGTCAGCCACAGGTACAGCGCTGCGTTGGCCTCGCGGTTGGGAAAGGTGGCGATGCTGTCAGGCAGGCGCAAAGCCTCGCCATCAAACGAGGCTTGCGCCAGGCGTTCGACATCGGTTCCAAGCCGGCGACGCAGAGACAGCCGGTGGCGGCTGACCTCGACCGCGACCGTTTTGATTTCAACCGCCGGATCGCCGCCAAGCCCGCGGAAAAAGATCACCAGCCGCCCTTCAACCTCGCTCAGGCTGACACTGGCATCATGGTGCTGAATCGGCGCATCCAGCCGGCTGGCAAAGGAATGCCACAGCTTACCGACGGTTTCTTCCGGCTCTAGCGGGTCAAGATCGGTCTTGGTCATTCGGCTTATCCAAAGACCGCCGTCACAAGATCAAGCAGCCCACGTTTCACATCCCCGTCATCGGTCAGCGGTTCGATCATCGCCGCCAGAACCGCCCGTTCCAGTGGCATGCCCTGCCGGATCAATGTCGCGGCATAGACGATCAGCCGGGTGGAAACCCCCTCTTCAAGGTCTTGTCCCTTGAGGGCGCGCAGCTTGCCGGCCAGTCGCACAAGCCCTTCGACCTGATTCCTGTCCAGGCCACTTTCGCGGGCGACGACATCAGCCTCAAGTGCCGGTGCGGGGAAATCAAACTCGACCGACAGGAACCGCTGGCGGGTCGAGGGCTTAAGAGTCTTCATGATATTCTGGTAGCCCGGATTATAAGAGGCAACCAGCATGAAGCCATCGGCGGCTTCTATTTCCTCGCTGGTACGGTCAATCGGCAGGATGCGCCGGTCATCGGTCAGCGGATGCAGCACCACGGTCACGTCTTTGCGGGCTTCGACCACTTCGTCAAGATAGCAAATCGCGCCGGTCCGCACCGCGCGGGTCAGCGGGCCATCGACCCAAACGGTTTCGCCACCTTTCAACAGGTAGCGGCCAATCAGGTCAGCGGCAGAAAGATCATCGTGGCAGGCCACGGTATAAAGCGGCCGGTTAAGTTGCGCGGCCATATGCGCCACGAACCGGGTTTTGCCACAACCGGTCGGCCCTTTTAACAGCAGGGGCAGGTTGTTGGCGTGGGCGGCGCGAAAGATGTCACATTCGTCGCCTTGGGGAAGGTAGAAGGGGGCTGATGCCCCCTCCTTTTGTTGTACGTTATCCACTGATGATTACTCCGCTGGTGTGGCGCTTGCACCACTGATGATTTCTTTGCGCGGGATAAGAATTGCGTAAAGAAACAGGATCACCCCAAGCACCACAGCCACACCAGAGCCAAAGCGCATCCAGTAGAATATGGCCAGCGTATCCTGAACGCTCATGAAGTCCTCACCAACGACGCGTTGCATGTGCGTTTGCACCGTGCCCGCAAAGGTCAGCGAGAATGTCATGAACACCATGCCACCCGACATCAACCAGAACGACGCCATATTCATCACCTGATTATACGGATCGCGCTTGCGCAGGATCGGCATGGCATAGGTGAACATGGCAAGGTTCAGCGCGACATAGGCACCAAAGAAGGCCAGATGCCCGTGCGCTGCGGTGATTTGCGTGCCGTGGGTATAATAGTTCACCCCGTGCAATGTGTGCAAAAAGCCCCAGACACCCGCGCCAAAGAAGGCCAGCACGCCACACCCCAGGGACCACAGCAAGGCCGCCTTGTTGGGATGATCGCGACGCCCCTTCCAGACCATGACGAAAGCAAAGCTCATCATCGCAAAGAACGGAATGATTTCCAACGCTGAGAAGATCGAACCGACCCACTGCCAGTAACCGGGTGTACCAATCCAGTAATAGTGGTGCCCCGTGCCAAGCAGACCGGAAAACAAGGCCGTCGCCACGATAATGTAAAGCCACTTCTCTACGATCTCGCGGTCGACGCCGGTCAGTTTCAGCATCAGGAAGGCCAGAATAGAGGCCATGATCAGTTCCCAGACACCTTCGACCCACAGGTGGATCACATACCACCAGTATTCCTTGTCCAGCGCCAGGTTTTCCGGATTATAAAAGGCAAACAGGAACAGCAGCGCCAGCGCCCAGAGACCCAGCAGCAGGATGTTGGCGATTGCGGTCTTTTTACCCTGAAGCACCGTCATGCTGACGTTGAACAGGAAGATCAGCGCCGCCACCACGATACCGGCCTTCACCCAGAGAGGTTGCTCCAGAAACTCACGTCCGGTCTGACCCAGCAGCAAGTTGCCTTCAAACAGGTTGAACGCATAGGTGACAACCGCGCCCAGCGTACCCACCACCAGAATGATCAGTTGCAGATAGGCCAGTTTGGGCGAGTAAAGTTCGCGTTCGCTTTCTTCGGGGATAATGAAATATGCCCCGCCGAAAAAGCCCAAAAGCAACCATACCACAAGTGCGTTTGTGTGAATCATACGCACGACATTGAACGGCAGCAGTTCCGACAGCGTGTTGGGAGAGACATAAATCCAGCCCGCCAGCAATCCGCCCAGAACCTGAACCAGGAACAGAGCCATCGCGACCAGAAAATACGCCATAGCGACTTGTTGTGTTTTATACTTCATCTGACTGTCCTTTCCCTAACCCGCATCGTTGGGCGGCCAGCCCTGTGTATCAATGGTGTTCACCCACAGCAGAAAATCGCTGAGGTTGCGAACTTCCTCGTCAGTCAGGTTGAATTGCGGCATCTGCCTGCGCCCTTCAATCCCTGATGGCTGGGAATCCATCCAGCCCTTGAGCATTTCAAATGCCCCTTCCGGATCATCTTGTGTGCCCCAGCGTGCCATCACATTGCCGACTTCAGGGGCAAAGTAGGCCCCCTCCCCCAGAATGGTGTGACAATTGATACAGGACTTGTTTTCCCAAATCCGTTTGCCCGCCGCAACACTCTCGGTCAGGGTCTCTTCATTGGTTGATGTTGTGATAATATACCGGCGGCTTTGATAGGTAAGCACCAGAAATATTATCAGGAAAAACAGGGACCCACCGTAAAAAATATTCCGGGCCATGCTTTTGGTCATGACTTCTCGCATCGCGTCCTCCTTTGCGGAGCCGTTAAAGGTAAACGCACTGTGATCAGGCCCGGTGCGACTGTCCTTGATGAAAGTCAAGAATAAGGGCCGCAACTGGTGCCATTATATGAAAAATTACCGCCCGTCCCCCAACCGTCCCCCTGATCAGGCGGGGTGGCGCAAAAACGCCCGCGACAACACGGAAAAACCCAAGATGAGTCAACAGCAACGCAGCCCTTTTGTCACGAAACTGGCCCCCGTGCTTTATCCTTTTACAACCGCAGCTGTGGCTGTGAACCTCTTTATGTTGTCGCTGGCATGGCAGCGGATTGGCCTGCCCGCCCTTGCCCCGACAACCGCCCTGCTGCTCAGCCTTGGCCTGGGCGTTCCGGTAAACTGGCTGGTGGTCCGATGGGTTCGCCGCCTGATAGACGAGGCCGACAGCTAGGCGTTGTTGCTTTTACTGTGAACACCATGCAGGCGCATTCAGCTTCATGGGCTTTGGTGACGCCTATTTGTTGCACGCGACGCGAAACCCGGCATTTCCGGTCGAACTGTCCGGGTCATTTCGTGTGCGGGAATGAACGTGGTAGCGGTCGCAATAGCTTTCATGACACAAATAAGACCCACCGCGCTGAATGCGGGCACTTCCGGTCGCCGGGCCGGACGGGTCGCGCAATGGAAACGGGCCCGCAGGACACGAGGGCGCATAGAAATTGACCGTCCATTCCCAGACGTTGCCACACGTATTGAACAAACCGTAACCATTGGCAGTGTACGCCGTGACAGGCCCCGTCCCGCTATAGCCATCCTCAGCCGAATTCGCACTCGGGAACTGGCCTTGCCAGGTGTTCATCGCGTGATCGCCGTTCGGCTGCATAATGTTGCCCCAGGGGAATTTCTTGCGCGAAAGCCCGCCGCGCGCGCCATATTCCCATTGCGCTTCGGTCGGCAGGCTTAGCCCGGCCCAGGTGCAATACGCCAACGCGTCGTACCAGCAAACATGAACGACAGGGTGGTCTTCCCGGTTTGAAATGTCGCTGCCCGGTCCCTCGGGTGCCGACCAGCAAGCACCATCCACCTTGCGCCACCACGCCAAGCCGGGCGGTGAATCGGGCCAGCAAGCCGGGTCGTCCAGAAAAAGATGGAATACAGCCGACCAACCCTCGGTTTCAGCGACCGTCCGGTATCCGGTTTCTGCGACAAAGCGTGCATACTCGGCGTTGGTGCAGGCGGTGGCCGAGATGCGATAGGATGAGATTTTCACCTTATGGCGCGGCGCGTCAAAATCACCGGGAAACCGGGACAGACGAGTGCCCATATCGAAAAAACCGCCGGAAATATCCAACAACTCAGCGGACAGCGCCTGCCGCGTCTCAACGCTCGCAAGCGGCACGCTTAGCGCGGCTTTCAAAAAGGCGGCATCCCGGCCAGCATCAGGCAAACCGTGTGCCCCCCCGCAACATGAAGTGGCCACGCCAGCCCTCCTCAACTTCCATTCTGCGCATCTGGATGCCCATTCTTAACCGCCCCCGTTTTGCGGCACAAGCGGCCTGAGCTTTGATCCTGCATTCGATTTTCACCCAGTTTACACAGGCCGCGCCGATGCATTACACTTGCCCGCAAAAGGCATCCTGACAGTTACGAGGTATACGAATATGGCTGAGGCCAGAAAAAACATTCTTCTTATTTGCCTCGACGATGCCACCGCCTATTGGAAATACAAGACCGCATTCAATGAACCCTTGCGCACGCCGAATATGGACCGGATTTGTCAGCAGGCAACAGCGTTTCATTCAACCTATTGCCAGGCCCCGGTATGCGGGCCATCCCGGGCAAGTTTCATGTCCGCAAAAACGCCACATCAATTGGGGATTTTTGATAATAGCACTGATATATTTGATAGGATCGAAGCCCGGGAAATGTGGTCCTGCCGGCTGAAAGACAGTGGATACTTTTGCTCGTCCGGGGGCAAGGTGCATCATTTCTATAAACCTGTACGCCGGCGCTTTCACAATGTGATTTATTCAGACAGGCAAAAGCGTTTCAAATCCGATATGAATTTACCCGAGGGCATCGAAAAAAAGAGTTTTGGCGGGCATCGCGGTGGATGGGCCACAACCAATAGTAAGGATGACGGGATTTATTACGATGCCAATTCGGCGGACTCTGCCATTGAGTTTCTCGATACCTACGATCAGGAAGAACCATTTTACCGGGAGGTCGGTTTTTACAGCCCCCATGGGCCGCACCATACGCCGGCCAGGTTCAAGGAAATGTATGACCAGGACAATTTCCAACCGCCGAAGGAATGGAAGGACGGCTTTGATTGCGATGAATATACGACAACTCACCTGCCCGAGAACCCTTTCCTGAAGGACAATGACATGGATTGGTGGCGCGCCAGCGTTCGCAATTATTTTTCTGCCCTCAGCCATGGCGATTATCATATCGGGCGGGTTTGGGACGCATTGCAATCGTCACCGCACGCGAAAAATACAGTGGTCGTGATAATGTCCGATCATGGCTTCCACCTTGGCAATAGAAACCGGTTCAGGAAAAATACACTCTGGGAACAAGCGGCCGGTGTTCCACTGATTATTTATGACCCGGACCGGCCCATAGAACAGGAAGTTGACGACCCGGTGGCCTTGATTGATTTGGGACCAACTGTTTTGGATTGCGCCGGATTGCCCCCCCCCGAAGATTGCGTCGGCCGGTCCCTTTTGCCCTATATGGCCGGTGATACCGATCCGGATCGTGCCGTACCCACGTTCAATCATGACAGCGCGGCAATTCGAAAAGGCGATTACCGTTTCATCCGATATGAAGATGGCAGCACGCAGCTTTTTAATCTGAAAGAAGACTACTGGCAGTTGAATAACCTGGGGACAGCGCATCCAGAGTACGATGCGATGTATGCGTCTTTGGTTGAATGTTGCAAGTTATATGGTCTCTTGATCGTAGAGAACTGACCGTATGCCTTTGTTATAGCACAAAAACATGGGGCCGCCCCTCTGACATAAAAACAAAGTCAACGAATACATATGAAAACCACTTACAGGATGCGCTTGCTATGGACAGGGGCTTTGTTGCACCTGAAGTTCTTTGACCGCAACACCATGGAAGGCGTGGCCGAGGCAAGAAAGACGTTGGTTTGCGAAGCCGATAAACAAGGAACGGATGGCTATCAGGAACACCCCTGGAACAGAACCCTGGGGGCATATGAGCATATTATTGCGACAACCACACTTGAGGGTGAAGATATTAAATTGCCCGAGTTCCGGGCAGCCATGCAAAACCAGGTTGAGAAGTACAACACTCAATATGTTTGGGGACGCTCACGCAGCGATAAACTGTACCGCATACCTGAAAGGTTTGCCGATATTTTTTAGGGGCTGGGTGATGGCAGGCTTTGCCGATGGTGTGGATAATACGATCCAACAGCGTCAGCAAAGCCTTTATAGTACAATCCGCGCCCGAAAACTTCAGGCGCGGATCAGGGCGTCAAGCGCTTAGTTTGGGTATGTGGTAAAGTCGATCTTGGAATAGATCTCCTGCTCCAGCAACCCGGCGTAGATGTCGAGGTCGCCATTCATCGGCGCGATCAGGCCGGTCCATTTGTCGATCAGCGCGATATAGGCCTCAAGCAGCGGCTCGGGGTTTTCGATCCCGTGCTTTTCCTGGGCAATCTTGGCAATTTCAATCAGATCCGTCGTGCGGAACGCGGTGATATTGGCAAGCAATTCGGGCGAAGGTTCATGCATCGTCAGGCCAAGGTCGGCGGCCTCGATCAGAACTTCCCTGTCAACATCCGCATAGAAAAATTCGGTCTTGGCCATTGCCTGCGGAATGTTGGCGACGATCTGAGTGCGCTGTTCGGCGGACAATCCGCCCCAGAACCCTTTGCCCGCGAAAAAGTTGCCGGCAGAATGGTACGTGCCAAGCGGCAGGGTCGTCAGGTGCTTGGATACGTCAATCAGGCTGTGGCTTTTGAGGGCCCCAATCGGCTGTACCGCCGCATCAACGACACCATGACTCAGGGCGTCATGCATTTCACTGGACGGCACGCCGACCGGCGTTGTGCCAACGGTCACGGCCCAGCGATCCCAGGCGCTGCCACCGGTACGCAGCTTGATGCCATCCATGTCTTCCAGGGTGACGATTGGTTCTTTGCTGAGAAGCACATAAGGCGCGGTGCTGAGACCGCCCAGCATGACAACGCCGTTCGCATCGAATTCCGCACGGCACGGGGCACATTCAAGCATGACGAACTCGGTTGTGGCGGCGGCCATGACGTATTCATTTTGGCCAAGCAACGCCAAATCGGCGACCATCTGGGCGTAAGGCAGTTCTGCCTTGAAATATGTCAGGGCAAGAATGCCGATATTGGCAACCCCGTCGCGAAGGCCGGACATGGTCGGTTTCGCCGCCAGCAGGGCACCGCTATTGAACACCTTGAAATCAAACGCATCGGGAAATTGCGCCTCGGTCAGGTCGGCATAATACTGGTGCCCTTTTGATGTGGGATGCTTGGGCGAAGTCCAACTGGAGATTGTCACCCGGTCTTCGGCGACTGCGGCACCCGCAGCCACAAGAAAGGCAGTTGCGGTCGCTGTGGCGACCAGTTTGCTAAAGCTATTCATTGTCTTCCTCTTTGTTGTATTAAGGGTCTGCCCCCCGTTTGACAGCGCGCCGTCGGGGGATCATTTTGCCGGATCACGGCGTTATTTGTTTACGTTTCAGGCCCGGGGTCAGTTCCCCAACCCGGGCAGGAACAGAACCACCTGCGGGAACCAGATCATGATCGCCAGCACGAACAGGTCGGCGAACAGGAACCAAAGCACACCTTTGAAGATCGCGCTTATCGGCACGGCATCACCGACGATACCTTTTATGACAAACACATTCAGCCCCACGGGCGGCGTTATCAACCCCATTTCCACCAGTTTTGTCGCCAACAAACCAAACCAGATCAGGCTGATGTGTTGCGCCTCAAAAATCGGCAGCAGGATCGGCAGCGTCAGCAGCATGATGCCCAGCGGATCAAGGATCATCCCCAGCAACAGGAAGATCACCGCCGTGCCCAACACCAGAACCAGATAACCGGCCCCCATTTCGATCACCGCAGCCGACATCTCGGCGGGCACGCCGCTGATTGCCAGAAACCGGGTAAACAGGTTTGCGCCGATGGCGATGATGAAAATCGCCGCTGTGGTCTTGGCCGTATCAATAAGGGCGACCTTGGTGACTTTCCAGTTCAGCGTCCCGCGCGCCGCGCCGATGACAAAGGACATGGTGGCCCCGACGGCTCCGGCCTCGGTCGGGGTAAACACGCCGGTGAACAAGCCACCAAACACCCCGACGATCAGCGTGATAACCGGCCAGGTTTCCCCCAGCGCGGCCAAACGTTCGCGGTTGGTAATGGTCTCTTCGATCTTGGGCGCAAGCGACGGGTTCAACGAACAACGGATCACGATGACCAGCGTATAACCAAGCATGGTCAGCAATCCGGGCACGATTGCCGCCAGGAACAGCTTGCTGATCGCCACTTCGGCAAAGATGCCATAGATGATCAGGATGATACTGGGCGGGATCAGCGACCCCATGGTGCCAGCCGCTGCCACGACCGCCGCACTCAGCCCCGGATCGTATTTACGCTGCAACATCTCGGGCACGGCGATGCGCCCCATGGCCGCCGCTGTTGCCAGGCTGGACCCGGACGCGGCCGAAAACAACGCCGCCCCGCCGATGCTGGCCACCGCCAACCCGCCGGGCATCCACGACAGCCACACCCGCGAGGCGCGAAAGATGCCTTTGGTCAGTTCGGTCTGGTAACAGATATACCCCATCAGCAGGAACATCGGGATCGAACTGAGGGTCCAGTGCGCCGCAAAATCATAAGGGACTGCCGTCAGCAGGCCCCAGGCCGGGGCGCTGCCCAGCATGAACCAGAAACCACCAAACGAGACCAGGCCAAGCGCCACGGCAATTGGCACCCGCATGAGAACAAGAACAATTACAAGGACTATACCGGATATGCCGGTTGCAAAAAATGACATCAGGTGGTGCCTCCGGCGGTCATATCAGATGGTTCAGATTGCATATCAGCATCGGTAAAGGGACGGCGGATGAGTTTCAGCAGCAAAGCCACCGTCAGTATCGCGCAGCCAATCGGCACAAAGAAACGCCCCGGCCACAACGCGACACTGAACATGCCCATCGAATATTCACCAACCTCGTATTTTTCCAGCGCATCGAACCAGGTACGATAGGTCATCAGAGCCAGATAGATCGTCGACAGCGCCAGCGCCAGCACATCCAGAATGGTCTTGCCCCGCGCAGGCAACAGGGAATGAAGGACATCCACATGAATATGTTCGTTCTTCAACTCGACAAAGGCCAGCGGCAGAAACACCAGCCCGACCATGTAATAACCTGATACGATTTCAACGGTGCCGGGCAATGGTTCGGCTATGAACTGGCTGAGGATTACATCAAGACTGACGTGCAGCATCATGGCAGCGGCAAGAATAATCGAGATGATCATCAACAGATTTGCCAATCGGTCCGTCACCTTCATCAGTAAGTGCATTGCGCTCTCCCTGTTATTGTTCGCAATGGAGTTTCCGTATCAGAGACCCTGAAATACCGGCGGGCGTTTTTCAAGGAATGATTTTGCCCCCTCGGCGTGATCCTGACTTTTTATGACCTGCCCCTGTGCCATGATCTCGACATCCAGGAACGCCTCAAGCGAGGGTGATTGCGACAGGCGCAGCATCCGCTTGTTGGCGGCAAAGGCAAATGTCGGCCCCTCGGCCAGATCGCGGGCATAGGCGCGCGCGGCGGCGTCCATGTCATCGTCGCTGTGCACCTGCGCCACCAGCCCCAGCGTCAGCGCCTCGTCGGCGCGCACGGTGCGGGCACTATAGGCCAGATCAACGGTGCGCTGACGGCCAATCTGGTTGGACAGGAAATAGGCGGCACCGCCATCCATCGCCAGACCGATCTTTTTGAATACCAGCGCCATCTTGGCGGTCTCGGATGCGACGATCACGTCACAGGCCAGCGCAATGCTAAGGCCAACCCCGACCGCCGCACCGCGCAGGGCGCAAACGACGGGTTTGTTGATGTTGTGGATCGCCAGGATCATCTGATGCGCCCGCAATACCCTGTCGCGATCACCGACAATGTCATCCTTGCCCATCGAGGTCACATCAGCCCCGGCACAAAACGCCCGCCCCTCAGAGCGCAGCAAAACCGCGCGCACCGACGTGTCGCTGTCCAGACGGCGGAACACATTCAGCAACTCGGCGCGCATGTTCAGCGTCAGCGCATTCAACTTGTCAGGCCGGTTCAGCGATACCGTTACCAGCCCGCCGGTTTGTTCCACAGTGATTTCATCGGTCAATTGACCTCTCCCCAATATTTACGGCGACCGCCCTGCCCTATCTCCTAAGGACGGCGGCCGCGTTGTTTTGTTAGTCGCGAAAAATTGCCGCGGCGATTGAATTCTTGTGGATCTGCGTGGTGCCGCCGGTGATGGTCAGCATCCGCACATCGCGCACCATGCGTTCCAGCGGCAGTGAGCCGAAGTAACCATAACCGCCAAACATCTGCATCGAATCATGGGTGACTTTCTGCGCCATTTCAGTGGCTTGCAACTTGGCAATCGAACACAATGTCGGATCGGGTCGCCCCGCGTCGATCATCGCCAAAGCGTTATAACACAAAGCCCGCGCAGCTTCGATCTGGATGCGCATGTCCGCCATCATCCATTGCAGCCCCTGCATTTCCGACAGGGTCTTGCCGAACTGGCTGCGGGTTTTCATATAGTTGCGCGCCTCGTCAAACGCGCCTTCGGCCACGCCAAGCGCCAAAACCCCCATGCCGGTGCGGGTGGCATTATAGACGCCGATGGGTTTGACAAAGCCGCTGGAATTGTCGGCCACGCCTTCGGTCACCACATGATCGGCGGGTACGAAAACGTCGTCGAAATGGATCTCGCATTCGTTACAGCCGCGTGCGCCCATCTTCTGTTCAAGAATATGGATTGTCACACCGGGACTGTCGCGTTTGACCAAAATCGTGCCGATCCCGCGCGCGCCCTTGCTGTCGCAGAACCGCGCATAGACCAGCAGATAATCGGCGCGATCCCCGAACGTGGTGAAAATCTTGCCACCGTTCAGAACATAT
>Ga0209345_10005778_pt1 | contig 11368 bp, 10 predicted proteins | sample Cruoilmetagenom7_FD_187294 | JGI IMG/M metagenome (GOLD analysis project Ga0209345, IMG submission 187294) | Oil polluted marine microbial communities from Coal Oil Point, Santa Barbara, California, USA - Sample 7 (SPAdes) (version 2) | ecosystem: Environmental > Aquatic > Marine > Oil seeps ...
CGCTTCCCTTCACCCGCCCATAACCACCCTTCCAGCACTATTTTCTTGCTTTCCATATTGTGCGTGCGCGTTCTTACAGGAGCACGATGATCTCTTCCGAGAACCGGGAATCCTACCGAAACAGCTGGGTCTACTGAAGACCTATGTCGAATCCCTAATTTGCGTACAAATATGTATTTTCCAACGACAAGAACTTCGACAAAGACTGAAAGAAGCAGTACGGACCGACCATTCGTGTCCCTGGTCTTTCTTTTGCATTTTCGGCAATACCACTATGCAAATTCCCGTCCAAGCGGCAAAATTGCTTCTTTTCGCAGGTTTATCACGCCTTCTTCCCTTCAGGCACGCAAAACCCAAGCGTGTGACCTCAGCAGGCCAAAGACTCTCAGCCCGGAGACCATTGGAAACAGCCTGGAAGAAACAAGCGTAGAAAAACGAACAGGGAGCAGTATCTTCCTAGAAGACTTTGGAAGACATCTCGACTCTTTTGGCCGCTGTAACGACATGCTCCATCAGAAGAGCAGTCGTGACAGGTCCAACCCCACCAGGCACAGGAGTCAGCCTACCTGTACCAAATTTCATGACACTGCCATCCACATCACCCACTAAACGCCCTTCAACAACATGAATACCCACATCTATAATGAAGGCATCTGGACGAAAGTACTTTTTTCCAAAAAATTCTGCCTTCCCAACGCCTACCACAACAAGGTCTGCTTTTTGGGTTACCGCCCACAAATCGCGCGTGCGCGAATGACAAATAGTAACTGTTGCGTCGCGCTGCAATAAAAGCGCAGCGCAAGGCTTACCGACGATGTTGCTGCGCCCAAGCACCACAGCATGTGCCCCGCGAAAAGGAAATTCTGCAAACTCGGCAAGGCGAACAACAGCTTCGGCTGTGGCCGGAGGAAAACAATCCAGCCCCAATTGCAGCCGACCCACGCTGCACGACCCAAGCCCGTCAATGTCTTTTGACGGATCAATTGCGTCTGCCACGATATTTACATCTATATGGGGAGGAAGAGGTGTCTGGAGAAGAATACCGTGCATCATTGGATCGTGGCTTTGTTCTGCCACAGCTTTCACGAGTTCAGCGGTGCTGACTGAAACAGGAAAAAAACGTTCCTCGTATTCGATATCAGATCGTTCTGCAGCTTTCACAATGCTCTTACGGTAGGAAGCACCCGAATCATCATCGCCTACCAGAAAGACCACCAGACGCGGCCGGATGCCCTTTGCTCCTAAAGCCTCTACATCAAGGGCGATATCATCTCGAATACGCGCAACAAGATCTGCTCCAAAAAGAGGAATCATGAGGGCAGGTCCTTTTCGACGAAGACAAGAGTAGCGGTAACGGCTTTTTCTATCGCGGAGAGGTTTTCCCTCAATGCAGCCAACATCTCCTCCGTCCCAGCAGCGTCTCGCAATAAAGAGACGTTCACTCGTACATTCAAGCCTGCCCCTGCAGCTGCCGCCTGTGCACAACACGCAGCACATCCCACATCGGTAATGACATGAGGATTTGCGTGAGGGGCAAGTTCGCTCGCAAGACACACAACTTCGAGACTTGCCTGCACAATGCGTAACGCAGCACTGCCTGCCCCCCTCAAGGCATCTTGCACATTGTTGGAGCGTGCTTGTTTTTGTTCCGCTGTCGCACGCGGCAGCGCGTACGCGTCGATCACCTTTTGGAAAGCTGCCGCGTCCTCATCAGCAAGAGCGACCGCTCTCGTTTTCAGGTCTTCAGCCTGTTGCAAAGTCGCAGCAACACGCCCTTCAGGGTCCTCTTTCGTAAGGTTACAAACCATCATGACAAGCCCTGCACCCATCGCGACTTGCAGAGCCGAGACTGCTCCGCCCCCAGGAGCAGGGGCCGAGGAAGCGAGGTCTTGGAGGAAAGCATCAATATGCTGTTGCGAAAAATGGAACATAACTACAAGTGTGCCGAAAAATACCCCAAGTGGTAGGAGAACCCACGCAGAGCAAAAAAACAAGAAGGCCACTACAAAGTCTAGAAGATAAGGAGAAAATTTGCTGACATGGCCACAGTTTCTCCAACAACAATAGCTTCAGTAGCCAAAAGTCTCTCGCCCTATAGAGAACTTTTCCTAAAAATTGCCACATAGCAGAACTCTCTACAATAGCCACATGCATCTGGTAAATCGTGAAAAAAAGCTTTTACGACAAAAATTCACAACAAAAAGATCGCCCTCTAGAAGGGAGAACAACCTGACGGAAGCGAAAAAACACCACACCGGTCAGCAGCCGGTCAACACTCCCAACTTTCTGCCGCTTGTGAGCATATATGAAAATAAGTGAGCAAGATCTCCGCGCTATTTCGGCATCTGGCCTTTTCAAAGGGCGCGCTCTTCGCCTTCTCTGGATCATGCCTTTCTGGCCAACCAGGACAAACCCAACGGCACTCACTCCAGCCCGCGAAGTGGCCCATCTTCTGGCCCGTGCCGGCCATTCTGTCGCACTTCTCGGCATGAGTGAGGAAACTCCCGAGCCTTCTCTACCTGACCATGGAAACCTCTACGAGGATCCGCTTGTGCGGCCAGGAAGCGGACCAGGCCGGCAAGCAAGGGGAGCAATCGAGATCGCACGTCGCGCGCTCCGTCTCCATGCAGAACAGCCTTTTGACCTTGTTTATGTACGTTTTGCACATCCCATTGGGGTCACCGCGGCAATCGTCGCAGCACTTTTACGTCTTCCTCTCATTTACCAAGAAGAAGCTCCCGACTTAGCGGCAGTCACTGAACGACGGATTGAACGATTCTCCATGTGGACGATGAAACATCGCGCCCGCCTCCTCTGCGCAAGTGGTCCGTCCTGTGCAGCAGATGTAGCTGACATGCTGGACCGTCCCGTCTATCCCATTCCTCTTGCTGTCGACACAGACAAATTCCATCTTCCATCGCGTACGCTCCTCGAAAAGGAACAAGTACGTCTTATTGCAGTGGGTCGGCTCCATCCACAAAAAGGAACGTCCACGCTTATCAAAGCCATGTCCAAGCTTCCCTCCCGCTTTGAACTCGACCTCGTGGGCGACGGAGAGGGACGCAAAGATGCCGAAGAACTCGTCGAGCAATATCAGATTGCAGACCGCGTTCGATTCCACGGATTCCAGCCTCCTTCCGCAATAGCCGGGTTTTTGGAAAGAGCACATATTTTCGTTCTTCCTTCCAGAGTAGAAAGCTTTTGTGTGGCGGCAGCGGAGGCTTTGGCTTCCGGTCTCCCCACCGTCGTGACACGCTGTGGGGGCCCAGAATATTTTGTGGGGGAAGAAGATGGTCGCGTTATCAAACCGAATGATCCAACGGCTTTGGCACATGCCATTACACACACGGTGAACCGCTACAGGGAGTTCAATCAGTATGCCATTCGGGAGCGGGCGCACGCTCGTTTCGGCCCCGCTGCGACCTTGCAACTCTACGAAAAAATGTTCGCGAGTGTTCTCTTGGGGGTAGAGCCAGAGACAGAGACAGGCCCTTTTGGCCCCTTTTGGTTCCCGCCGGTACACAACACCGAGAGCAAACCATGAATGTGGGAAAGCTGCGCCCTCCACAGAGAACAAAAAGTTGGGAAACTCAGAATCGCCGGCGTAGCAGACCAATACCCCGGGTTTTCCGGCGAGGCTTCTCCCCCACGATTTTCCACCCACTTGCTTCTATCAGCGTCGACAAGCCCCGCCATACACCAGCATCCACGAGAACTTTTTCCGGCTTATGATCGGTACAAAGGAGCAGAGGGCCATCTACCGTTGGAAGACGGGTGGTCTCAATCAAACTCGCCAAATGCACCCTCTTCTCTTCTGAGTCTTTGGCGACCTTACGCACACCCATTTCATCGTTTGCATTGAGAACAAGCTCTTTACGGAGCACCACTTGACGCAGAGGACGCACCAGAGGGTCCCCATTCCCGTTGACGTCTTCTTTGTCCATATTATCTCTCACAAGACAAGCGAGAGTCTCAGGAAAACGCAGGGCCTCTGACGCGATCGACTGAATGTCAAGACCTTCGCGCGGCCCGCCCATCACCACAAGAGAGTTTTCGATAGGACGGTCGCGAAAATCCACTCGTCGAGCATCGAGGCCTGAAACCATGCAATGCAGATTTCCCTCGTGACGCCATAAGACAACAGAAGGCGCGCCTAAGTCGACAAGCTGAAGAATGTCAGAGAATGCGATATTTTTCGGTTCACTCGGATACCATCGATATTCCTCATGCTGCGCAAAACCGCGCGTTTGCACGAACGCCTTCACAAAGGTCTCTCCCCCGCCGTTCGTTCAGGACTCGAGCGCCATGCCAAGCAACTCGTCTCCCTGCAAAATGCGGAAATCTTCAGAGAGCTTACAGCCATTTGCAAACTGTTGCGCCGCTGCTACCAGCTCCTCATCTACACCAAACCAGCGCCGCATCCGCTTGAACGGCCCCCACTCTGTCTCCTGGCGAGAAACATAAGACTGCAAAATAAAACGCAGCAAGTAACGGAGCGGCTGATCGGTATCAACCGGCCCATACCCAGGCCCAACCCCTACATGACGAAAATAGAAGGTAGAAGCGTTTTCGTCTTTATTTTCTTCGACACGAGTAAGGCGCACACCGCCAATCGTCTGTACAGGAGTCACAACAAGAGCAACCTTCTCCCGAAAAAGTTCACTTTCCTGAAAAAAGCGCATGAGGCTTGCATACCCGACTTCTACCGCATCCCCAAGAGAACGACGCTCCCGCTGATTTTTGTATCGGACTCCAGTTGTCGGCGAAACCTCCGCGTAACGTTCGCAACGCAATGGACAAAAAACCACAAGACGTTGGTCTAATGTCTCTGAGTCCATACCACCGTAGGCTTCTTGGAAAAGTCGAGTCACACGCGCCGGCTGGTTCACTTTGTCGTGCCATTTGCCTCCACGTTCAAGAAGCGCAGGCGTATCAATGGCAACAAATACCGCTCGCGCTTCTCGTAAGAGGTTCAAGACTCGCCGGCGATGCGCGGGATCATCACTCGACATATCCCCACCAGGAAAATCATGGAAGCACACAGCGAGTTTCGAGTCTTTTGACTTCTCGTCCGCGTCTTCCTCAACAAAGGTGCCATCGTCCTCGTTGCCATTTTTCCCAATACGGAAATGAAAAGACTGTCCCTGTTTTGTACCGGGCATCCATCCCTTCATGACAAACGCATCAGGAATGCTTCGCAATTCGCGAAGACGCTTCTCCAATAGGTCATGACTGGACTTGTCCGGCACCAACGTAAGATTTGTAGCGTGAACATTCTCAGCAAATTGCTCGTACATCGCGGCGAGGAGGCTCGTTTTTCCCACACCGGAAGGGCCAAGCATCATCACATCGACTCTATCGAGCTTGGGTCTCCCGACCATTTCGCTCCCTATATAAAGATCGGTGCATCTTCAGCAATCGCAAAAAGGATCACCGGGGAAGCAGGCGGGAGAGATCATCCGTCGCATGTCTCGCATGGGTTACAGCCTCCACCCACTCCTGCTTCAATTCCATCAATTCCCCGATACGGTCAAACACCTCGGGCCAAAGCACCAGACGGTGCCTATTCAAATACACATCCCACTCTCGTTCCACTCGCTTCGCACGCAAGATACGGTCCACGAATTCCTCCGTAATACCGAAAGCCGCTTGGCTAGGCTCTGCGGCAAGAGCAAGAAGAGCAGGTTCGGCCTCGTGCAGGGCTTCCCGGTAGGCCGCGTCAAGACGTTCCCGCACCATTGCAGAATCCGCGGGAGTGGGCAGCGAAAAGGACGTTGCACTGTCAGGAGTCAGCACATCAAGCTCTCGACGGATCCGGTGGTGAATGAATCCACGATAGGAGAGCTCAAAACCGGCAAGGACGCTGAATCCCTCTTTCAAGCGGTGATAGTCCGGAGGCAGTTCATTCCCAAACCCATGCAACCAGGGAGACGCTCCACCATCAATCGAAACCAAACGGTCCAATCGCACACTTGAGCACAAGATTTCGACAACCCGCTGCTTTAGTTCTTCCATGCTCTGATGCAGCACATTGTCAAGGCGAAGGAACTCGCGTGACAATTGGGAACGCATCTCGTTCCTGAAATCGCTATAGGCAGTGTCGTAGGAACCCCGATGGTCTCGCCGTGAGGAAATCTCGTCTTCTGTCGGGAGCGGCACCGTCTCTGCACAGTGTTCAATGAGAGCAACCACATGCTGACGGAAGTGCTCGTCTTCGCTGTCACGAGTCTCTTTCAACTCCCGCACAAGACGCTCAAGCCCTGTTGAAATCTTGTGCCAGAAGTCATCGAAGAGATCTTTGTACACTTCGTGGGCTTCTGCATCGGCGCTTCGCCCCAGCGTCACAGCTCTTCCCGCAAAAGAAAGAGTCCCCTCAACCTCAGTCACAAGCTTGTCAAGCTCTCTCGAATGGTACGCATCGTACTCTCGGTCGAGACCCTCAAGATGCGTCTCAAGGTATTCCAAAGCGGGGGTAAGTACCTTGCCTTCGACCTCTGATTCCTCTGCACAGTCCGCCACAATACACTGGGCACTGGAGAAAAACTGACGGGGAAGAGAAGACCGGAGCATGTCGCAAGTGTCAGCATTATTGCTGTTCTTGGTCTGTACCTTGTTCAGAACCAAAAACGACCAGTCCGCAAGACGAAGGGCCTCTAGCGAGCTGTTCGCAGTGTCGTACAAGTCAAGATCAATGTCGGCCCAACTGTCGCCGACTCCGGTACTGCGCGGCATACGAACGAAGAACGCAAAATCAACTTCGGTCTTCAGCGTATTCAGCAAACGCTCTTCGTCACCATAACCCGTATCACCCAAGCCTGGAAGGTCGATCACCGCGATAGGAGCGTCTTCCATATTAGGAAAAGCACAATATGCATGCACATGACGTACCGCAAAATACTTACGGTAATCACGGCGTCCTTCCGGAGTGTCCTGAGCCACATATTCACGCAATTGACTTAGCGGAATACGACGCTTTTCTGCACCCAACAGATCACGGTACTCGTCAAGATGTTCCTGCATCATCTGCAAACGGTCATACATCGCAGTCTGACGAACGGTCATTTCCTCCATGGAAGCCGCCGGAATCCGGTGGCTCGCAAACGAAGCAATCGAAGAAGGAGGAGGCCCAAGAGCAAGCATCTCGTAATAAGGTCCGATTGCATCCCCTATAAAGGAAGCATCATCGTGGAAGAACACCTCACCGTGAGGGTCAGTCGTCTGACTGTTATAGATAGTGCTCTTCACACCAGTGCAGTTTTCTCCCATTCCGTCAGGAAGTTCGCGGGAAGACAAACCGGTAATCGCCTGCAGCAGTCGGCTCTTCCCCTGACGAGCACGACCGATCACCGCGATATTCAAAGTAGTACGGCTAAAACGGGAACGTGCCCCGTCATAATCCTGCATCTCTGACCGCAAGCGCCTACACAGAGTGTCCGCGTCAAGTGACTGAATCTTGTCGTAGAAGATACGCATTTCTTCATGAACAAAATCGTCCTGGTCGCAGGTACGCAACAACCTCTCGCGCAAACGAGCCAGCTGTTGCAGCGACAAATTCAGTTTTTCGATTCTCTCGCGTCGCTGCTCAGCAGCAGCAGCAAAAGCGCGCCGGCGATCGACAAGATCTGCGATGCTATTGCGGGTAGATGTCGAAGGTGGCATCTCTCTTCACGTCCCTCGGTCCGAACTCCCACAGAAAGGAGGCTGATACCAAACTGTGCAATTCTTCACAGCATGCAATAATCGACTGCATGTGTAGTACCTAGGCTGAAGGGCACAGGAAATGAGGGAACTGCACATATCCCTATCGGTTCTGTCTTCTGCACATACCCCAGCGATACCTCTCTCTCTTCTTCTCTTCTTCTCTTCTTCTCCCAAAATTGGCCACGAAAAGGAGGCACCATGCACCTCTTTTCTCAAAAAAAGACAACAAAACATCAATCGCACAACATGAAAAACCTGCAAGAAGGGCATAAACAGAAAACCCGCAATACTCCAAAAAAATCGATTCAGCCCATCAAGAAAAAAACACAATACACAGCCACCCCAAAAAAAATATGCCCCTCTCTACCCTCAACCTCGCCCCTTCAAGCCCCCCCGAGCCAGAAAGAACTCCTACACCACACACCTCCCCGAACTCTTTCCAGCCCCAGGAAACCCTCCCCACTCCGGGGGACCTTGCCAAAATCTTTCCAACCCCAGGTCTGCGCTCAAGAGGCAAGAGAACGCATGCACCCAAACACTCATCCCCTTCCTTTGGCCCCCTTCCTTCTGCTGTACCCACTGCTGCACCCGAAACAGCTGCATGCGAAGTGATCATCACCGCAAACAACCCAGACGACTGGCTCATCAACTTCCCTCGACAACTGACAACGAAGAAAAGATCGCCTCTACACATTTGGCCAAACATCACAGACAAGACAGCACACAGATGACTGACACTGGCTAGTTTTCAGGTGGCTCCGGAGGTCGCCGGTTGTTTCCGAGAACAAAAGATGCTCCCTCCATTCGGAGCATCCTGAAGACGTCGAGATACTTGACTTGCAGCTCAAGGCACGCGTTCGGGATTTTTATCTTCTTACGGGAGTCTGCTTTTTGTTCTTGTGTCACGACAATGTGACCGTACGCGTGCGCATGGGCGACGAGATACGAATCTGCAATCTCAAAGAAGGTCTTGACGGCGGGTGGGTCGTAGTGGGTGCTCGTCGCAGCCCAGGTGTTCACCTCGGTCAGACTTTCCATCACTTTTTCGTCTGGTTGCAAGAAGAAGGCATCTCCCCGGGTTCGCGCCCAGGAGAGAAGTTCGTCGCCGCGGGCTTCGATCTCGTTTTTGATCTTCTCGATACTGAAAACAGTCCCTGCTGCATTCATGGACTCGAGCCAGGTCCAGTATGCCGGGCAGAAATCAAAGCCATACCAGCGGTTTTTTGCTTCAATGAAGGCGTTCGCGTCAAGTAGATAGGCCATTTTTATGCAATACCGAGATTCCGACCGAGTTTGTAGAGGACAGAGAGTTTCTTGAAACCAAGTAGGTGTGCTGCATCCCGATACAGGATTTTGCCTTCAAGCGTGCTGGTAATGACCGCCCGAGCGAATCGTTTACTTGTTCGTACTGGAACTGTATTGTAGAAGTTTCCACCACTGCGACTTGGCCGGGCAGCGGCAATGTCGAGCACTCTTGTTTGCTCCTCCTGGTAGGCAGCTTGGTATTCGTCCCAGCTAACCTGGCCAAGCTCGTAGATCCGACGGAGCACAACAAGTGTGCTTACTTTAAAGAAGCAGGCAAGCCGGTCAAGCTCCTTCGTGGTGAGACCATTTGCAGAATCGTGCTCTTGCTCGAGTTCTTCGCGCGGGACAAGGAACTCGGCTGCGACCTGATTGCACCAGTCTTCGCTATCACTGTCGGAAAAGCCCCCGCCAGGAAGGTCGTCCAGTGCGCTCTGGCCAAGCCGGAGGTGTGCAAGCTCGTGCGCAAGCGTGAAAATCTGTGCGGCTTTCGTATCCGTTGCGTTGATGAAGACCACAGGCGCAAGGTCGTCGACCAAAGCGAACCCCCGGAACTCTTCCGGGTCAAGCTTGCGATGCGAGTCACTCCCGACTATCCCGCTCCTCATCACAAGCAAACCGGCTGCTTCTGCCCGTTCCGTCAGATCGCTGAGCGCCTCAGCCCAAGTTGAAAACTTTGGGCGGTGCGCAAAATCGAAATCGAGACTATCTCGCATCGCTGCTGCGGCTTCGAGCACAGGAGTCGACATCGTGCACATGCCAACAAAGCCCACCCGTTCTTCCCGATTGGCATAGGCAAAGTCGCGGTACCATTCCTGGCGCTGTTCACACAGATACACGGTATCGAGCAGATCCGCACTCGGACGCGCGATCCCCTGGCCGGCTATCGTGCGAAAATCCGGGAGAGGCACCAGCTCCACTGGCGGTACCGCAAGAAAAAAGAAACCGGTCGGCGTATGCGTTGCACGCGCGTATTTTTCAAGCTGCTTCAGAGTAGGACGCGTCTCCCCAGTCTCCCACTCAGGCAGCTTCGCGAAGTCAGGTTTCCCTACCAAGGACTCACGCGACACTCCCGAACGCTCCTGCGCCCATTCAAGCATCCTCGGACTGACTGCAACGCGAACCACCATAACAACCCAGTAGCACCTGTGCGACCTTCGCTCCTCTTTCTTCCACTCTAAAGCACTTTATTGCGTATCACAATGATAAAACAGTCCCTACCTGCCGGTTTACCATCTACCAATGCACCTCCCCCCAAACGCGCGGCAAACACACACCACAAACCGCCCGCACATCACTATCCATCCGCATAGTGAACAAATTCCACAAACCACATATTCTCGAGTCCACAACTACCCAGTACTGCTGTTCCAGTAATACGAATACCAGAACAGCCATTACCGGATCACCACATTGCACACCCTGGCGCGGCCGTAATTTTGTGTTCCTCCGGGATGTCGCAGAAAACCTCTGGTCGCGCGGAAGTCACAATAATCTGAAGGTGTGGCATTTCCTCAGCCATAAGGCGAAGTTGCTCGAGGAGCTTCACAGCATCTGCTTCTTCGGTCTCCTCCGCGCAGAGGGCATCAATCAGCAGCAAACCAGGAAAACGACCAACCTCATGTTGGGTACCTACCCGCAAAAGCGCGAGCAAAACAGCGATCCGTAACCGCGTCTTTTCTCCCGGACTGCACGCAATGAAGTCCGTTTTCCTACCGCCACTCTTGCACAGCTTCAACTTGCCATCCAGCTTCATATCCACACTCTCAAGAGCATGTACACCAGATGCCTTCGCCAGCTTGACGATCTCCTTGTTGATATCTGTAAACAGATCCTTGCTCTCGGTTTCCCGCCGTTTTATTGCTTCTTCCAGCGCCGCATCGATCACAGAAAGCTCTTTTTCCAGATCATCTGGACTTTCTGTTTCGGCGTCTTTTTCGGCAAAGTTCTCACCAAGAGGCAAAGCTCTCCTGGGAAACTTCTTCTTGTATCTCTTTTTTTCTTCTTCAAATTTTTCTCTGGCCCGAACGACCTCGGCTTCTTTTTCCTGACGGACGTTTTCGTCTGAAGTTTTTATCAGGTTGTGAAGTTCATCGGTGGTTTCCCGGGACTTGTCCCAGTAACCGGCCAACTTCTCTTCCAGGCAAGTAATATGCGCTTTCAGCTGCTCTTTCGCAGCCAGGAGCTCATCTCTATCAGCCGTGTTCCCGGGCACAACACCGGCAGCCGCCTCTTCTTCCGCTTCTCCGAGAAGCAGGCTTACAGCATCATTACCAAACGCCTCTTCCGTTCCACAGATCGAGCAAATACCCTCTTCTGCCTCGGCTCTACGACGCTCTTGCGTGATTTCTGTATAGCAACGAGG
>Ga0209345_10005779_pt1 | contig 11367 bp, 10 predicted proteins | sample Cruoilmetagenom7_FD_187294 | JGI IMG/M metagenome (GOLD analysis project Ga0209345, IMG submission 187294) | Oil polluted marine microbial communities from Coal Oil Point, Santa Barbara, California, USA - Sample 7 (SPAdes) (version 2) | ecosystem: Environmental > Aquatic > Marine > Oil seeps ...
GCGCTGACAGCCGTGACCCTGTCGCCCGATGCATTCTCCGGCGTCGTGATTTGCGATCTCATGGTCATGCGAGCCGAGCTCCTGGAGCAATACTGGAACCATCGCCGCTCCAGCCCGGGATCAGGTGATCCTGACAAGCCCAACCGGCCCTATGCGAGCTATGAAGAGGCGCGCAAAAGATACGTCCTTTCCCCGCCCCAGCCGGTCGGCGAGCCGTTCCTCCTAGATTACATGGCGTATCATTCAATGCGGCGCGACGGTGACGGTTGGACATGGAAGTTCTCACCTGAGGTATTCCGACGAAGCAATAAGTCCGACGAATGGCTCACAATCGGCCATCGACTCGTGAATGCGCCGGGCCGCAAGATCATCGTTCATGGCGGAAAGAGTCAGCTCTTTACCAGGGACTCGGCTGACTACATCCGCGAGCTGGGGGGCGGTGACATTCCGATAATCGCCGTACCTGAGGCGCGCCACCATTTGATGCTCGATCAGCCATTAGCTTTTTTAACTGCACTCAGAAGCATTCTCTCCCTTTGGGAGGAGCAGGCACACCCAAGGTGTGTGTGAAGGACAAGCGCGCCGAGATCCACGGGCGGATCACGGCGTACCAGGCTCAGATCGCGCAGGCGAAGCACGACCTGGCTCATATAAATGCGTCGATCCGGCTGTTCACCGACATCTGTGTGCGCCATCTTGAGGTCGATGGCGAACTCACAACCCGGGATCTCGCCGAGCGGGTGATGATCGAGCGCCGACTTGACGCGACGGATGCCACGCTGCGCAATTCGGTCGTCTTCAAGGTCGTCCAGGCCCTTCGCCATGCCGCCCGGCGCAAGCATGTCCGGATGGTGGAGAAGCGCAAGGGCATGTGCGTCTGGGCACCAGGCGATGCCGTCACGTTGCGGGTCGTTGCCAGTAGATGTTGGCATCCAATACCGGTTCGATCAGGACTCAAATCGCTTGCACCGGGAGAGCCGTCCATAGATATAGAAGTTGGCCGAGCTGACACCATGACGCCGGCACACGTCTGCGGTTGCCACGCCTCGTTCCTGTTCAGCCAGGATCGCGATGATCTGTTCCTTAGTGAATTTGCTTTTGCGCATTGTCTGTCTCCGTTGCGACAGACTCTCCATTCAAATGCGGGACCAAATGGATATCAGGTCACATTGTATGAATGCATACCATATGCAAGCAAATGGGCCGTCGGGAGGCCGATGAAGGGTCGGCAAAAGTCCGTTTGCTTACATACAGTATGGACCCGTGCGGAAATTTCGTGTATTAGGGTTGGCAACAGCCGGTAGCACGAGTGCCTGCGGCTTGTCTGAGCGGTGGAATGTCAAACCAGTCGCCCTGACGAAGTGAGGAAAGTATCACATCGTCAGGAAGGCCTCCTCCTACATTCCGCAGTTTCGGTAGACTTGCTGGCTAGATTAATCTAGCCAGCACTTTTTTCCTGCTTTGAATATAGCGGTTGAATTTCGAGCTGCACAAAGCCAGAGTGAACTTTTGACACCATGGCTAGGTTTGGTTGGAATGCCCCAAGAGAAAATTCTGAGATTCGCTGACAATGATTTCTGGAGCGATGAGCGAGTTGAGCTGGCTTTTCTGATAAGCCGTGTTACGCGCGTGCTTCGGCGTCGATTTGATATGGATATGGCATCCTTGGAACTCACGCGGGCTCAATGGAGAGCGATGCTGTATGTTTTTCGGCTTTCTAACCCTACGCAAACCGAGTTAGCCGAGATATTGGAGCTGGGGCGAGCTTCTGTCGGGTCTCTGATAGACCAGTTGGAGCGAAGTGGATATGTATCCCGGGTCGCGGACAGCGATGATCGTCGTGTGTGGAGGGTTGTGCCTTCTAGATTGGCAGTCTCCCGGCAGTCCAAAATTGATCGGGCCGGAAGACGTGCGGCCGCTGAGTTATTTGCGGATTTCGACGAGAAAGATCTTAGAGATTTCCGTCGATGTCTTGAAAAGCTAATCCCAAGCGCGGAATGAGCGTGGTGAACGGTAATCATCCTATTTTTAAGCTGCCAGGTTCCTGAACTTTACGCAGAAAGTTTCAGTTCCATGGCGGGGGAATCGCGCCGATGCCCATGTCCGGGCGCTGATTGTTGTAAATCCAGAGCCACCGCGTAGCGTGTTCCTTGACCTTCTTGATCGCATTGAAGATGAACCGTCCTGGCCATTCCTGCCGAACGGTCCGATTGTAGCGCTCGACATAGGCATACTGCTGCGGCTTGCCAGGCTGGATGCAGAAGATGCCAATGCCGCGCTTTGCTGCCCAGGTCTGCAGCTTGCCACTGATATTTTTCGGCCCCGTTGTCCACGCGCATGCCCATCGGCTTTCCGAGCCCTTCAATGATTTGCTCAAGCATGCGAACGACACGGGCTGCAGGCAGGGAGAAGTCTACTTCGATACCAAGGCCTTCGCGGTAAAAGTCCTCGAGGACATTTAGCGTCCGGAAGGACCAGCCATCGCCGAGTTGGTCGGCCATGAAGTCCATCGACCACATTTCGTTCGGCCGCTCCAGAACCGCCAGGGGCCCGGAACTTCCCGAACCAGGCGTTTCCTCGGCTTGATCTACAAATTCAGCTCCAGTTCGCAAGGATATGCGCGTCTGTGAATCGCGATTTCTTCATTCTCGTCTCCGTCGATAATCAACGCCGGAGAAGTCCAGTTTTCAAGTCGCTTATTTTCAGGGATGACTACCTTTCCAGGTGAAGTCCGGCCCCTGATCGACCCGGATAGCTCAAGTTTTGAGCAGACCCGTTCGAGTGTTTCAGCGATATCGGCACCGGCGTACGTCCCTCGAAAGTCAATGGCTGGAACAAGTCTGGTGAAGGCATCGATGATGTTCAGGGTTCTGATCTTGCAACCGTCGTAGAGTGGGACGTGGACGAAACCTGTGCTCCATGCCTCGTTCGGTCGCGACAGCTGGCAACGCGCTTCCTGATGAGACGTCAAATCGTCGCGCCTTGGCCGTTACGCTGGTAAACACGCACCCTTCCCGCGACAATGCAAAAAGACAAGATGCTTGCCGACGTCCGAGCCTTCACAAATATGGGTCAATGAGATTGCCTTGAATTGAGCCGACTGTCGCGCGTTCGGTCTAGCGCTTACATCTATTGCAAATTTGCATCACATTGCGACGATTTCTGGCAGTGGGCAAAATGAATATTCACATCGCAGAAAAGTAATATAGCATACAGTACGCTATAAACATAAGGAGGAAACCAGGTGCATTATTTTAACACGCTGTCTAAGACAACTGCTTCGGTATCTTTGGCGGCATTGCTGCTCGCCGCAGGTGCTCATGCACAAGTTGAAGTGGACGAGCAGGGTACTACATCGACAACCGAAAACGCAGAGACCACACGTCGTCTGGGCGCAATTACAGTTACGGCGCAAAAGCGCGAGCAAAGTCTGCAAGATGTGCCGATCGTTGTGACGGCTTTGTCCGGTGAACTTCTCAGTGATGCGGGCGTTAAGGATATTAAAGATCTGACGGTCGTTACGCCCGGCCTGCTTGTGACTTCGTCGTCAAAGCAAGCAAATACGACGGCGCGTATTCGCGGCATTGGCACGGTAGGAGACAATCCTGGCCTCGAAAGTTCCGTCGGCGTCGTTATCGATGGGGTTCCGCGCGCCAGGAATGGCGTTTCCTTTGGAGATCTCGGCGAAATCGAGCGAATCGAAGTGCTAAAAGGGCCGCAAGGCACCTTGTTTGGCAAGTCGACTTCTGCGGGCGTTATAAATATCATTACCAAGAAACCGTCTGACGAGCTTGAGTCTATCTTCGAGGTCGGGATCGGCAACGAAGGCTTCCTTCGCACCTCTGCAGAAGTTACCGGACCGCTTTCTGAAACAGTGAGCGGTCGCCTTTTTGGGGTCTATGAGGAGCGCGGCGGTCTTCTCGACGTAAAGACGGGCAATGGTCCGCGTACCGAAGACGAAACGAGTCAGTATGACTTCTACTCCTTTCGAGGCCAGCTTCTTTTTGAGCCTTCGGGCGACCTCGAAATCCTTCTCTCGGCTGACTATACTGACCGGGAAGAAGATTGTTGCATGGGTGACTATGTCTCGGTGGACCCGGCCAGAGGCCCGCTGGTTACGCTGTTGGCCGGCGGCGATGGTGCCTCTGCTTTCCCGATCGATCCGTTCGATCGCGTCGCCTTTGCGAACCGCGACGCCACGCAGACGACCGAAGACTGGGGCGTGTCAGCCAATATCAAGTGGCAGACCGGATTCGGTGAACTGACATCCATCACATCGTATCGCGACTGGGAAAATGGCTCGGGTCAAGATACCGATTTCAGCGCGGCTGATCTTTGGTATCGTGATGATGAAACTTCCGTGGATGCTTTTGCGACTTTCAGCCAGGAGTTGCGGTTCGCAGGTGCCACCGACAACATTGACTGGCAGGTGGGTGCCTTCTACGCAAATGAGACTCTCGACCGTTCAGATTTCATCCGTTACGGCAATGATTACTTTTTCTACTTTCAGCAATTGCTGCTCGGTGCGAGCGGTGGTGCGTTCAATCTCGCTGCGCTGCCCGGTAACATTTACACGGGTGAGGCCAATGCAACTGCGGACGTTTATGAACAATCTTCGGACACATACGCGATCTTTACGAACAATACGTTCAGCTTGACCGATCAGTTCGACCTGACCGTCGGCCTTCGTTATACGATCGATGAGAAGACGCTGGAATCCAATTTTGATGGCAATGCAGGTAGCTGTGCCACAGCCTTGACTGTATTTGGGGCTGCAGGTGGGTTGACCCCAACGCTTTGCTTGCCTTGGACGAACGACAACTTCGTCGGTGTGAGATCCACGCAGGATCGCTCTGACGACGATTTGTCAGGTACAGTGAAGGGGGCATATCGGGTCAATGAAAATCTGATGTCCTACGCGTCCTATTCGCGCGGTTACAAGGCCGGTGGTTTCAACCTTGACCGCAGCCAGTTTGGTCCCTCAGATCCCACGCCGTTTCAACCGAATCTGGACACCGGTTTCGATCCCGAAACTGTGGATGCGTATGAGGTCGGCTTCAAGACCAACAATGCGGCAAATAGCTTGTTCTTCAATGGTGCGATATTCTATCAGGAATATAGCGACTTTCAGCTCAACACGTTCACCGGTACGAGTTTCATCGTGACATCCGTTCCCGGTGTGATTTCCAAGGGCGCTGAGTTCGATATCCGATACCTGCCTGAACAGCTTGAAGGACTGACGCTTCAGGGCGGCCTCGTCTATGCGGAAACCCAGTATGACGATTTCGAAGCGGTAGACTTTTTTGCCCCCCCGCGTCTGCCGGGAAGCACGATTTCGTTCGCGCCCCGCTGGTCCGGAACGTTGGCCGCAACTTATGAGACCCCGTTTATCAGCGACTGGGATGCGAGATTCAATGTGTCGAGCCGATTCACTTCACGGTATAATACAGGGTCGAACCTCGATCCGCTCAAGGAAGTTGACGATTTGGTCGTGGTCAATGCGAGGATGGCATTCTATAGCGACAATTCACCGTTTGAGCTGGAGGTTTGGGCGCAGAACCTGTTTGACGAGGACTATTACGAGCTGGCTTTCGATACGCCCCTCCAGGGCAATGCTGCCACGCAAACAGCGCCTGGAACCGCTGTTGGAGCGTTCCTGTCGCCACCTCTGACCTTCGGAGCAACCGCCCGTCTTCGTTTCTGACGTTGATGTAAGCGTAACTGACCTTGAGGCGGCTAGGTAGGTTCGTTTAACATTTGAAAGTCAGCGAAATACCGTTAGGTGCTTCGCTGACTTTGCTTAAGACGATTCAGGTCGTCGTTCTGCCGCCGAATGCCGGAATTGTTCGCTGGTGTTCAGGGCCTTGTCTGCATTCATGGCGAATACCACTATGAATGCAGACAGTTCCGGGCTTATTGGTGCTGGGATAATTCCGTGAATAATATCCGTAATCGCAGATTGAGACAATGCGCCAGGTCAACTTGTGGGGTGGCGTCTAAAGGCGAACCAACATTCTCTTTGTGAGTGATTGTGTTGAAAAAGTCCCCAAAATCGAAAATCACTAATTTTGAACATTTCTCGAAGAATTTTGTTGAGCCGATACAGTGACTTATAGCTATCCGTATACGGTGTGAACTGCGATTTTTGACTTTTCAGCACAATCTGAGTGGAAAAAGAAGTTTTCGCAGCCCGTTTTGGGGTTACTTGAAAAGCGCGGATACCCAGACTTGATACTTGGCTCACGATCCGCGCTAGCAATTCCCGTCTTTTTCCAGTCGGTCGGGAGTTGGAGAGATCAGGTTCTCGCGGAGGGTTGAGAGCAAAGCCATGGCCGCCGATAGATCTCGGTCTTCTATGGAAGCAAAGACTTGCGTCGCAACGCGTTCGGCAGACTGCGCAAAGGCTTCCGCGCGCTGGCTGGCCAACTGGGTTGGCATGATCCGCCAGACGCGCCGGTCATGGGCATCACGCTCACGCGAGACATAGCCCGAGTTCTCGAGCTGGTCTATGAGTGCTCCAACTGATGGGCGCGCAATATCGAGCGCTTCTGCAAGTGCAGTCTGCGTCGGACCATCCATTTTCAGAACATAAACAAGTACATGCCATTGCGATCGTGTCAGACCAATGGCTTCCATTTCATGATCGAACGCTCCGCGCAAAAGGCGGGTGACCTCGCCAAGAAGGAAACTGAAATCAATCCTTGGATCCTCTTTGATATCTGTCCCGTGCGATCGTGTGGAAACCGCCATCGAATTCTCCGTTTACAAAAACAGTAAGGTAACTTAACAATAGGAAACTTACAAATATCTAAAGTGGAGACACATATTGAGCAACAGTGATGGGTATCTTCACGCAAATAGACTGAAACTGGCGCAGAGTTCGTTCGGTGATCCTGCCGCACCCCCGATAATTTTTGCGCATGGTGGAGGGCAAACCCGCCACGCCTGGAGGGGCGCAGCCAAAGCGCTCGCATTTGAAGGGTATCGCTCAATTGCGTTGGATCTTCGCGGACATGGTGAAAGCGATTGGGCCGCTGACGGAGATTATTCGCTCGAAGCCATAGCGAGAGACCTTATTGAAGTTGGTGAACGCGTGGCAGGTGGGGGCGGGCGGCCGCACATCGTCGGTGCTTCGCTTGGAGGACTTGCCGCCATCGTTGCTGCGGGCGTGCTGTCAAGAAATGCATTTGCGTCTGTTACACTCGTCGACATTGCGCCGAATATGGACGCCGCCGGTGTGGCCAAGGTTGTCGAGTTTATGGGCGCTCACATTGAAGAAGGCTTTGACTCGCTGGAGCAGGCCGCCGATGTGATTGCCACCTATTTACCGCATCGTCCCCGGCCGAAAGATATGGAAGGGCTGCGCAAGAATTTGCGGCAAGATAATGACGGTCGCTGGCGATGGCACTGGGACCCCGCCTTCATCACCGGCGTAATGCGGCGCTCTGCTATTGCCCGCACAGGTGATTTGGAGCAAGCGGTACGAGACATTCGCGTACCGCTTCATCTCATTCGTGGCCGCATGAGCGAGTTGGTTTCGGAAGACTCGGTCACGGCATTTCGATCACTGGCTCCGCAAGCTCACTTCACCGACGTTGCCGGAGCGCGACACATGGTGGCGGGAGACCGGAATGATGTGTTTACCGAAGCTGTTGCGTCCTTCCTGCGTCAGATACGAGAGGAAACCCCTGCATGAATGCCTCATCGCTTACTCTCGACCAGGTGCAGACTGCGCTTGATGCGGCTCCGTTTCACCGTTGGCTTGGACTCAACGCCGTAAGTCTGGACACCGGAACGATCATGCTGGAAATGCCTTGGCGGGACGAAGTTGTCTCCAATCCACGCACACAATCTGCGCACGGCGGTGTTCTCGCTGCGCTCATCGATCTGACGGGCTTTTATGCCTTGCTGGCCGCAGGAAATATGCCAATCGCGACCGCAGACTTGAGGGTTGATTTTCACAAGCCTGCAACACCTGGAACACTTATTGCGACGGGAAAGATTGTCCGTCTGGGCTCGACACTCTCAGTCGCCGAAGCCTCGGTTATGAACGCAGACGGAGCCCTGCTTTCGAGCGGACGCGGTGCTTATCAGATGCCAAGGCGTTCATGATGATCCGTCCGGTGATTGCGCTCTGCTTTATGCCTGTTCTGCTCCTGGGTTGCCGAGAGACGGAGCCTGAAGTCCAGGTTGCCGCGCCGGCAGACGATTTGATGTCTGAAGCCGAGACGGCGCTCGTTTTGGTTGAAACTGTATCCGCAGAAACGACCATGTTGGTCGAACCTCTGATAGCTTCTGGGACGATTGCTGCCAAACAGACCAGCGATATTGGCGCGTTGGCAGAAGGGGTCGTCGACCGAATCTTCGTGCGTGTCGGAGACCGCGTCAGTAAGGGCGATCTGCTTTTTCGCACGCGTCAAGTTGATTTTGAACGGAGGCTTGTCGAGGCTGAAGCTATGCAAGATGTTGCTGCGGCTGAAGTTGACCGCGCCCAAACGCTCGTGAACCGGTACGCGCCGCTCGCTCCCGAAGGTGTGGTTGCCGAGGTGGTCTTTGATGACGCCAAAACCGGACTATTAGTGGCGAAAGCCAATTTGCGTCTCAGGCAGACGGAAGTGGAAACCGCAAACCAAATGCTCACAGATACGATCGTGCGGGCGCCGTTTGATGGCTCCATAACAGCGCGGTATATTGATGAAGGCGTCTTCATGGCGAACAGATTTTCCGGAATGGGAAATTCTGCCGTGGTTCAAGTGCAAGAATGCAGGATCGCGGCAGGGATATTGTTTGCGCCTGAGGCTGAACTCACGCGTTTGCGGCTCGGCTTGACGGGTCGTCTTTTTGTCGATGGCCGGAGTGATCCGATAGAGTCAGAGATTGTTATTCTGAACGACCGCGTGGACCCAACGTCGCGCATGATTGAATTTCGCATGGCGTTCGTGAACCCTGATTGCGGTGTCAAGGCCGGGCAATCGGTGCGCGCAGAAGTGGATGTCGATCCGCGATCAGCCACAGTCCTGCCACGGTCAGCAGTCCATGGCACAGGCGATGCGCGCTACGTATACATCGCCGCAGACACTCAGGTGCACCGACGCCCTGTCAAAGTATCCGATATCGACGCGGATCGTGTTGAAATTATGGGTGGACTGACGGACGAAGACAAGGTGATCGTGACCGCGTCCGGGCCACTTTACGATGGTGCGAAGATTGAGCCTTCATCCTCATGATGTGGCTGGTTGATCTATCGATCCGTCGCGCCGTATTCGCCGTAATGATCATCGCATCATTAGTTGGTCTTGGCTATATGTCGATAGGGCGCCTGGGCGTTGACTTGTTCCCCGATGTAGAATTTCCTTATGTGAATGTGACGGCCGTGTTGGACGGCGCATCTCCGGAAACCATGGAGTCGGAAGTCACCGACATTCTGGAAGAGTATATCAATACAATCGATGGAATAGAGACGCTGCAATCCTTTTCGAGTGAAGGGCGCACGCAAATTCTAATCGAGTTCGATTTAAGTTCGGACGCCCGCGAAAAAGTTCAGGATGTGCGAGACAAGGTGCAGCTTGCCCTGGCAGAGTTGCCACCGGATATGGACCCGCCAATCGTGGACAAGGTCGACCCGGATGCGGCACCGATCATTTCCGTTATGATTGCAGGCGATATACCGATTGCTGAGCTGACGGCCTTTGCAGACGATGTCGCCAAGGAACGTCTTCAACGCCTCGATGGTGTGGGCGCTGTGAATTTGGTGGGAGGTCGTGAACGCGCCGTGCGCATCTGGCTCGACAATGAACGCCTGCGCGCCTTTGGTGTCACTGCCGACGATGTGAGTCAAGCAATACAAAGCGAGCACGCTGAGCTTCCCGGTGGGCGGCTGGAAACCGCTGCTGGCACGCGAGAATTTGGTGTCAAAACCGTCGCCGAAGTTACCCATGCAACCGGCTTCATGGATTTGCCTGTCGCGTACCGCGAAAACGGCGTCACAATCCGAATTTCCGACGTGGCACGCGTTGAGGATGGGCTTGAGGATGAGCGCTCTGCAGCGATGCTCAATGGCAGACGAGGTATCTCACTTGATATCAGGAAGCAGTCAGGTCGAAATACTGTGGAGGTCGCGCACAATGTGAAGGCCGCCACAGAAGAATTGCGTGAGCTTGCGCCCGCCGGTGTGACCATTATCGCGACACGAGACGTGTCGAAGTTCATTGAGAGTTCAATCGAGGATGTGGCCCATGACGTGGTGATCGCGATTGGGCTCGTTGTTGCAGTGACTTTTATTTTCCTCCTTAAAGTCAGAGCGACCATCATTGTTGCCATGGCGATCCCGACATCCCTCGTGGCGACCTTTTTTGGTTTTTACCTCCTCGGCTTCACAATCAATGTCCTGACCCTTCTGGCGCTCACGGTTGCGATTGGGTTGCTCGTTGATGACGCCATCGTTGTTGTCGAAGCGATCATGAAAGAACTTGAAAAGGGAAAGTCGCCTCATCAAGCTGCGCTGGACGGCACACGCAAAGTGGGACTTGCTGTATTTGCAGGCACTGCCGCCACGCTTGCTGTTTTTGTTCCGATTGCTTTCATGGATGGCATCGTCGGACGTTTCTTCTACCAATATGGACTGGCAATCGTACTTTCGGTGTCGGTCTCTTTGCTTGTTGCGTTGACACTTACGCCGATGCTTGCATCGCGCATCCTCGCATCGGGTCGCGTTTCGCCATTATTTCGACCTCTGGAAGCCTTTTGGGACAGCGTTGACCGGGCGTATGCGGGGCTCGTCAAGCTCGCGGTCCGATTGCGCATTATTGTCATTTTTATCGCGGTCGCCTCAGTTGTTGCCGGTGCCTGGTACGCCGCTCGCGTACCTTCAGGCTTCACGTCGCGCGCAGACAGAAGTGAGTTTCAGGGTTCAATTGAGCTGCCACTTGGCACTGGAATGGTTGCCGCGCTCGACGCAGCACAAAAGAGCGATGCTGAACTCCGCAAGATCGAAGATATTGAAGATGTGTTCATATCTGTCGGATCCGGCGCGCAAGCCGACATTCATGTCCTTGAGTTATACGCATCTTTGACCCCGAAACAGGCCCGCCAAACCGGTCAGTTCGAAATCATGGATAAAGCCCGCAAGGCCATCCGAATAGCATCGCCCGAGGCGGTCAAAATATCCGTTCTTGAAGTCCCGTGGGTCGGCGGGACGACGTCCGGCAGTTCGGATATCGACTTGTTGTTGAGAGGATCCGATCTCAACTCCCTTGCGCAATATGCCGATAGTCTTGTGCGCGAGATGCGCGCCAACCCCAATTTTGCCGATGTAAGAACAAGCTTTGAGAGCGGTCGGCCGGAAGCACAAATCCTGTTTGATCGACG
>Ga0209345_10005780_pt1 | contig 11367 bp, 8 predicted proteins | sample Cruoilmetagenom7_FD_187294 | JGI IMG/M metagenome (GOLD analysis project Ga0209345, IMG submission 187294) | Oil polluted marine microbial communities from Coal Oil Point, Santa Barbara, California, USA - Sample 7 (SPAdes) (version 2) | ecosystem: Environmental > Aquatic > Marine > Oil seeps ...
TCCGACCCGGTACGCCGTTCCTCTATGGGATGAACACAGCAGCGATGGATATGAAGAGCGCTATCGTTAGTTATGGAAGCCCTGAATGGCCACTAGGCTTGATGGCACAAATGGATCTTGCTCGCTATTACAACCTTCCTGCCTGGTCGGCTGGTGGTGCCAGTGACAGTAAAGTAGTGGACACACAAGCAGGCATTGAGATGACTTTTTCTATATTGAGCAACTTTCTAGCGCGCGCCACCTTGGTTCATGATGTGGGTTATCTCGAGTATGGTTCTACTTCCTCAATGGAAACATTGGTAATCGCCGACGAGATTATCAGTGAGGCGCGTTTTTTGACCGGAGGCCTGGATATTAATCCTACTACCCTTGCCCTTGATGCCATCGCCCGCGTGAGACCAGGCGGGGGTTTCCTGGCTGATGATCACACACTGGATAATTTCCGCACTAGCCAGTGGGTTCCGAAGATAATCGACCGAAGCCGTTACGACAGTTGGAATGCTGCCGGATCCAAAGATATGAATACACGTGCCAACGAACGTGCCCGGGAAATACTGGCTGAGCATCAAGTGACTCCATTATCAGAAGCGGCAGAGACAGTTATTGCAGAGATATTGGTGGAGAGAGCAGTCTGACAAAAACACTTTTCCTATTTGTTATTAGAGCAATTAATAAAAGCTAAGAGGAGCCAAGATTATGCCGAATATACTAAAAAAAATGCAAACAGATCTTTACGATGGCGATATGGATCGGGTGGAAGCAGCCACGCGCAAAGCCATTGATGAAGGAATGTCACCGAAAGAGGTTCTCGATGATGGTCTGATTTTGGGCATGGAAGCGGTGGGCCGCGATTTCAAAGCCGGTGATTTGTTTATCCCCGAAGTGTTGCTGTGCGCCAGGGCAATGCACGCCGGAATGGAAGTTCTAAGGCCGTTGTTAGAAGAGTCTGGTGTGCCAGCACGGGGCAAGTTGGTGATTGGCACTGTGGCTGGGGACTTGCATGATATTGGTAAAAATTTAGTGAGTATGATGTTTCAAGGAGCGGGCTTTGAAGTCATCGACCTGGGCGTCGATGTATCACCGGAGAAATTTATGGAGGCTGTGCGCACCGAAAACGCTGATCTGGTAGGTATGTCTGCGTTATTGACTACTACAATGCCGTCAATGAAAGCCACCATCGATGCTTTAATTCAAGCAGGGCTGCGCGACAAAGTAAAAGTACTTATTGGCGGCGCTCCCTTAACAGCAAAATATGCCCAGGATATCGGCGCAGACAGCTTTGCCTCCGATGCTGGTGCGGCCGTTGAAGCCGCCCAAGATCTTATTGCATAGGAGAATTAACATATCGCATATCTTGTTTTGGTTATTGCTAATGGTCAAAACTTCTTCAAAGCAGGCCCGGCTAAGGTGGCGTCCCTTATATCCTAGCCACTGATATGCTCCTGAGGTGCGAATGACTATTTCATGCGTTATCTCAAATTCTACCGTAAGTGGAAAAGGTACTAAGAACCCAATTGAAGATTAGGAGTGATATGTTTCAAAGTTTTGAACAAGCCCGCCAATTTGTCGATGAACATGATATTCAATTAGTTGACCTGAAATATTGTGATCTGTGGGGGCGCTTGCATCACCTGACAATCTCAGCAAACCAATTCACGCCGAAATTGATGGAGCGCGGCATCGGGTTCGATGGTTCATCCGTCGGGCTGAAGAATGTCAAAGCTGGTGATATGGTGATGGTGCCAGATATCACAACTGGATTTCAAGACCCATTCTATGATATACCCATGCTTAGTTTTATCTGTACCATCTTAAGCGCTGATACCCAGGAAATATATACCAATGATCCCCGCAACCTGGCCCAGCGAGCAGAGTCATACTTAAAAAACACTGGAATCGCGACTCAAAGCCGGTGGGGGCCGGAATTCGAATTCTACGTTTTTGACAGCGCTGCCTACGAAAATGAGATGCATCGAGTTGGGTACAGTTTTAATTCCAAGTCAGCTGAGTGGAGCAGTGCGGAAGGCAGCAGCGGATCATATATTCCTGTGCATGGTGGCTATCACGTTGCCCCGCCAAAAGACCGTTTCTTTAATCTGCGCAACGAGATCACCCTTCATCTGGAGGCAATAGGAATCCCGGTTAAATATCATCATCACGAAGTGGGCAGCCCGGGTCAGCTGGAGATCGAAATCCCAATGATGGGATTGGTTCCAGCTGGAGATGCAATCATGCTGGTCAAATACTCCACTAAAATGGTCGCTTCTCAACACGAAAAAGCAGTCACGTTTATGCCCAAGCCGATCTATGGAGAGGCGGGAAACGGCATGCATTTCCACCAGCAAATTTTCGATCAGGACAAGAATCTTTTCTATGATGCTGAAGGATATGGTCATCTCAGCCAAACGGCTCGCTATTATATCGGCGGGTTGTTGTACCATGGTGCGGCAGTCCTGGCTTTGACTAACCCTAGTACGAATTCCTACCGGCGATTGGTGCCTGGCTATGAAGCGCCGGTAAATGCTTTTTACTCGCTGGGAAACCGCAGCGCGGCTATTCGTATTCCTAAATATTCTAACCAGCCAGAAACAGCTCGATTCGAGTTCCGTCCGCCTGATGCCGCCAGCAATCCCTACCTGGCGCTCGCGGCTCAATTGGCGGCTGGAATTGATGGCATTCAGCGAAAGATGGATCCTTCTGAATTAGGATTCGGCCCGTTTGATGAGGATGTCTTCTCGTGGACGGATAAACAGCGCGCGGCCATCAAACCCTTACCAACTTCACTGGATGGCGCTTTGCAAGCCCTGAAGGAAGACCATGATTTTTTACTGGCAGGTGATGTGTTTAGTGAAGAACTTATCGAAAATTGGATCGAATACAAGCGGGAAGAGGAGTATTTCCCGGTACACAACAGACCGCACCCTTACGAAATGAGCCTCTACTTTGATGTCTAACTGGCCATAGACCGTAGATGAATAAACCGGATTGCGCAAATATGCCATCAGAATTCTCTCAATAGCTGTTTTTGTGCAATAATCAATAACTCAATAATGAGTCTCCAGTTCCACTGTATCTGCTTTGGGACGAGTATACCTAGGTGGAAGGTATTGAATTGAATAAAGTATGTAGTGATTATCGAGCCGCCAATCCATATGCGTTGGTGGCTTTTTCTGGTGCAACTGTGGTGCAAAGGGTGTGGAAAGGATGGAATATGAGTAGTAAGTCGTAAGCAGTAAATAGTAAATCGATAAGATTACAGACTGATCCTGCTATCAGGAAAGAATCGGGTCGATTTACGAAACTACGGCGATCCTTCGTTTTACATAACCACGAGCAGACTGAACAGAACCAGTATACACGTGAATACGCATGCCAGGATGCGGTTCAAACGCGTATCCAGGCCTTTGCCCCATGATAGTGTCAATCCGAGGAGCGACAACAGGGTGAGGCCCACTACTGCATAGACCATGCTGAACCCTAGCTGCATTTCGATGTGCATTCCCTCCTGGGGTAGGGGCGTCCCACTGAAGTACAGGATGGGAAACTTGAACAGCATCGGAAATGTTCCCAGCCCAAGAAGCGAAGCAAGGGTGATGGCTGACCGGGTGGCTGCGGTCAACCGATGCAAGCGCGGCGGAGGCATTCCTTTTTCTTTGCGGCGCAGGATCATCCTCCCCGTGAATTCTGCAGCGTTCCAAAGGATTGCCAGGGCGAAGCCGATGCCGTACATTCGCAGCAGGATGCTCTGCGACAGGAGAGTGCCGTTATCTTTCTCCAGATTGTTATTACTCACCGTGGGGATTGATTCCCTGAAATCAATCACTTCACCATTAAGGGCATAGAAGAGTCCTGGTTCCACTTCAAATACCGGATAACCATTGAACTCAAGCTGCTTCCCTGAACGGGCGCACACGACAAGGATCGACTGTCCCCACTTCCTGATACCGTAGCAGCCTGAATAATCCTTCCAGCGCTTTTGCTGCAGCTCATCAGGTTCGAGTGCAGACTGGTGGATCCTTTCGATCACTTCTAGTTGTGATAGCATTGCTGGAGAGCTTGGTACTGTGGGGGGTGTGAAGGGGTTGGCAATCGCTCTCTTTGAATATATATCTGGCGCCGCATCGATCACCTCATCGAGGATCGCATTCGAAAGCCAACCAAACAAGTCATGCTCATTCTCCTGTGAATTGCTGAGCCAGACGACGCCAATCTTGAGATCGGGATACCAGACCATCTGCGACATAAAGCCGAATCCGCCACCGTTATGTAAGACCTTTTTCGCACCAAATTGTCCCTGAAGGATATTAAGCCCAAGACCATAGTTGTTTGCTTCCGAGGCCTGGAAATGGGGTCTGTACATCAATTCAATGAGTTGGGAATTCAGCACAGGATGCCCCGAAACGCTGCCCCGGTTGATATGAAACTGCAGGTATCGGGCAATATCATTCGCGCTAGCAAAAGCACCTCCTGAGGGCATCATTGGGGTTATCGGTGGTATATGGTGGAAAATGCCGCTCTGCCCGATCGCCCTATTTAACTGCCTTTCTATCTCCCCTGTATCAAAGGTGCTGTTAACCATGCCCAATGGCTCAAATAACCTAATTTTTACATACTGCTGAAAGGGAATTTCCGCCACCTGCTCCAGGATAAATCCGGCCAGGTCGATCCCAAGATTGGCGTAGGAGTAACCCTGACCAACCGGGTATTTGAGCCAGGTATCGGAGATGCTGGCGATATGTGTTTCCCAGGTGCCTGGATCCAGGTCGTTGTTATTCCCCACCGGGGCTTCATGGGTAAAGCCTGCGTTGTGGCTGAGCAGCATGCGCAGAGTGATCAAATCCTGAGGGTGTTCATCGAAGATGGAATGGACTGAAAAATTGGGTAGGTAGGTGCTGATGGGTATGTCAAGGTCTAATAATCCTTCCTCAACCGCCAGCAGTACAGCTGTGGCAGTCATGGATTTTGACATTGATTGTATGCTAAAAGGGGTATCCTCGGTGACCTGTGTCTGGCAGGTTTGGTCCGTACAGCCAAAACCCTCAGTCCAGAGGACTTCTTTATCTGTCACCAGCGCGATGGCAAACCCTGTGATTCCCTGCTTCCTCATTTGGTCAGAGATGACCTCGCGGTATTTTTCCACAATCTCAACATACTCCTCGGTAGAGGGCGACGCCTGAGGGCATGGTTCGGTGAATGCAGCCAGGAGGAACGAAACAATCAGTAATAAAGAGACAACTGGATTTCGTATGGCGGCCATGTCATTCTCTCCTGAGAAAAAATTATTCGAGGATGCTGATTGATATCTTCTGGCTTGTTGGTTAAGTCACCTTGTGAGAGGATAAAAAGATAGGCGGTTTCAAGCATTGCACGTATCGCTATGCGTATGTTTATATTATTGGCTAGCGATATTATTTGGTATGTCTGTATTAAAGATCTAGGTGTTATTGCGCAACATGACTATTAGCCAGAAGTATTATATATAAAATATCATGCTCCTGGTGGAAAACCGAGCCGCCAAACCAGTTGATTGTGTGGTCGCTTTGCGACCGACGGAAGACCGAGGACGGATGACCGAAATAGCTGATTCGGTCATACATCATAATTTCATCGGTCCTCGGTCGTTGGTCCCCGGTCGCAGGCGCAGCCTGCTTCCGGTCAGCCCGCAGGGCGCTTTTCTGGTGCAACCGTGGTGCAATCAATGAAAAATACCGCTGTTCTGATACAAAAACAGGGCTTTGCAACATAAATATGTCCTCTAAATGAGGGAGATCAGGGGGTGAAAAACCCGGGCGTCTGACATGAGATCAGCTGTTTATAACGAATAATTGACATCAAGTCCGTTGAGTATTTTGGATTACCGCCTGATGTCCCCTCATTAGTTGTGTCACTCTCTAGGTTAGTCCAATTGAAAGAACTGAAAGACCAAGAAAAGTAAACCGATAAATTATGCCACTGCCGAGCATGTGATACAAGCAAATTTAGATTTGATCCAATATGTTTTTTAATATCAAATACTTCGCGTGTGACCAGAGTAGCGGATTGGCAATCTTTCCCCATCTTTCTACCCAGATTTTGTAATACTCAGATTTGTTTAGATGATCTGGGACTTGTTCCGGCAGATAACCTTTTTCATCCGCCTGGGATTCTATCCAACTCAGCAGTTCCCGAGCCCGTTTTTTATTTCCCTTCTCAGCCCAATACCATCCTAACCAGGCAGATAACAAGATCCATTCTCCACCCCCGTAAAAAGTATCTCCCGCGTAGCGATGCAGTCCTTCTGTCCCGGTTAGATCCTCCTTAATCTTTTTTATGGTCGCTGCCATCATGGGATGTCCGGAATCAACCACTCCATACGGTACAGCCAGGGCAATCAGGTTGGCATCTACATCCTCTGACCCCAGGCGCTTGGTAAAGTGCCCATTCTTAACACATTGATTGAGAATTGTTTCTTGAATATCGTCTATCACAGATTGATAATCAATACCTGATAAATCACTAAAGGCCTTTATCCCAGCCTGAATAGCTGCCAGGGTATAGGTGTGAATCTGATCGTGGAATTCTTCCCAACAGTCGGAACAGGGAAATTGCCATAAGACTGAAAGATACCGAACAGCTAGTTCAGCACTCTTCAAAACGTATTCTGGCAGATCCCCACCTGCTAGATCCAGATGGGCTTTCAGAGCCCAGAGCCAGGTCCCGATGCCGTCAAGCTGATTATTTGGCCATTCTCCTTGGTCTACCTGGCCGTCTAAGGTGTAACGCGTATGAAGGAAATCTGTTTTAGAAGGTTTCCCGGTTTGGTCTACGACCTCAATGGCTCGGGAGATGACGTCAAAATTACTGGAAATTACACCTGCAGCCCATTCATGAAAGCGTCGAGCGCTGTGATGTTCTCCAACAAGGTCCATACTGTAGGCTATAAAAGCTCCATCCCGAAACCAACTGTAAGCATAGTTTTGAAAATTAGGGCTGGCTATATAAGCGCCACTAGGCGCTTGGCCCTCTTTGATGATCTCGATGCTACGCTTAACTAAGTCTTTCATAATGAAATATCCTTGTCTTGAACTGAAAGAACCAGTGTTCCCCAAAAATCCACATGGGGTATATAGGCCCGGCAAACGCCGGATTCTTGGACCCATTCAATGGTATTCAATTTCCAGTCAGGTTGGTCTGGACTACCCCATCTGGCTTCCTTGATTTTCCAGGGAGTAATGACTTCAATTTCTACATTTTCCTGAACTTCAGGTTCACCGTGAATTTGATCCCACTGAAGTTTCTCGATTCCCTTTTGATTGATAAGACAAATTGAAATCAACCCTTCTTTTATACAACAGGTTGAGACGATCCCTGCCGGGGTGCTGATAGGAAACCCCCGGAAGCGTTTTTGGGAGGGGCCAATTAAATCTCCGTAACAAACTAAAAAATCTTGATAATTGAGCAGTGCATTTTCCAGGTCCGGGGAGAGTTTTTCATGTTTCGGAAAATAAGGATCGGTCAAAAGTCGTTTGCCCTCTCCAAGTTCGATACGCGTGCCTCCATTGGAAAAAATCACTGCGTCTGCCAGGCGCACATTGGCTTCGTGTTTTGCCGGTATATAGGCCGCAATCACCACCGGTTTCTCCCCGGATAGGGTCCGGGCCCGGGAAACAATATCCCCCAATTCCTGGTAGGAAGTATTTGGCGGCCAGATTTCGATATACATAAAATCCTGCTGCGACAGGGCCAGGGACTCAATCGGCCAATTTTTCACAGCGTTAAAAACAACCGTTGCTTGGGGATAGATCGATTTTAATTCATTTATAAATCGCTGAAAGGCAGCAGGTAGATCCACCGACTCCCCGGCCGCGTTTAGCCCCTCTCTGGGTTCCCCGTATTGGTCAATATGGATACCGTCGAAGTCTAGTTTAGATATTACTCGGCCGCACTCTTTTTTAATATGCTCTATCCATGGACTGTTGGGGGAAGGATCCATAATGCCCAGAAAATCCTCAAAATAGTAGGGTTCGCCTTTTGGATCATACAATGCCCACTCTGGATGTTTTTTCCAAAAAGCCAGCGAGGCAGCGTACACGGCCATATAAGGCATCGAACTGATTCTATAGTTTTTGCAGTTCTGAAGGAAATCTTTAATGGTATCCAGCGATAATTCCCTCCCGAGGGGATCTAGGTAGTTATTTTCGGGAGAGATCAGCTGGTCGTGGCGGTACTGCCAATCGTAATACTGGATGCCATTGATATGGAAGCGAAGCATATCTAACAGGGTCTCATCTACATCTTCTCGATTCGGGAAAAAATCACTCAGGAAACCATAACGTGGAAATTCAGTCCAATCATCCAGGATATCAAAAGCAGTTGTGGCTGATCCCAAAAGAATACCGACGGTGTCTGTCAGCGTCGCCTGGACACCGAACCCGCCTTTGATTCCAGCAGGAGGGGACCAGCTGAGGATCAAATTGGAAAGATTCCCGACGTTGTTGATTATTTCAACCAGATCACCAACCGGGTTAAATATGTGCCATATTTTTAAGTTTATTTCCAAGGGAAAATTCAGCTGATCAGGGTCAGCCAAAACAAGCTGAAATAAAATATCCTGGCCGGGTTTAAAAGAGCCTTGGAGGGGAAGGAGAAAGAAGTCAATCATCATTATCCCTTTAACCCGGAAGTAGAAATCCCCCGAATAAAATGTTTCTGGAATACAGCAAATACAATTACCACCGGAATTATTCCCATAATGGAGGCGGCAAAGACCTGTCCCCATTCAGTAAGATGTTGGGACTGAAACAGAGCGATGGCAATCGGCAGGGTTCGTTTGGTGGTTTCCTTGATGGCCACATTGGCCCATGGGAATTCTTCCCAGGCGAACAAAAAGGTGAAAATAGTAACGACTGCCAATCCAGGACGGGATAAAGGCAGGACAATTTTCCAGAAGATCTTCCAGCGGCTAGCGCCATCCACCAGGGCAGCCTCCTCAATTTCTTTTGGCAACCCTTCAAAATATCCCCGCAACAGGAAAGTCTGCATGGAAAGATTCATTGTGATATAGACCAGGATCAAACCAAGGAATTTGTCAGGTAAATCCAAAAATTTTGCAACAATAAACTGGGGGATAATTAACATCACCGGGGGAACCATCATGCCGGAGAGCAAAAAATAAAACAGAAATTCTTTCCCTCGAAATTTAAGCCTCGCAAAGGCATAGGCCATCAGGGATGAAACCAGCAATGTGGATGCTGTCGTCACAACCGCAACAAAAAGACTGTTCATAAAATAAAGGCCAAATTGGTCTGTTTGTAAGGCTTTCTGATAATTTATCAAGGATATTTCGGAGGGCCATAACCGGGGGGGGAGCTCAAAGATAAAAGCCTGCGGTTTCAGGGAGGTAATTAACATATACCAGAACGGAAGTAAGACAACCACTGTCCCAGCCATTAGTAGAAGATATGTCAAGCTTTTTGAAAGTAGGTTTTTCCTGGGGCGGTTCATTTATGCTTGCTCCCGATTCCGCAACAAACGTATCTGAATCACAGAGATAATAAAAACAATAATTGTCAATAGATAGCTGATGGCAGATCCGTAGCCAAACTCCAGGTTACCAAATGTTTCTTCGTACATCAGGGTTAGGATAAAATGCGTTTGATCTAATGGATCCCCTCCATTGGTAAGTAGCAAATTGGAGATATACGCATTTAATGCACCCGCTGTAAGCACAACTACTAGGTAGATCGTGGTCTGCCTTAACATGGGAAGAGTGATGTATCGAAATTGTTGGAGCCGATTGGCACCATCCACCAGGGCAGCTTCATAGAGTTGGATCGGAATCGCCTGCAAACCCGCCAGAAAAATGACCGCTGTCCACCCCACCCCTTTCCAGATTCCAAGGAGATGGATGGGAATAAAAGCAAGAACAGGGTCCGCCAACCAGAGAATGTTGTGATCAATAATATGCAGAATATCTCGCAGTAGGAAGTTTATTAACCCAGCTTGCCCCGAGAACATATATTCAAATAACAAACTGACGATCACCCAGGATGTGATTACCGGCAGATAATAAATTACCCGGAAAGCTGCTTTCCCCCGGATTTGCTGATTAAGTAAAATTGCCACCAGTAAACCAAATACCATCTGTCCTGGGACAGTCACCAGTGTATACACTGCATTATTGAGAACCGCTTTCCTAAAAATGGGATCCCGGACAGCTTCCAGGTAGTTGGCTAAACCGACCCAGGTGGATTTTTCCGGGAAGATAATATTCCAATCGAAAAAACTGATCCGGAAAGAATAGATCATCGGACCTATGATAAATGTCAGGAAAAGTATAAATCCGGGGAGTAAAAACAGGGCGGCCTGGATACTCTGATTGGTTTTATTTTTGAGAGCAATCATAATAAATCTGCCGCATTAAGTTAAGTATTATCTACTTCCCATCCAGGAATTACCAGAGAGGAAGAAGAAGTGTAGAATGTGCATTACACACATTCTACACTATCAAAGTCATTCAATATTTAGTGGGTCAAATATTATTCAGCCAGCAGAGCATCGATTTCCTGAGCTGCCTGATCGAGAGCTTCCTGTACGGTTTGATCACCACGGAGCATGCGCTGGAAAGCATTATTGATGGCTCCATCCATTTCACCCCATTTGGGATGGGGGACACGGGCCTGGGCTGTTTCCAACTGCTCCATGAAAATTTCAAAGTGAGCCGGCATGGATGCATCGCCAGTAAGGCTAGCCAGGGTGGGCATAACACCGACTTCAGCCAACATTTTCTGCGCTTCTTCACTCATTAAGAACTCAACCCAGGCCAGAGCCTGTTCTGTATTCTCAGTGGTTTCAAATACCACAACATCCTCTCCGCCTACCACGGAACTTGTGGTTCCATCGGCGCCGGTCGGGATCAGGGCAAAGTTGGTCTCAAAGTCCGGATAGTTGCCAGCATAAATGTCAACCATCCAAGGTCCATCGATAATCATGCTGTAAAAGCCGGTTGCGTGACCATCAGCTGTGCCGACACCACCACCCAATAAATTGGGGGAAATGCAGCCTTCATTGAAGAGGTCAGTGAGCATGGTGAATGCGGCCACACTTTCTGGGCCGTTGGTATAACCTTCTGCGGTAGTGATCACCTCATCAACAACCTTGCCGCCCATGGCATAAAATACCGGGGCTGGAGCCCAGAAGTAGGTTCCACCCAGTGCGTAACCATACTGGGTTTCACCTTCGGTGAGGGCACATGCGGCAGCAGCAAATTCATCCATGGTGGTCGGGACTGCAAGCCCTGCTGCGTCAAAAGTTTCCTTGTGCCAGAGAAGAATCTGGGTGTTTGTATTTTGGGGTAATCCGTAGTAGGCACCATTCCAGTAATTGGTG
>Ga0209345_10005781_pt1 | contig 11366 bp, 8 predicted proteins | sample Cruoilmetagenom7_FD_187294 | JGI IMG/M metagenome (GOLD analysis project Ga0209345, IMG submission 187294) | Oil polluted marine microbial communities from Coal Oil Point, Santa Barbara, California, USA - Sample 7 (SPAdes) (version 2) | ecosystem: Environmental > Aquatic > Marine > Oil seeps ...
CCGCCCGTCGCTGGTCGGCCTGACCCGCGGGGCCCTCAAGGCGCAGCTCGTCGGCATGGGCGTGCCCGAGCGCGAGAGCCGGATGCGCGCCGGCCAGGTCTGGCACTGGGTCAATTTCCGCGGGGCGTCCGACTTCGCCGAGATGACCAATGTCGGCAAGGCGCTGAAGGCGCAGCTCGCCGAGCACTTCACCCTGGAGCGGCCCGAGGTGGCGAGCCGGCAGGTCTCCCGCGACGGCACCCGCAAGTGGCTGATGCGCTTTCCGCCGCGCGGCGCGGGCCGTCCGGTCGAGGTGGAAACGGTCTACATTCCCGAGGAAGGCCGCGGCACGCTGTGCATTTCCAGCCAGGTCGGCTGCACGCTGACCTGCACCTTCTGCCACACAGGCACCCAGAAGCTGGTGCGCAACCTGACTGCCGAGGAAATCCTGTCGCAATTGCTGGTCGCCCGCGACCGGCTGGGAGATTTTCCGCACAAGGACACGCCGCAGGGCGCCATCGTGCCGTCGGAAGGCCGCAAGGTCACCAACATCGTCATGATGGGCATGGGCGAGCCGCTCTACAATTTCGATCACGTCAAGCAGGCGCTGCTGATTGCGTCGGATGGCGACGGCCTTGCGCTGTCGCGCCGCCGCATCACGCTCTCGACCTCCGGCGTGGTGCCGGGCATCGTCCGCACCGGAGAGGAAATCGGCGTCATGCTGGCAATTTCGCTGCACGCCGTGCGCGATGAATTGCGTGACGAGCTGGTGCCGATCAACAAGAAGTATCCGCTCAAGGAACTGCTCGAGGCCTGCCGCACCTATCCCGGCGTCTCCAATGCGCGCCGCATCACATTCGAATATGTCATGCTCAAGGGCGTCAATGACAGCCTGTCCGACGCCAAGGAACTGGTGCGCCTGCTCAAGGGCATTCCGGCCAAGATCAATCTCATTCCGTTCAACCCCTGGCCCGGCTCGGCCTATGAGTGCTCGGATTGGGAAACGATCGAGACCTTCGCCGATTTCGTCAATGCCAACGGCTATGCCTCGCCGATCCGCACCCCGCGCGGCCGCGACATTCTTGCCGCCTGCGGTCAGCTCAAGAGCGAATCCGAGCGCATGCGCAAGAAGGATCGCGACGCGGTAGAGAACATGGCCCTGCAGGCGATGATGATCGCCGGCCACGGCGCCGACTGATCCCGCCGGCATGAGCGATATTCTCCGCCTTCTCGTCCGGATGTTTGCCATCGCGCTTGGTTTTTTCGCCGGATGCCTGGCGGCGGGCCTTGCCTATGCCTTTCTCGCCCGCCTCGTCGTGCCGGAGGATTTCGGCCGCTTCAGCGAACTTGAACTCACCGTGACACTGGTCATCGGCGTGTTCGGGGTGGCAAGCCTGTTCGCACGGGCGGTGCTGCTGCCGGCCTTCGCCATCATTGCGATCTTCGAATTCTGGCGGCGGCGCGACTGGCTCAGCCACGCGCTGGCCGGCGGCGGCATCGCTCTCGCTGCCAGCAGCCTGCAGATGACCACAACCATGAATTCGGCAGCGGCGGCAACGGCGGAACCGTCATGGCTGATCGCAGTCCACGTCGCCTGCGGCATCATCGGCGCCAGCATTTACTGGCTTTTCACCGGCCGCAATGCTGGCCGCTGGCTACCGAGCCAGCGCGCCAACGCAACGGATATCGCGGATATCGAAAACTGATCAGCGGCTCTGTGTCAGCAGGATCTTGACCGCGAACACCGAAAACACCGTAGCAAAGACATAATCCACGGCACGCATCACCTGCGGTTTGCGCTTGAGCCAGTCGGCCAGCCTATTGGCACCGAGCACGACCACGATGGCAATCGGCAGCGCAATCAGGATCGACAGCACACCGAGAAAGATCAGCTTGCCGGTCACATGCGGATCCTTGACGCTGACAAATTGCGGCAGGAAGGTCATGAAGAAGATGATCACCTTCGGATTGAGCAGATTGACCCAAAGGCCGTTGAGAAACGCCTTCCCCATCGACGCACTGCCTTTGCCCGTCGCCTTGACGGCCAGCACCGAACGGTTGCGCACCGCCTGGATGGCCAGCCAGAGCAGGTATCCCGCGCCACCGGTCTTGAGCACAAGAAAGGCCATTGGCGAAGCGACGATCAGCGCTGAAACGCCGAAGGCGACAAGCAGCGTGTGAATCACAATCCCGAGATTGGTACCCAGCATCGCCATCATGCCGATGGCCCTGCCATCCCGAATGGCCCGGCTCATCCACAAGGTCATGTCGGGGCCCGGCGTGATGGCGAGCAGAAGTACGGCGAGACTGAACGTGGCAAGGACGGGCAGTCCGGGAATGTAGTTCATCAACATTTGGGTGATCCCGATCGGCTATGAAACACCTTTAGGCCGGTTTGAGGTGCCTGCCAATCCGCAGTTTTCAAATGAACCCTGAACGGCAACGAACAATCCGAAAGCCCGTCCCGGGCCGCCCTATCGCTTCAGATAGTCCTTGAACTTCTCCGCCCACTCCGGATGCCAGCGCGACAGCGGCGGCCGGTTCTCGATGATGTCGCCCGCGGCCCAGGCGATGCGTTTCTCGTCGGTGGCGCGGTCGACGTCATTGTCCGGGCACAGAATGTAGAAATCCCCCTTTGCCAGGCTGTCCATCATGAAATCGACTGTCTGTTCCGGGGTCCAGGCCGCATCCGGTTTTTCGCTGCGTCCGCGCGATGTCAGTGGTGTGTAGACGAACCCGGGAACAAGCAGATGCGCACTGACCCGGCAATCGGCCGTGGTGCGCAACTCGTGCTGCAAGGCTTCGGTGAAGGCCTTCACCCCGGCCTTGGCGACATTGTAGGCCGGATCGCCCGGCGGCGTGGTGATCCCCTGTTTCGAGCCGGTATTGATGATCATGGCAGGCTCGCCATGCGCGATCATGTTGGGCCCGAACACCCGTGATCCGTTGATGACACCCTTGAGATTGACATCCAGAATCCGGTCCCAGTTGACCTGCGGCCCGAACAGGCTGCTGCCGGGCTGTATGCCCGCATTGTTCATCAGCAGATGCACCCGGCCGAACCTTTCCAGCACGGCCCGTTCCAGCGCGTTGATGGCCTCGATATCGCTGACATCGGTTTCGATGGCAACAATATCGCTGGCCGGATCGGCGGATTCGGCGCCGACGGCTTTTTCGGCTTCGACCAGCCGTTCCCTGTCGACATCGGCCAGCACCACGCACATGCCGCGTCTGGCGAATGTCCTTGCTGCGGCCAGGCCGATGCCTGAAGCAGCACCGGTCACGACCGCTACCTTGCCCGCGTCCATCACTGATTGAAAATGCGGCATTCCCGTCTCCCTTTTTACCGATGCTGGCTCGATCAGGTGCCGCCCGGCTCAGCCCTGCGCCAAATGCAATGGCCGCAAGGCTGCTCCAATTGCGGCGGCTTAACCCTTGCATGGCGCTGCAAACCGGCTAAAAGTGCCTCAAAATTCAGGGGGCCCTGACGGGCAACGCATCAAAACAGGAAGACATTATCCATGGCATCGCACAAGGACGTCAAGAAAGTCGTTCTCGCCTATTCCGGCGGCCTCGACACCTCGATCATTCTCAAATGGCTGCAGACGGAGTTCGGCGCCGAAGTCGTCACCTTCACCGCCGACCTCGGTCAGGGCGAGGAACTGGCGCCGGCGCGCAAGAAGGCCGAGATGCTGGGCATCCCCGACAAGAACATCTATATCGAAGATGTCCGCGAGGAATTCGTCCGCGATTTCGTCTTCCCGATGTTCCGCGCCAATGCGGTCTATGAAGGCGTCTATCTGCTCGGCACCTCGATTGCCCGCCCGCTGATCTCCAAGCGGCTGGTCGAGATCGCCCGCGAGACCGGCGCTGACGCCATCGCCCATGGTGCCACCGGCAAGGGCAATGACCAGATCCGTTTCGAGCTGTCGGCCTACGCGCTCAACCCCGACATCAAGATCATCGCGCCGTGGCGCGACTGGTCGTTCAAAAGCCGCACCGACCTGATCAAGTTTGCCGAAGAGCACCAGATCCAGGTTGCCAAGGACAAGATGGGCGAAGCCCCGTTCTCGGTCGACGCCAACCTGCTGCACTCCTCCTCCGAGGGCAAGGTGCTGGAAGACCCGGCTGTCGAAGCACCCGAATACGTGCACATGCGCACGATTTCGCCGGAAGCCGCACCTGACAAGCCAACCATCATCAAGATCGGCTTCGAACAGGGCGACGCGGTCTCGATCAACGGCGTCCGCATGAGCCCGGCGACCATCCTTGCCGAACTCAACAACTACGGCCGCGACAACGGCATCGGCCGGCTCGACCTGGTCGAAAACCGCTTTGTCGGCATGAAGTCGCGCGGCGTCTACGAGACCCCGGGCGGCACCATCCTGCTCACCGCCCACCGGGCGATGGAATCAATCACGCTCGACCGCGGCGCCGCCCATCTCAAGGATGAGCTGATGCCGCGTTACGCCGAGCTGATCTATTTCGGCTTCTGGTTCTCGCCGGAACGCGAAATGCTGCAGGCGGCAATCGACCTGAGCCAGAAACATGTCGAGGGCGAAGTCACGCTCAAGCTCTACAAGGGCAACGTCATTGTCACCGGCCGTGAAAGCGACAAGTCGCTCTATTCCGACGCGCTGGTGACATTCGAGGACGACCGCGGCGCCTACGACCAGAAGGATGCCGAAGGCTTCATCCGCCTGAACGCCCTGCGCCTGCGGACTCTGGCTGCCCGCGACCGCAAGAACTAGGTTCAACAATTCCACCAATCCGAAGGGCGGGACTTGAAAAGGTCCCGCCCTTTTCGTTTCCCGCCGCTGCATCCCTTACGCCGGGCGTCTTGTTCATCGCGCCCGCCGGGCCTACATGAGGCGGCATGACAAGGAGTCCTTCATGACCGCACATGCTTCCCCCGTTTTCAATTGGACCGCACCGCTCGGTCTGCCGGAATTCGACAAGATCAAGGATGCCGATTTCGCCCCAGCTTTTGAAATCGCGCTCGCCGAGCATGATGCGGAGATCAAGGCCATCGCCGAGAACCCCGAGGCGCCCGATTTCGACAACACGCTGGTGGCGCTGGAACTCGCCGGTGACAAGCTCTCCAGGGTTTCGAGCCTGTTCTGGAACCGTGCCGGTACCGACACCAACGAGGTGATCCAGGCGCTGGAACGCGACATCGCCCCGCGCATGTCGCGCCACTACTCGAAAATCGCCATGAACCGGGCCCTGTTCGAGCGCGTCGACAGCCTCTACCAAAACCGCAAGGACATCGGCCTGACACCCGAGCAGGACCGCCTGCTCGAGCGGGTCTGGAAATCCTTCATCAAGTCCGGCGCAGGTCTCGACGAAGCCGGGCAGAAGCGCCTGGCGGAAGTTGGCGAAACCCTTGCCGGTCTCGGCGCACGCTTCGGCCAGAATGTTCTCGCCGATGAAAAAGACTGGCTGATGCTGCTCGACGATGGCGCCGATCTCGAAGGGCTGTCCGATGATCTTCGCGCCGCCATGGCAGCCGTCGCCGAAGACCTCGGCCACAAGGGCAAATATGCCGTCACCCTGTCGCGCTCGATCATCGAGCCGTTCCTGACCGCCAGCGAACGCCGGGATTTGCGCGAGACGGCCTTCAAGGCCTGGATTGCCCGCGGCATCAATGGCGGCAAAACCGACAACACCGTGCTGATCTCCCAGATCGTCGCCTTGCGCACCGAGAAGGCCACGCTTCTGGGCTATGACAGCTATGCCGCCTACAAGCTCGACGACACCATGGCCAAGACCCCTGAAGCCGTCGAAGAACTGCTCGGCAATGTCTGGACCCGTGCCGTCGAGCACGCCGACGCCGACCGTGCCGAACTGGCCAAGCTGATTGCCGAAGAAGGCGGCAACCACGAGGTGGCGGCCTGGGACTGGCGGCATTATGCGGAAAAGCTCAAGGCCCGCCGGTTTGATTTCTCCGAGGCCGAACTCAAGCCCTATTTCCCGCTCGGCAAGATGATCGAAGCCTGCTTCGACGTGGCCAACCGGCTGTTCGGCATCACCATGACCGAACGCCCCGACATTCGCGGTCCGCATCCCGATGCCCGGGTGTTCGAGGTGACCGGACGTGACGGCAAGATGCTCGCCACCTTCATCGCCGATTATTTCGCCCGGCCGTCAAAACGCTCCGGCGCCTGGATGAGCGGCATGCGCAGCCAGCACAAGCTGACCATGCCCGACGGCTCAAAGGGCGAGGTTCCGATCATCACCAACGTGATGAACTTCGCCAAGCCGGCACCCGGCAATGAGGCCCTGCTGTCGCTCAACGATGCGCGCACGCTGTTTCATGAATTCGGCCATGCCTTGCACGGCATGTTGTCGGACGTGACCTACCCGTCGCTTTCCGGCACCTCGGTCAGCCGCGACTTCGTCGAGCTGCCATCGCAGCTTTACGAGCACTGGCTGACTGTTCCGGAAATTCTCGAAAAACACGCGCGCCATTACAAGACCAATGAGCCGATCCCGCGGGCGCTGCTCGACAAGGTGCTGGCAGCCCAGACCTTCAATGCCGGTTTTGCCGCCGTTGAATTCACTGCGTCCGCGCTGGTGGACATGGCCTGGCACACCGCCGGTGAAAAGGCCGACCCGGCAACATTCGAGGCCGAAACACTGAAAAAGCTCGGCATGCCCGAGGCGATCGTCATGCGCCACGCCAGTCCGCATTTCCTGCACGTGTTCTCCGGCGAAGGCTATTCGGCTGGCTACTATTCCTACATGTGGTCGGAAGTGCTGGACGCCGACGCATTCTCGGCCTTTGAGGAAACCGGCAATCCGTTTGACCCGGCAATGGCGGAAAAGCTGCTCACCCACATCTATTCGGCCGGCGGATCGCGTGATCCGGGTGAACTCTACCAGGCTTTCCGCGGCCGTATGCCGGACGCCACTGCTATGCTGGAAAAACGCGGCCTCGCTTAAGCCGCATCCGCCATCGACCGTCCGGCACCGCGAAAGGCCTCAATAGGCCTTTTTCGGCGTCCGGTCGTCCGACAGCGATTGCTGCGATCTCAGGATGATCGCTTCGATCGCGTCGGCGAGATGGGTTTCCGCGATGTTGTAGTCGCCCCTGGCGACCCTCAGCCGGTGCGCTTCAAGCAGCACCTCGGCATGGGAGGATCCGGCAGGCGGTTCGAACCGGTAGGCGGCAAGCTCGATCAGGAAACCCAGCGGGTCCTTGAAATAGATCGAGTCCATGAAGCCCCGGTCCTTGACCCCGCTGTGCTTGATCCCGCGTTCGTCAAGCCGCTCGATGGCCTGCGAGAAAGTGGCCTTTGACACGTTGATGGCCAGATGATGAACCGCGCCGGGCTCGGTCGAGGTCCGTGCCGGATCAGGCTTGCGGTCCTCGCTGGTAAAAACGGTGATCAGCCGGCCATCGCCGGGATCGAAATAAAGGTGGCTTTCCGAAGCGCTGTCCAGATTGGGCTGCTCGAACACGAAGGGCATGCCGAGCACGCCTTCCCAGAAATCGATGGAGGTCTTCCGGTCCGCCCCCACCAGGGTGATGTGGTGGATGCCCTGTGCCTGCAATTTGCGCATGTTTGCCTCCCGCGGCCTCTTCTCTCCCTGCTTGATACCGCATCCGGCCGGCGCGGCAAAACCCGCCTGTCATCAAAGCTTGATCAAGCTTTCACCAAACCGAGAAGTAGCTGTCACATATTCTTGCAATCTGTCCTGGTCAGCCCCTTGCGGGTCACGATCAATCAGGAGAAGCCAGATGTCTCTTTCCCGCCGCAGTTTTCTCGTCTCCGCCAGCGCCACCTCGCTGGTGACCGCAACCGGCCTTGCCGCACCGTCCTACTCCCGCGCCGCCCAGCGCCCGGTTTTCACCCACGGTGTCCAGTCCGGTGACGTCAACACCTCTTCCGGCATGATCTGGACCCGCGTCGACCGGCCGTCGCGCATCAACATGGAGATCTCCACCGTCGAGAGCTTCAAGAATTCGATCAAGCTGCCGCCGATGAATGCGCTGCCGGATACCGACTTCGCCGCCAAGCGGCTGATCGAGAACCTGCCATCCGACCAGGACATTTTCTACCGCTTCAGCGCCGCCGACCTGTCCGACATCAACACCGTGTCCGAACCGATTGTCGGCCGTTTCCGCACCGCACCGGCCTCCCGCCGCAACATCCGCTTTGCCTGGTCGGGCGACACCGCCGGTCAGGGCTGGGGCATCGATGAAGTCGGCATGAAGACCTACGCCACCATGGCCAGGCATGAACCGGACTTCTTCCTGCATTCCGGCGACACCATCTATGCCGATGGCGCCATGCAAGATGAAGTCGACCTCAAGGACGGCAGCAAGTGGATCAACAAGGTGCTGATCGACGAGAAGCGCAAGGTCGCCGAAACGCTCGACGAATTCCGCGGCCAGTGGAAATACAACCTGATGGATGAGCATGTGCGGGCGCTCAACGCTGTCTGCCCGACCTTCTTCCAGTGGGATGACCATGAAGTCCTCAACAACTGGTCGGACTCCAAGGATCTGACAGACGATGACCGCTACACCGAAAAGTCGGTGCATGTGCTCGCGGCCAATGCCGCCCGCGCATTCCATGAACTCACCCCGATCAGCTACACCCCTGCCGAGCCGGGCCGCGTCTACCGCAAGATCGCCTACGGCCCGCTGGTCGACGTGTTCTTCCTCGACATGCGCTCCTACCGCGCTGCCAACAGCGAAAACATGCAGGATGCGCCCAGCGATGCGACCGCGTTCATGGGTCAGCAACAGATCGCATGGCTCAAGCGCGAGCTCGCCAACTCGAAGGCGACCTGGAAGATCATCGCCGCCGACATGCCCATCGGCCTGGTGGTGCGTGACGGCAACACCAGGTTCGAAGCCATAGCCAATGCCGATGACGGCGCCGCCAGGGGACGCGAGTTCGAGATCGCCGATCTGCTGCGCTACATCAAGAATGCCGGCATCACCAACACGGTCTGGCTCACCGCCGACGTGCATTACACCGCAGCCCACTATTATGATCCGGCCAGGGCACAGTTCCAGGATTTCGAACCTTTCTGGGAATTCGTCTCCGGTCCGCTGCACGCAGGCACCTTCGGCCCCAACGCGCTGGACGGGACATTCGGCCCCGAGGTCAAGTTCGTCGCGGCCCCCACCGAAGAGCAGGGCGCCAACCTGCCGCCGTCCATGGGACTGCAGTTTTTCGGCCTCGTCGACATCGACGGCGCCACCGAACAACTCACCGTCCGGCTGATGAATCGCGATGACGAAGAACTCTGGAACATCACGCTGGACCCGGTTCGCAGCGCCTGACTAATTGTTACGTTTCCGGTACGACATGATGAAGAAGGGCGCTCCGCGCCCTTCTTTCGGTCCGTTAAGGCTCTGAGGCAAAGATATCTTTCGCAACCGCAAAAAACCCTGTATAAGCCGCCCAAAGCCCGGCGTTTGCCGGCCCGCGCCGGATCAGCATCCGGCGTTTTTGTATTCTCCAGAATGAGACCTGATCTATGTCCCTGCGCAATATTGCGATTATCGCCCACGTTGACCATGGTAAAACCACGCTAGTTGACGAAATGCTCAAGCAATCCGGTGTCTACCGCGAAAACGAACGCGTTCAGGAACGCGCCATGGATTCGGGCGACATTGAAAAGGAGCGTGGCATTACCATTCTCGCCAAGGCCACTTCGGTGGATTGGAAGGGCAACCGCATCAACATCGTCGACACCCCGGGCCACGCCGATTTCGGCGGCGAAGTCGAGCGTATCCTGTCGATGGTGGACAGCGCGATCGTTCTGGTTGACGCAGCTGAAGGCCCGATGCCGCAGACCAAGTTCGTTGTCGGCAAGGCGCTGAAGGTCGGTCTTCGTCCGATCGTCGCCATCAACAAGATCGACCGTCCCGACGCCCGCGTCGACGAAGTCATCAACGAAGTCTTCGACCTCTTTGCAGCGCTCGACGCCACCGACGAGCAGCTCGACTTCCCGATCATGTACGGTTCGGGCCGCAATGGCTGGATGTCGACCGGACCGGATCGTCCGGAAGATGGCGGCACGCTTGCTCCGCTGTTCGACCTGGTTCTCGAGCACGTTCCCGAGCCCACGGTTGCCGAAGGCCCGTTCCGCATGATCGGCACGATCCTTGAAGCCAACCCGTTCCTCGGCCGCATCATCACCGGCCGCATCCATTCCGGCACCGTCAAGGCCAACCAGCCGGTCAAGGTTCTGCATGGCGACGGAAGCCTGGTGGAAACCGGACGCGTTTCCAAGATTCTTTCCTTCCGCGGTCTCGAGCGCGTGGCGCTCGACGAAGCCCATGCGGGCGACATCGTCGCCATTGCCGGCCTGTCCAAGGGCACCGTCGCCGATACGTTCTGTGAACCTTCGGTCACCGAGCCGCTGACTGCACAGCCAATCGATCCGCCGACCGTGACCATGAGCTTCATGGTCAACGACTCGCCGCTCGCCGGCACCGAGGGCGACAAGGTGACCAGCCGCGTCATCCGTGACCGCCTGTTCAAGGAAGCCGAAGGCAACGTTGCCCTGAAGATCGAGGAATCGAGCGCCAAGGATTCGTTCTTCGTGTCCGGCCGCGGCGAATTGCAGCTGGCCGTTCTGATCGAAACCATGCGCCGCGAAGGCTTTGAACTGGCCGTGTCGCGTCCGCGCGTCGTCATGCACAAGGATGAAGACGGCAAGCTGCTGGAGCCGATCGAGGAAGTCGTCATCGACGTCGATGAAGAGCATTCCGGCGTCGTCGTGCAGAAGATGTCCGAGCGCAAGGCTGAAATGACCGAACTGCGCCCGTCGGGCGGCAACCGCGTGCGCCTGGTGTTCCATGCGCCGACACGCGGCCTGATCGGCTACCAGTCGGAACTTTTGACCGACACCCGCGGCACCGCCGTGATGAACCGCCTGTTCCACGATTACCAGCCTTACAAGGGCGACATCCCGGGCCGGACCAACGGCGTTCTGCTGTCCAACATGTCCGGCGAGGCTGTTGCCTACGCCATGTTCAACCTCGAAAGCCGCGGACCGATGATCATCGAGCCGGGCGACAAGGTCTACATGGGCATGATCATCGGCATCCACACCCGTGACAACGATCTCGAGGTCAACGTTCTCAAGGCCAAGCAGCTCAACAACATCCGTGCTGCCGGCAAGGACGAAGCCATCAAGCTGACGACCCCGATCCGCATGACGCTGGACCGTTCGCTGTCGTGGATCCAGGACGACGAGCTGATGGAAGTGACGCCGAAGTCGATCCGTCTGCGCAAGCGCTTCCTCGACGCCAACGATCGCAAGCGTCAGGGCAAATCCGGCGCAAACGCCGCCTGATGACGTCGGGTATCTCAAACGCGCGGGAAATCGATCTTGCGACCTGGTCAAGGGCCGGACAG